>ENA-UOXB01001403-UOXB01001403.1-bioreactor-metagenome-genome-assembly--contig:-NODE-1403-length-11446-cov-11.935651_pt1 | contig 11446 bp, 10 predicted proteins | sample MGYA00238158_ERZ761615 | MGnify/ENA primary metagenome ERZ761615 (study PRJEB28904, sample SAMN06267902) | bioreactor metagenome | isolation source: Joint BioEnergy Institute, California, USA... | reverse complement strand
GCGCGGCTGGACGATCCCGCACCCGACCGCACGGCGTCAGGGCGACCGGATCACGTTGCGCTTTGCCCTGCGCCCGGACGAAACCCTGGCGGCCCATCAGGCCTCGCCCTATGGCGGCCGGGGCATCAACGCGTTTCTGGGTGTCGAGGTCACCGGCGGCGGCACGATCACCGCGCTGGCCCTTGACGGCCATGATCTGCACCTGACCATCGACGGGCCGGTTACCGGCGTGCGCTATGCGATGCAGCGCCAGAACATGCGGGTCGAGGGGAATGCCCATCCGGCCCGCCGCGGCCTGTTGCGCACGACGCTGTCGCGCCCGGCCGTTCACCTGCCGGGGACGATGCTGCACCGCTGGCTGCCAGGCTTCGAGATCGACGTCTAGACAGGCCGGCCTTGCGGGTCGGCTCAGCTGTCTGAAATGTCAAGGAAAGTCTAATGGTGGAGCCAAGGGGAATCGAACCCCTGACCTCTTGAATGCCATTCAAGCGCTCTACCAACTGAGCTATGGCCCCACCGTGAGGTCCGCGAAGCGCGTCTGCGCCGCCGCGTGTGGGGTCTATAGGAGGGGGCGCGGCGGGGTGCAAGCGGAAAATCGGCGGTGCCGTGCAGTTTCCGGAAATTCCCCCGGCAGGCCTGTGCGGCGCTCCGCATCGATGCGCCGCAACGAAGAAGGCCGCGCCATTTCGGGCGCGGCCTTGGGTCTTATTCCTCTTCGTCGCCCGCGACATCGGCGATGTCGTCCAGCGACACGTCGCCGTCGTCGTCGTCCTCTTCCAGCAGGTCGTCGTCGATCTCGCCCGCGTCGTCGGCGATATCCTCTTCGTCGTCGACCAGTTCGTCGTCATCGTTCGCCGCGGCCGTCTTCTCGGTCACCAGCGTCTTGCCACGACCGTCGGTCAGGCTGGTCACCGTGAACGTGTTCCCGCAGGCCGGGCAGGTCATCGGATCTGCCTTCAGGTCGTAAAAGCGGGTGGCGCAATGCGGGCACAGGCGTTTGGTGCCCCATTCCTCTTTGGGCATGGTATTCTCCTTCAGCCGCGATTAGGGGAAATCGGGTGATCCCCTGCCACAGAGGCCAAGGGGTGTCAAAGGCTTTATCTGGCAGGCCAAGGCGGGCATGGCAAGCGGCGATCAGCGGATCATCATCGAAGAGGGGCTGGCGGTGCGTCTGCGGCGGTCGCCGCGCGCACGGCGGATGACCCTGCGCGTGCCCCGCGACGGGTCGGGCGCGGTGCTGACCCTGCCCGTGGGGGTACCCCTGGCCGAGGGGCAGGATTTCGCGCGGTCGCGCCGGGACTGGCTGCGCGCGGCGGTGGGGCGGCTGCCCCTGCGACAGGCGGCGGTGCCCGGCGCGGCCCTGCCGGTCGAGGGGCGGGCGCTGATCCTGACACCGGCGCCGGTGCGGCGCGCCCAGGTTCAGGACGACCGCCTGCTGATACCCGAAGGACGCCCGGCGGGCGCCGTTGCGGCCGCCTGGCTGAAGCATCTGGCGATGCTGCGCCTGCGGGTGGCCTGCGACCGATTTGCGGAGGCACTGGGGCGCCCCTATGCCGCCATCGCCCTGCGCGACACGCGGTCCCGGTGGGGCAGCTGCACCCATGACGGGCGGCTGATGTTCTCGTGGCGCCTGGCGATGGCGCCGCCGGTCGTGCTGGACTATGTCGCGGCGCACGAGGTCGCGCATCTGGCGCATATGGATCATTCGGCCCGGTTCTGGGCCCAGGTCGAGGCGCTGATGCCCGGTCATGCCCCGCATCGGGCGTGGCTGCGCGCGCAGGGGGGCGATCTGATGCTGTGGCGGTTCCGCGATTGACGCAGCCCGGATTTGTGATCACATCATGGCCATGAGCCCGACCGACCCCACCGCCCATGAACGCCTGTATCGCAGCCTGCGCAGCCAGATCATGCTGGGGGAACTGCCGCCGGGCAAGGCGCTGACCCTGCGCGGCATCGCGCGCGATCACAACCTGTCGATGACCCCCGCGCGCGAGGCCGTGCGCCGCCTGGTGGCCGAAGGCGCGCTGACCCTGTCGGGATCGGGACGCGTGGCCACGCCCGCCCTGTCCGACGACCGGATCGAGGAATTGGCCGCCCTGCGCGCGCTGATCGAGCCCGAGCTGGCGGCCCGCGCCCTGCCGCGGGCGCATTTCGCGCTGATCGACCGTCTGGCGGTGATGAACGGGCGGATCGCGGATGCCGTCGAGCGCCACGATGCCGTGGGTTATATCCGCTGCAACCTCGATTTTCACCGCATGCTGTATCTGCGGGCGCAGGCTCCCGCGATGCTGGCCATGCTGGAGACGATCTGGCTGCAGCTGGGACCGACGATGCGCGCGCTTTACGGTCGTGTGCGGCGCAACGAACCGCCGCGCCATCACCGCATGATCCTGGCCGCGCTGCGCGCCGGTGACGAGCCCGCGCTGCGCCTGGCGGTGCGGGCCGACGTGACGCACGGCCTGCGGCACCTGACCTCGACCGAGGGCGCCTGACGGCAATGTGACTTTGCCCGCGCGCCCTGCCGGGCATCATGGCATCCCGACCACAGGAGATGCCCGATGATCGACCGCCGTCAGCTGTTGCGAAGCCTGGCCATCGCCGCGCCGTCCGTGCTGGGCATCGGGGCGGTGGGGCAGGCGCTGGCCCAGGATGCCCGTGCCGCCCGGCTGATCGCCGCAAACGTCTGCCAGGTGACCCCGGCGACGACGCAGGGGCCGTTCTACTTCGATCCGCGCCTGATGCGCGGCGACATCCGCGACGGGCGTGCGGGCTATCCGCTGGCGCTGCGGTTGCAGGTGGTGGATGCGGCCTGCCGGCCCATCCAGGGCGCGCGGGTGGATGTCTGGCATTGCGACGCGCAGGGCAACTACAGCGGCTATCCCGGCCAGCAGCAGGGCGACCTGAGCGGAGAGACCTTTCTGCGCGGCGCGCAGGTGACCAACCAGGCCGGGCGGGCGGCGTTCCGCACCATTTGGCCCGGATGGTATCAGGGCCGCACGGCGCATGTGCATTTCAAGGTGCTGCTGGGGGAACGCGACCTGCTGACCGGTCAGATCTTCTTTCCCGACCGCTTCAGCCGTGCGGTCTTCGACCAGCTGCCCGATTACGCCCGCGACAGCACGCGGGGGCGGATCTTCAACGATCAGGACGGCATCGCGCGCCGCGCGGGGCAGGGCGCCTATGCCGAGGTCACGCAGGTCGAGGGCGGGTTCGAGGCCGCGATGGTCATCGGGCTGGCCGATGACCGCGGGGCGCTGTTGTCGCGGTCCTAGCCCTGCACGCCCATCGGCGGCAGGCCCAGATTGCCGAACTGGACGTTGGGCAGGGCCGAGGGGATGACGCGGGTGTATTTCGTCCCCTCGATCGCCGCACCGGCGATCAGGCCCGACTGGCCGAAGATCATCGCCACGACCGGGAACTGGGCGCTGAACGTATCGGCCCCCACCGCCATGCCGCCCGACGGCAGCGCGTAATAGGCCCCGGCACCCGCGGTCCAGCCCGGTGCCGCACGGAACGCGGTCAGCGCCTGTTCGTCCTGGAAGATCAGCACATGCGCGTATTGCTGCGCGCCCGCCTGAAGCCCGACGGTGGCGCGGGTGGCCGAGTAATAGTCGACCGTCTGCCCGCCGATCCGCAGCGCGCCCTGGCCATAGGCGCCGCCAAAGCCAAGCGCGGCCTCGGTCATCAGGGGCATGTACAGCACGCCGCGGGCGTTCTGCAGCAGGGGTTGGGATGCGGGATAGGTGGTCACCAGATACTGGTGCGTCTGGTCGACGCGCGCATCCAGCTGGGCGGCCGCGTCGCTGCCGACCGCGTTGCTGCAGCCGGCGGCCAGCAGGGCCGCGCCCCCGGTCAGCAGCAGGTTGCGACGGGACAGGTGGATCGGGTGGGTCATGTGTCGCCTCGTGTCGGGGTGCGGGGCTCGTCTCGGCCCGTTGGCGCGCAAGATACGCCAGCCACCGGCGTCATGCCAGCATTTCGGCCACCGTCGGCGCAAAGTAGCTAAGCACCCCGTCGCAGCCCGCGCGGCGGAAGCCCAGCAGGCTTTCCACCATCGCGTCGCGCGACAGCCAGCCGTTGCGGATCGCCCCCTCGATCATCGCGTATTCGCCGCTGACCTGATAGGCGAAGGTGGGCGCGCCGAATTCGTCCTTCACGGCCCGGCAGATGTCCAGATAGGGCATGCCGGGTTTCACCATGACCATGTCCGCGCCCTCGGCCAGGTCGCGCGCGACGCAGCGGATCGCCTCGCCGCGGTTGGCGGGGTTGATCTGATAGGTCTTCTTGTCGCCGACCAGCCGCCCCGAGGCACCCACCGCGTCACGGAAGGGCCCATAGAAGGCGCTGGCGAATTTCGCGGCATAGGACAGGATCGCCACGTTCTTGTGGCCCTCGCGCTCCAGGGCCGCGCGCAGGGCGGCGATGCGCCCGTCCATCATGTCGCTTGGGCCCAGGATGTCGGCCCCGCTTTCCGCCTGGACCAGCGCCATGCGGACCAGCGCCTCGATCGTCTCGTCGTTCAGGATCTCTCCGTCCCGGACCAGCCCGTCATGGCCGTTGGCGTTGTAGGGGTCCAGCGCGATGTCGGTCATCACGACCAGGTCGGGGACCTCCTCCTTGACCGCGCGGATGGCCAGGTTGCCGATATTGTCGGGATCCCATGCGCGGGCGCAGTCGTCGGTGCGGCTGGCCTGGTCGGAATGGGGAAAGATGCAGATCGCGGGGATGTTCAGCCGCGCCGCCCGTTCCGCCGCCCGGCGCGCGCCGTCCAGGGTCAGGCGTTCGACCCCGGGCATCGAGGCGATCTCGCCCTCGGCGCCGGCGACCTCGGTCACGAAGATCGGCCAGATCAGGTTGGCGGGGGTCAGGTTCCGTTCCGACACCATCGCGCGGATGTTGGCGTTGCGGCGCAGCCGGCGCAGGCGGCCGGCGGGGAAGGGGGCGATGATGGGACTGGCCATGGGGGCCTCCTGTCTGGGGTGGGGCAACCGTGCCGCTTTTCCTTGGTTGAAACCCGTTCTAAGGTCGCGCGCAGACAAGGACAAGGAACTGCCCGTGCCGCAATTCGACAACCTGATCGGGCTTCTGGGCAGCCGGTCCTTTTCGACGATCTGGTTCTGGCTTGTGCTGATCGGCATGTGGTCGGTCGCCGGCCGCAGCGTGCTGGGCATCCCGACCGAGGTCCTGGCCCGCGCCCGGGCGTCGCTGGCGGGCGACGATGCGCAGGGACCGGCGGTCATCACGCTGCTGGACTGGCTGTCGCTGATCCTGCCCCGCTGGCAGCTGCGCCCGCGCGAGGGGGCGGCCTTTCTGGGCGTCACCAGCTTCCTGATGACCTCGCTGGCGGTGCTGGGTTTCGTCTTCTGGCTGGAGATGGCGCAGGCGCTGACGCTGCTGCTGCTGCCGTTCTGGGTGCTGTTCTGGATGCGCGTGCGCCTGGCGCGGCGTCTGGTGCCGCTGGTCCATGCCGCGCAGGAGGGGCGCGCCCCCGTGTCGCAGGCGGCGGGCGATGCGGCCCGCGCGATGGTCTGGCACAAGCGCTTCGTGACGATCCTGTCGATGATCGCGGTCGCGGTGACGGCGTTGTGGGGGGCATTGTGGACGGTCCTGCATCCCGTGGGCTTCTAGCCCGCTTGACTTCCCCGCGCAGCCGCTTAGGTCAGCATCCATGTCCGACAAGCTGATCCTGTCCGGTGCGCCCGAAGGCTATGACGCCGCGCTGATCGCGCGCGAGGCGGCGCGACCCGAGAACCGTGGCGCGCCCGTGATCCACGTGGCCCGCGACGACCGCCGCATGGAGGCGATGCGCCAGGCGCTGACCTTCATGGCACCGCATCTGCCGGTGCTGGATTTCCCGGCCTGGGACACGACGCCCTATGACCGCATCTCTCCGGCGCCCGAGGTTCAGGCCGCGCGCATGGCGACGCTGGCGGGGCTGGCGCAGGGGCGCATCAAGGGACCGTTCGTCCTGCTGACCACGCTGAACGCCGTGCTGCAGCGGGTGCCGGCCCGCGATCTGGTCCGCGGCACGGCCTTCATCGCGCGCGTGGGCGACCGCATCGACGAGGTCGCCCTGCGCGAGTTCCTGGTGCGCATGGGGTTCGCGCAGACCGCGACCGTGACCGACCCGGGCGATTACGCGATCCGCGGCGGCATCATCGACATCTATCCCCCCGGCACCACCGGGCCGATCCGCATGGACCTGTTCGGCGACGTGCTGGACGGCGCGCGGCGGTTCGATCCCGACACGCAGCGCACCACCGAAAAGCTGGACCGGATCGAGCTGGCGCCGATGTCCGAGGTCATCCTGGACGAACCCTCGATCACCCGGTTCCGGCAAAGCTATCGCACCGAATACGGCGGCGGGACCAGCGACCCGCTGTACGAAAGCGTCAGCGCGGGCCGCAAGACGGCCGGCATGGAACATTGGCTGCCGTGGTTTCACGACCGGATGGAGAGCCTGTTCGACTATGCCCCCGGCGCGTCGGTGGTGCTGGACGATCACATCGGCCAGGTGATCGACGCCCGCCGCACGATGATCCGCGAACAGTTCGAGGCGCGTCGCGCCGCGATGGCCGCCAAGGGGCGGGCCGACACGGTCTATAAGCCCGTGCCGCCCGACGCGATGTTTCCGACCGATGCCGAATGGGACGCCTGGCTGGCCCCGCACCGGGTGCTGCGCCTGTCGGTCCTGCAGCAGCCGCCCGGGCCGGGCGTGCTGGACGCGGGCGGCCGCCAGGGGCGCAACTTTGCCCCCGAACGCCAGGCCGAGCAGATCAACCTGTTCGGCGCGCTTGCCGATCACGTCAAGGCGCTGGCGCGCACCCACCGCGTCATCATCGCCAGCTTTTCCGACGGCGCACGCGAACGCCTGTCCGGTCTTCTGACGGACGAGGGGCTGGCCGGGGCCAAGCCCATCGCGGACATCCGCGACCTGCCGGACCAGCCGGGCAGCATCGGCCTGACCGTCTGGCCCCTGGACGAGGGTTTCGTGGCCGACGGCAGCGCCTTGGGGCGGCTGGCGGTGATCTCGGAACAGGATGTGCTGGGCGACCGGCTGATCCGTGGCGCCAAGAAACGGCGCAAGGCCGACAACTTCCTGAAGGACACCCAGACCCTGTCGCCGGGCGATCTGGTCGTGCATGTCGAACACGGCATCGGCCGATACACCGGCATCGAGACGATCATGGCGATGAAGGTGCCGCATGACTGCGTGGCGCTGGAATATGCAGGCGGCGACCGGCTGTTCGTGCCGGTCGAGAACATCGAGCTGCTGTCGCGGTACGGCCACGAGGAGGGCCTGCTGGACCGGCTTGGCGGCGGAGCCTGGCAGGCCCGCAAGGCCAAGCTGAAGGAACGCATCAAGCTGATCGCCGACAAGCTGATGCGCGTCGCCGCCGAACGCCTGCTGCGTCCCGCCCCGGTGCTGGAGCCCGACGACCACGACTGGCAGGCCTTTGCCGCGCGCTTCCCCTACAGCGAGACCGACGACCAGCTGTCCGCCATCGAGGACGTGGCCGGCGATCTGGCCATCGGCCGCCCGATGGACCGCCTGATCGTGGGCGACGTGGGGTTCGGCAAGACCGAGGTCGCCATGCGCGCGGCCTTCATCGCGGCCAGCCAGGGGATGCAGGTCGCCGTCGTGGCCCCCACGACCCTGCTGGCCCGCCAGCACTACCGCAGCTTCGTCGAACGGTTTCGCGGCACCGCCATCACCGTCCGCCCGCTGTCGCGCTTTGTCAGCGCCAAGGACGCGTCGGCCACCCGCACCGGCCTGTCGGACGGCAGCGTGGACATCGTCGTGGGCACTCATGCAGTGCTGGCCAAGGGCGTGCGGTTCAAGAACCTGGGCCTGCTCATCATCGACGAGGAGCAGCATTTCGGCGTCGGCCACAAGGAGCGGCTCAAGGAGCTGCGCAGCGACATCCACGTGCTGACCCTGACCGCGACGCCCATTCCGCGCACGCTGCAGCTGTCGCTGACGGGGGTGCGCGACCTGTCGGTGATCGGCACGCCGCCGGTCGACCGCCTGGCGATCCGCACCTATGTCAGCGAATTCGACACCGTCACCATCCGCGAGGCGCTGCTGCGCGAGAAGTATCGCGGCGGGCAGTCGTTCTTTGTCGTGCCCCGCCTGACCGACCTGCCCGAGATCGAGCACTGGCTGACCGAGAACATGCCCGAGCTGTCCTATATCGTGGCGCATGGCCAGCTGGCGGCGGGCGACCTGGACAGCCGCATGAACGCCTTCTACGACGGCAGCCACGATGTGCTGCTGGCGACGACCATCGTCGAATCGGGGCTGGATATCCCGACCGCGAACACGATGATCGTCTGGCGCGCCGACATGTTCGGCCTGTCGCAGCTGTACCAGATCCGCGGTCGCGTGGGTCGTTCCAAGGCGCGGGCCTATGCGTACCTGACCACCAAGCCGCGTGCGCCGCTGACGCCGCAGGCCATGCGGCGGCTGAAGTTCCTGGGCAACATCGACGGCCTGGGCGCGGGCTTCAACCTGGCGTCCCAGGACCTTGACCTGCGCGGTGCCGGCAACCTTCTGGGAGAGGAGCAGTCGGGCCACATCAAGGAGGTCGGGTTCGAGCTGTACCAGGCCATGCTGGAGGAGACGATCGCCAAGCTGAAATCCGGAGAGCTGGAGGGCACGCCCGAGGATGAATGGGCGCCGCAGCTGAACCTGGGTGTGCCGGTGACCATTCCCGACAGCTATATCCCCGATCTGGACGTGCGGCTGGGTCTGTACCGACGTCTGGCCGACCTGACGACCAAGGTCGAGCTGGAGGGCTTTGCGGCGGAACTGATCGACCGCTTCGGCCCGCTGCCGCGCGAGGTCAACACCCTGCTGCTGGTGATCCGCATCAAGGCGATGGCGAAGCGCGCCAATATCGCCAAGCTGGACGTGGGCCCCAAGGGCATCACGGTCCAGTTCCATCAGGACAAGTTCCCCAACCCCGCCGGGCTGGTCGATTTCCTGTCCGACGAACGCGGCACCGCCAAGGTCACCGACAACAAGGTCGTGCTGAAGCGCGACTTTGCCACCGACGGCGAACGCATCAAGGGCGCCTTCGCCGTGGCGCGCGATCTGGCGGCCAAGATCAAGGAAGGCCGCGCCGCCGCGAAAAAGGCCGCCACGTGACGGGCGGGCAGATCCGGTTCGACACCGGGCCCCTGGGCGACGGCACGCTGTTCCGCGCCCCGCAGGCGATCATCCGGGCGGACAGCGCGGCGGGCGTGGGCCCGGCCCTGGCCGCGATGCAGGCGGCGACCGAGCGGGGTTGCTGGCTGGCGGGGTATCTGTCCTATGAACTGGGTCACGCGCTGATCCCGCGGCTGGCCGGGCTGATGCCTGCGGACCGGCAGATGCCGCTGATCCTGATGGGGGTCTTTGACGGCCCGCACCCGGCGGATCCCCTGCCGTCACCCGACGGCGTCGCCATCGGCGCGGTGCGCCCCCTGTGGGATCGCGCGCGCTATGACGCGGCCATCGCGGCCGTGCACGGGCTGATCGAATCGGGCGACACCTATCAGATCAACCTGACATTCCCGCTGCAGGCCGAGGTCGAGGGCGATCCCCTGGCGATCTATGCCGCGCTGGCCGCCCGGCAGCCGGTGGGCGAGGGGGCCTTTGTCGATCTGGGAGGGCCGGTCGTCCTGTCGCGCTCGCCCGAGCTGTTCTTTGCCGTCGATGCCGACAGGCGCATCACCACCCGCCCGATGAAGGGCACGGCCGCACGCGGCGACACCCCGGCAAATGACGCGCAGGCCGCGCAGGCGCTGCATGGATCGGCCAAGAACCGGGCCGAGAACCTGATGATCGTCGATCTGCTGCGCAACGACATCAGCCGCATCTGCCTGCCGGGCAGCGTCCGCGTCCCGCAGCTGTTCCATGTCGAGACCTATGCCACCGTGCATCAGATGGTCTCGACAGTGCAGGGTCAGCTGGCTCCCGACGCGGGGCTGGCACAGATCCTGGCGGCGCTGTTTCCCTGCGGGTCGATCACCGGAGCGCCCAAGGTCCGGTCGATGCAGATCATTGCCGAACTGGAGGGCGCCGCGCGCGAGGTCTATTGCGGGGCCATCGGATGGGTCGATCCGGCGGGGCCGATGCGGTTCAACGTGGCGATCCGGTCGCCTTGGGTGGAAACGCCAGGGCGGTTGCGCCTGAATGTCGGCGGCGGCATCGTGCATGACAGCCAAGCCGGGTCCGAATGGGAGGAAGCATTGTGCAAGGCCGCATTCCTGGGCCGATCCCCGACGGTCTGACCGTCTTCGAGACCATGCGCGCCGAGGCGGACGGCCGTATCCCCCTGTGGCCGCGCCATCTGGCACGTCTGCGCCGCGGCTGCGCGGCGACCGGCATCGCGCTGGACGAAGACAGCGTCACGGCGGCGTTGGCGGGGCTGCCGCGTGGTGCGGTTCTTCGGGCGCGGCTGTCGGTCGATCAGGCGGGGCAGGTCGCCCTGACCCATGCACCGCTGCCGCCGAACCCGGCGGTCTGGCGGGTGGTCCTGTCGGACATGCGCCTTGAGGCGTGCGACCCATGGTTGCGGATCAAGACATCGCACCGACCGATCTATGACGCCGCCCGCGCGGCGCTGCCCCCCGGCATCGACGAAGGGTTGCTGAGGAACGCCGACGGGGAGCTGTGCGAGGGCACGATCACCAACATCTTCCTGCGCCGCGATGGTCGCCTGCTGACGCCGCCGTCGCGCAGCGGGTTGCTGCCGGGCGTCCTGCGCGAGACGCTGCTGGCCGATGGTCGGGCACAGGAGGCCGTGCTGACGGTGGCGGATCTGCAGCACGGCCAGCTTTACTGCGGCAATGCCTTACGCGGCTTGATCCCGGCACGGCTGATTACACCTTGATCGGGAGCGGGGCGGACCCCCATCGAGGGGGCCCGCTCCGCGCGGGGGGCGTCGCCCCCGCATCCCTTGTCGCGATCGTCGGTTCTGGTTCATGGGCGGCGGCATTCAGGAACGTCGGCCCATGACGAAAAAGGCCCCGCCGTGGTGGCGGGGCCTTTCGCGCTTATTCAGCTGTCAGCAAGGGTGTCTTGGACTTGCCGATCCGTGGGGCATCGGGGCCGGTGATGTCGAAGGCCGGCTTGTCGTCCTCGATCTTGACGCGCACCACGCCACCCTTGGTCAGGCGTCCGAACAGCAGTTCCTCGGCCAGGGGCTTCTTGATGCTTTCCTGGATCACGCGGCCCAGGGGGCGGGCGCCCATGCGGTCGTCGTATCCCTTTTCGGCCAGCCAGTTTGCAGCCTCGGGGGTCAGCTCGATATGGACGTTGCGGTCCATCAGCTGCGCTTCCAGTTGCAGGACGAACTTCTCGACGACGTGGACCACGACGTCGCGCGACAGCGGCGCAAAGGAGATGATCGCATCCAGACGGTTGCGGAACTCGGGCGTGAAGGTCCGCTCGATCGCG
>ENA-UOXB01001400-UOXB01001400.1-bioreactor-metagenome-genome-assembly--contig:-NODE-1400-length-11458-cov-17.305446_pt1 | contig 11458 bp, 8 predicted proteins | sample MGYA00238158_ERZ761615 | MGnify/ENA primary metagenome ERZ761615 (study PRJEB28904, sample SAMN06267902) | bioreactor metagenome | isolation source: Joint BioEnergy Institute, California, USA... | reverse complement strand
AACACCGGACGGTTTAAGGTGTTATATGACCAACCTAAGTTTAAGTTATACGTTAGGAAATCACCGTTAAATTCATTATCATAATCAACAGTCTGACCATTACATTTCGTACCAGTTATTTTTGTTGGATCAGCAGGGTCCTCATACAAGTTTTCTATAGTACCAATACAAACATCTTCAGCTTTGCCAGTTGCCTTACCGCCATGTGCCAGCAAGTAATCACGTACATAGGTCGATACATACGGACCTGTGGTGACTTCAGTTTGGTCGATGTTTAAACCCGCACTAATGCTTTGGTTTTCATCAATTGGATAACCGAAATTGATACCACCACCAAAACTATCCGTCACATAGTTGTTGACGTTATAGTCTTCATCCAACTTGGTTTTACGGTAGTACATGTTATAACCACGACGTACACCATCAATCGTAAAGTACGGATCAGTCACACTTAGGTTGTAGTAATCTTGTGTTTCTGAGCGTGATAAATCAATAGCAACAGAGTTACCTGTACCCATAAAATTAGTTTGACTTAGACCCGCTTGGAAGGTTATACCACCGCTTTGCGAGAAACCAACTGCTAAAGTACTGGTACCTGAGTGCTGCTCTTCTACATTAATATTTAAATCAACTTGGTCGGCTGTGTTCGGAACACGCGCAGGTTTGATATCTACAGTTTTAAAGAAGCCTGTACGCTCTAAACGAACTTTAGATAAATCAATTTTCTCATTACTTGCAAGTGCACCTTCCATTTGGCGCATTTCACGACGTAATACTTCATCCGCAGTTTTCGTGTTGCCGGTAAAGTTAATACGACGCACAGTTACTTGCTGACCTGGATTCACATAATAATTTAAATCCACCAGATGAGTTTCTTTATCAATCTGAGGCACGACGTTCACTTCTGCATAGTAATAACCCGCATTACCGTATTTACGTAGAAGCAACTGTTTAACCGCATTCACTTTTTCTTGTGAATAGATATCGCCATCTTTATAAATTTGCAAAGCTTTCAGTTCTGCTGGGGTGTATAAAGCATCGCCCAAAAATTTGGTTTCGCCAAATTTAAACTGTTCGCCTTCATCCACTGAAACTTCAACAAAAATATTCTTTTTATCTTCACTTAAATTTAAGCTTGAGTGATTGATATTAAAGTTGATATAGCCTTTGTTTAAATAAAGTGCACGTAAAGACTCTAAGCTTGCAGCCATCTTTTCACGTGCATAACGGTCATTACGTGAAATAATGGACGTCCAACCACTTTCTTTTACCGCAAACGCTTGTTCAATTTCGCTTTCTTTAAATACGGTATTACCAATAATATTGATATCTACAACTTTTGCAGCCTTACCTTCAACAAACTCAATAGTAAGATCTACACGGTTGTTCGGCTTCGCTGTTGTCACAACTTTTACATCAGCATCATAACGACCTTGCTGCATGTACTGTTGTTCAAGCTCAGACTCAACCGTCTGTAGCGCTGATTTTTTCAGCACTTCACCTTCGGTAATCCCCATCTTCTTCAAGCCTTCTTCCAAGGCCTCTTTAGGAATGAGTTTATTACCTTTAAATTCAACTTTAGAAATTAGTGGGCGTTCGACAACTTTGAAAACCAGCGTATCACCCTGCTTTTCTGTTTTAATGTCATCAAACAAACCTGTTGCATATAAACTACGAATGGCATTGGCAAGTGCTGCATCGCTCACACGATCCCCACTATTCAACGGAATCATTCCATAGACATTTGCTGGCGTTAAACGAACAAGTCCATCAACCTTAATATCACGTACTATATAATCTTCTGCTGCATATACTTGTTGTACTGTTGCCATAGCACTGATGAGCGCCAAAGGCATAAATAAATGTGTGTGCTGCATGCCAGTTTTTTCCGATGTAAAATTTAATTCCGTATCTACGCTTTTTTACAAACGCATAAAATCATTGAATAGTGCCAAAAGCATCATACTTCCGAGCAATACCATACCAATTTTTAAACCAACCAATTGTATTTGTTCAGAAACAGGTTTACCACGTATTAGTTCTATAAAATAATAGACCAAATGTCCACCATCAAGCATAGGAATAGGCAATAAATTTAATATCCCTAAACTTACACTCATCAGTGCCATAAATGAGATAAAAGTTTGCCAACCCATTTCCGCACTTTGTCCTGCGACTTTGGCAATCGTGATCGGTCCTGATAGGTTGTCTAGACCAATCAAACCGCGCACCATTTTCACAATCGAGTTCAAAATCATACTCGACAGTTGACCGGTTTTATCCACCGCCATCATGAAGGCTTCAGCAGGATTATATTGTATCGTTTGTTTATATTCTGTAGGAATACTGATTTTCCCAGGGTCACTTTGTACACCTAAGACACCAGAAACCTTGCCCATATTGTCGCGCTTACCTTGCGGCATCACCTCAAGTTGTACTAATTTATTTTGACGAAGCACATCAATTTTTAACAATTTCTCAGGTGAAGCTTGAACCACTTGAACCACATCAAACCAATCATTCATCTTAATGCCATCAATCGCGACAATTTTGTCACCTTGTTGCATACCCTGACGAATGGCTGCACCATCTTCGCTCAACTTAGTCACGACCGCAGGAATTTTAGGTCGATAAGGCGTAAAACCCAGAACATCAAGCGGAGACTGTGTTTGATCTTTCAAGAAGTTTTGAATAGGCAAACTAAATGTCTTAACTTGTCCCGCACGTTCGGCCTGAATTTGGATTGATCCCGTTTCACCTACACGATCAACCAAGGCAAAATTCAACTTTTCCCAAGTGGGTGTCGTTAAGCCATCAACAGCGGTAATTTTATCGCCCACTTGCATTTGAACTTGTGCTGCAGGTGTATTAGGTAGCACTTTACCCACACGTGTATTCAACTGCTCTTGTGCAGGTAAAAACAAAATCCAAAACAGTAAAATGGCGAATGCCAAGTTAATCAATGGGCCAGCTGCAACAATTGCGATACGCTTCCAAGGTGACTGACGATTAAATGCTTTGGGCGCATCCTCTTCAGCAACATCACCTTCACGTTCATCCAGCATTTTGACATAACCACCCAAGGGCAATGCCGAAAGCTGATATTGTATACCTGACTTTTTAGAAGTCCACTTTAAAACCGTTGGTCCAAAACCAATGGAATAAACTAAAACTTTTACGCCCAATTTACGCGCAACAAAATAGTGCCCAAACTCATGTATTGCAATAAGTGGGCCTAAAAGCAAAATTGCCGCAACAATCATAAACAAGGCGCTCATGCTTAAATTCCTATATTCACCACATATTGCTGAGCAACATGACGTGCGTTTTGATCGGCTTCTAAAATAACATCAAGTTGTGTTGCTGCTTGATGTGGGATGGTATTCAAAGTGTGTTCAACAATAGCAGGAATATCCATAAACCCCACCTGTTGATTTAAAAATGCAGCAACCGCAATTTCATTGGCTGCATTTAAAATCGCAGGGGCTGTACCCCCAGTTTTCATCGCTTGACGTGCCAAGCTTAATGCAGGGAATCGATGCGTATCAGGCGCTTGAAAATCCAACTGATGATTTTTAAATAAATCTAAAGCTGGAACATGGGTTTGAATACGCTCAGGCCATGCCAACGCATGTGCAATCGGCGTACACATATCAGGATTTCCCATTTGCGCCAATGTTGAACCATCCACATATTGCACCATGGAATGAATAATACTCTGCGGATGCACAACTACTGTAACAAAATGTTCTTCGATTGAAAAAAGATGACAAGCTTCAATTAGCTCTAACCCTTTGTTCATGAGGGTCGCCGAATCAACCGAAATTTTCTGCCCCATGGACCAATTAGGGTGTTTGCACGCCTGCGCAGGCGTTACATTATGTAATTCATCTAAACTATGCTTAAGAAATGGCCCACCAGATGCGGTCAGAAGAATACCAGAGACTCCGAGTTTCGGCTGTCCGTGACGCTCAGCTTGTAAATAGGTCTGGGGCAAGCATTGGAAGATTGCATTATGCTCAGAATCTACAGGAAGTAAAAGAGCCTGATGATCATGAGCAGCCTGCATCATGATGTCACCCGACATCACCAGCGCTTCTTTATTTGCCAAAAGGACACGCTTTCCTGCTTTTACCGCTGCTAGCGTCGGCATTAAACCTGCCGCGCCAACAATAGCCGCCATCACCACATCCACTTCCGGATGTTCAGCAACTGCGATAAGGCCTGCCTCATCCGCCAAAATTTCAATGCTTTGCAAATTGGCTGCGACTAGAAGCTGGCGCAGTTCATCTACTTTAGCTTGAGGTACAACTGCAATTTTAGGTTGAAATTGCTGACAAATATCAACAAGTTCTTGCATCCGACTATGTGCCGTAACAGCAAACACAGAGTAGCGTTCAGCATGTTGTTGCAATATTTTTAAGGTGCTCTGCCCAATCGAGCCCGTCACACCCAAAATACAAACAGATTGAGACATTTACAAATCTACGCCAATAAGTTTTAACACATATACACCCGCAGCAAAGATAGGTGCAGCAGCCAGTAGCGAGTCAATGCGATCCAGTACCCCACCATGCCCTGGCAAAATACGACCTGAGTCTTTAATTCCAGCACGACGTTTAATCATAGACTCAAACAAATCACCGAGCACCGAGCTAAATACAGTCACTACAGATAAAATAAGAAATAATAAATGCTGTGCGTACGTTAGGTCTAAATAGAGGATTTCAACAGCGACCACAATGATCATGGCCGTAATCACACCACCATAGAGACCTTCCAACGATTTATTTGGACTCACTTCAGGTGCAAGTTTACGCTTACCCAGTTTACGCCCAACAAAGTATGCCCCGCTGTCAGCACCCCATACCAATAAAAACAGGTACATCAGCCACCATGGAGACATCTTCCAGAGTGCAAAAATAGCAGTCACAGCTGAAGATATCAGAACAATCCCAACCACCTTAAGGGTTGAATTATACCAAGCATCATAATTTGGATAGGATTTAACCCAATACAGACTGAGCAACCAGCATAGAATAGAGGCAGCCCAAAGTAGAAGTGCAATATCGTTAAAGTATAAGGCAAGTGTAGCAAGGCCAGCACTTAGTAAACCAAAACCCCATGCTAGAGGTTTATTAACATTTTTTGTTGTACGGGGCATGAGTTTAAACCACTCATAGCCTGCAACCCCTGCCGCAATAATCATCAGCACAAACATTGGATAGTGTGACTGGGTTGCAAACATACAACTCAGTACAACGGCCACCAAAACCAATGCGGTTATAATCCGCTCTAACATTTATTAGTTCTCAATTTTATCTTGTAGAATTTGTTCCGTCGTTTTCCCGAAACGACGTTCACGCCCACCAAATACAGCCAAGGCGTCATCAAACTCTTCTACACTAAACTCTGGCCAAAGAGTCGGAGTGAAGTAAAGCTCTGCATAAGCTGCTTGCCACAACATAAAGTTCGATAAACGAAAATCCCCGCCTGTACGAATCAATAGATCCACAGCGGGTAAATCACTCAAACTAACGTATTGGCCAAAAACATGTTCATCAATTTGCTCAGGATCTAACGCTTGAGATTGAACAGCAAGTGCAATCTGCTTAGCCGCATGCGCCATATCCCACATCCCACCGTAACTAATTGCGATGGTCAAAGTCATCTTGTCGAAATTAGCAGTGTCTTGTTCGGCATGCAACATTAAGTCACGCAATTGCGGAGATAATTTAGAACGATCACCAATAAAACGTAAAGACATTTGATATTGATGCATACGAGGCAACTGTTCATGAATCGTGTCTTCCAACAGTTTCATGAGCAAATCAACTTCAGCTTGAGGGCGCTTCCAATTTTCACTCGAAAAAGCAAAAACGGTTAATGCTTGAATATTTCTTTTTCGACAATGCTCTACAATTGGGTCAAGGACATTTTTTCCTTCACGGTGACCATCGCCCTTTTGCATTGCATTTTTTTTGGCAAAACGATTGTTGCCATCCATGATGATGGCAACATGTTTTGGAAGACGGGAATTTTCTTCAGAAGCGGTCATTGATGAATTAGACCTTCATCAATTCAGCTTCTTTCGCAGCCAAGCGCTTGTCAACTTCAGCAACAAATTTGTCTGTGATTTTCTGAATTTCGTCAGATGCACGACGTTCATCATCTTCAGAAATTTCTTTTTCTTTCAACAATGCTTTGATGTCGCCCAGTACATCACGGCGAATATTACGTACTGCAACTTTTGCATTTTCAGCTTCGTTACGCGCAACTTTTTGCATGTCACGACGTGTTTCTTCCGTCAATGCAGCCATTGGAACACGAATCGCATCAGCCGTAATTGGGTTTAAGCCCAAATCTGACTCACGAATCGCTTTATCAATTGCCGCAACCATCGTACGCTCAAATGGCTGAACCAACAATGTACGCGAGTCTTCAACACCCACGTTTGCCACTTGGTTTAATGGCACATCTGAGCCATAGTAAGGAACCATTACCCCGTTTAAGATAGATGGATGCGCACGTCCTGTACGAACCTTGGCAAAACCGTGTTCTAACGAGTCAAGTGACTTGTTCATACGGTCTTCTGCGTCTTTTTTAAGATCGTTAATCATGTGATCTTCCTTACTTAATTCGAAAAGATATAAATTCTAAAATAGCGTGTAGTATAAAGAGCTTTCGAGGTCACGTACATTAGTTCGTTACGTGAGTACCCTCTTTTTCACCCATAACCACTGAAAGCAATGAACCTGCTTTATTCATGTCAAAGACTTGAAGCGGTACATTGTGGTCACGACACAAGCAAATCGCTGTTAAATCCATCACACCCAATTTCTCATCTAACACTTGGTCAAAAGTTAAGGTGTCATATTTAACGGCATCATCATATTTGCTTGGGTCTTTGTTGTAGACACCATCAACTTTCGTTGCTTTTAGGATCAGGTTGGCTTCAATCTCGATACCACGTAAGCATGCTGCTGTATCTGTGGTAAAGAACGGGTTACCTGTACCTGCGACAAACACACAAACTTCACCTTGTGTTAGGTGACGAATCGCATCACGGCTTGAGTATGATTCAACCACAGCACCAATTGGCAATGCTGACATCAAACGGGTTTTGATATTACGACGTACCAAAGCATCACGTAATGCCAAACCATTCATCACGGTTGCAAGCATACCCATTTGGTCACCGGTTACACGACCAACCAAACCATCTTTTTGTAATTGACTACCGCGATATAAGTTACCACCACCCACAACAATCCCGACTTGCACACCCAAACCCACTAAGTGCGCAATTGCCAAAGACATTTGATCAAGTACTTGAGCATCAATACCCATATCTTTATTTCCAGCCAATGCTTCGCCAGAAAGTTTCAGTAAGATGCGTTCAAAACGTGGTTTTTTAGAATCCAACATCGCAATAACTCCAATATCTAAATTTTAAAATTTTATTTGTGTCTTAATTCGATTTAATCGAAATCAATTGTGCATACAGATCATATTCATCTGCATCGGTAATTTCGACTTCTAACAAATCGCCTGATTTAATCTGGCTTTTATCAATATCTTCCACAAAGACATTGCCATCAATTTCAGGAGCATCTGCGTATGAACGTGCAATCGCAACTGGGAATTCTTCATCCAGTTCATCGACCAGCACCGTCATTTTCTGACCAACACGCTTTTGAAGTTTTGCAGCAGAAATCGCCTGTTGCACTTCCATAAAGCGCTCATAACGCTGTTGCTTAATCTCTTCAGGCACGTGATCTGGCAAGTCGTTTGCTGTTGCACCTTCAACAGGTGAATAGGTAAAGCAGCCTACGCGATCAAGTTGTGCTTCTTTTAGCCACTCAAGCAAGATTTCAAAATCTTCTTCAGTTTCACCAGGGAAACCCACAACGAAGGTTGAACGAATTACTAAGTCAGGACATTTTTCACGCCACAGCTTTAAACGCTCAAGTGTATTTTCACTATGCGCAGGTCGTTTCATCAGTTTTAGAACTTTTGGGCTGGCATGTTGGAATGGAATATCCAAATAAGGCAAAATTTTGCCTTGTGCCATCAAGTCAATCACTGCATCCACATGTGGATATGGATAGACATAGTGCAAACGCACCCAAATACCGAGTTGACCTAAGGCCTCACACATGTCATAGAACTTCGTCTTAACAGGTTGACCATTCCAAAAGTCTAATTTGTATTTGGTATCGAGGCCGTAAGCAGAAGTATCTTGGGAGATAACGAGTACTTCTTTTACACCGGCACGTTTAAGCGCAGCCGCTTCTTCTAAAACAGAACCGACTGGGCGAGACACTAAGTCACCACGCATACTTGGAATAATGCAGAAGGTACAACGATGGTTGCATCCTTCTGAGATTTTTAAGTACGCATAATGCTTCGGCGTTAAACGAATCCCTTGTTCTGGAACAAGGTCAATAAATGGGTTGTGTTTTGGTGGCTCAGGCACGTATTGGTGCACGGCTTCCATCACTTCTTGATATGCAGCCGCCCCTGTCACTTTTAAGACATTTGGGTGCATTTGGCGAATTTTGTCTTCGTCTTTACCTAGGCAGCCCGTAACGATTACACGACCGTTCGCACTCATGGCTTCGCCAATGGCATCTAAAGACTCTTGCACTGCAGATTCAATAAAACCACAGGTATTTACAACAACTAAATCCGCACCGTCATAATCTGATGCTACATCATAACCTTCAGTCTTCAACTGAGTTAAAATTCGTTCGGAATCAACCAATGCCTTAGGACAACCTAAAGAAACAAAACCGACTTTGGGGGATTTCATGAATCTGCGCTCCACTAGAATGCGCGTATTGTATGTCTTTTCTGTTTATAAAAACAGATCGATTCCACACTCTTTGTTTAATGCACCAAAATAAAACCAACACTGTAGTAGAATTAACATAACGCACCATTTTAAGTCACTTTCGGTTTACTTGATTTTTAGAATCCGCTATATCTTTAGCTAATCGTTCATTTACAGCGCATTCCGCAAAAAAAGTGTGCTCATTTCACTATACAAAATCAAAGTTGGCGTGCATTTTGCTTTATTTGCATCAATTCAGTCCGCTATTTGGAACGGTTAATGCTTTATCAAGATGCCATTGCGCTATTTTAATACAGGATACATTCGCTAATGGATCACCCTATTTCTATCGACTATCGCCTTTTAGTGGACAATTTGACCACTGCGATTTTATTGGTCGACAGTAAATTAAATATTTTTTACTTAAATTCCTCTTGCGAAGCATTATTTGATATCAGTCTTTTACGTGCCTCTGGCCAACCTGCGCTTAATTTACTCCATGCACCCAATGATGAGTTCAATACAGAAGAAGCACTTCTCAATACTTTAAACTCGGGACAACACTACACCCGCCGTGAAGCCATCATTAAGGTCAACTTTAAAGATATTCATGTTGACTATACCGTGTCACAGTTGAATTCAAATAAGCCCTATCATCCTTTGCTTTTAATTGAGATCAATCCGATTGATCGGATGCTCAAAATTTCCAAGGAAGAAAACTTCTTACAACAACATCAGGTCGCACGCCAACTCATTCGTGGTGTTGCACATGAAATTAAAAATCCGTTGGGCGGAATTCGCGGCGCTACACAACTGTTAGCGCGTAGCCTCAATGATCCGCAATATAGCGAGTTCACCGACATTATTATCAGTGAAGTCGATCGCTTACGTAATTTAGCAGACACCATGCTTGGTTCTCGTCAGCTCCCAAGTTATGAGTTGGTCAATGTACATGAACCTTTAGAGCGTGTCCGCTCACTCATTACCAATCAAACCAAAAAGAAAATTAAGATCACCCGTGATTATGATTTGTCATTACCAGAAGTGATGGCCGATCGTGATCAACTGATACAAGTCATGTTGAACATTAGCGTTAATGCAGTGCAAGCCATGACTGAAAATAAAGAGTTCTTTGTCGACCACCAACCTGAGCTGATGTTACGTACCCGTATTCAACGTTTAGTGACCATTAATGGTGTACTGCAACGCTCCGTAGTGCGGATTGATATCGAAGACAATGGTCCAGGCGTTCCAGAAGAAATTTTAGAATCTGTGTTTTACCCGCTGGTCACGGGTCGTGCTAAAGGCACAGGACTAGGTTTAAGTATTGCGCAAAATATTATGCATCAACATAACGGAATGATTGAATGTCAATCTGTTCCCGGAAAAACAACTTTTAGCTTATATATACCTTGGGAGTTAAACCATGTCGCGAAATAAAATATGGGTAATTGATGACGATCGCGCCATGCGCTGGGTGCTGGAAAAAACATTCAAAGAAGAAGGTTTCGACGTCACAAGTTTTGAAGAAGCTCAATCCGCTTTAGACCAGCTCAGTTTAGATGCACCCGATGTGATCTTGACCGATATTCGCATGCCCGGCATCGATGGCTTAACTTTTTTAGCGAAAGTTAAAGCCAACTATCCTGATCTACCTGTCATTATTATGACGGCTCACTCTGACCTAGAGTCTGCTGTTTCAAGTTATCAAACGGGTGCATTTGAGTATTTACCCAAGCCTTTTGACATTGATGAAGCATTAGCCTTGGTGAATCGTGCGATTTTGCACATCACCAAAATGCAGCAGCAAGAGTCGGCAAAAACTGTACAACCGATTCAATCGACCGAAATCATTGGCGAGTCTCCTGCTATGCAGGAAGTTTTCCGTGCGATTGGTCGTTTGTCTCAATCACACATTACAGTGTTAATTAATGGTGAATCAGGTACAGGTAAAGAGTTGGTTGCACATGCTTTACACCGCCACTCACCACGTAGCAGTAAACCTTTTATTGCACTCAACATGGCCGCGATTCCAAAAGACCTGATTGAAACAGAGCTTTTTGGTCATGAGAAAGGTGCCTTTACAGGGGCAAATACACAACGCCAAGGTCGCTTTGAACAAGCCAATGGCGGAACACTGTTTTTAGATGAAATTGGCGATATGCCTTTCGAAACGCAAACACGTTTACTGCGTGTGCTGGCTGATGGCGAGTTTTACCGTGTCGGTGGGCATATCCCAGTAAAAGTAGATGTACGTATTGTCGCGGCAACGCACCAAGACTTAGAAAAATTGGTACATGATGGTCGCTTCCGTGAAGACTTATATCACCGTCTGAACGTGATTCGCATTCACATTCCAAAACTGGCGCATCGTAGCGAAGACATCCCAATGTTAGCGCAACACTTCTTGGCACGTGCAGGCAAAGAATTAGGCGTCAGCCCTAAAATCCTTCGCCCTGAAACGCAAGAATATATGCAACAGCTGCCTTGGCAAGGAAACGTACGTCAGCTCGAGAACACCTGCCGCTGGTTAACGGTCATGATTACAGGGCGTGAAGTTTATCCTGAAGACTTACCATCAGAGCTGAAGCAAATTCCAATTACCCGCTCAGGTGAAGATGC
>ENA-UOXB01001397-UOXB01001397.1-bioreactor-metagenome-genome-assembly--contig:-NODE-1397-length-11467-cov-6.832282_pt1 | contig 11467 bp, 9 predicted proteins | sample MGYA00238158_ERZ761615 | MGnify/ENA primary metagenome ERZ761615 (study PRJEB28904, sample SAMN06267902) | bioreactor metagenome | isolation source: Joint BioEnergy Institute, California, USA | place... | reverse complement strand
CCACGCAATTTGTTTTCAACATCTTCATAACCACGATCAATGTGGTAGATACGGTCGATTAAGCTCTCACCTTCAGCTGTTGCTGCCGCCATGACTAACGACATAGATGCGCGCAAATCAGTTGCCATAACGGGCGCTGCTGTAAATTTCTCAACCCCTCTAATGACGGCTGTATGACCATCAACTTGAATAGATGCGCCTAAGCGATTAAGCTCTGGAACATGCATATAGCGATTTTCAAAAATATTTTCAATAATCGTGCTGGTACCATCAGCCAAACAACAAATTGCCATTAATTGCGCTTGCATATCCGTTGGAAAACCTGGATGCGGACGCGTACGAATATCGACGGGTTTTGGACGGCCTGTCATTTGCGCACGAATCCAATCATCACCAGTGGTAATCACCGCGCCCATGGCTTCAAACTTCTCAAGTACTGGGTGTAACAGAGTCGCTGTGGTTTTTTTGGTCAAGACATCGCCGCAAGTCATCAACGCGCCAGCAAGGTAGGAGCCTGTTTCGATACGATCTGGCACCACTGAATACTCACAACCGTGCAGGCGATCAACCCCTTCGATGGTCATCGTAGACGTACCAATACCGCTTATTTTCGCGCCCATCGCCACCAGCATGTTGGCCAAATCCACCACTTCTGGCTCAAGCGCACAGTTACCCAGCACCGTTGTGCCTTTAGCCAATGCGGCTGCCATAATCACGTTTTCGGTACCACCCACAGTGACCATATCAAACGAGAAGTTGCAACCAATCAGCTTACCACCTTTTGGTGCCTGCGCTTTTACATAGCCGTTCTCAACACTGATCTTAGCACCCATGGCTTCAAACGCCTTTAGATGCTGATCGACAGGACGTGAACCAATGGCACAGCCACCTGGCAAGGACACTTCTGCCTCACCAAAACGCGCCAATAATGGGCCTAATACTAAAATCGAGGCACGCATGGTTTTAACCAAATCATACGGCGCATAAAAATTGTCGATGCTTTTGGTATCGCAAGTAACTGTATCATCCTGCTTTTGAATATTGATACCCATGCCACCGATCAACTCAATCAACGTGCGTACATCTTGCAGCGAAGGGACATTGTGCAATGTCGTTGGAGTTTCAGCCAAAATCATAGCTGCAAGTAACGGCAAGGCCGCATTTTTGGCGCCTGAAATAGTAACTTCCCCTGCAATACGACTACTACCAGTGATTAAAAATTGATCCATAGAGGTGACAACCTAGCGATAAGTATAAAAATAATGAAAAACAAACACTTTACGACCAGCTACTGTCATAGCCAGTCTTAAAAAGTTTGAAGCTATAAGTGAAGGTCTAGCCTTTTGATTGAACGTCCCACTCCGCAGGCGTTAGTGCTTGGATATTGAGGGCATGAATATCGCCACTCGCAATCTTGTCGTTGACCAGCGCATAAATCGCTTGTTGACGTTGTACGGTGCGTTTGCCCTCAAAACTGGCATCAACCACGCGTACATCAAACTTATTACCTTGGTTGGCAGCTTGAATAAAAGCGTCTGGGAAATGAGTTTGTAAAAATGCAATCAGATCGTCAGCGTTCATGCTCATAGAATATTCTGCCTTAAATTAAAATAGAGTGTAGATTTAAAGTGTGGACATTATAACAAGAGTTTGCACATCTTACAGTACTGTCTTGTGCAACTGCCCACGAGCATAAATAATAAGAGAGAATAAACAGTAAAGGAGCATAACCAGTCAGGTTGGTTATTTAAGTGTTTTGTCTAAATACGTCAACACTTGCGCTCGCACATCATTAACCCAGCGCAGTGGCGGCGCCATTGCACCAATACTAGTAGCATGGCTCGCACCTTTAATTTCACCAGTTTCCACGTTAACGCCAGCCGCTTTTAGCGCTTCGGTCATCTTAATGGCATTGGTGATATGAACAACTTTGTCTTTTTCAGCTGTCAATAATAAATACGGTGGCTGCTCACCTTTGATTTGGCGATCTGGCATGACCTCATCTGGGGTTGCATTAGCGCCAAAGGCGGTTGCGCTATCATACTGACGAAAATCGTAGCTATAAGGGCCAGCAATACCAATCACCGCACCCAAATCTTTTGGTTTCATACCATAAGGCGCTAAAAAATCCTCATTGGCGACAGCAGCAACAGCGTTAAACGCGCCAGCAGAGTGCCCTATCACAGCCAAGCGATTAGGATCGGCGTGAAAACTCTTGGCATTGTTATGACTCCACGCGATCGCTTGCGCCGCATCTTTTACATAATCAGGATATACGTTTTCAGGCGCTTTACGATAATTGATTACAGCGGTGACGTAACCTGCTTGAGCCAAGCTCTGTCCAACAAAGGCGTACTCTTCTTTACTGCCGCTCTCCCACGAACCACCATGGACAAACACCACCATTGGATAGCTCTTATCAATAGCGCTTTCAGCTTTCATCGCTTGAGCCAGCGGCTTTGGGTAATAGATATCCAAGTCTTGTAATGGTTTATCGCCATACAAGATATCTTTACTCACACCAACACCGCCATTTGCCGTGAGTCCATTAACAACTGCTAGCGCTGATAATGCCTGCGCTTGCTGCGTGGCAAAAACAATACCGCCAATCGCAATTGCTGTGGTAATACCAGCTTTTGTGAATGTCAATGTCCGTACTTTGTTGTTTGATGCGCTTTTACTTGAATCTTTCATAGCCAGTAGTCCTATTATATGTCAGTTTTTCATAAGTAAAGAGAGGACCATTTATTATTGTATTGGTGCTCTCTTACCTACTTTTACTGTACATATATTACGGTCTGACCGAAGATTTACCGTGCTTTTACTGTTAGCAATGTTTAGGCTTATTGTCATTAAAGCTGGCTGAACGTCTTGTTTAAGCTCAGGCTTTTATCAGTGGCTGGCATTACTGATTCTGATAAAGATCAACATACGTGCTTGATGACTGATCCACGGTCGTGCCTTCCTCTGTCACGATAATTGGTGTCGCATTGCCAACGCTTTGTACCGCTGTAGAATCACTGGCGTTCGCCACTGCTCTGCCTTCTACCACTGGCGCTGTTGCAGGATCGACCAAATTGTTCTCATACATGATGTCATCTTCATTGATTTTGACGCCTCGATCATCAACGACCGTCGTTAATAGGACCAATTCCGTCACACCAACGGTACTGTTAGCGATATCAATCAAATGGCTCTGCTGAGTGGGAGTCATACGCCCCAAAATATAAACCACGCCAGCATTGGTCACCACTTTGATCTGTGAGGCTTTAACGCCATTGTTGGAAGCCACCTTCGCCAGTAATTTTGAGGTGATATAGCCATCATGAACGGTTGAGCTATAGCCTTTTGAAGCACTGACTGTCAGCTCATTATAGACACGGCGCACATCTGGCATGGAGCTGACAACTTTTTCTACTTCTTCTTTAATAGCCTGAGTCGGTACTTCGCCTGTCAATAACACTTCGCTATTAAAGCTGTCTATACTCATACGACTGGTTTGTTGTAAATCTGCTTGTAGGCCGTAAACATTGATTTTGACTGTATGCTCAATACTGCGATCAAGCAGACGCTGCGGAATGGTACGCTCCGTCATCGGTACGCCATAAGTACCTTCTGTACTGTTGGTCAAATAGTTGGTGGTACAGCCAGTGCTAATAACACTTGCCATAAGTATGACGCTTATCGCGTTGCGACGTGATGAACCAAAAATAGCAGGGCGCAAATGCATCCGTCTCATGAGTTACCTCTTAAAGCAGGGTGGTGAGAATAGTATAAGTTCAATTTGGCCAGTAAGGCTCAGTTTAGCTACTTTACTTAAATTTTGTGAATGGCGGTTAGGTTTTTGGTAACGGTTGCTGATGGGCAGACGTGGTTTGAGCTTTTAAAAAGCTATAGTTTTGACTATCAAGTCTTTTATCACCATGCTTTTGCCATAAAAGCACCTTTTAACCACTCTGGTTGTTCGTCCACTACTAATCCTTTTGACGGTGCTTTATTTGCTGTATTGTAGGCAATGATATCGAACCGGCAGTCGTAATCGGCATACTCAGGATGGTGCTGTAAAAAGTATTTAGCGGTTTTGATAACCTTACGTTGCTTACCCGCAGTAATACTAAGGGCAGCATCGCCAAACGCTGAGCGCTGCCGCTGACGCACTTCAATAAAGAGTAGTGTTGACCAAGCCGCTCCCTCCTCTAGCATCACCAAATCCAGCTCGCCCACCTTGGGCTGTTGCCAGTTCTGTGCAATCAAGTACAAACCTTGGGCCTGCAAAAACTCACATGCTTGCTGCTCGAACAGGCTGCCTTGACGCTGCGTGAGTGAGGTTAAGCTCAAGGGTTTATGAGACGGTTTGGGGTTTGCCATGGTATTTATTTGTCTTAAGAACATTTCATAATTATCATAGCACAACATGCTAAACTAACCACTTTTACGTCCTCTGTCCGCGTCATTTATCAATATTACAAAAATAAGCCAGACGTTGACAGTATGGCTAACGCGGCCCTACTACTTTTTAATGATTCGAGGTTTTCATGTCTACCCTTACTGCGATGCCAGCTTGTCTATATATCGTTGCCACGCCGATTGGTAATCTAACCGACATGACACCGCATGCCATTGATGTGTTAAAGCAAGTTGCCATCATTGCCTGTGAAGACACGCGCACCTCAGGCAAGCTACTGTCCCACTTTGGCATCGATACCAGAGGCAGTAAGGCTGACGATAACAAAGACTCTACAAGTCCCAATAGCGATAATGACGCTGATACTGGCTCAAAACAAAAAGGTCATCATAAGCTTTGGGCGTATCATGAACACAACAGCGCCATTCAGACACCCAAAATCATTGAGATGATTCAGCAAGGTCATTCGGTCGCCTTAATCAGTGATGCAGGCACACCCCTGGTCAGCGATCCGGGGTATCAATTGGTGCAAGCGGCCCATGCGGCAAAAGTCACGGTATCGCCAATCGTTGGTGCGTCTGCTGCCATTGCTGCGCTCTCAGTTGCAGGTTTACCCTCAGACCGTTTTAGCTTTATTGGCTTTTTGCCTGCAAAAACGCATGGTCGCCAAAAACAGCTGACTGCCCTACACGAACGCACCGAAACCTTGATATTTTATGAAGCGCCGCATCGTATTGTCGCAAGCTTAGAGGACATGGCTACGATATTTGGCGCAGAACGCGAAGTGACGTTTTGCCGTGAATTGACCAAAACCTTTGAAACCGTCCACAAAAGCACCCTTGGCAATTTGGTTGAGTTTGTAAAAAATGACGACAATCAGCAGCGCGGTGAGATTGTGGTGGTGGTCGCTGGCGTGAACGTGGCACAAGAGTCGGACGACATCAGCACTCATGATAAATTGTTGCAGCGCTTATTAGAGGATTTGTCAGTGAAAAAGGCAGCTGCTCTAGCCTCTGATATTACAGGCGTAAAAAAGAATGCGTTGTATCAGCGTCTGCTTGAGCTACAAGCCTAATAATATGAGAGCCTGTCACTAATACCGTTATTCACAGTAAAAACCATCAGCTACCAAAAAGATGGGCATTTATAAATTCATTGAGAAGGAATAAGTAATGTACAACGTAATGGCAATAGGTAATGCTTTGGTGGATCACGAGTATGTACTGTCGGATGCCGCATTAGAAGAGACGGACCTAACTCGTGGCAATATGACGCTAGCAGGTTTGGAGGAGCAACAGCAGCTCCTTGCTTACTTTAAGCTTGCTGAGATTGAACCATCAAAACAGGCAGGCGGCGGCTCAGCTGCCAATACGATGTACGCGTTTGCAAGTTTAGGCGGCAAACCTTTTTATGCTTGCCGCGTGGGTGACGATGATCAAGGCGCGTTTTACCTCAGAGACTTGCATGAAGCAGGCGTCGCCACCTCAGACAAATCCATTCATGAGGGCGGTGTAACAGGCTCCTGCGTGGTTGCTGTGACCGAAGATGGTGAGCGCACTATGCAAACTTACCTTGGCACTTCAAGCGATATCACGGCGGACAATGTCGATTTTGAAGCACTGACGCAGGCTGACTGGCTATATTTAGAAGGCTATTTGGCCATGTCTGAGAGCATTCAACCAGCGATGACACAACTGCGTCAACAGGCCGGCATTCATGGTGCAAAGATTGCGGTGAGCTTTGCGGATCCAGCCGTCATTAAGTTTGCCAAAGACGGTCTACTCAATATGCTCGGCAATAAAGTTACAGTGATATTCTGTAATAGCGAAGAGGCCAAGTTATTCACTGATAAAAAACAAATCAAAGCCGCTGCCCGTGCGCTACTTGATTATTGTCAAACTGCGGTAGTGACCAACGGTGCCAATGGCGCAGTTGTCGTGCATAAGTCTAATGATGAGTCAGAGATTGAGATATACGATATACCGACACCTGTGGTTGCCAATGTCATCGACACCAATGGCGCAGGTGACAACTATGCAGGCACTTTTTTGTATGCGCTGTCTCAGCAATATAGCTTACCTGAATGTGGTCGCCTTGCCAGCGAAGTGTCTGCACAAGTCGTGCAACAATTTGGGCCACGCTTAGCCTCACAAGACTATAAAGATATCGCTCAGCGTGTGTTATCTGCTTAATCTGTTTCTACTGGTATAAATTTTCCTCACTGGCTGTTCGCAAACGTGACGAAGGTTTCGCAAAATCTACCCCAGTAGAACGCTACTCTTGTTAAAATGAATAAATTATAGATAAAAAAAGCCCGTATCGATTTGATACGGGCTTTTTGCTTCTTGACGAAAAACCAACCATTTATCGCAAGAAGGCTTTATTTATAGTAAGCATTCTCAGTACGTGTGTGATCGGTTTCATCAATCACTTGTGTCAGCTCTGGTATTTGCTGTTTGAGCTGTACTTCAACCCCTTGGCGTAAGGTCATATCGACCGCTGAGCAGCCTTGGCAACCACCACCGAACTTCAGTACAGCAGTCAGGCCAACGCCTTCTTCATCGATGAGCTCTAGCAAATCTACCATGCCGCCGTGAGCAGCAAGACTTGGGTTAATCTCAGATTGCAAAATGTAGTTAATGCGCTCTTCGACACTAGCGTCAGCGCCTACTTTAGGTACTTTAGAGTTTGGCGCACGGAAAGTCAGCTGACCACCGAAACGGTCTTTATTATAATCAATCACTGCGTCTTCTAGATAAGGTACAGACGCCGCCTCGATAAAGGCAGAAAAACTCTCATAACTGAATTTCAAATCGGCGCTGTCTTCTTCACCCGGCTGATTGTAAGCCATACAGCATTCAGCACGCGGCGTACCAGGATGCTCAACAAAAATACGTACACCGATACCTTCCGTACCTTGCTTAGACAATAGGTCTGCCAAGTACCCTTGCGCTGACTCGGTAATAGTAATATTGCTCTTTACTTCCGCTTGTTCAGTATCTAGTGCGGATTCATAATCTGCTGATTGATCCAACGGGCGCTCGGCTTGATTGTGCTCACTCATAATATGTCCTATTCGTTGTGACACAAACGCTATCTCTATTGTAGCTACTGTGCCGTGAATGTGATGATACTTTAACTTTATATGGATTATTCATCATCGCAGCCTATCTTTTTGAAGCACTGACTGCAATTTTTATAATTTTTCAATGGCTCACCTTAACAGCTATTATAGCGCACTTAGCCAATAATTCCGACCTTGCCACTCTGATTTACCACGCGCTTGTGGCAAATGATTGCTATCGGTTTTTTTAATGGCGATATAAACAAGGTAAATAAAGCCAGTAATACGACGCAAAATTCTTGAATGATCCACACGGTATTTGTTACCGCTTATATAAAGGCTGTGAGATAGATTATCAAGGATAAACAGGTATTAACGATGGCAACTTGTATTAAGTACTTTTATTAAGTAATAGGCAGGATAACGCTACATCTATGAAAACTAACTTCACATAATATAACTAAACTGGCCAGCTTGGTTGTTTAGACTCAATTTAGTAAAAAGATAAATTTAAAATAATAAATGAAAAGGAATGTCGTATGAAGTTATATATTATGCCAGGCGCTTGCTCAATGGTTCCACACGTCGCTCTTGAATGGGCAAAAGCAGATTATGAATTGGAAATACTAAATCACGATTCTGTTAAATCAGAAGAATACTTGCGCATTAACCCGCAAGGCTCAGTACCCGCAATCGTAGACGGTGATACAGTAGTCACACAGAATATCGCCGTACAAACCTATATTGATGCTAAGTATCCTGACGCTAATATCTTCGGTGCTGATAGCTCACCTGCTGAACGTGCCCAAATCATGCAGTGGTTGGCTTTTATCAATTCAGATGTCCACAAAAGCTTTGGTCCGTTGTTCGGTCCTGATAACTTTGTCACAGACAAAGACGCGCAAGCAGACCTAAAAGAGCAGGCGAAGAAAAAGATCGTGGGCTTGCTCAAATATCCTAATGAACAGCTCGGCACGCACGACTATCTGACGGGCACTAAGACGACAGCAGATATATACCTGTATGTCATACTCACATGGGCAAAAAAAATGGAGCTAGATCTCTCTGCTTATAAGAATCTTAATGCATTTATTAGTCGTATCGAGTCTGATGCTGGCGTGACTGAAGTCATACGCCAAGAAGGCCTTAGCAAGATTGAGTCGCTTTAGAGTTTAGCAATGACACCCATTTTGGCTTTATGACTTTTATATAAAAGTCGCTCTGATTGTTGAGAGTGGCTTTTATTACATTTGAGAGACGCGCACCAATAATCATCACTCACAAAACATTTTACACTTGTCAGTCGATAACTGGCTGTGTCAATATTGACCAAATGAGTTTTTAATTAATAAAAATAAGCAGTGAGACAGTGGCATATATGAGCGAACTATCAGAGCAGCATTCAGATAAACAAGACAATAAGCGCTATCGTTATTTGGTTTTTATCGGACGTTTTCAACCGTTTCATGCAGGCCATAAGGCGGTCATTGATGAGGCATTAAAACGCTCAGATGAAGTGATTATGCTTATCGGCTCAGCCAATCTGCCACGCAGCCTACGCAATCCTTTTAGCGTCGCTGAGCGTGCCGCCATGATTAAGGGTGCGTATTCTGATAAGGAAGCTTCACGTATCCACTGCGTGGGTTTAGATGATGCACTTTATAACGACACACGCTGGCTGCAATACGTGCAAGCGGGCGTAAAATCTGTCACGGGCGACTTGCAAACTGACATTGGTCTGATTGGTCATTCAAAGGACAGCTCATCTTACTATCTCTCGCTATTCCCCAACTGGGCGTCAGTCTCTGTCCCCAACTACCACAATTTATCTGCCACGCCTATTCGCGACAGCTATCTGATGGGCGCAACGCCAACGCCTGAGCGTACGCCTGAATCAACACGTAAAGTGCTGGACGACTTCAAAAAGACTGACGACTACCAAGAGCTGCATGAAGAAGCCGACTTTATTGATAAGTACAAAAGACAGTGGGAATCTGCACCTTATCCACCTACCTTTATGACAGCTGACGCTTTGGTTGTACAATCAGGACATATCTTATTGGTAGAGCGACGTAGTATGCCAGGTCGCGGACTATGGGCGCTGCCAGGCGGGTTTTTAAATCCAAAAGAGACGCTATTTGATGCTTGTATTCGTGAACTACGCGAAGAGACTCGCCTAAAAGTGCCAGAACCTGTCCTGCGCGGTTCTTGTCACAGCCAGCATACCTTTGATGATCCGTATCGTTCGGCACGTGGTCGCACGATTACGCAAGCGTTTTACTTCCAACTTAAAAACGATCCAAAAGGCCTGCCAAAGGTTAAAGGCGGTGACGATGCCGCTCAAGCTTTTTGGTTACCTTTGGCTGAGCTTGATGCCAAAATGATGTTTGAAGACCATTATGCGATCATTACTAAAATGGTCGGGTTATAGTCGATATTCAAATCAATAAACGATTGAATAAGTATTTCTTAAGTACTTTATGAGTTCTTATTCAATGAGTACTCATACTATTTATTTTATAATTTCACGCCAGCGCCGATAGACGGCAATGGTTAACCGCCGCAACTGCTCTTTTACTAAAGCAGTTGCAGCAACTTAAAGCAGAGGAGTTCTGTGATGTACACCAGCAATTTAAACAACTTGATTCTTAATAGCGACAGTTATAAAACCTCACATTGGGTGCAATATCCAAACGGTAGTGAGTATATGTCAAGCTACATTGAAGCGCGTAAAGGCGACTACGATGTGGTGTTCTTTGGCTTACAAGCCTTTATCAAAGAATATCTAAGCACCCCCATCACCTATCAAGACATCGATGAAGCCGAAATGGTCATTCAAGCGCATGGTCTGACGTTCAATCGCGCGGGCTGGGAGCGTTTGATCGAAAAACACGGCGGCTATCTTCCCCTACTTATCGAAGCCCTACCCGAAGGCAGTATCGTGCCAGTGTCTAACGTGGTCTGCCAAGTCATCAATACCGATCCTGAGTTTTATTGGCTACCAAGCTATATAGAAACTGCCCTGTTACGAGCGGTTTGGTATCCCTCAACGGTCGCTAGCGTCTCACATTATTGCAAAGGCATCATTCGTCAAGCGTTGGAGAAGTCAGCGGACAACACAGACTCGCTCACCTTTCGTTTGCATGACTTTGGATCGCGCGGCGCTTCAAGTCAAGAGTCGGTTGCACTTGGCAGCTTGGCGCATTTGGTGAACTTTGCTGGCACGGACTCTATGACGGCGCTTGTGGCAGCCAGCCGCTGGTATCAAATGGGTAACGATATGCCTGCGTTTTCTATTCCAGCAGCCGAGCACAGCACGATGACAGCATGGGGCCGCGACAATGAAACAGCTGCCTTTGCCAATATGATTGAGCAATTTGGCGGCGAAGGCAAAAGCTTTTCGGTGGTTTCTGACAGTTATGATTTGTGGAACGCCATTGATAATATCTGGGGTGGCAGCTTAAAAGATGATGTCAAAAATATGGGCGGCACCTTGGTTATCAGACCAGACAGTGGTGAGCCTGCCAAAGTCGTTCGCGAAGCATTAGAGCGCTTAGCGGTGAAATTCGGTACAACGACCAATAGTAAAGGCTATAAAGTACTGCCCGACTATGTACGTATAATCCAAGGCGATGGCATCAGTCCACAAAGCTTGAGTAAGATCATTGAGGTCGTTATGAAAGCTGGTTTTAGCGCCGATAATGTGACGTTTGGGATGGGCGGTGGTCTGCTGCAACAAGTCAATCGCGATACGATGAGCTGGGCCATGAAAGCCAGCGCTATCTCTATTGATGGCGTGTGGAAAGACATTTATAAAGATCCCGTCACCAGCCGCTCGAAACGCTCTAAAAAAGGTCGTTTGGCGCTGATTAAAGACAATAATAGTGTCGTAAAAACCGTTAAGGCCGATGACTTGCCTGCTGATAAAGACAACTTGCTACGTGATGTTTATATTGATGGTCAATTATTGGTTGAGGACAGTCTCACCACTATTCGGG
>ENA-UOXB01001391-UOXB01001391.1-bioreactor-metagenome-genome-assembly--contig:-NODE-1391-length-11489-cov-9.464492_pt1 | contig 11489 bp, 9 predicted proteins | sample MGYA00238158_ERZ761615 | MGnify/ENA primary metagenome ERZ761615 (study PRJEB28904, sample SAMN06267902) | bioreactor metagenome | isolation source: Joint BioEnergy Institute, California, USA | place... | reverse complement strand
CAAAGTGACGCGCTGCGCGCTGTTCGACCAGTTCCCCTACACCCACCATATGGAAGCGGGTGTGCTGCTGGAGCGGCGCTGAGCCGGCTACGTCTCGCGCTGAATACCGCGCAACGCCCACCAGGCCAGCGCAGCCGAAACGGCTTCGAGCAACAGCGCGTAGAGATTGAAGGTCTGTTGCGTACCACCGTCCAGCCACAGCCCGGCGAGGCGTGCCAACGCCAGCACGCTGTAAAGCGACACCAGCAGGATCAACGCCGGCCGCAGCAGGTCAAGGCGCAGCAGCGCCATCGCCAGATAGGCTGCCAGCCCCAACTGCAGACCACCGTAGTAGGCGCGCACCTCGGTCACTGCGGCGTTGCCCATCAGCAGGGCGCCGCTGAAACTGGCCATTTCTTCAGGTCGGATGAAGTAGGCCAGCCCCAGCAGAGCAAGGGCTGCGATCTGGATCAGCAGAACGATTCGAGCGAACAGCATCAGCGGCTCCCGGACATTGCCCCCTCACGCAGCATAGGCGCCGCCTGTCGCGACGCATAGTCGCAATCACTTGGGCCGTGCCTGCCGCGGCGCTATGCTGGGCGCTCGTTCATCTGGAGCCTTGCCATGCGTCGTTCCCTGCTCGCCCTCTTCCTCGTCTCCGGCCTGGCTCATGCCAGCGAGCCTTTGACCATCGATGTTCACCGCGACGCCAATTGCGGCTGCTGCAAGGCCTGGATCAGCCATCTGCAAGACAACGGCTTCACCGTCAACGACCATGTCGAGGCCGACATGAGCGCCGTGAAACAGAAGCTTGGCGTGCCGCCGCGCCTGGCGTCCTGTCACACCGGCGTGATCGACGGCAAGTTCGTCGAAGGGCATGTGCCGGCAGCGGACATTCTCAAGCTGCGCGAACGCGCGGACCTGATCGGCGCTGCCGTACCCGGTATGCCCATGGGGTCGCCGGGCATGGAATATGGCGACCGTGTCGATGCCTATCAGGTCATCGGCCTGGATCAGGATCGCAAGGATCAGTTGCTCAGCGACTACCCAGCCAACTGAGCCTGCATCGACGGCTACACTGCAGCGATCAGCAACCCGGGAGTGCAACCATGCGCTGGCAACGCGGTAGACGCAGTGACAACGTGGTGGACGCGCGCGGCCGCTCCGGAAGGCGCCTCGGTGGCGGCCTGAGCCTGGGCGGCGTGGCGCTGATCGTCATCTTCGGCCTGCTGACCGGGCAGGACCCGCTGCAGATTCTCGGCCAGATAGCCGGCCAGGCCACCCAGCCACAGGTCGCGCAGACACAAAGCGCACCGCCAGCCGATGACCAACAGAGCGAGTTCGTCCGCGCCATTCTCGGCGACACAGAAGACACCTGGCGCGAGCTGTTCCAGCAGGCCGGCCAGCAGTATCGCGATCCGCAACTGGTGCTGTTCTCCGGCGGCGTCAATTCGGCCTGCGGCTTCGCCAGCTCGGCAGTCGGCCCCTTCTATTGCCCTGGCGATCAGCGCGTGTACCTGGACATGGCGTTCTTCCGCGAGATGGAGCAGCGTTTCTCCGCTGCCGGTGACTTCGCGCAGGCCTACGTGATCGCCCACGAGGTCGGCCACCACGTGCAGACGCTGCTGGGCGTGTCGGCCAAGGTCAATGCAGCGCGCCAGCGCGGCGAACGCGTAGAGGGTGATGGCGGCCTGCTGGTGCGCCAGGAACTGCAGGCCGACTGCCTGGCCGGGGTCTGGGCGCATCACGCGCAACGCCGGCATGACTGGCTGGAGGCCGGCGACTTGGAAGAGGCGCTGAACGCGGCCAGCGCCATTGGCGATGATCGCCTGCAGAAGCAGGCACGTGGCCAGGTCGTGCCGGACGCCTTCACCCATGGCACCTCGCAGCAGCGCGTGCGCTGGTTCAGCACCGGCTTCGAGAGCGGCCAGCCGGGGCGTTGTGACACGTTCAAGGCGGCCCGCCTGTAAGAGCCTGTCTCGGACCTGCTGCGCGTCGGCTAAACAGCGTTGAAAACGTCCTTGGAATGCTCATGTACGAAAGTACACTCCGCTTCCTCGGCCATTTTCGCCACTGTTTATCTCTAGCTCGCGAGATCCGAAACAGACTCTAACGCACCGGATCAGACCACGAAGCGCTTGCTCCACCAGGCGAAGCCGCAGGCAGCAGCGCCGCACAGGGCAATCACCAGCGCCATGGGCATGGCCGAACCATCATGCAGAAAGGCAACCAAAGCCGAAGCACTGGCCGCCACGCTGAACTGCATGCTGCCCAGCAAGCCCGACGCGCTGCCAGCATGACGGCCCTGACCGGCCATGGCGCAAGCCGTGGCATTGGGCAGCACGCAGCCGAGGCTGGCCACGCAGATGAACAGTGGAACCATCAGCGGCCATAGCTGCGCCGGTCGCCACAACGCCAGTGCCAGCAGGCACAGGCCACTGGCCAGGTACACCAGCACCATGCGCCGCAGCCACAGCGCCGGGCCGCCACTGCGCACCAGACGCGCATTGACCTGCGCCATGATCACGAAGCCAGCGGCATTGCTGCCGAACAGCCAGCCATAGTGCTCGGCCGGCACGCCATACAGCTCGATGAAAACGAAGGGCGAGCCGGCGATGTAGGCGAACATGCCAGCCATGGCGACACCCCCGGCCAGGCTGTAGCCCATGAACGGGGCATTCCCCAGCAACGCTCGGTACTGGCCAAACGCACCACGCAGCGGCGCAGGTTGCAGGTGCTGCGGGCGCGTTTCCGGCAGCCACAGCAGCACGGCCAGCAGGCACAAACCGGCAAAGATCGCCAGGCTGTGGAAGATCGACGGCCAGCCCAGGGTATTGAGCAACAGTCCGCCGCCCAGGGGCGCGAGAATCGGCGCCAGCCCCATCACCAGCACCAGTTGCGAGAACACCTTGGCCGAGGCCAGTGGATCGCACAGATCGCGTACCACGGCGCGGGTGATGACCATGCCGGCGCAACCGCCGAGGGCCTGCACGAAGCGCGCGGCCACCAGCCATTCCAGGCTGGGAGCCAGGGCGCAGGCCAGCGATGCCAGGGAGAACAGGGTCACCCCGACCAGCAGCGGCACGCGGCGTCCGAAACGATCCGCCAGTGGCCCATAGAACAATTGACCGATGGCAATGCCGACAAAATAAGCCGCCAGTGATAGCTGGATATGCTCGACATCGGTGCCGAACTGCTGGGCCAGGGTGGGGAAACTCGGCAGGTAAAAATCGATGGCCAGAGGGCCGAAAGCGCTGAGCGCGCCCAGAATCAGGAGGGTTCGCAGGTTCATGAATAGTCCGGACCATTGTTAGCCGGCTAATCATCTCACCGACCAGATGCCTTGCGAAAGCGCGGGCCGCCGAACGACGGCCCGCGCAACTCAATGCGATTCTGTCTGCCTGGCCTTGCCACCTCGGCTCATGCGTTGCGCTACCGACTCCACCAGGAGGTAGAACATCGGGATGAGGAAGGTGGCCAGCAGCGTGGCGGCGAGCATGCCACCGATCACCCCGGTGCCGATGGAATGGCGGCTGGCCGAACCGGCGCCGGAACTGATGGCCAGCGGCACGCAGCCGAGGATGAAGGCCAGCGAGGTCATCACGATGGGGCGGAAACGCAGCTTGGCCGCCTCCAGCGCCGCCTCGAAGATACCCTTGCCCTCGGCACGCAGCAGCACGGCGAACTCGACGATGAGGATGGCGTTCTTCGCCGCCAGGCCGATCAGAGTGACCAGCCCGACCTGGAAGTACACGTCGTTCTGAATACCGCGCAGCCATACCGCGAGGATCGCCCCGAACACCGCGAAGGGCACGGCGGTGACCACCGCCAGCGGCAACGTCCAGCGCTCGTACTGCGCCGCCAGGATCAGAAATACCAGAATCAGGCCGAAGACGAAGGCCTGGGCGCCTGAGCCCTGCGTGGCCAGCTCCTGATAGGCCGAACCGATCCAACCCAGGCTGTAATCCTCGCCGAGCACCTCATCGGCCACCTCCTGCATCGCTGCCAGCGCCTGCCCGGAGCTGTAGCCCGGTGCCGGACCACCGAGCACCTTGGCCGACGGGTAGACGTTGAAACGGTCGTAGGAGTCCGGCCCGAGGATGCGCCGCACCCGCAGCAACGTAGACAATGGCACCAGATCGCCGCTGCTGGAACGCACGTAGACCTGGCCGAGATCCTCCGGCTTGCGACGGAACTGCGATTCGGACTGCAAACTGACCTGCCAGGTGCGTCCATAGAGGGTGAAATCGTTGACGTAATAACTGCCGAAGGTCGCCTGCATGGCGGTGAACACGTCGCTGACGCTGACGCCCAACGCACGCGTCTTGGTGCGGTCCAGGTCGATGTAGTACTGCGGTACATTGGCGCTGAAGGTGCTCTGCACGCCGGCCAGTTCCGGTCGCTTGCTGGCCGCCTCGACGAAGGCCTGGACCTTCTCGCCAAGCTGCTCGACGCTGCCACCGGAGCGGTCCTGGATGTAGGACTCGAATCCACCGGTGGTACTCATGCCGGTAATCGGTGGCGGGTTGAAGGACATCACCAGGCCGTCCTTCTGCGCCGCCCCCATGCCCATGAACTCGCGCGTCAGGTTACGCGCATCAAGTTCATCCGTGGTGCGCTCGCTCCAGTCCTTGAGTGGCACGAAGGACACCCCGGCGTTGCTGCGCACACCGAAGGTGAGCACGTCGAAACCGGCGAAGGTCACCACGTCCTGCACTGCCGGATGCTCCATCAGTTGCTGGCTCACCGCACCAGTCAATGCCTCGGTGCGATTGAGCGAGGCAGCCGGTGGCAGGTAGTAGGCGTTGATCACGTAGCCCTGGTCCTCATCGGGCACCAAGGATCCGGGTACGCGCGCGAACAGCAGCAGGATCAGCGCAATCATGCCGCCGAACAGCAGCACGCCGATCAGCGAACGCTTGAGAAAGAAACGCACGCCCGCGCCGTAACCCTCTGTGGCTTTTTCAAAGAAGCGGTTGAAGGCGCGAAACGGCGCTGCCGGCTCGTGGTGACCGGGCTTGAGCAGCAAGGCGCAGAGCGCGGGCGAAAGGGTCAGGGCGACGATGCCGGAGATCACCACCGATACGGCGATGGTGATCGCGAACTGCTTGTACATCTGCCCCGCCAGGCCGCCGAGAAAGCCAACCGGCACGAACACGGCACAGAGCACCAGAACGATGGCGATGATCGGCCCGGTGACCTCCTCCATCGCCTTGATCGCGGCGTCGCGCGCATTGAGGTTTTCGGTGCGCATTACCCGTTCGACGTTCTCGATCACCACGATGGCGTCATCCACCACGATGCCGATGGCCAGCACCATGCCGAACAGGGTCAGCAGGTTGATGGAGAACCCCAGCAGGTACATGCCGGCGAAGGTACCGACCAGCGATACCGGAATCGCCAGCACCGGAATCAGGGTGGCGCGCCAGTTCTGCAGGAACACGAAGACCACCAGCACCACCAGCACCAGCGCTTCGAAGAAGGTATGGATCACCTCCTCGATGGAGACCTGGACGAACTTGGTGGTGTCGTAGGGGATTTTGTAGGCGATGCCCTCGGGGAAGCGCTTGGCCAGACGCTGCATGGTGCGCTCGACCGCCTCGGCGGTATCCAGGGCATTGGCGCCGGGCTGCAGGTAGATACCGAAGGCGGCGTTCTGCTGGCCATTGAGGGTGGTGACCAGCGAGTAGTCCTGTGCCCCCAGCTCGACCCGCGCCACGTCCTTGAGCAACAGGCTGGCGCCGGTGTCGTCGGTGCGCAGGATGACGCTTTCGAACTCCTTGGGGTCGGTGAAGCGGCCCTGGGTGGTGACCGTGTAGGTGAAATCCTGCGGCTCCTTGAGCGGCTGCTGGCCGAAGCTACCAGCGGCGAACTGCGAGTTCTGCTCGCGGATGGCATTGACCACGTCGGTGGGCGTGAGGTTGTACTGCGCCAGTTTGTCCGGGCGCAGCCAGATACGCATGGAATAGTCCTTGGAGCCGAACTGGCTGGCATCGCCCACGCCCTTGAGGCGCTTGAGCTCATCAATGACGTTGATCAACGCATAGTTGCTGATGAAGATCGGATCACGCGAACCATCCGGCGAATAGAGGGTGATCACCTGGAGAATGTCGGATGATTTCTTCTCCACCTTCACACCCTGGCGGCGCACCTCTTCCGGTAGCTTGGCCAATGCTGCCTGGACCTTGTTGTTGACGTTGATGGTGGCCTGGTCCGGGTCGGTGCCGACCGCGAAGTACACCGTCAGGCTCATCGCCCCGCTGCTGGAAGAGTTGGACAGCTGGTAGATCATGTTCTCGACGCCGTTGATCTCCTGCTCCAGCGGCGCTGCCACGGTTTCGGCGATCACCTGCGAGCTGGCCCCGGGATAGGCGGCGCTGACCGACACCTGCGGCGGCAGGATTTCCGGGTACTGGGCGATGGGCAGTGCGCGCATCGCCGCCAGGCCGGCGAGCACGATGACGATGGAGATGACGGTGGCGAATACCGGACGGTCGATGAAAAAGCGCGAGATCATGGCCTTTACTCCTGCGCCGGACTGGCGGGCGTGGCTGCCTTCGCCTCCTCGACCTTGACCGGGCTGTCCGGCCGCACCTTGGCCAGACCATCGACGATCACCCGTTCACCATCACTGACGCCGGAGAGGATCAACCAGCGTCCGCCCGCCGTGTCGCCCGTGTTGACCTGGCGCATCCGCGCGACATTCTGCTCGTCCACTACATAGACGAAGGTGCCGCGCGGTCCCTGAGCGACGGCACGCTCCGGCACGGTGATGGCATTGGGACGGGTCAGGCCCTTGACCTTCACCCGTACGAACTGCCCCGGCAGCAGTTCCTGCTCCGGATTGGGTACCACGCCACGAGCGCTGACGGTGCCGGTGCCGCGGTCGATCAGGCTGTCGGTGAAGTCCACCTCGCCCGCCGTCGGATAGGCCGAGCCGTCACCGAAATAGACTTCGATACTGAGCTTGCCGCTACTTGGCGGTACCAGGCTGCCTTCGGACAGCTCACGCCGCAGGCGCTCGGCCTCGGCGTCCGGATAGGCGAAGTTGACGAAAATCGGATCGAGCTGGGTGATCTGCGTCAGCAGGCTGGCACTGGGGTCGCCGGCAACGATCAGGCTGCCCTCGGAAACGCTCTCCTTGCTGGTCATGCCGGTGATCGGCGCCTTCACCGTGGTGTAGTCGAGGTCGATCTGACGCGACTGCACCTCGGCCTGGGCCGCCTCGATATTGGCCTTGCTTTGCTCGAAATTGGAAATGGCGTTGTCCAGCTCGCTCTCGCTGGCGAAACCCTTCTTCTGCAATTCACGGATGCGCTTGAGATCACGATCGGTCTGCCGGAAGCGCGCCTGCTCCTGCGCCAGCGCGCCCTTGGCGCGTGCCAGGGCGGCCTCGTAGGGACGCGCGTCGATGCGAAACAGCACCTGGTCCTTCTGCACCCGGCTCCCTTCCAGATAGGTCCGCTCCTGCAGAATGCCGCCGACCTGGGCCCTGACCTGCACCTCGCGATAACCGGTCGTGCGCGCCGGGTACTCCAGCACGATGGGCAGTTCACCAACCTTGATCCGCTCCACCGTCACCGCCGTAGGTGGCGCGTCGGCGGCCTGCGCACCGAGCGCGAGGAGGAGCGTTGCAGTTGCGGATAGGTAGAAACGGTTCAGGCGAACGAACGACATGAGGCATTCCTCTCCATGGCTAGCCGCGGGGCAGAAGCGACACAGCGAAGCGCACCACCAGCAGACGGGGCAAAATCGGTAAACTCGATACCTCCTGAGCCTAGTCCCAATTACCCGGATCGCCATGCGTAGAACCAAAGAAGACGCGGAGAAGACCCGCGGCGCCATCCTCGCCGCCGCAGAACAGCTGTTTCTCGAACGCGGGGTCGCCCACACCAGCCTGGAGCACATCGCCCGGCATGCTGGTGTGACGCGTGGGGCGGTCTACTGGCACTTCCAGAACAAGGCGCATCTGTTCCACGAGATGCTCAATCAGGTACGCCTGCCGCTGGAGCCACTGGCCGAACAGCTGGCGGCAGTCGATGGCCTGTCATCGCTGCAACTGCTGCGCGACCTGTGCATCGAGGCGATGGCCAATCTGGTGCTGGATGAACAGCGGCGGCGCATCCTCACCGTGCTGCTGCGCCGCTGCGAGTTCACCGAAGACCTGCGTGAGGCCGAGGAGCGCCACGAGACCTTCGTCAACCAGTTCATCGCCCTGTGCGAACAACAGTTCGCCCTGCCGGCCGTGCAGCCGCATCTGCAGCCGGGCATCACCCCGCGCCTGGCCTCGCGCACGTTGCACGCCCTGATCGTCGGCCTGTTCAGCGACTGGCTGCGCGATCCCAATCTGTTCGATGCGCAGACCGACACCCCGGCCATGATCGACAGCTGCTTTCGCGGCCTGCTGCGGCAGTGGCCTTAGCCAATCAGGGGCCTACGCAGGCGTGACCTCGTAACCCTCTTCACGAATGGCGGCCTGTATCCGCGCTGCATCCAGCTCGCCCTGCACGCGCACAAGCCCCGCGGCCAGATCGACTTCGACCCTGGCCGCCTGATCCTGTGCCTGGATTGCCTGGGTGATGGCGCGCACGCAATGACCGCACGACATTCCGCTAACCTTGAACTGTTGCATGTGCTGACTCCTTGAATCAGTGGTCGATGGGAGTAGTCTCGACCTTGCCACGATGGCAAGGTCAAGCCCTTGCGTCATGCCATTAGCATTCCCCTGCGAGGATCATCACCATGCGCCTGCTCTGCTCTGCCCTTGTCCTGCTGCTGGCGCCTCTGGCCCAGGCCGAACCACTGGCCCCGTTGCCGTCGACAAGCCAGGGCGAAGGTTATGCGGTGCTGATCGTCTCGCGCGAACGCCTGGAAGTAGCGACCACCTGCGAGGTCGCGCTGTACCTGCATGACCAGATGGCCGCACGCCTGCACCAGGGTCAGTCGGTGTCCTTCAATCTGCCGCCGGGCAAGGTCTCGCTGCGCCTCGGCCTGACCGGCACCGGTCCCTGCCAGGACGGTATCAACCAGCTCGCCGGTCAGTCGCTGGAACTGCAGGCCGGCGAAGTGCGCCGCTACCGTATTGCCATGGGCAGCGATGGCCTGCGACTGCATGCCGCGCCGACACTGAACTGAGGGCTTGACCTTGCCATGGGGTCAAGGTTGATCCTGTAGTCAAGTCGTTACCAGACCATTGAAAGCCACCTGCCTTGGCAAAACTGCCTGGCCTACGTTTTTCAACGGCCTGCTACAGGGAGCCGAACAACCATGACCACCTTTGATCTGCCGATTCAGGGCATGACCTGCGCCAGTTGCGCCGGTCGTGTCGAGCGCGCGCTGCGCAAATTGCCGGAGGTGAGCAGCGCCAGCGTCAACCTGGCCAATGAGCAGGCGCGTATCGAAGCGCCCGCCGGCAGCCTGCCGCAGTTGATCAGCGCCATCGAGGGCGCCGGTTACAACGTGCCCAGCCAGCCGCTGGAGTTGGGTATCGAGGGCATGACCTGCGCCAGCTGCGTCGGTCGTATAGAGCGCGCACTGGGCAAGCTGCCGAGTGTCAGCCAGGTCGCCGTCAATCTTGCCGATGAGAAGGCGCGCCTGCAGGTACTTGCCGGTTTCGACCCACAGTTGGCGGTGAAGGCTGTCGTTGCCGCCGGCTACAAAGCACAACTGCTCGGAGAACGCCCGGCCACCGATCTGGCTCAGCGCCGTTTACGGCGTGAGCGCCTGACCTTGCTGGCCGCCATCGCCCTGACCCTGCCGCTGGTGCTGCCGATGCTGGTCGAGCCTTTCGGCCTGCACTGGATGCTGCCGGCCTGGGCGCAGTTCCTGCTGGCAACACCGGTGCAGTTCATCTTCGGCGCGCGCTTCTATCGCGCGGCCTGGCAGGCGCTGAAGGCCCGTGCTGGCAACATGGATCAACTGGTCGCCATCGGCACCAGCGCCGGCTACGGCCTGAGTCTGTACCAGTGGGCCGTGACGCCCGCCGGGCACATGCCGCATCTGTACTTCGAAGCCTCGGCGGTAATCATCAGCCTGATCCTGCTCGGCAAATACCTGGAAAGCCGCGCCAAGCGCCAGACCGCCAGCGCCATCCACGCGCTGCAGGCTCTGCGCCCGGACCACGCGGCGCGCCTCGTCGACGGCCGCGAGGAGCGCGTCGGCATCGACGCCCTGGCGCTGGGCGACCGCATCCTGGTCAAGCCGGGCGAGCGCTTCCCGGTCGACGGCCAGGTACTGGAGGGCCACAGCCATGCGGACGAGGCGCTGATCAGCGGCGAGAGCCTGCCGGTCGCCAAGCAGCCGGGCGACAAGGTCACCGCTGGCGCCATCAACGGCGAAGGCCGCCTGCTGGTCGAGACCACCGCCCTGGGTGCAGAGACCGTACTGTCACGCATCATCCGTCTGGTCGAGGATGCCCAGGCAGCCAAGGCGCCGATCCAGAAGCTGGTAGACAAGGTCAGCCAGGTGTTCGTCCCCGCAGTACTGCTCATCGCACTGGCCACACTGCTGGGCTGGCTGGCGCTCGGCGCATCCTTGGAAAACGCATTGCTCAACGCCGTCGCCGTACTGGTGATTGCCTGCCCCTGCGCCCTTGGCCTGGCCACACCGACCGCGATCATGGCCGGCACTGGCGTCGCCGCACGTCATGGCATCCTGATCAAGGACGCCGAAGCGCTGGAAGTGGCGCATGCGGTGCAGCACATCGCCTTCGACAAGACCGGTACCCTCACCGAAGGTAAACCGCGCATCGTCCATATCGGCCTGGGCGAATCCAGCGAAACAGAACTGCTGCGCCTGGCCGGTAGCCTGCAACAGGGCAGCGAACACCCGCTGGCCAAGGCCGTATTGCAGCGCTGCGCAGACCAGCACATCGCCCTGCCGGCACTCAGCGATAGCCGCGCACTGGCCGGTCGTGGGATAGCTGGCAGTGTCGAGGGTCGCAGCCTGCAACTGGGCAGCAGCCGCCTATTGGAGGAAAACCAATTGCAGGTGGGGGAGCTGGCCGAATCCGCCCACACCTGGGAGGCCGAGGGCCGTACCCTGTCCTGGCTGATCGAAACCGGTGACGCCCCTCGCCTGCTCGGCCTGCTGGCCTTCGGTGATCAGCTCAAGGAAGGTGCGGCCGACGCCATCACCGAACTGCGTGCACAGGGCATCACCAGCCATCTGATCAGCGGCGACAACCAGGGCAGCGTGGCTGCGGTCGCCAGTGTGCTGGGTATCGACGAACCTCACGCGCAGGTACTGCCGGCCGACAAGGCCCGCCTGGTTGGCGAACTGCGCAAGCAGGGCACCGTGGCCATGGTCGGCGACGGCATCAACGACGCACCGGCCCTGGCGGCTGCGGACGTCGGTATCGCCATGGGCGGCGGCACCGACGCGGCCATGCATGCCGCCGGCATCACCCTGATGCGCGGCGACCCGCGCCTGGTGCCGGCCGCCCTGGACATCAGCCGGCGCACCTACGCCAAGATTCGCCAGAACCTGTTCTGGGCCTTCATCTACAACCT
>ENA-UOXB01001390-UOXB01001390.1-bioreactor-metagenome-genome-assembly--contig:-NODE-1390-length-11500-cov-8.677064_pt1 | contig 11500 bp, 11 predicted proteins | sample MGYA00238158_ERZ761615 | MGnify/ENA primary metagenome ERZ761615 (study PRJEB28904, sample SAMN06267902) | bioreactor metagenome | isolation source: Joint BioEnergy Institute, California, USA... | reverse complement strand
CGGCCGTCGTCGCGCAGCAGCAGGTTGGGTTCCGGCGAAGAGAAGCGCTGTGACAGCTCGGCAATGCGGCGGAAGGCTACTTGGGCGCGACTGACGATAGGCAACTGGCCGACCAGATGCTCCAGTGGGCCCTTCATGTACAACAGCACCAGGATGAAACCGCTCAGTGTCGCCTTGTCGGTGCTCGGCCAGAAGCTCTGGTAGGCCAGGGCCACGCCTATGACGATGAAGAACAGGGTCGAGCCGAAACCCTTGGCGATCACGAACAGGTTGATCGAGCGGATCTGGATGTCGCAGATGCGTTCGGCTGTGCCCTGCAGGCGCTCGCTGTAGTGCTGGAAACGGCGTGGACGGCTGATGCGCAGTTCCTTTGCGCCTTCGGCCATGGCGCGGTAGTGCTTCTGCAGGTCGTCCTCGGCGTCACGGGCCTGGAAGAAGCCGCGGATGCCCTTGCTGCGCGCCACGTACTGGATGGCGCTGCCGATGACGATCGCCAGGGCGGTGGTGAGGAACATGGGCAGCGAGAGTGAAGCCAGATAGCCTAGGCAGCCTAGGGTGACGGTCAGTGATACCGCCAGTGGCGCGAAGGCAAAGGCGAAGTCGCTGATGGTGTCGATGTCGTGGGTCAGCACCGGGATCAGGCGGTGGCTGCGGTAGCGCTCGATCTGGTCGATCGGTGCCGAGATGATCTTGCTGCCCAGATCCTTGCGCAGCCTGGCGATGACGTGTTGGCCGACATAATTGGTACCGATGTCGGAGATGATCGAGCCGACCAGCGCCATCAGGCACAAGCCCGCGAAGCCCAGCAGCAGGGCGCTCTGCATGCCTTCGTCGGAATGCAGGCTGTAGTTGATGGTGGCCAGCAGCGCCGTGATGCTGGCGCCGCCAAGAATGCCCAGCAGGGTGGCGGCGGCGAGTTGTGGGGCGAACGGGCGTAACAGCCGGAAGAGTTCGCGGATCGTGCTTTGCGGAGGTTTCTGCATCATCCAGTCCTGAGGCTCGGCGCAGGGCTGCGCCGGAAAACGGGGCGACGCGGTTGCAATCGAAATGACTGCAAACCCGAATCGTTCCTGTTAAGACGGATAAGGCGAGAAAAAACTAAGGAAAAATGTTTGCGAGGAAATCACCGCGAAGGGCATGAGGGATGCGTAGGTGCACTTTAGGTCACGGCGTCATCCGTTTCGGTGAGCAGCTAGAGCGAGGCATAGCGGCTCTTCAGTACGAAGCCGCCGTCGCCGTTACGCTGCAGCTCTATAGGCAGCACAGTCGGCAGTGATTCGACCAGGGCCTGCAAATCGTCGGTGCGATAAATGCCTCCGACGCGCAGATTGCCGCTGGCCGCGTCACCCAGGTGCACGGGGTGCTCAAGATAGCGGTTGATCAGCGGCAGAGCGGCACTCAGCGTCAGATCATCCAGCACCAACTTGCCTTCGAGCCAGGCGATTGCGCTGGTGGTAGTAGCCTGTTGTACGTCGATCTGGCTGGCACCCTGACGGTAGCTCGCCTGCATCCCCGGAAAAAGCTGCGCCTGATCGCCCTGAGCGCTCTCCGGTGGGCTCACCAGCACAGCGCCTTCAAGCAGGCTGACCAGCATTTGGTGCTGATCGGTCCAGACATTGAAGCGGGTGCCGGTCACGCGCACCCTGCCATTGTCGGTCAGCACACTGAAGGGGTGTTCGCTGTCATGGGTGACTTCGAAATAGCCTTCTCCGCCGCTGGCGAGCCAGGCGCTGCGCCGGTCGCGGAAACTGGCGAAGACCAGCCGGCTATGGCTATTGAGTTGCACACGGGAGCCATCTGCCAGGATGACCTCGCGTGGGAGGCTCTGCGCCGCATAGTAGCCGGCCTGAGCCGGCAGCATGCCCACCGACCAGCCGCCAAACCAGATGGTTACCGCACCCAGCATGGCGGCAGTGGCTATTCTGGCTGCGCGCCATGGGCCGCGTTGGCGGCGGGGGCGGGCTGGCGCGTGCCGAGGCGTGGGGGCGTGGGCCGGGCGTAGTTGATCTGCCAGTTGCCAGATCATCAGCATGGCGTCGTATTCCTGCTGATGGCTGGGGTGCGCCGCTATCCAGCGCGCGAAGGCCGCGCGATCTTCGGCGCTGCAGCCCTCGTCATGCAGGCGCGCGCACCAGTACGCGGCCTCTGCGCTGAGGCGATCATCTTCGGCGACTGATTGTTGCTCGGTCATTCGCAAGCCCCAGGCATTTGCGTGCTTTCTTTTGTTCGAAATGCGAGTGATTATAAGTAGCGCTGGCTCAGGCTGTCAGCAGGCGTCTCTTGCGGGGACGCATTCGGAACCTGCGCGGGGCGGTTCCGCCAGGGACCAGAGAGTATCGTGATCCAGCATTATCAGGAACTGATTCGCTACCTTAGCCGTAGATTAGGTGATCGCCAGACTGCCGCGGACCTGGCTCAGGAAAGTTTCCTACGGCTCCTTGAGCACAAGACCATGGATGCCATCGAACAGCCGCGTGCCTTTCTCTTTCGCACCGCCATCAATTTGAGCATCGACCAATACCGACGTGCGCGGATACGAACTGAAGAACCACTTGAGTGCCTGGATCAGGAAAAGCGCATTGACGATTGCGACCCTCAAAGTCAGGCCAGCCACGCGCAGCAGCTAGGCCTGTTGAGACGCGCATTGGATGAACTGCCACCGGCCTGTCGCCAAGCGTTTTTGTTGCGCAAGCTGGAGGGCTGTTCACACGTCGAGATCGCCGAGCGTATGGGGATTTCCCATAGCATGGTGGAAAAACATGTAGTCAATGCCATGAGACATTGCCGTACACGTCTAAGGCAATGGGGCGATTGAGGGGTAGCCCACGGCGGAGGATCAGCCGCTGCTGTGGTTGAGCTATGGCAGGGCGCTCGATAACAAGGCTGAGGGCGCCAAGCATTAACCCGTGCCCCATTGCTTTAATGCAGCTCGCCGTCCGATTCGATACGACTATTGTGCAGTGGCCCGTATGCTGAGGAGTTCGGGCCTTTGCATTCGTCACCAGCGGGTAAGTGCACTCATTGCAGGTAACTGATTGGTGATCCGTCCGCTGGATTGGCCATCACCCCCATCGGCACGCCGTAGATGCGCTCCAGAGTCTCGCCGTGCATCAACTCGGCTGGGCTGCCTTGTGCCAGTAGACGACCGCTGTGTAGGGCTAGTAGATGATCGCAATAGCGCGCGGCCATATTGATGTCATGCAGCACCACCAGTACGCCCAGGCCCAGTTCACGGCTGAGATCGCTGACACGCGACAGGACTTCCACCTGGTGGGCGATATCCAGCGCAGAGGTGGGTTCGTCGAGCAGCAGGTAGCGGGTGTTCTGTGCCAGCAGCATGGCCAGCCAGACACGCTGGCGCTCGCCACCGGACAGATGATCGACCAGACGATCGGCAAACATGCCAGTGTCGGTCAGGTCCAAGGCGCGCTCGATGTGCGCGCGGTCTTCACTGCCCAGACGGCCAAGGGCGCCATGCCAGGGATAGCGGCCAAAGCCCACCAGCTCGCGTACGGTAAGACCCTCGGTCTGGGGCAACTGCTGCGGCAGATAGGCTACCTGACGGGCGAAATCGCGCTGACCCCACGCCGGCAACGGTTTGCCGTCGAGCAGGATCTGGCCACCGCTGGGCGACTGCTGGCGGGCGAGCAATTTGATCAGAGTGGACTTGCCGGAGCCGTTGTGGCCGATCAGGCCGACCATACGGCCGGCATCGATGCGCAGGTCCAGGGGATGCAGCAGGGTGCGTTCAGGAATGCTGAAACTGACGCTTTGCAATTCGAACATGAAGCCGTCCGCTGTGGGGTGCGAGGGGCGTCAATCTAATTCAAACGCTAATCGTTATCAATTTTCCGTTGATGTTGGATGGCATCGCTTGGAGGACAGAAGGCTTGCACGTGCAAGCCCTCTGTCGTTGGCATCAGGCCTTGCGCTGTTCTTCTGCCATGCAGGCAGCTGCAGTGAACAGGGCGTCGGTGGAGGAGTTCAGCGCGGTCTCCGCCGAGTCCTGAACGATGCCGATGATGAAACCGATAGCGACGATCTGCATGGCCACTTCGTTGGGAATGCCGAACAGGCTGCAAGCCAAGGGAATCAGCAGCAGCGAGCCACCGGCCACTCCCGAGGCGCCGCAGGCACTTATCGAGGCCAGGACGCTCAGTAGCAGGGCGGTGGGCAGATCGACAGCGATGCCCAGGGTGTGCACTGCGGCCATGGTCAGGACGGTGATGGTGATCGCCGCACCAGCCATGTTGATGGTGGCGCCGAGCGGGATCGACACCGAGTAGGTTTCCTCGTGCAGGCCCAGGCGCTGGCACAGTTGCAGGTTGACTGGGATGTTGGCGGCCGAGCTACGAGTGAAGAAGGCGGTGATGCCGCTTTCACGCAGGCAGGTGAACACCAGGGGGTAAGGGTTGCGGCGGATCTTCCAGTAGACCAGTGCGGGGTTGATGATCAGCGCCACCAGCAGCATGCAGCCGACCAGCACTACCAGCAGATGCAGGTAACCGAGCAATGCGTCGAAACCGGATTCGGCCAGGGTCGCGGCGACCAGGCCGAAGATACCCAGCGGCGCCAGGCGAATCACCAACTTGACGATGGCGGTGACCCCGTTGGACAGGTCGCCCAGCAACTGCTTGCTGCCGGCGCTGGCATGGCGGAAGGCGAAACCGAGGCCGATGGCCCACGCCAGGATGCCAATGAAGTTGCCGCGCAGCAGCGCGTTGACCGGGTTGTCGACCACGTTCATCAGCAGCGTCTTCAGGACCTCACCGATACCCCCAGGCGGCGTGAGCTCGGCAACCTGGCTGCTCAGTACCAGCGATGACGGAAAGGCGAAGCTGGCAACGACTGCTACCAGTGCGGCGCTGAAAGTGCCGATCAGGTACATCAGCAGAATCGGTCGGATGTGGGTCTGCTGGCCGTGCTGATGATTGGCGATGGATGACATCACCAGAATGAACACCAGGACCGGAGCGACCGCCTTGAGCGCAGAGACGAACACGTCACCGATGAAGCCTACGGACAGGGCTGCCTGCGGGGCGACGACGGCGAGGGCGATACCTGCGAGCAGACCGATGATGATCTGCGTCACCAGACTGATACGGTTGAGGAACTGCAGGGCAGGGTGCATGGCTTGGGACATCGCGTGGTTCTCTGGTTGCTGGGCGCGTTGCGAATGGCGTCGTGCCTGGTTCGAGAGGCTTCTCAGCAAGGCCTGCAGAAGGCCCGCCGAAAAATAGCGCGCGACTCTAGCACAGGCTCGCCAGGCGTCGTGATATGGATGGGCATCAGGGCGACAGGGTGCAATCCGGTGTCGCATCTCGATAAGCTTTGCCTGCTTGCAAGCCTCAGAGTTCGAGTCCGGCCCCTGCAGAGCTCTGCGTAGCGGTAGGTAGGGTGGGGTATAGGGCGAAGTGCTCGAGCGATGAGCGCATAACCTATATGCCGCCCGCGAGCGACGAAACCACGGCGATATGCTGTCGAACTGTTCGCTGCAGAATTCATCGAAAGTTACATCGTAGGCACGAGCATGGAATTTAACCGCGCTGCGATGACATAACGTCCAGGAGCGTCCTATTCTGGCTGGCCAGGCCTGACGCCGTTTATCGACACTGCGTACGAGGAGCTTTACCCGCCAATGCGATTGATCTGGAAGTCATTCCGCTCGCTGTACTTCGCCACCCTGCTGATGTTGCTCGGCTCCGGTCTGCTCAGTACCTACCTGGCGCTGCGCCTGGCCGATACAGTGGACGGTCTGTGGGTCGGTGCACTGATGGCGGCCAACTATTTTGGCCTGGTGCTGGGTGGCAAGTTGGGTCATCGCCTGATCGGTCGAGTGGGCCATATCCGTGCCTATGTGGCTTGCGCCGGGGTGGTTACCGCGGCAGTGCTGGGCCACGGCCTGGTGGAGTGGCTGCCGTTCTGGTTGTTCCTGCGCATGCTGGTGGGCCTGGGCATGATGTGCCAGTACATGGTGATCGAGAGCTGGCTAAACGAGCAGGCTGAGGCCAGGCAGCGCGGCCTGGTATTCAGTGGCTACATGGCAGCCTCCTATCTGGGGCTGATTCTCGGGCAGTTGGCCTTGGTGGTTCATCCCACGCTGGGGTTGGAGCTGCTGATGCTGGTCGCCTTATGTTTCGCTCTGTGCCTGGTGCCAGTGGCGCTGACTCGCCGCCTGCACCCTGCTCCTTTACATCCCGCGCCATTGGAGTTGCGTTTCTTCCTCAGTCGGGTGCCGCTATCGCTGACTACTATTTCGGTTGCCGGTCTGCTCATCGGCTCGTTCTATGGTCTGGCACCCCTGTATGCCACGCGCATGGGCCTTTCCACGGAGGAGGTGGGCCTGTTCATGGGTAGCTGTATTCTGGCCGGCTTGCTGGTGCAGTGGCCTCTGGGCTGGTTGTCGGATCGCCATGATCGCGTGCGTCTGATTCGCGGTTGCGCGGTGCTGTTGCTGCTGGCGGCCCTGCCTCTTGCGGTGCTGCAGGAGAGCTTTCTCGGCCTGCTGATCTGCATCGGTTTTCTGGTCAGCCTTATGCAGTTCAGCCTCTATCCGCTGGCGGTGGCCCTGGCCAACGACCATGTGGAGCCGGAGCGGCGCGTGTCGCTCACGGCCATGCTGCTGGTCACCTTCGGCGTTGGCGCCTGTATCGGCCCCTTGCTGACGGGCGTGCTGATGCGTTTCTACGGGGCCAATATGCTGTACGTGTTCGTCTGCGTCTGCGCGCTCATCCTGATCTGGCGCATCCGCCCTGAAGTGGTGACGCATCTGCATCAGGTCGATGATGCGCCGCTGCAGCATATGGCCATGCCCGGCAACGTCACCAGTTCGCCATTGGTCGCTGCGCTTGATCCGCGAGTGGACGAGCAGACCGTACAGGAGCAGATGCAGGAGCCCGCTGCGGCCGCGGCAGCTGAGGGCCAGGAGAAGATGCAGGCAGCCCAGTAAGGCCAGTCTGCAAGCTAGGCCTAGAAGGGGGCGTCGCTTTCGGTGCGGCGTGCCTCGCGCTGGAGCTGATAGACGAAGCGCTCAACCTGGCGTTGCTCCAGACCACTGATGCGATGGAAACGAGCGCCGACGAAAGTCATGTCGACCTTGTCCTCGTATTGCACATGGCGTATTTCCACTGCGCAGGTCAGGTTGCCGAAGGGCAGATAAGCCGTGAGACGCTCATGTACCTGGCCCCCACTCAACTGTTGGGTGACGTCGCCGGCAAAACGCAGCTTGCAGCCGCCGGCCGAGATATCCAGCAAGTGGCCGGGTAGCGGTTCACGCAGCTTGTCGCCATTGAGAACCACCTTGACCAGATCACTCAACTTTAACTGTGCGCGAAAGGCACTGCGGCGCTGGTGATAGATCGCTTCGGTGGGGAGAGGGGTCCAATAGCAGGGGGCGCCATCGAGCTCGCCAAGTTGCACATCATGATCACAGGTCCACGCCACGCGCACGCCATCGCGAAAGGCCTCGACGTTGAACGTCTCGCCCTGCTTGAGAAAACGCTCACCGTCGGTGGGGATGATCTCATCCAGGGCGATGCGTGCACGGTCCTTGTCAATTTCGACAAGGTAACTCTGAAAACGCTGAGCACGGCCCTTGAACTGGATAAGCAGAGGATCGTGGTTTTGTTGCAATTGACGCAGGGTGGCAATGATCTCGACGGATGTCTTGAGCACCTTGGGCGGTTGAGGACCGCTCTCGTCGTTGAACGCGCTGGACACAGTTCGGAACTCTCCGAGTCATGGACTACAACGGCACCAGCATACTGGCGAAGTGCCTGCATGTCCCTGTGCTTTTTATGATGAGGGGCTCAGGCCTGGCTGAGCGGCCTTTGCTGCGCGATTCTAGCGGCACTGCCGCGGCTGTCATAGAGCCCAGGCGTCTCACCGCCACGGAGGATGCCGAGGACGCTACCAACCGAGGCCTGGTTGGCGCGGATCAAACGGCCGTTGCGCAGATTGGCTTCCTGGCAGCGCTGTAGCAAAGTGGACAGTTGCTCGCTGCGAGCGAGCAACTGATCGCCTGCGGAAGACTTGCCTGCCAATGCTGTCAGGCCCTCACGGTCAGCGTTCAGCCCGGCATCTAGCAGTAGGCGGCTGCGCTCGGTGCCATGCTGTTGGAGCAGGGCAAGCAGAGGTTGCTTTTCGTTGAGCAGACTATCGAGGCGAGGTAGATCGCGTTCGGTAAGTGCCTGGAATTCGTTATCGATCAGCTCAAGCAGTTGCTCGGCGGTGCCGATATCGGAGGTGAACAGGTCAAGCAGGGCTGTGTCGTGCATGGCGGGCTCTTGGGGGTCGGGCGTCCAACACCCCCAGCGCAGCCCTGGGACTAGCGCTGGGATTCGAAGTCGAGCAGTTTCTGGGCGACGCGTTTGCTGTCGACCTGATAGCTACCGTCGGCGATGGCCTGTTTCAGCTGGGCCACACGCTCCTTGTTGACGATAGGCTGATCACGCAGCTTCTCGCCGATTGTTTGCAACTGTTGTGCCTCGCGGCTCAGTTGCACGGATTCGCCGCTTTTGGCGTTGCTTTGTTCATCGGTACCGGTGACAGGCGCCTTGTTCGGCTGTGCCGACTCACTGCGATTGCCAGCCTGAGTCGCGCCGGTACGCCCCGCATTGGCGGGCGTGTTGGCATTGTTCAGCCGGTTGAAGTCGATGACCATGATGCAGAACCTCGGACGATATGGTGGACGCTTGCCATGCTTTTCGGCCGCTGCCCGGAAAACTTTAGGACTAATTTCACTGCGTCGCTCAACAGTGTAGAAAATCGCCAGGCCTTTGCGCTACAAGAAACATGCCTACATGGCTACTTCCACTTGGCCAGGACCGACAACGCGGGCCCTGACCACTCGTTGCGAACGCAAGTTGCGAACATTGATCTGTTCACCCGGAGCGCCATCCGTCAGGGCTTCGCCCGGCATTCGTACGTTCACTGTGGTGCCCCGCGCGCTGATGACGACCTGATCGCCACGACGTATAACTTCCGCGGTCTGCAGATGGCTGGGAGCCAGAACCTGATCTCCACCTAGCTGTCGCGTCAATTTTTTGCCGATTGCTTGCGTCGGGTCTGTCAGGAAGTTTTGACCCAGTGGCCCGACGTCCCGTTCCATCATGCTCAGATCCGAAGCCTTGACGACGCTCATACGCTTGAGAGGGCGGGTCAATACGACGACTGGGCGATACAAGCGTATTTCAGCCGGCACGAAGACCGTCCAAGGTGCGCTGCCGTCGCAGCGCACGCGCGTGGTCACACGTCCCAGTGGCTGCGCCGGGCTTTCCAGGGTGGTGGTCAGCGGTTGGTCACACAGGGGCAGACGTAACCGTGGGTCGAGACGATTGACGCGAACCTCATGGCGGCCCTGAATTTCGCTACGCTGTAGATATTCAGTGGTGGCCTGCTCAAGAAAGGACTCGGTAGCGCCGATAAGTTGATCGGTACTGGTGAAAGTCGCAGCCGCAGTAGCGCTGTAGCCGAGTGTCGGCAAAGCGAGTAAAACGGACAAAGGGGCAAGGCACTTTGCCAGTAGCTGACGGAATGATGACGTTCTAGGCTTCATGAATGATGTAAAGCAAGCCCCGTGCCGCCTGCTAGGCTGCTAGAGGCAGGCGTTACCAATACGATAAGGAGTCCGGGCATGGCCGGGTTGATGGATTCGGTTAACCAGCGCACGCAGCTGGTAGGGCAGAACCGTTTGGAGTTGTTGTTGTTCCGCCTGGAAGGCCCACAGCTTTACGGCATCAACGTATTCAAGGTGAAGGAGGTGCTGCAGTGCCCCAATCTCACCATCATGCCCAAATCCAGCCGGGTGGTGCGGGGGGTGGCCAACATTCGTGGCGGCACCATCCCCATTCTTGACCTTTCCATCGCCACCGGACGGGCACCGCTGGAAGACCTCAAGACCAGCTTCGTCATCATTACCGAGTACAACACCAAGGTTCAGGGGTTTCTGGTGCGCTCGGTGGAACGTATCGTCAACATGAACTGGGAAGAGATCCATCCGCCACCCAAGGGCACCGGGCGCGATCACTACCTGACCGCTGTTACGCGGCTCGATCAGCAACTGGTCGAGATCATCGATGTCGAGAAGATTCTTGCCGAGGTTGCGCCGACCTCCGAAGTGATCTCTGCCGGCGTCATCGATGATCAGGTGCAGAGTCAGGCGGTGACCAAGCATGTGTTGATCGTCGATGACTCTTCGGTGGCGCGTAAGCAGGTTTCGCGTTGCCTGCAAACCGTAGGAGTCGAGGTTACCGCGCTGAATGATGGCCGTGAGGCACTCAATTATCTGAAGAAAATGGCAGACGAGGGGCGCTTCCCCGACAAGGAACTGTTGATGCTGATTTCCGACATCGAGATGCCCGAGATGGACGGATATACACTGACGACTGAGATTCGTAGCGATCCGCGCATGCAGAAGCTGCATATCCTCCTGCATACTTCACTTTCTGGTGTATTCAACCAGGCGATGGTGAAGAAGGTCGGGGCTGACGACTTCCTGGCCAAATTCAAGCCGGATGATCTGGCGGCGCGTGTTGTCGATCGCATTCGTGTATCGGATGGGGGCTGAAGGGGCGACCTTCAGCGAATGTAATGGTAGGTGAGGCGGCACTAGTGTCTTCAGGTAATTTGGATTTTGAGCAGTTCCGGACTTTCCTGGAAAAGGCCTGCGGTATTCTGCTTGGCAGCAACAAGCAGTACCTGGTTTCCAGCCGTCTGAACAAGCTGATGGAACAGAACGGCATCAAAACCCTGGGCGAGCTGGTGCAGCGCATGCAAAGCCAGCAACGTGGGGGGCTGCGCGAGCAGGTGGTCGATGCCATGACCACCAACGAGACCTTGTGGTTTCGCGACACCTACCCCTTCGAGGTGCTCAAGAATCGTGTGCTGCCTGAGCTGATCAAGGCCTATCCGGCCCAGCGCCTGCGTATATGGTCCGCGGCCTGCTCTTCCGGCCAGGAGCCGTACTCGCTGTCGATGTCCATCGATGAGTTCGAACGCAGTAATCTCGGTCAGCTCAAGGCTGGCGTGCAGATCGTTGCCACCGATCTTTCGCCTTCGATGCTGGCCAACTGCAAGTCCGGCGAGTACGACAGCCTTGCCATGGGGCGCGGCCTTTCTCAGGAGCGCCTGCAGCGTTACTTCGACCCCAAGGGGCCGGGACGCTGGCAGGTCAAGGCGCCGGTCAAGAGTCGTGTTGAGTTTCGCCCGCTCAATCTGCTGGACAGCTATGCGGCGTTGGGCAAGTTCGACATCGTGTTCTGCCGCAATGTCCTCATCTATTTCTCGGCTGAGGTGAAGAAGGACATTCTTACGCGCATCCATGCCACACTGAAGCCGGGTGGCTACCTGTTCCTTGGCGCTTCCGAGGCGCTCAACGGCCTGCCGGACAAATACCAGATGGTGCAGTGCAGCCCCGGGATCATCTACAAGGCGAAGTAGTGCTAGGCGCGTTCGCAATCAGCAACGGGAGGCCATATGGCCTCCCGTTTGCGTTTCTGGG
>ENA-UOXB01001389-UOXB01001389.1-bioreactor-metagenome-genome-assembly--contig:-NODE-1389-length-11502-cov-7.394339_pt1 | contig 11502 bp, 10 predicted proteins | sample MGYA00238158_ERZ761615 | MGnify/ENA primary metagenome ERZ761615 (study PRJEB28904, sample SAMN06267902) | bioreactor metagenome | isolation source: Joint BioEnergy Institute, California, USA... | reverse complement strand
TCTGCGTTCTTCGTTGTAGTGTATTTACACATGTTCAGAGCGCTGTTATACGGCTCATACCAGAAGCCTCGTGAGCTTATTTGGCTTATCGGTATGGGTATTTACCTAGCGCTAATGGCAGAAGGTTTCTTTGGATACCTGCTACCTTGGGGTAACATGTCATTTTGGGGTGCACAGGTTATTTTGAACCTTCCTGCTGCTCTGCCAGTCATTGGTGATGGTCTTGCTGAATGGGTACGTGGTGACTATATCATCTCAGGTATCACACTCAACCGCTTCTTTGCTCTACACGTTGTCGCGATTCCTTTAGTCCTTGTGGGCTTGGTATTTATGCACATTGTAGCGCTGCATCATGTGGGTTCAAACAACCCAGATGGTATCGACATCAAGAAGCTAAAAGATAAGAATGGCGTGCCATTAGATGGTATTGAATTCCATCCGTACTACACTGTGCATGATATGGTTGGTATCGTGGTCTTCTTTATCTGTTTCTTTGCTGTGGTATTCTTCTTCCCAGAAGGCGGCGGTTTCTTCCTTGAGCCACCAAACTTTGAAACAGCAAACTCGTTGAAAACACCTGCTCACATTGCACCAGTATGGTACTACACACCGTTCTATGCCATCTTACGTGCAGTTCCTGATAAGCTTGGTGGTGTTATCGCGATGGGCGCAGCCATTGCTGTATTGTTCTTGATACCTTGGCTAGATAGATCTCCTGTACGCTCTATGCGTTATAAAGGTATTTTATCTAAGATTGCACTTACTATCTTTGCTATTAGCTTTATCGTATTAGGCTACTTAGGTGCAACGCCTGCAACACCAACGGCGACCATCTTGGCACGTGTATTTACGATTCTATATTTCTTGTTCTTCTTACTGATGCCGTTTTACACTGCCATCGAGAAGTGTAAACAGCCACCAGAACGCGTTACCGGAGGTCACTAATGAGCACGCTACTTAAATCCCTAGCAGGTCTAGGCTTAGGCGCGACATTGACTTTGACTGCTGGTACGGCTCTGGCAGCTGGTGGTCACGGATGTGGCACATTTACCAACGCTGAGGGTGTCGAAGAGCATCTGGCTTGTAGCACAGCCCCTATTGATTTTACCAATAAAGGTTCGCTACAAAACGGTGCAAAGACCTTTATGAACTACTGTGCTGGTTGTCATTCAGCACAGTACGTTCGTCACTCACGCATTGCTAAAGACCTAGAAATACCGCCAGAATTGGTCGAAAAGTATTTGATGGTCACAACCGATCAAATTGGTGACCATATCAATGCTGAGATCGATCCTGAGATTCAAGCGTCATGGTTTGGGGCTGCGCCACCAGATCTATCGCTTGAAACCAGATTGCGCGGCGATGATTGGGTTTATACCTACCTACTCTCGTTTTATGAAGACCCAAGCCGTCCTTGGGGCGCTAATAACTTAGTGCTACATAATGCGGCAATGCCTCATATATTGCATAATATGCAAGAGCAGTTGAGTGCAGATGAGTTTGAAAGCGAAGTTGGTGATCTTGTCAACTTTATGGCATGGATGGCAGAACCTGAACGTCATAACCGTCAAGTGATTGGATTTTTTGTGATTTTATTCTTACTTGTCTTATTGATTCCAGTTTACCTGTTGAACAAAGAGTTCTGGAAAGACGTAAAATAAGTCAGTATTAAAATTAAAAATCTTACGTATAAAATGGGCACTACATCGGTAGTGCCTTTTTCATGTTTGATCGACATACTCATCTAAAAAAAGATTGGACTAAAATAGGCGCATAGGCAATGTTTACGTACGTTACCTTGATAAATAAGGCGACTTTGTTTACGATGACAGCCTTTATTACTAACATTAGGCTTTCATGATTGATGCGAATGACATTCCAAGTAGTCAGCTAATTTTATACGCTGATGATGGCTACGACAGTCATGTGGTACGCCTATTGCTTGAAGAAAAAAAGCTCGCTTACTATTTATCGCGCCTACATTCTGAGCGTCCTGAAGATTTGACTGAGCTAAATCCTTACCACACTTTGCCTGTACTCCAGCAACGTGAAGTCTCGCTCTATGAAATCAATGTCATATTTGAATATCTTGAAGAACGGTACCACACAAGCAAATTGCTGCCTGAGACGCCACAAGAGCGTGCGCAGTTTCGACAACTGGCGTGGCGCATTCAGCATGACTGGTTGTCACTTGGTAAGCGCTTACTGGTGCATCCAGATAGTTTCAATAAAGCACAAGCTGCCGTCGCAAAAAAACAGTTGAGCGATTCGCTCATTACTTTGTCCCCATTGTTTGCTCATAAGCCGTATTTTATGGCTGACGAATTTGGTTGGTGCGATATCTTACTAGCGCCTTTATTATGGCGGCTTGAAGAGATGAACATTGAATTACCACGCGCTATTAGTCGTCCATTATTTGACTACCAACAGCGTGTCTTTGAGCGTGCTAGCTTTCAAAAAAGCGTGCGCTGATTAGACAACGGCTTACGACTGCCTTAAAATAGAAAACAATAAAAATACGTAGCCTTTATTGCTGAAAAAATGTAAAGCAAACGACTGATTAATAATTATTTCATACGATTAGTATAGGAAGCCAAAATATGAGCGAAATCACCTCTATTACTCCCACCCGTCCCTATATGGTGCGCGCCCTATATCAATGGATAGAAGACAATGCGCTTACGCCATATTTGATGGTCGATGCCACTGCTGAAAATGTGCAAATTCCGACAGAACATGTTCAAGACGGCCGTATTGTCTTAAATATTGCTAGCCGCGCAACGGGTAATATGAGCATGGAAAACGACTATATTCACTTCAGTGCTCGCTTTGGCGGTGTATCACAAGAGATTTGGGTACCGCTGACGGCAGTGATGGGTATCTATGCAAAAGAAAACTCGCAAGGTATGTTTTTTGACCCCAATGAGTATGAAAACTACCAGCCAGAAGAAGATGAGATGGCAGCGCCTAAGAAAACCCCAGCAGCGCCTAAACCCAAACGCGATAACAAAGCGGGTTTAAAAGTTTTAAAATAATGAGCGTAAAGTAAAAAAAGCCAGTCATATTTAATATGGCTGGCTTTTTTATGTGCTTTTAAATGAACTAAATGATTCAAACAGTCATTAAGTTCTTGGCAAAGTCACACCGCGTTGACCTTGGTACTTACCGCCGCGATCTTTATAGCTGGTCTCACACACATCATCAGCATCACTTTGGAAGAACAGCATCTGTGCCACGCCTTCTCCAGCATAAATACGCGCTGGCAGATTGGTGGTATTACTGAATTCTAAAGTAACGTGCCCTTCCCACTCAGGCTCAAGCGGGGTGACGTTGACAATGATACCGCAGCGCGCGTACGTCGATTTACCAAGACAAATCGTCAATACGTCACGCGGAATCCGGAAATACTCCATCGTACGTGCCAGCGCAAATGAGTTGGGCGGAATGATACACTCATCACCCACAATGTCTATAAAGCTTTTTTCATCAAAGTTTTTAGGATCGACCACGACTGAATGAACGTTGGTAAACACTTTAAACTCAGGCGCGCAGCGTACATCGTAACCATAACTTGAGGTGCCATAGCTCACCAAACGCTCGCCCGCCTCATTGAAACGCACTTGACCTGCTTCGTATGGCTCAATCATGCCATGCTCTTCAGCCATTTTACGAATCCAGCGGTCAGATTTGATAGACATTGTTATTCCTTAGCAAATTTTTAGTAGCGACGATTATACGGAATTGACGGCTTAATTTATAGTGCAGTGTCGACTTTAAAACCGATAGCGCCATAAGCGGCTTTTCTGCACAAAAATACCGTTCTCCTTCACGCGTTTTAGACATCAAAAAATACGTTTATCATCAACTGGCTTGGCAAACTTATCAATATTGGTTTCGATGTTTTTTGCAATGTTTAAATAATAGGACGCAAACTCATCATTTGCCAAGACGCTCGGCTCTCCTTTATCCACTTGCGCACGGATGCCGCCTGCAAGTGGCAGCTGCCCTAATAAAGGTACATGATATTGCTCAGCGATTAATTCGCCGCCGCCCGTACCAAAAATGGCTTCGGTATGGTTGCAGTTGCTACAGGTATGCAGCGCCATGTTTTCAACCACGCCAAGCACTGGAATATTGGTTTTATTAAACATCTCAATGCCTTTTTGTGCATCAAGCAGTGCAATATGCTGCGGCGTGGTCACAATCACAGCCCCTGTCACTGGAATACGCTGTGCCAATGTCAGTTGAATATCACCAGTTCCTGGTGGCATATCGATAACCAAGTAGTCTAGCTGTGGCCAGTTGGTTTGATTGTACAGCTGCATCAACGCACCTGTGGCTTTAGGCCCACGCCATGCAACAGGCGTGCTATCGCCATCGAGCAAACTACCAATCGACAGCATCGCCATGCCATGAGCGTTGACCGGAACGAATTGTTCATTCTCTAGCTCAGGCTTGACGTTATCTACACCAAGCATGGTTGGCATACTAGGTCCATAGATGTCGGCATCTAACACGCCAACACGGTTGCCAAGCTTTTGTAATGCCAAAGCTATATTAACAGTTGTCGTTGACTTACCAACGCCGCCCTTACCTGACGCCACAACGATGATATGTCGAATGCGTGGGTGCGCGGCTAACGATGCCTGTGTTGGGGCTTGCTTGGTGATTGGCGGCTCGGCTTGATTGCTTGACGATGGACTCGTTTGACTGTCCATAGCATTGGTCGTTTTTGGTAAGCTTGAACCTGCTCCTTTGGCTGGTGCAGGCACGCGGACATTCATATGAATGGTGTTGATACCATGTGGTTGAAGAAGCTGTCCAAGTTCTTGTTGAATGGTTTCAGGGCTGCTGTCTTGCGGTAAGCGCAGATCAAGAGTGAGCTGACTACCATTACGCTCAAGACCCGTAACCATTGTCGCGATACTCACTGAGCCAACTTCGTAGCCGAGCAGTACCTTGTCAACTGCACTATCACGTTCTGCCTGCTGCTGCGGCGTTTCAGATTCTGAATTGGATTTTTTCTTCATAAAGTTAAACATAGTAACCGTTACTACCTATATAAGTGGGTTGGTATGGTAAAACGATCAGATCAATATCATCACAGATATGACCAGTCAGCTTTTTGTCCAAACCTTTTATCGTAACAGTGTAGCTCAATTAAGGTCATAAAAAAACCACAACGCCAGTAGGACTGAGCTTGTGGTTGTTCTTAATGATACTGACTAAAAATCATATAAAATTAGTGATAGCGCATCAGTTCATAAACCAGCCATGACTGGCAACAATGGATTGTCCGGTAAAGACGTTACTGGGGAAGGCTGCCAAAAACAATGCCAGTTGTGCAATATCCTCAACTGTCGTAAATTCTTGATCAACCGTATTTACCAGCATAATATCGTTCACCACAGATTCTTCACTGATGCCTTTCTCGCTTGCTTGCTGCGGGATTTGTTTTTCAACTAACGGTGTTTTGACAAACCCTGGACAAACCACATGCGCGCGCACATTATGAGGCGCACCTTCCTTTGCTAACACGCGGCACAATCCAAGTAATCCGTGCTTGGCCGTCACATAAGGTGCTTTATAAAGTGAGGCTTCATGCGAATGTACGGAACCCATATAAATGACTGTGCCGCCTCTGTCCTCTTTATACATGTGTTGTACAGCCGCTTTAGTCGTTAAAAATGCCCCATCTAAATGAATGGCGAGCATCTTTTTCCAGTCATCAAATGCCATTTTATGAATCGGGTCAATGATTTGAACACCTGCGTTGGAGACAAGAATGTCAATATTGCCAAAGGTATCGACCAGCTTTTTTATCCCAGCGTTCACAGCATTCTCAGAGGTGACATCCATTTCAATAGCAAGTGCTTTACCGCCTTCTGTTTTAATAGCATCAGCAGTTTGCTGCGCGCTATTAAAATTTATATCGGCAATACCTACCGCTGCTCCAGCTTTAGCATACGTCTCAGCGATATCGCGCCCGATGCCACTCGCCGCCCCTGTGACCAATGCCACTTTACCGGTCAAATCTTGCTGTAATTGAGTCGCCATATATCTTCCTTAATAATGTGGTTTTAAAATGACTAAGTAATCATTTTTAAATAAAAGAGCTCAGTCAACAGACAAATTAGTTAACAGACAAAGAAGCCACTAAACTATAGTGGCTATTGAATAAAACAAATCTCTGAGCGTCCAAATTTACTGAATGATGGTAACGGGTGTTTTTTCTTGCAGTTCTTCAAAACTCACATCATCCGCCAGCTCAACCAGTTTCAACCCTTTATCCGTGACATCTAGTACAGCAAGCTCGGTGATAATACGATCGACCACGCCTTTCCCTGTTAATGGCAGCTCACAGTTGGCAAGGATTTTTGGCTCGCCATGTTTATTGACTTGCTCCATCAATACGATGACCCGCTGAACCCCAGCGACCAAATCCATAGCACCGCCCATGCCTTTGACCATTTTTTTGGGAATCATCCAGTTGGCAAGATCGCCTTGTTCTGAAACTTCCATTGCGCCCAATATCGCTAGATTGACATGCCCGCCACGAATCATCGCAAAGGATTCTGAGCTACTAAAATAACTGGCACCCGATTCTGCTGTGACCGTCTGCTTGCCTGCGTTGATTAGATCCGCATCAACGTTCTCGGCAGTGGGAAACTCACCGATGCCCAATAAGCCGTTTTCTGATTGTAGCCAAACATCCACTTCTTTTGGGATATAGTTAGCAACGAGCGTTGGTAGACCAATACCTAAGTTCACATAATAACCATCTTTTAATTCTTTTGCGGCACGCTGTGCCATCTGCTCTCTTGTCCATGCCATGGTAATTCCTTATTTTTTACAAAGTTCCATTATTTATCGAGCAATATATCAATCACATCTTTTATTTATATAATTATCTTTTATAAAAGCACCTTTTATAAAAGTACTCTCGTATCTATACGCTTTCGACAGCTTTGGTCGTGGTTTTTTCGATACGCTTTTCAGGAGTGCTGTTCAATACAATACGCTGGACAAAAATGCCCGGCAAATGAATCTCATCAGGATCAAGTGTGCCCACTTCTACAATTTCTTCCACTTCTACAATAGTCGTTTTGCCTGCCATGGCACAATCTGGATTGAAGTTACGCGCAGTTTTATTAAATATCAAGTTACCCGCTTTGTCCGCTTTTTGCGCTTTAATCAGTGCCACATCAGCACGTAATGAGTGCTCAAGCACATAAGTACGTCCATCAAAATCACGGGTCTCTTTCCCTTCAGCAACTAATGTACCAACGCCCGTTGCCGTATAAAACGCAGGAATGCCAGCGCCGCCTGAGCGTAGCTTTTCGGCCAACGTGCCTTGCGGGGTGAGCTCAACCTCTAGCTCGCCTGCCAAATACTGACGTTCGAACTCTTTGTTTTCGCCCACGTAAGATGAGATCATTTTTTTAATTTGACGAGTTTGTAACAACAATCCTAAACCGAACTCATCGACGCCTGCGTTATTACTGATACAAGTCAGGTCTTTCACTCCGCTATCACGTAGGGCTTCGATTAACGCCTCAGGAATACCGCACAAACCGAAACCGCCGATGGCTAGCGTTTGACCATCACTGACCACTCCCTTTAATGCTTCTTCTGCACTGCTATATACTTTTGATTGACTCATGCTTATCTCCTTGCAAGTCAGTTTTTTGTTATTTACGCTGATTAGTCACCGTTTTTATGTATCATATTAATACAGTTTCTATCGATATATCATGCGTCAGATATTTATGTTAACTTAACATATAATCTTGGCAGCGACTATAGGATAACACTAAGAGCACATGGGCTAAACAAGCTGCTCTGAAAATACTCTATCGGCATCTTATCTATTTGGATTTAGTAAAGTACTATAAATACGTCCATTGTGATGCGTTTTGCTGATATATAAACAACCATGTGCCCTGCCTGCTCGCTGCTTTCATTTTGCCAAGGAGGGCAATCATGTTTAGCACATTTGCGATCGTCATTACTTTGTTATTACTGATGTTTTTTGCCTATCGTGGTTATTCTGTATTGATTTTAGCACCGATTATGGCGACATTAGCGGTGTTACTGTCAGGCGATTTTTTAAGCAGTATTCCAGCCTATACCGACGTCTTTATGGGCGCACTGAGTGGCTTCTTGCTCAAGTTCTTCCCTATTTTTTTACTGGGTGCGCTATTTGGACGCTTGATGGCAGACTCTGGCGCAGCGACCGCGATTGCCAAAACGGTGGTTGAAAAACTTGGTGCCAGCAAAGCCATCTTGGCGGTTATCTTGGTTTGTGCCATTTTAACCTATGGCGGTGTGTCATTATTTGTGGTGGCATTTGCAATCTATCCCATTGCCAAAGACTTATTTAAAGCCGCTGATATCCCTAAACGTCTGATTCCTGCTGCCATTGCTTTAGGCTCTTTTACCTTTACCATGACGGCGCTACCCGGCACCCCCGCTATTCAAAACGCCATTCCCATTCCTTATTACAGTACCAACGTCTTTGCAGCGCCTATATTGGGTGTGATCGGTGGTACGATTATGTTTATTGGTGGCTGGCTATGGTTGCAGTCAAGAGCAAAAAAAGCCAATGCAGCAGGGGAAGGCTACGGTCAGCATGACGAAGAAGATACGGGCAGTCTTGGCGCTACTGCAAAAGACGTCTCAAAAGGCCAAGTGTTAAGTGAGCACCATATCTCATTTACGGTTGCGATGATTCCGTTAGTACTGGTTATCAGTTTGAACGCGTTATTGACTTACCTAATTTTTCCCTCCATAGACTTTAGCAATTTACAAACTCAGTTTCCAGATTTGAATATCGCAGGTTCACTCGGTCTTTGGTCAATTATCATCTCCTTAGTGGTGGCTTGTGTGGTATTGATTTTGCTAAACATAAGCCACTGGCACAATCTACAAAAAACCATCAACCGCGGTACTTACGATTCTATGCTGCCCATCTTTAATACGGCATCGGAAGTAGGCTATGGCGCGGTGATCGCCTCGCTGGCAGGCTTTCTCATCATTCGTGACAGCATTTTAAATCTGACGCCCAATAACCCACTTATCTCAGAAGCGGTCGCTATGACCACGCTTGCCGGTATTACAGGCTCATCTTCGGGCGGTTTGAGTATTGCGTTGTCTACGTTAGGAGAAGACTATCTCAGAATGGCGGTAGATGCAGGCATCAGTCCTGAGCTGATGCACCGTGTGGCGGTGATGGCTGCAGGTGGTTTGGATACACTGCCTCATAGCGGCGCCGTCATTACCTTATTGGCTATTTGCGGATTAACTCACAAACAGTCTTATTTGAACCTTGCAATGGTCACCATCTTAATTCCACTAATGGCGGTGGTCGCGGTGATTATTTTGGGCACGATGTTTGGCTCATTCTAAGCGTTGGTTCGTTTGCAACTGCGGTATTAATCGCTGAGTAATGTCACAAATTTAGTCGAATTACGGTATCATAGGCACACTTTTTAAATTTTCAGTATGTTTGGAAGTTTTTAGCATTGATAATATCGCGTCCAATAGCCATAAACCATTTAGGACGTTTGATAACTAACCCGTTTATATAAAAAATATAGGTGATGAAAGTGCGTGAGATTTTAGTAACCAGTGCCTTACCCTACGCCAATGGTGATATCCATTTGGGGCATCTTGTAGAATACATTCAGACAGACATCTGGGTACGTGCGATGAAAGCCCAAGGCCATCAAGTCACTTATGTCTGCGCGGATGACGCACATGGTACGGCGATTATGCTTAAAGCAGAAGCCAATGGCGTGACACCTGAAGAGCAGATTGCAGCGGTAAAGGCTTCGCATGAAGCTGATTTTTCTAAGTTTCTTATCAGCTTTGACAATTATCACACCACGCACTCAGAAGAAAACAAGCACTTCTCTGAGCTAATTTACCGTCGCCTGAACGACGCTGGCCACATTAGCACCAAAGATGTTGAGCAATTATTTGACCCAGAAAAACAGTTGTTTTTAGCCGATCGTTTTGTCAAAGGCACTTGCCCAGAATGTGATTCGCCAGATCAATATGGTGATAACTGTGAAGTATGTGGCACCACTTATGATGCGACAGACCTCAAAGATCCGTACTCAACTTTATCAAATGCGACGCCTGTCCTTAAAACGTCGAAGCATTACTTCTTTGATTTGCCAGGGTTTGAGCAGTTCTTAAAAGATTGGACACGTAGTGACAATCGTTTGCAAGTATCTGTCGCCAACAAACTTCAAGAATGGTTTGATGCAGGTCTTGCCAGCTGGGATATTTCACGCGATGCGCCCTACTTCGGTTTCCAGATTCCTGATACCCCAAGTGACGAGCCAGATAAATACTTCTACGTGTGGCTCGATGCGCCTGTCGGCTATATGGCGAGCTTCAAAAATCTGTGTGATAAGCGCGAAGGCACAGACAATGCGCTAGATTTTGACCGTTATTGGATGCAAGAAAACGAGCACAAAACCGAGGTTTATCATTTCATCGGTAAAGACATCGTATATTTTCATGCGCTATTTTGGCCAGCGATGCTTGCCGGTAGTGAGCTGCGTACACCAACAGGCGTTTTTGCCCACGGCTTCTTAATGGTCAATGGCGAAAAAATGAGTAAGTCACGCGGTACTTTCATTAAAGCTGAAACTTATGCTGAGTACTTACATCCTGAGTACCTGCGTTATTATTTTGCCAGTAAGTTGTCTGACAAAGTTGAAGACATCAACCTTGATCTAGAAGACTTTATGCAAAAGGTCAACTCTGACTTGGTCGGTAAAGTGGTCAACATCGCCAGTCGTAGTGCTGGGTTCTTGGTTAAGAAATACGATGGCGTACTGTCTGATGTGTGCGTCGAGTCTGAGCTATTAGAAGACATTACTAAAACGGGCGATGAGATTGCTGCGGCTTATGAAAACCGAGAGTTTTCTCGTGCTATGCGCCTAATCATGCAATGTGCGGACAAGGCTAACGAGTATATCGATGGCAAAAAACCATGGTCACTCGCCAAACAAGAAGGCACTGAGCAAGAAGTACAAGACGTCTGTTCGGTTGCGATTAATATCTTCCGTCAATTAATGGTATATCTCGCGCCAGTATTGCCTGAGCTGACCGCCAACGCCAAAGAATTCTTAAATATTGACGATCTAAGCTTTGCCAGTCGAAACGAGTGGTTGCTTGGTCATAAGATCAATAAGTTCAAACCCTTAATGCAGCGTATCGAAGAAAAAGACATCGCAGCGATGGTCGAAGACTCAAAAGCATCGTTAGCTCAAACGAATACGCCTACCAATAGCGTAGACAACGCTTCAACCAACACAAGTACTCAACCCCTAGAAGCAGAAGCTGAGCAAACCGACTATATCGATATTGAAGATTTTGCCAAAGTTGAGATGAAAGTGGCGCACGTCGTTGCCTGTAACCACGTCGAAGGTGCAGATAAGCTGTTGCAATTTACTCTAGATGTGGGTGAAGATAAGCCGCGCAACG
>ENA-UOXB01001387-UOXB01001387.1-bioreactor-metagenome-genome-assembly--contig:-NODE-1387-length-11518-cov-7.395708_pt1 | contig 11518 bp, 12 predicted proteins | sample MGYA00238158_ERZ761615 | MGnify/ENA primary metagenome ERZ761615 (study PRJEB28904, sample SAMN06267902) | bioreactor metagenome | isolation source: Joint BioEnergy Institute, California, USA... | reverse complement strand
TACGTTTTAAGGCCAAACTGGGTTTTGAATTTGACGACGCGTTGGCTGCGCAATTCCATGATGGCAATTGGACCTTACTTGAGCAAATATCACCGCACCGTCTTTACGATGAGACGCAAAAAATGTTTACGGGTGGCTATTTGGTGCCCTTGCTGCCGTTGTTGTTTGAGTCAGGAGCAATTGATAGCTTAATTATCTATCCACCCTCTGAGCCAAGTGCGCTGGTCAAACAAGTGGCGATTAATACCGACAAACGTATCGCCGCGGGCAAAAGCATCAATCCAGCGTTTTTCTATGCGGCGCTTTTGTGGGAAAACTATTTGCATCAATTAGCGAAAGCCAAGAAGCGTAATATGCCGTTTGCTGAAGCACAGATGCATGCCGCTGGCAAAGTGATTGACCGTCAACGCATCAAAACGGCCATTCCTAAATTTGCTGAGCAGTTCATTCGTGATATCTGGATATTGCAGCCAAAGCTTGCCGCGCCGCGTAGCAAACAAATCGTGCAGCTCTCTGAACATCCACGTTTCCGCGCAGGTTTTGACTTCTTATTATTGCGTGAGCAATGCGGTGATGCGGAGCATCCGCTATCAGAGTCTACCAATGAGATGGGTGAGTGGTGGCAGACTTATCAAACGCTATCTGAAAGAGATCAACAGCAAGCCATTGACGCGTTTGACGAAAATATCCGTCGCGGCGCTTATAAGCAAGGTCAAGGTCAGCGTGGTCGCGGACGCAATCGCCAAAAGCCAGAGTCAAATACCGTTGAGGTATCTCGACCAACCAACAAAATTCCAAACATAGTAAAGCCAATGGCAACACTAGAACAGATGTGAATGAGCAGACTATGGTAAACGATCCAGCAAATATTCCATCACGCCGACGACGTGCGACTAGTCAATCTTCATCGGCTAAGCAATCTGGTGGTCATCATGATAAAGGTTATGATACGCAGCAAGCAAAACAAGACAGCAGTGAGCTTGCGCAATTACAGCAATTGTCTCTTGCCAATAGCAGCAGTCAAGCCGCCAAACGCCATCATGTTAGTCCTAAGCCGCTGTTCGTCATAGAGCACGAAAAAGTAGTACCGCCATTGAAGAGACAGCTGGCAAGTGATGAAAAGGTTAACCCTGTTACCGCAGTAACGGTGCAGAAAAAATCTGTCGCTAACAGAGCGCCAACTGAGAAAGCACCGCAACCAAAAACCGAGCAGGCTGAAGTTAAGGATACATCTGCTAAAACCGCTGCTAAGGTCACTCGTTCGGTCGCAACGTCTCCTGCATTGGTTAGTATGAATAACGAGCCGATACCTCACAAGCGTCGCCGTCGTCAGCCTAGCGTAGAAGTCTCTCACACTGTAAATAATGTAGAGACGCAAGACGCTGCTCATAACGAACCAACGACTGCAAAATATGCAAAAAAAGCGCCAAAACCAGCGACTCAGTCTAGCGACAAGCCAGCAACTAAAGCTAGGAAGTCTCGCAAATCAGCAGAGGCAGCATCCACGCAAAAAACGTCTACTAAAATTAGCCAGCCAGTTGACAGTCAATCTGTAGCCGATGCGCTACCTGAACATAAAGGTCCTGTACCGGCAAAGCGTCGCCGTCGTCAGCCAAGTGCGGATAAAGTCTAGCGTTGGTAGTGTTGAGATTTATAGCGAATATAGTTAATTGAATTTAACAACGGTGCGATACGATTGGTATAAGTTTTTTGCAGCCTCTGTATTAGCAGCACGCAAGGAAAAGTTATGCCAGTTGTACGTAGCCACTAATGTACAGATGTTATGTTGAACTGGCTATATTAACCTGAGACTTTAGAACACAGTGATCATCATGAATAACGTCGAAGCCAGTAACAAATCTCATCATCCACAACCCGCTGCCGTTATAGAGGGCAGTCAAGAGGAGCTCATGTGGGTTACTTGTTATATTGGTTTGGGAAGTAATTTAGCCAATGATTTGGGCTCACCAGTCGAGCACTTGCAGCAAGCACTTGTTAGCATGCAAGACCATGAGAGTATACGTGACGTTGGCGTGTCTTCTTTCTATGCGTCTGCGCCTATGGGACCACAAGATCAGCCAAACTTTGTCAATGCCGTTGCCAGCTTTCAGACGACATTGACGCCATTTGAGTTACTGACGTTTTGTCAGCAGTTAGAGCAACAAGCGAAGCGGGCGCGCCTACGACGCTGGGGTGAGCGCAGTTTAGATGTCGATATTCTACTGTATGGTGACATACAAATGACAGATCCTCAGCTGACCATACCGCATGCAGGCTTGCCCGAGCGCAATTTTGTATTGATACCGCTGAAAGAGCTGGCGCCAGATTTGAAAATTTTGGGAATAGCGATACAGAATTATTCACAAAGTGCGGACTGGACAGGTTTAACACGTTTATCCAATAGTTAGGAACGGTGGCAGTTTTATCAAACATTAAAAATAGTTAGAGATGTTTATTCAAAAATTCATGACATCAGTGGTTGATTGATAATTAAAAATATTGAGGATCATATGACAACGCTATCTACTTTAAACAAGTTTAAAAAAGAGGGTATCAAGTTTACTTGCTTGACATGCTATGACTCGATGTTTGCCAGAATGATGGATAAAGCGCAAATTGATACCATTCTGATTGGTGATAGCTTGGGTATGGTGGTACAGGGTCACGACTCTACGTTGCCTGTGACGATTGATGATATGGCTTATCATACCGCCAATATTGCTCGTAGTAATAAGCACGCCCTGATATTGGCTGATCTACCATTTATGAGTTACGTGACGTTGCCAGAGGCAGTGGCCAATAGTCGCCAACTGATGCAAGCAGGCGCCCATGTTATCAAGATCGAGGGTGGTAGTGAGCTTTGTGATCTCATCACAACCTTGGCGCAAGCTGGGACACCCACTTGTGTACACTTGGGTTTGACACCGCAATCAGTCAACGTCTTTGGTGGCTATAAAATTCAAGGTCGCGGTGACGCTGCGGCTGATAAAGTACTGGCTGACGCCAAGGCTGTGGTTGCTGCGGGGGCGGCGCTGCTTGTCTTAGAGTGTGTGCCAGCGGCACTTGCCAAAACCATAACAGAAGCTGTTGACGTACCAGTGATTGGCATTGGGGCTGGTGCAGACACTGATGGGCAAGTCTTGGTGATGCACGACATGCTAGGTATGGCGCATGGTCGTGTGCCGCGCTTTGTACATGATTTTTTGACCGATGAGCGCAATAGCGCACGCAGTATCGAAGGCGCATTTGCCCTTTACCAGCAGTCAGTACGAGAAGGGATTTTTCCAACCGAACAGCACCAATTTAGCTAATTTGTCCAAAATTTGGAAGAGAAGACGACTAAACCATGCCCATTATTCATCATCACATATCAGCATTGCGTACCGCCCTACAGCCTTATCGTGACCAAAAAAATATCGAACAAAGTAACTTACAGCGTATTGCTTTGGTACCGACGATGGGCAATTTGCATGAAGGCCATCTTGAATTAGTCAGAATTGCGAAACAACATGCTGACATCGTGGTCGTCAGTATCTTTGTCAACCCTACACAGTTTGGGGCAGGGGAAGATTTTGATAGCTATCCTCGTACGTTAGATGAAGATGTTGCCAAGCTCGCTACTGTCGATGCAGATTTTGTTTTTGCGCCTAGCATTGATGAGATGTATCCAGTCTTGCCACCGCCCACTTCTGTTCGTGCAGGGGCGATTACTGCTCAGCTATGTGGTCAGTCGCGTCTTGGACATTTCGACGGTGTTGGTATTGTTGTCTCTAAGTTATTTAACATTGTACAACCTGATATTGCTGTTTTTGGACAAAAAGATTATCAACAATTGGCCATCATCAAGCAATTGGTACGTGACTTAAGCTATCCTATCGATATTATAGGGGCGCCTATCGTCCGTGCTGATGATGGATTGGCATTGTCTTCACGCAACCAATATCTTAGCGCAAGCGAGCGACAGATCGCACCCGTATTGCATCAAGAATTACAACGTTTGGCACATCAGTTAACCAGTAGTAAGCTGAGTCAGCAAGAAGCGGATTCATTATTGGCGCAAACACAGACGCGTATTAATGAGGCTGGTTTCACGGTTGATTATCTAGAAATCAAAACTGATGAATTAGACGCTATCACAGAGTCTGCAGCTTTTAATACAGAAAACAAAAATTTAATCATTCTGGTCGCCGCTTGGCTGGGACGTGCACGCTTATTGGACAACCAATTAGTAGCGGTTAATCGACCGTTATGACAGAGCAACCTGCAAATGCAATGGACTAGGGTAGATAGATCATGGATTTAAGTCAGGATAAAAGTAACGATCATTCTGAGCAGACAGTGCGTAAAGTCGCTACTGACAAGCTCAGCATTTTGGTCATATCAGGTCTGTCAGGGTCAGGTAAAACCTCGGTATTGAATATTCTAGAAGATTTGGGCTATTACTCTATTGATAATTTACCTTTATCTTTGCTTGCGAATGCCACTCATAAATTGATCAATGAAAGCGGTATTCGTCGCATTGCACTGGGTGTCGATATTCGAACGCCTCGTGCGGATTTGTCCAACTTTGCAGAGATGCACGAATCCTTAAAGGCTGAATATGGTGATCATGCCGTCAAGGTGGTATATGTCACGGCTCAAGAGAGCACATTGGTAGCACGTTTCAATGCAACTCGCCGTGTCCATCCATTAATGTCTCAAGACGTTAATGACGAGCATGCTAAGCACGTCGCTTTTAATCTACCAGCCGCGATTAAAAGAGAAATTGAGCTACTAGAACCAATAGCAGATCATGCAGATATAAGAATTGATACAAGTGATCTCAATATTCATCAGCTGAAAGATCTTTTACGTGAATACATCGGCATGGACAATCAGATTGTCGTCAACTTACTGTCTTTTGGCTTTAAGTATGGCAGTCCTATTGATGCAGACTTTGTGTTTGATGTAAGGATTTTGCCAAATCCGCATTGGAATCCGGAGCTACGCACGGCAACAGGTCTTGATGCTGAGGTGGCCACCTTTTTTGCTGATTGTCCAGAAGTGGCTGAAATGACCAATGACATCGCTGGATTTTTAACCCGCTGGTTGCCAGAGTTTTTACACAACAATCGCCACACGGTAACAGTGGCCATTGGATGTACTGGCGGTAAGCATCGCTCCGTGTTTATTACGGATAACTTGCAACGCCGCCTTGTTAACGTTATGCCAGAAGGTATAAAAGTACTGGCGAAGCACCGCGAAAAGCATCGTTGGTAGCTACTATTTTATTAAAGATTATTAATTTTATTATTCATTATTTTGGAAAGTGTTTATGATTGACTGGTCAGAACAGGATATGCGTGTCTCGCGCACAGAACTCAAAAAAGCTCATGAGCGCTTGCAAGAGTTGTCGATACCGCTTGCTAACCTATCAAAAAAGCAGCTAAAAACCCTGCCAGCCAGTGATTATTTTATGGCAGAGTTGATGGCTTTGGCTGATATCACTAGCGCCAATGCTCGTAATCGCCAGACCAAGCGCGTCGGTAAACTTATTAGCGAAGAAAATCGTCATGAATTGGTCAAAGCCTTGTTTAATGCTGTGTTCCCTAAAGAACAAATCTCAAAGATAGAAAGCTGGGCTGATCGCTTGAATATCAATGATGAAGGGACGCTAAAACAGTTTGTAAAACAGTACAAGGCTTCTGAGCACAACAGCATGTATCAACTGCTGCTATGGATTGAGTATGCCAAACACACACAAGATGACGAGCTGATGGCTGAGTCTAAAGAAGATTTGGCCAGTTACATTCGTGAAGTGGCTATCTTGTCGCAGTTGAAAAAATAAAGATAAAACAGAATGGTTATAACATTGGGCAATCCGGTTTGATGATCATTTTGATGCAAAGTCATACAGTCTTAAGAAAAAAAGCCAATCTTTGAAGGATTGGCTTTTTTATGGGTGGCTTTCTTGTAGAGTGATAGGTCAGCTAGCAGTTACTCATACATGACCTATCAGCAAGAAGCACTACATTATTTTTTTTCAGCGCGAACTTTGTCTACCAAGAACTCAACCACTTTAGGAACAGTCGCATCTTCGCCAGTCACAACGTATTTACCTTGTACGACGACAGCAGGTACACCAGAAAGCTGATAGCGCTTAGCACCAGCTTGTGAACGACCAATCTTTGTACCAACCGCAAATGAGTTATAAAGACTGTTGAATTTCTTTTCATCAACCCCTTTTGAACCATACCATTTGCTCAAAGACGCCTGATCGAATAGCTTTTTGCCATCTTTATGAATCGCATTGAATAGTGCACTATGGGTTTTGTTTTCAAATCCTAAAAGCTGTGCGGCATAAAAACCACGAGCATTGGCTTCCCATACTGGGTTAAGCGCTGCTGGAGTCTTGAGAAATACCACGTCTTTATCTTTGGTCTTCGCCCATTTTTCCATATGCGGGTCAAGCACATTACAATGCGGGCAACCATACCAGAAAAATTCACGAACAATGATAGCATCACCGCTGATTTTTTCTGGATTGTCTATCACGCGATAGTCTTTTCCAGCAACGTAGTTGGCAGCTTGTGCGCCCATAGTAGCAAATCCAACGGCCATAGCCAGACCAGTCAGTGTAATGACACGTTTCATACTTTATCCTTGAGGTGTGAAAACTTAGGTTTGTGTGAATATCGGTTTGTTTGAATATCGACAGATAGATGGCTTTAAGTACATAAACGATATAGCGTCAAGTATAATCTAGCCATAGTAGCGTATCGACTATGATAACGTAAAACGCGTGTGCTTGTGAATCCGAATCTTAACTAACAGTTGTAAAGCTGTCAGTTATTATTTAAGGTACATTTCTTACAAACGTTTGCATTGGTTAAAACTGCTCACAATCAGTGACGATGTACTTACGACAAAGTCGGCTGTCTCATGCTAATATTGAGCGCATAATCGTACACTCTAGACAACAATAATGATAACGACAATACAGGAAAACCGTTATGGGTTCAGCTATTCCTTCTTCAAATGAGCACGCAGACAGCAATCTCAATGACACAGCGACTAGTACTATCAATGTAGATCCTAGTGAAGTAGAAAAATTCAATAAATTGGCCAGTGAATGGTGGAGCAACACAGGTGCTTTTGCCACCTTACATGAGATCAATCCGCTACGTTTGAACTGGATAGAAGAAAACGTTAAGCGTGGTTATCAAAGCAAAGATCTCGCTAAAAGCAATGAAGCGCCTCACGCCCTGAATAAAACGGCTGAGACAGGGCTTAGTGGTAAAAAAGTGCTGGATGTCGGTTGTGGCGGTGGTATATTGTCAGAATCGATGGCACGTCGCGGTGCGGATGTCACAGGAATTGATCTAGGTACCGAAAATCTAAAGGCGGCCGCGCTGCATGCCGAGCAAAGCGGTTTAGAAAGCACCTTACGTTACCAGCATATTCCAGTAGAAGACTTAGCAAAAACGCATGCAGGGCAGTTTGATGTGGTGACTTGTATGGAGATGCTGGAGCATGTGCCCAATCCAAGCTCGATTGTGCAGGCGTGTTTTGAGTTGCTGGCGCCAGGCGGTGTGTGCGTACTATCAACAATCAATCGCAATCCTAAATCTTATTTATTTGCCATCGTTGGCGCAGAGTACGTCTTACGCTTGCTTGATCGCGGTACGCATGACTATGCCAAATTCATCACCCCTGCTGAGCTTGATAAAATGGCAATCAATGCTGGCTTTACGCGCCAAGACATCATTGGTTTGCATTACAATCCATTGACCAAACGCTACTGGCTGGCACAAAACGTCGATGTCAATTATATGATTGCCGTACAAAAACCCGTTGCTTAAACTGTGCTTAATGGTTTTGTGACCTCCTATTTTACTCAACATGTTATCCGTATTAAGAGCCTTAATTATGACTGAATTTGTAAAAGCGGTTTTGTTTGATCTTGATGGGACGCTAATCGATACCGCTGCTGATTTTGTCCGTATCATTGGCAAAATGAGTCTCGAAAACGATTGGCAAGCGCCACCTGAAGCAGAAATCCGTGAGCAAGTTTCGGCAGGTGCGTCAGCAATGGTAAAGCTGATGCTAAGGTACAATGATCAACTTGAAGTGAGCGAAGACGCTTTACTGACTTTTCGTCAACAGTTTTTAGATGACTACGAAGCAGATATATGCGTAGATAGTTGCGTGTTTGCTGAGTTAGAAGAGGTCTTGACCACGCTTGAAAAACAAAGCGTGCCATGGGGTATTGTGACCAATAAGCCGCGCTATTTGGCAGAGCTGTTATTGCAAAAGATGGCGTTAGATGAGCGCTGTGCTGTGTTGATCTGCCCTGATGATGTGTCTCGCTCAAAACCTGATCCAGAGCCCATGTATATGGCATTAGAGAAGCTCAGTATTCCTCGCGGTGCTGCTGGCTGTGTACTTTATGTGGGCGATCACATACGTGATATCGAAGCTGGTAAGGCTGCGGGTATGCCGACAATTTTAGCAGCCTATGGTTATATTCCTCCTGAAGATCAAAAAAGCCTAAAAACGTGGGGCGCTGATTATATTGTCGATACACCTAAACAGTTGAATGAGCTGTTACTGTCTTCTGGTCGTTTTGAGTATATATAAATAGCTTTTTATGTAAGGCGTTATTTAGCGTCAATGTTAGGCCAGTATTCCCAATTCTTAAACGATAAGTAGTGAGCCATACCATGAGCACAAAAATTGATCAATCAGTGGAGACGCAAGCCACTCAAAGCCGTACCGAGCCTTTGACTCATGACGCTATCCGTAACTTTTTGCCACCTGATAACTGTTTAGATGGAAAGACTATTCTGGTGACAGGTGCGGGCGATGGTATTGGTCGTGTGGCTGCATTAACTTATGCCCGTTATGGCGCGACCGTTTTGCTACTCGGTCGTACCAGCAGTAAACTTGAATACGTTTATGATGAAATTGAGAGCTTCGGTGGTAAGCAGCCAGCCATGCTCCCGATGAACTTAGAAGGCGCAACCTATGCCGAGATGCAGCAACTAGAAGGACTGATTAATAAAGAAGTTGGTCAGCTGGATGGCATTTTGCATAATGCTGGTATGCTGGGGCAACTGACACCCCTTGAGATGTACGACGTTGATATGTTTGCCGAAGTGATGAAGGTCAACTTTACGGCAACCTTTATGCTCACCCAAGCCTTACTTCCGCTATTAAAAGACGCCGATCATGGTTCTATCGTCTTTACGTCCAGCACGGTTGGTACGCATCCGCGTGCATTCTGGGGTGCTTATGCGCTCTCAAAACAGGCGGTAGAGGGTATGAGCGATATTTTTACCCAAGAGACGCAAAACACCACCAATCTCAGATTCAATTGTGTCAATCCTGGTGGTACGCGCACCAATATGCGTGCTCATGCTTATCCAGGAGAAAATCCCATGAGCTTAAAAACACCTGAGGACATTATGCCAGGGTATGTCTGTCTGATGAGTGATGACAGTATTGGGGTACGCGGACAAGTGATTGAGTTACAACCAAAAGACTAACTTTATATTTTATATAGTTTTAGGTTGCAATCAGTTGGCAGATACCCCATCTATTTGTTATTAAAGAATTTATATATAAGTAATAATAACAAATAGGATAAAACTATGGCAGGTGGCTGGTCAAGAGATGGTGCAGAGCACGAACAAATGGATGCAACCGTTAACGATGCGTTAGAGCGCGCTCGGCGTGCATTGCCAACGGGCGTAAGCGCTGAGTTTTGTGATGAATGCGGCAATCCCATTCCAGAAGCCCGGCGATTGGCAGTGCCAGGTATCCAGCACTGCGTGAGCTGTCAAACTGAGCTTGAGCAAGAGGCAAGGGCGGCGGAGCTATTCAATCGCCGCGGTAGTAAAGACAGTCAACTGCGTTAGTGGCAGGATAAAAAAGAAGCCTACTATGTATACATAGTAGGCTTCTTTTTTATTCTCATTTTTAAGACAATGATGTTGAAAATAAGTTCACTATATCACTAATGCCATCAATTCTCGGTCGCGCACTTCCCAATCTATAGCAGACGTCACAGGAGAAGCATCGTCCAAGTCCATCTGATCGCTTTCATCCCCTGCCTGTAAAATAACCTCAAGTCGGCTGTCTAATTGACTGGCAACAGTGCTCGTGGTCAAACTGTCAGGGGTAAAGTTGATTTGTAACCAACCGTCAGAAGTATGAACCACGCCTTTAATACGTTGCCAGCTTGGCAGTTTTAACAACCATTCTTGTAACTCATCAGCATGCAATACATAGTGTGCTGGTAGTCGCCACCCTGCCAATAGCATGTCTTGCTGCTTCTCATGATAACGATAAGGAAGCTCAATATCTGGACTGACCATATTATCATCATTGGTCTGCATATAATTTGAGCGTGAAGTAGGCGATAAAGCGGTATTCGGTGGTCGCAAGCCAACAGAGAGTTTTTCAGGATAATTAATATTAATAGTGCGCTGCTGCGCGATAATATGGCTGGGCGTCGCTAGTTGGTTATTTAGCGTGGTTATATCCGTAGTCGACAAGCTGTCATTGTTGGGCACAGCTTGTACAGCACTTGCCCAAATAATATGTACCTGCGCATTGAGTTTGGTTACCCATGCTTGTAGTGCTTGCTTATCGCTATCACTCAAGTGTGTATAGCGGTTAATTACCAAGACATCAGCATCTTTAACATGCGCTTGAAAGCCGTCATGGGTACGATACTTGTCTTGCTGCCATTGCACACCGCTCAAAACTGCGATGACGGCTTGCATTTGTAACGCCGTCTGCCAATGCGGCGCACTAAGCTGATGTATCAGCTCACGCGGATGAGCAAGTCCTGTGGGTTCAATAATAAGGCGCTGCGGATGATGGTCACTGAGCAGACGGCTAATGGCAATCTGGAGCGGCAGCTGACTGGTACAACAAATACAACCGCCGCTGACTTCACGAATAGCGATGCTATTCTTATCGATCGCCTCGTCTTGGGAGCTTGCCAACAGCGAACCATCGATGCCAATACGCCCAAATTCATTAATCAATAATGCCCAGCGCTCATCGACAGGCTTGCTGGCCAACAACTGGTTGATAACCGTGGTTTTGCCCGCACCCAAAAACCCTGTCACTAAAGTGCAGGGTATGTTTTGGAAAACAGTAGATTTTTTCAAAGCAACATTCATCATAATAATGACATTAAAACAAACTATTCACTTTTGATGGTTTCAATTTCGGCTTCATCAGGAACAAATACATAACCCACACCCCATACGGTTTGGATATAGCGCGCTTGTGAAGGATTGTCTTCAATCAGACGACGTAGGCGTGATACTTGTACATCGATTGAGCGTTCCATCGCACCCCATTCGCGACCACGGGCCAAATTCATCAGTTTGTCACGAGTCAATGGCTCACGTGGATGCTGAACCAAGGCCTTTAATACCGAAAACTCACCAGTCGTTAACGTGACCACATTGCCATCACGTTTGAGTGTACGCGTGGAGAGATCAAGCGTCCATGGACCAAA
>ENA-UOXB01001386-UOXB01001386.1-bioreactor-metagenome-genome-assembly--contig:-NODE-1386-length-11520-cov-10.216136_pt1 | contig 11520 bp, 12 predicted proteins | sample MGYA00238158_ERZ761615 | MGnify/ENA primary metagenome ERZ761615 (study PRJEB28904, sample SAMN06267902) | bioreactor metagenome | isolation source: Joint BioEnergy Institute, California, USA... | reverse complement strand
CCGACCCAGACCGCCTTCAGCCAGGCCACGCGCTGGGACACGCTCGACGACGATCGCGCCGGTGGCTGCATCCGCGACGTCGCGCACGCGTACTCGCAGGAGGGCGGCCTCGCCGTGCTGCGCGGCAACCTCGCGCCCGACGGCTGCGTGGTCAAGACCGCGGGCGTGGACGCGTCGATCCATGTATTCGAAGGCACGGCCAAAGTGTTCGAAAGCCAAGACGCCGCGGTGAACGGCATCCTGGCCGACGAAGTGCAGGCCGGCGACGTGGTGGTGATCCGCTACGAAGGCCCGAAGGGCGGCCCCGGCATGCAGGAGATGCTGTATCCCACGAGTTACCTGAAGTCCAAGGGCCTGGGCAAACACTGCGCGCTACTGACCGACGGGCGTTTCTCCGGCGGCACCTCGGGCCTTTCCATCGGACACGCATCGCCCGAAGCCGCGTCCGGCGGCACCATCGCCCTCGTGAACGACGGCGACCGCATCCGCATCGACATCCCGCAACGGCGCATCGAGCTGCTCGTCGACGATGCCACCCTCGCTGCGCGTCGCGTCGAGCAGGACGCACGCGGCTGGAAGCCCGCCGAAGCGCGCCCGCGCAAGGTCACCGGCGCATTGAAGGCGTATGCGTTGCTCGCGACCAGCGCGGACAAGGGCGCGGTGCGGGATCTGTCGATGCTGGGCGACTGACCGGTGCGTCGCAAGGCCGCGCCAGAGACCACGGTACTGTTCGCCGCCGGCACGCAACTCGGCGCGCTGGCGTCATCGACCACCGCTGCATATCGCTCTTTTCGATCGCGACATGGTGTCAGGTGGCCATGGAAGCTCTGAGCGCGTATGAGCGGCAAGCGATCAAGGCGATAGCCACTGCCGACCCGCAAGGCGGTGTGATTCTTGCTCAGCTAGCTGCGGCCAAGTGCGCTTCCCGCGACTACACGGGCGTTGGGCTTTACACGGACCTTGCGGTAGAACCGGGCGCGCCACTGCTGGAGGAGGCACGCTTGAGGATCGAGGACATGCCCAAGGGTCATGCGGAGCATCCCGAGGTGCCGGACGGCGTCGGGCTGATCCTGTGGGCCAAGGACGGATACATTAGCTGCCTGGAGTCGTACACATATGACGGTAACTGGCCGCAGGACGAGTCATTGTTCCGGCTGGCCACCTGACACCCCATTCAAGCCGAACCCGCTTCGCGGGTCGGATTGATTCCGATGGTTGAGGGCTACTGAAATGGCATCGCAAGCTTTGTACCTCGGTACCGTTCTTCTCGCTGCCGTGCTCGGAGGCTGCGCGAGCGCGCCTGCACGGCCATGCCACTCCCTCGGCACTTCAGCCTGCGGAGCCCAAGCGGCGAACGTTGCCAGAGACGTTGCGGGTTGGCACAACGCGCGGCACCCAACTTGCCCCTATGTACGGCCCATCTCAGCGGAGATCCTCCGGCGTGAGAGGGGTTCAGTCGTAGAACACTGGAAGATAGAGGCGTGCGATGCCAAGGAGTTCACCTACCGCGCCTATCTCATGCCGTCGGCGGGTGCGCTCACCGTGATGGTCTCGGACGTGCGCCCCGATGATCGCGCAGCCGCCCCCTGACCCTTCATTCAAGCCGACGCGACTTCGTGGCGCGGCTTGATTCAAGTGCTAGGCCTTCCAGAAGCATGTGCGCGGCCACGGACGGCCGGGCATGACCTTCTGACCCCCGTCGTGTTGCACCCGTGCCTGCCCCACGCTGTGCGTTCCCACTGAGGCATCATGGCGCGCATGCGCGCCCTGCACCCGATTGTCGTGAGACTCGCCCTGCCACTGGTGGTGCTGCTGGTCTATTACGGCGTTGTCAGGGTGTCGATCGCAGCCGACGCAGGCCCGCAGCATCGGGGGGATACGGGGCTTGGCCTGGCGGTCCTGCTGGGCTTCATCTGTCTCGGTTCCATTGCCGGCTACGGCTGGGATCTGATCCGTCAGGCGCTCAAGCGCCGCTATGCGCTGGTCTGGGCGGATCTGCTGGTGCTGTCGGTGCTGCTGATGCCGTTCGGCTGGGTCGGCTGCAACTGGTTCGGCCTGTCCAAGCACCCGGTGTGCTGGCTGCCGATCCACATGTTCGGCGCGGTCATCGAATTGTTGGAACTGTGAGACCGGACGATATACACGGCGTAATGCCACTGACCAGACCGGACGCAGCACCATGATGACGTTGCTTGTTTCAGCACTGCTGGCCGTCGGCGCACCGAGCGGTGATGGTGACGGTGAAACGCCGTGGTCGGACAACCCGGGGGTGCTGGGCTGCACGCCGGGCGTGCTGCGGGCGTCGCAGTCGCTGGTGCTGTCCCTGGGTCCGGGACATGGCGGTGAGCTGGCGATCCGTCGCGTGTCGGACGACACCTGGTATTTCCTCGTCGCCCACGCGCCGCCGGAAGGTGAGCCGCAGTTGATGACGCCGGACGCGTTCGCGCGCGCCGAGCGCGTCGAGGTGCCCGCGTCGCGCCTTGGCCGCGCGTCGGTGGATGCGCCCCTGGCACCGATCTTCAGCACGCCGGGCACCTACGAGGCGTATGTGTCGGAGACGCTCGAATCCGACGCGGGTGGCCATGTCTGCCGCTTCGAGTACCTCGGCGCACGCCAGGTCGAACCCGCCGCACCCGCGCCGGCGGATACGCGCGCCTGAGTCCTGCTGGACGGGCGATGCGGGTGTGGAACGCGTGCGTTCCGCATAACTGCGCCGCGCGCGTCTGCCACCGGCATCGCACGGCGGCCGTGGTGGCGCCGGTGACGTCCAGCGCGAGGTGCCGGTTGCCCCGCCGGCACCTCGCGCGTCGGCCTGCGCGCGTCCGGGTGCCTGTCGACCGGCGTCTGGAAACACATTGCTAACGAATGCCTGCCTACCATCCGGCGTCCCGCGCACGCGGCTGCAGGATCCTTCCCGATGCAGACAGTTCGAAACGTATGGATGGGGTGTGTCGTCGTCCTGGCGCTGGCGGCTTGCACGCGCAGTCCGGCACCCGCAAACGACGTGATGCCCCCGAGCGCGGCAACGGCCGCACCAGCCGCGGCCGACGCGGCGCAGGCCGCCGATGCGGCGTCGGATCCCGCGGTTCCCGACATGCCGGTGATTCCGGTCATCGTCGTGCCGGACATCGTCGGGATCACGCCCGCCCAGCGTGCGCTGGAACATTCGATGGCGTCGATCCTCGATCCCGTCGCGGGCATCAGCGTCCGGCCCGCACGCTGCGACGTGGACGGCGCGCTGCTCGATGGCGGTGGCATCACCCGAATCGACGAGACCGGCGCGCTCGTGCGCAATGGCGACGCGGGGATCTTCCGCCTCGAGGCGGATGGCAGCGGCACGGCGAACTTCGAAGGCGGGCTGGTCACGGTCAACGCCGACGGCAGCGGCACGATCAACGGCGTGGCGGAGGCGGACGGCAGCGAGGCGATCGTGCGCGTCGAAGCCGACGGCTCGGGCACCTACAACGGCAAATGGGGGTTGATCCGTCTCGACGGCCAGGGCGGCGGCACCTGGAACGGCGAGCAAGGCCTGATCACGACGAACGGCGATGGCAGCGGCAGCTGGAACGGGCCCCAGGGTCTCGTCCGCATCGAGGCCGACGGCTCGGGGACCTGGAACGGACCGCATGGCCTGATCACCAACCACGGCGACGGTACCGGCACCATCGGTCCCCCCGCGCGCCCGGTGAAGATGCCGCCGATGCCACGCGTCGCGCCGGCCGGCCGCTTCCCGCCGCTGCAGAAGTTCGCCCCGCCCGGCGCGCCCTGCGGCTATGTGATCACGCTGGACGACCGTGTGCTGTTCGATTTCGACAAGTCCGACATCCGCGCCGATGCGGCGCGCACGCTCGATGTGCTGGCCGACGCGCTGCGGGACGTCGAACGCCGCGCCATGGAGGTGCGGGGCCATACCGATTCGAAGGGTGACGACGCCTACAACCAGGCGCTGTCCGAGCGTCGCGCAAACGCCGTCCGCGATGCGCTGCAGACGCGCGGCGTGACCGGCGACATCGGCGCACGCGGGTTCGGCGAAGCGCAGCCCGTCGCACCGAACACGCTGGACGGCCAGGACAACCCGTCCGGTCGCCAGCTCAACCGCCGCGTCGAGGTCTTCGTTCGCGCGTGATCCGTTCCCGGTTCCGACTGGAGAGATTCCGATGAAGCTGCTCGCCCTGACCTCGCTGATCGCCGGCCTGTCGCTCGCGCCGGTGCTCGCCGCGACTGCCGACGACTTCAGTCTCGGCTACGACGTCGACCGCTATCCCGCCACGCAGCTGAGCGTGAAATCGTGTCTGGCGGCGCTCGCGCGCGGCGCCGCGGCGGCCGGCTACACCACGCGCACGCAGCGCGACCAGGGCACGCTGGCAACGCACGTCTCGGGGCCGGCCGGCGGTGGCCGGGCGCTCGTGTCCTACTGCATCAGTGCCGGCACCCACACCGCGTTCGTCGTGCAGGCCCTGGACTACAGCGGTCCGGACAGCCGCGCCACCGAAGCGGTCAAGGCACGCGTGACCGCCGAGGTCCGCAAGGCGGCGGGCGCACGCTGACGTCTCCGGGACACCTCCTGCCGCCGTCAGTCGGCGGCGGGCAGCACGACCGTCGCGCGCAGGCCGCCGAGCGTCGGCGAGGCGTCGAGCACGATGCTGCCACCGTGCAGGTCCAGCACCTGGCGCACGATCGACAGGCCCAGTCCGCTGCCGACGACGCCGGTCCCCAGCTCGCGATGGAAGCGGTCGAACACGCGCGCGCGCGCGTCTTCGGGAATGCCGGGGCCGTCGTCCTCGACGACGAGATGCACGCCGGTGTCGCCGCGCAGGATCGACACCCGCACGCGACCGGCATCGGGCGCGTAGCGACAGGCGTTGTCGACGAGATTGCCGACCAGCGCGTCGAGCGCGGCCTCGTCACCGAGCACCCGCTGCGCGTCACCGGCCAGTGCGATGTCGAGCCCGCGCGCCGCATCCAGCGCGCGGCGCTCGGCGACGTGGGTGGCGGCGAGCGCGTGCAGGTCCACGCGTTGCGACACGGACACGTTCGCACCCGGTTCGACGCGGCCGAGCGCCAGCAGCTGTTCCACCAGGCGTTCGATCCGCTGCACGGCCGCGTCGAGCAGCGCCTGCGCCGCGTCCCGTTCGGACGCATCGCGCGCGGTGCGCTGGTTGTCGGCGTGCACCTTGAGCGCGGCGATCGGCGTGCGCAGTTCGTGGGCGGCGTCGGCGGTGAAGCGACGTTCGCGCTGGAACGCGGCGTCGAGCCGCGCGAGCAATGCGTTGATCGCGACGACCAGGCCCTGCACCTCGCGCGGCACGCGCCCGGGTTGCAGCGGCGCCAGCCGGTCGGCCGCGCGCGCTTCGACCTCGTCCGACACCCGGGCCAGCCCGCGCAGGCTCCAGCCCACCAGCAGCCAGACGAACAGCGCCATCAACGGAATCGCGACCAGCAGCGGCAGCAGGGTGCCCTCGGCGATGTCCTCGGCCAGCTCCATGCGGATGTCCGACAGTTCGCCCGACTGGTACCAGCGCCCGCGCGGCGAGCGCAGGGTGAAGGTGCGCCACTGCGCGCCGTCGATGACGACGTCGGCGTAGCCCGCGACCAGCGGCGCCAGGGGCACGTCGGGGCCGCTGTCGGAGCGCAGCAGCAGGCGGCCGCCGGCATCGCGCGCCTGGAAGGCGAGCTTGGTCTCGTAGGCGTGCCCCGTCGGGAAGGCGAGTGCTTCGCCCACGCCGTCGGCGCTGCCCTGCCAGACGGCGACGACGATCGGTGCGCCGTCTGCGTGCACGGCCACGTCGCCCAGCGGTTCGTCGACCAGACTCATCAGCACGCGCGAGGAATGGGCGAGCTTGGCGTCGAACATCTCGCCCGCCTCCTGCAGGCCCGCGCGATAGCTGAAGGCGCCGGCGACGATCATCACCAGCGTCATCACGCCGATCAGGCCGACCAGCAGCAGGCGGCGGATCGATCTCACGCGGCGTCGTTCGCGGGATCGTCGAGCGCGTAGCCCACGCCGCGCACGGTGCGGATCAGCGCCGGATGCAGCCGCTTGCGCAGGTGGTGGACGTGCACGTCGACCGCGTTGCTGGCCACGTCCTCGTCCCAGCCGTAGAGACGCTGCTGCGCGGTCTCGCGCGTGACGATGCGGCCGGGATGTTCCATCAGCAGGCGCAGCAGCGCGACCTCGCGACGCGGCAGGTCGATCACGCGGCCCTGCCAGGTGACGGTCAGCGATGCGGGATCGAGCGCGAGACCGGCGAAGGCCAGCGTCGGGCTGGCCTGCCCGCTGCTGCGCCGGAGCAATGCGCGCACGCGGGCGAGCAGCTCACCGTTGTCGAACGGTTTGCCGACGTAATCGTCCGCGCCCAGATCGAGGCCCAGCATCCGGTCGGCGGCGCGCTCGCGCGCGCTCAGCACCAGGATCGGCACGGTGGCGCCGGCGCGGCGTGCCTCGCGGATCACGTCCAGGCCGTCCTTGCGCGGCAGGCCGAGGTCGAGCACCACCAGGTCGAGTCCACCGCCGCGGATCGCCGCCAGCGCGCTGGCGCCATCCTGCAGCCAGTCGACCGCGTATGCGGCGCGGCGCAGCGCGGTGCGCAGGCCTTCCCCCAGCGACGGATCGTCCTCGACCAGCAGAATGCGCATCGCCGCAGTCTGTGGCGATGTTCAGCGGCTGGCAAGGTGGCGGCGCACCTCGCCGAGCTTGGCCGTGGCCTCGGCGCGGCGCCCGCGATCGGCGATCTCGCGACCGGGCCGCGCCGGTGCGGCGATGGCCTTCTCGAATGCTGCCGCGGCACCCGCCCAGTCGCCCTGGTCGCGGAGGAAGTCGCCGTAGAAGTAGTTGGCGTCGATGTCCTCGGGCGCGATGGCGAGCGCGCGCTGCAGGTGCATGCGGGCCTTGGCGTCGTCGCCGAAGCCGACCGGCCAGCCGGGCACCTGGTAGTAGAGCGCGCCGAGGCTGGTGTGCGCGGCGCCGCCGAGCGCGGTGTCGTCGACGGCAATGGCGGCCTCGAAATCCTTGCGCGCCTGCTTGACCAGCGACAACGCGCCCAGTCCACCGCGCTCGCCGGCGAGGCTGGAGCGGACGATGCCGTCCCAGATCAGCGCGCCCGGGTCGCGCGGATGCGCGGTCACCAGCGCCTGCGATCGATCCGCGAGCGCGGCCAGGGCCGCTTCACGCTGCGGCTTGGGCGTGGCGTAGGCGGCCTGCGCCCACTGGTCGCGCACGGCGATGACCGGCGATGCGGGGTCGGCGGCCGTGGCAAGCGTGGGCAGGGCGATTGCCGCGGCGAGCAGCGCGGCGGCCAGGCGGTCAGAGCGGAAGCGGATCATGGCGGGTCTCCCGGAAATCGTTGGACGGCGTGCCACCGGCGTGGTGGCGGATCTGCGGCAGTTGCCTGGCGAGGCTGCGATCGACCACGCCGGGCAGCAGCGCGTTGATGCGCGCGAACAGCATTTCGGGCCAGCCGAGCTGGCGCCGGCGGGTGCCACGCTCGATCGCGCGCACCAGCGCGTCGGCTACGCGCCCGGGCGCATCGAGGCGCGTGCCGAGCGCCTGGTTGAGCGCGTCGACGGCCGGCGTGTTGAACGGCGTGCGCGTCGCGCGCGGTGCGATGTACTGGAAACGCACCGGGCCGTCGGCATGCTCGCGGCCGAGCCCTTCGATCAGGCCGCGCAGGCCGAACTTGCTCGCGCTGTAGGCAGAGAATCCCGGGAATGCGAGGCTGCCGAAGGTCGAGCCCACGGCGAGCACCGCCGCCTGCGGATGCGCCTGCAGCACCGGCAGCAGGCAGCGGATCAGCTGCATCGGCGCGAGCAGGTTGGTGCGCACCAGCGCCTCGAACTCGGCCTCGGGTTGCGCGCCGAACATGCCGAAGGCCGGACGCGCGTGCGCGAGCACCAGGATCGACGGTGACGGCAGCAACGTGCGCGCATGCGCCAGCAGCGCCGCGCGGTCGGCCGGCTCGGTCAGATCGGCGGCGAACGGCGTGATCGCGCCGGCGGGGTGGCGCCGTGCGAGCGCATTGAGCGGTTCGGGATGGCGCGCGACCGCCAGCACGTGCGCGCCACGCGCGACCAGCCGCGCCGCCAGCGCCGCACCGATGCCGCCGCTGGCGCCGGTCAGCACCACCGTCTTGCCGTGCAGGTCCATCACGCGGCCTCCGCCTGCCGCAGCGCCGGTGCCGGCACCTGCAGGTTGCCGAACACGTCGCCGTAGAGCCGGTAGAAACGACGCGCGGCATGGATCACCGCGGCCTGGTCGTCCGGATCGTCGAGGCGGTTCATCAGGCTTTCGAAGAAGCCTGCATGTTCGATGTCGAGATCGCCGTGCGAAAGCAGGTAACTGAAGGCCGAGCGCGGCAGTCCCAGCGCGGTCTCGATGCTGGTCGCCGCGCGCGTGGCGAGCGCGACGCTGGTGCCCTCGAGCACGAGCACCATGCCGAAGAAGCCGACCGGATTGCCGCGGGCGATGGTGTCGTAGGCGTAGGCCACCATCAGTTCGGTCGCCAGCGACGGCTCCGAGGCCGCCGCGGCGTCGCGGTCCGCATCGCAGGCGGCGATGTCGTCGAGCACCCACTCCTGGTGGCCCATTTCCTCCTCGATGTATTCGCCGATCGCGGTGCGCAACCACTCCAGCCGCGCGGGCAGGCGCGCGCCGCAGGCCATCAGCAGCGGCACGGTATGGCGCACGTGGTGATAGGCCTGGGTGAGGAAATCGACATAGGTCTCGCGTGCGATGTCGCCGGCGAGCGCGTCCTGGATGACGGGCAGCGTCACGAGGCTCGCGCGTGCGTCGGTGGTCTCGGCGAGCAGGCGGTCGTGGAAGTTCATGCGGGCAGGTCCTGTGGGGAGAGGGAGGCCGGAGAAACGGAGTCGCCATAGGCACGGGCGATGGCATCGGCGTAGGCGTGCGCGATGGCATCGCGCCGCGGCCGGCCGTTGGCGGTCAGCAGGCCGGCGTCGGCGCTGAAGGGCCGCGTGGCGCGGATCACGCGGTCGACGCGTGCGTAATCGGGAAGACCGGCGTTGACCGCATCGAGCGCACGCTGCACCGCCGCGGCATCGGCGTCGCGGCGCAGCCAGGCGACCGCGACATTCGTCGGCCGCGCCTCGCCGAGCACGATGGCCTGCGCGAACAGCGGATGCTGCAGCAGTTCGCTCTCCACCCATTCGGGCGAGACGTTGCGGCCGAACGCGGTGATGAACATGTGCTTGCGGCGGCCGGTCACGTGCACGAAGCCGTCGTCGTCGACGTGGCCCAGGTCGCCGGTCGCGATCGCACCGGGCGGCGGTGCGTCCTCGCCGAGGTACGACAGGCAGCGCACGCCCTCGACATGCAGTTCGCCGTCGACGACGGACACGCGCGCATGCGGCAGGGGACGGCCGACGCTGCCCGGACGCACCGCGCCAGGGCGGTTGAGCGCGACCACCGACACGCATTCGCTCAGGCCGTAGCCTTCGAACACCGGCAGCCCGATCGCCGCCGCGCGCGCCAGCAGCGCCGCGCCGACACGACCGCCGCCTACGGCGACGAAGCGCAGCGACGCCGGCAACGGCACCCCCTGCTCGGCCGCGCTGACCAGCGCCAGCAGCAACTGCGGGAACACGATCACGCTGTGCGGCGCGTAGCGGTGCAGGCAGGACAGCAGCCGCGGCACGTCGAGCCCGGCGGCGCCGCTGTAGCCGATCTCGGCCAGCGGCGGCACCGCGATGTCGGCGCCCGACAGCAGTGCGCCGTAGAGCCCCGAGATGTTCTCCAGCAGCGTCGACAGCGGCATCAGGCACAGGTGCCGGACCGGCGCGAGCGGACGCGAGGCCTCGACCAGCGCGCCGGCCACGGTCAGCAACGCGTCGTCGGCGATGCACACGCCTTTCGGCTGGCCGGTGGTGCCCGAGGTGAACGTGATGCAGGCGGTACGCGCGGGCAGCACGGTGGCGGCCGCCTGCAGCGCACGCGCGCGCAGCCCCGGCAGCAGCGCGTGCGTATCGGCCGGCGGCGGTCCCTCGTCGGCGAGCACCAACAGATCGGCGCCGCTGCGCGCGAGCGCATGCGCGGTCTGCGCGGGGCTGAAGAAGGTCGGCAGTGGCACGTGGACCAGGCCGCGCGCACGCAGCGCGAGGTCGAGCGCCAGCCAGTCGGAGCCGTTGTCGAGCCGGCTGGCGACCACGCGCGCGCCGCGTGCCTGCAGGGCCTCGGCAATGTCCAGTGCACGGCCGCGCAGCGCATGTGCCGCCAGCGCGCCGTCGGTCGTGAGCACGCGCGTCGGCGCGTGCGCCAGCGCGTCGAGCAGATCGGCGAAGCCGCTCATGCCGGCACCGCCGCGCACTGGGCATGCACGCCGTTCCACGGCGCGACCGCAGGTGTCGCCCGGGCCTGCAGGAAGGCCTGACCGGCCGCGAGATCGCCGAACAGCACCTGCGGCTGCACCTCGTAGTAGCGGCCCCAGTCGGTGCCGTCGTCCTGCACGCGCGCGCGGTCGGCGTCGGCCAGCACGACGGTGGACAGGTGCAGCCGGTCGAAGGCATTGCGCAGCTGGCGGGTGGCGGTGAACAGCACCCAGCGCAGGCCGGCCGCATGCAGCGCGCCGGTCAGATGCACGATCAGTGCGCGCGCGTCGCCCGCCGACAGCGCGGCGAGATTGCCCACCTCGACCAGCGCATCCCGCGTGACCGCACGGCCCAGCGAAGCGGCGACGACCGTCTGCGCCGGCGCGTCGAGATACTGCTCGACGAACAGCGGCCCCTCGCGGCCGGTGCGCAGGCCGACCGCGGCGACCAGCCGGTCGTCCGCGTCGCGGAACGCGAGCAGGTGCGGCAGGAAGCCGCGCAGGCGCGCCCCGTAGCGCGCGAGGTACACGTGGGCGATGAAGGCCTCGACTTCGGCCCGATCGTCGGCGCCGGTGTCGACGACGTCGCAGCGCACCCAGGCGGGCAATGCGCGGCGGCCGGTGCGGGGGGAAGCGACGATGTCCATGGCGCGGCATGCTCTGGCCGCGCGATTAAGCCTCGATTAGCCCGTTGTTAGGACTTCGTTGACGCGCCGCCGACCGCGTTGCCGGTCGCCTCGTGTTCATCCCGGCTTGCGCGCTCGTCGGTCCCCACGCGGAACCATGCGGCATACAGCGCCGGCAGGAAGATCAGCGTCAGCAGGGTCGCCACCGTCAGGCCGCCCATGATCGCGACCGCCATCGGGCCGAAGAACACGCTGCGCGACAGCGGGATCATCGCCAGGATCGCCGCGAGCGCGGTCAGCACGATCGGACGGAAGCGCCGCACGGTCGCGTCGACCACCGCGTCCCAGCGCGCGTGGCCGGCGGCGATGTCCTGCTCGATCTGGTCCACGAGGATGATCGAGTTGCGCATGATCATGCCGGCCAGCGCGATCGTGCCGAGCATCGCGACGAAGCCGAACGGCACGCGGAACACCAGCAGGAACAGGGTCACGCCGATCATGCCCAGCGGCGCGGTCAGCAGCACCAGCGCGGTGCGCGAGAAGCTGCGCAGCTGCAGCATCAGCAGCGTCACCAC
>ENA-UOXB01001384-UOXB01001384.1-bioreactor-metagenome-genome-assembly--contig:-NODE-1384-length-11535-cov-9.417770_pt1 | contig 11535 bp, 10 predicted proteins | sample MGYA00238158_ERZ761615 | MGnify/ENA primary metagenome ERZ761615 (study PRJEB28904, sample SAMN06267902) | bioreactor metagenome | isolation source: Joint BioEnergy Institute, California, USA... | reverse complement strand
CCACGTAGCGCAGGTTCTCGAAGAACTGCGCCCACTTGGTGTGATGCGGCAGGATGGCCTGGTGCAGCATGTCCGGGTTGCTGACCACGATGTCGCCATTGACGCGGATCGCCTGGCGCGCGTCGCCGGGCGTGTCGCCGTCGAAGGTCGCCGCGCGCAGACCGAGCGCACCAGCCGCGTTGAGTTCCAGCAGCTCCGCCACCTGGTCCTGCGCCAGTGCCTTGGTCGGGAACAGGTACAGCGCCTTGCTGCGCGCGGTGATCGCCGCCGACAGCACCGGCAGCGTGTAGCACAGGGATTTGCCCGAAGCGGTCGGTGTCGCGACGACGAGATGGCGGCCGGCCTGGGTCGCCGCCCACGCCTGCGCCTGATGGCGATACAGCCGATCGATGCCGCGGCTGCGCAGCGCGGCTGCCAGTGCCTCGGGCACATCGTCGGGCATCGGCGCGTAGTCGCCGGCCTGCCCGGGCAGCAGCAGGGTGCCGGTGACGCGGCCGGGATATTTCGCCGAGAGCTTCGTGGCCAGCGCGCTGCCCGGCGCGGCGGCGTCGATCGTCGCGAGGGCCTGGACGGGCTTGAGGATCGCGTTCAGGGGAACTCCGACGCTGCGAGAACGGGGCGCAAGCGTCGCCGCCGGCCGTCTCACGACGCGAGACTGGCGCGTCACGACACGCGAACGGCTGCTTCACGGCCGGGGCATCCGCGCTCGCCCAGCATCGACCGCTCCTTCCACTCCCCCGGAGCACTCCGATGCAGAACCTGGCAGGCAAGAAGATCGCCATCCTCGCCACCGACGGTTTCGAACAGTCCGAACTCGAAAAGCCGCAGGCCGCGCTGAAGGCCGCCGGCGCCCATGTCGATGTGATCGCGCCCGGCGATGCGTCCACGATCAAGGGCTGGGACCAGAAGGACTGGGGCCGCGAGGTCAAGGTCGACGTCGCGCTGTCCAAGGCCGATGCGGGCAGTTACGACGCGCTGGTGCTGCCGGGCGGCCAGATCAATCCCGACAAGCTGCGCATCGAGCAGGACGCCGTCGCCTTCGTGAAGACCTTCGGCGATGCCGGCAAGCCGGTCGCGGCGATCTGCCACGGTCCCTGGCTGCTGGTCGAATCGGGGCTCGCCAAGGGTCGCAAGGTCACGTCGTGGCCGTCGGTCAAGACCGATCTGGTCAACGCCGGCGCGCACTGGGAGGATTCGGAGGTCGTCGTCGACGGCAATCTGATCACCAGCCGCAAGCCGGACGACATCCCGGCGTTCAACGACGCGATCGCCAAGGCGGTCGCCGGCTGACCCACTGCACATGGAGGACGGACCGATGGCGCTCGAACTGCAGATTCTCGGCTGGGCGATCGCCCTCGGTCTGGTCCACATCGGTGTCGCGGCCGCGTTCGCCACCTGGCAGCGCGGCCTGCGCTGGAACGCCGGCAATCGGGACGCCGAGGCACCGCCGCTGACCGGCGCCGCAGTCCGCACTGCTGCGGCGTCCCGCAACTTCATCGAGACGTTTCCGTTCTTCGCGGTTGCGGTGCTCGCAGTCGTGTTCGCCGAACGTACGGACGCCGCCACCTTGCTGGGTGCGCAGGTGTATCTCTGGGCACGCGTCGCTTATCTGCCGGTCTACGCGATCGGCATTCCCTGGTTGCGCAGCGCGATCTGGGTGGTCTCGCTGTGGGGACTGTTGCAGGTCCTCAAAGCGCTGTTCTGACGCGGTTTCGCAAGGCGACGCTTGTGTCGCTGAACCGTGTCCGCGGTTTCGTGTGGTGTCATCGAAATCGCGTCTGCGATTCACGGGAACGAGACGAATCGGTCCGTAGCCTGCGCGCTCCCAACCGGCAGTACCCGCGCATGAAGCACGACACGGACCGCACCCTGGTCATCTCGCTCGGCCGCAACGGCCGCGTGTCCTATCCCGAACGTTCCTGGGAAGAGATCGAGCCGGTCCTCCGCCGCATGTGGGAGTTCGACGGCCGCATGTGCGCTTGGCATGACGTCCGCCGCGACGTACAGGCGGCATGGCGTGCGGGCGATACCGATCACCCGCGCGCGGCGCGCCGCCGCGCGTTCGAGAACCGCGCCGCCTGACCCCGCAGACCGGCGCGCATCTCGACACGGTTGATCGACCGTCGGCGCGCCAGCCGCGTCGCCTGCAGGCGGCCGTTTCCGTTGACCGCCGATGCCTCCAGGCGCTCGGCGCGGCCGCGCCGCCACTCTGAATTATTGCGTCGCAGCATGCGCGACCCACGAATCGGCGTGCGCCGAGGGCGCGCATTTCACGTGCGCGGACTTCCGGCTCGTCCGGCGCCCCCCTCATCGTGCGCGATTCGCTTATGAATCAACTATTTGCCGACTCTGTCGTCTACGCTTGCCCGCTCCGCCTGCAAATTTCTCCATAACCCTAGTTTCATTATTTTTTAACGAAGGCTAGGATCGGCGGGCCGACACCCCTGGAACGACGCAGGGCGTGCTTTCGGTCCCCAGGGGAACTTCGTACGCATTCATTTGTGGAGAGAGAGAAGATGGCTTTGAAGACCAACAAGCTGCGCGACGCGATCACCTTCGCGATCGTCGTGGGTAGCGCCGTGGGCGGCGCCGCTCATGCCCAGACCGCGCCTGCCGGCAACACCACGGAAGGGGCCACGAATCTCGACCGTATCCAGGTGACGGGCTCGCGCATTCGTCAGGTCGACGTGGAAACGGCCCAGCCGGTGACCTTCGTGACGCGCGAAGAGATCCAGCGCCAGGGCTTCCAGTCGGTTGCCGACATCCTGCAGAACATCAGCAGCGTCGGCGCCCCGCCGATCAGTCGTGCGGCACCTCTCTCGTCCGGTGAAAACGTGGGCGGCCAGTACATCAGCCTGCGCAACCTGGGTGCGCAGCGCACCCTGGTGCTGCTCAACGGCAAGCGCCTGGGCATCAGCACCAGCGGCCTGCAGGACATCGCGGCAATCCCCGCCGCGGCCATCGAGCGCATCGAAGTCCTGAAGGACGGCGCCTCGTCGATCTACGGTTCCGACGCAATGGCCGGCGTGATCAACATCATCACCCGTTCCAACTTCGAAGGTGCGGAGGCCAACGTCTATTACGGCCAGTACAGCGATGGCGATGGCGCGATCACCAACGGCAACTTCACCATGGGTTTCAGCGGCGATCGCGGTTCGCTCACCGTGACCGGCGACTGGCGAAAGGAAGACGTCGTCGCGGGCTCCGACCGCTTCTTCAGTTCCGCGCCGCGCACCGCGTTCCGGCCGACCAATGACTGGACCACGGTGGGCCAGTACGGCGGCTTCACGATCAACCAGAACAACGCCTTGGCATTCACCAACGTCACGCTGGTGCCCTCCACGTCGACCAATCCCGCGCGCACCACCCGCATCATCCTGCGCGAGGGTGGCGACCCGCGGGTTCCGGCGGACTACATCAATCAGAACATCGATCCGACGTCCCCGGTGCACAAGACCAACACCAACGAGCAGATGGACGTCCTGACGCCCCTCGAGACGCGGTCGTTGTTCGTGGACGGCAGCTACGACGTCACCGATTCCATCCGTTTCCGCACCAACATGGCGTACTTCAACCGTACGACCGAACGTTCGATCGCCGGCTACCCGATGCAGGCCTCGTCGTTCCGCACGCCGTTCGACACTGCGATGTCGGCAAGCAGCTACTTCAACCCGACGGGCGCGACCATCACCACCTGGTGGCGCCGTACGACGGAAGTGCCGCGCACGACCTCGTCGGACTTCAACCAGTACCGGTTCACCGGCGCGTTCGAAGGCTCGTTCGAGATCGGCGACCGGATCTTCGACTGGGACGTGGGCTATCTGCACAGCCAGAGCAAGCTGAGCCAGGCGTCGTACGGCAACCTCAACACCGCCAACGTGGCTCGCGCGGTCGGTCCGTCGTTCCTGAACGCACAGGGCCAGGTCGTCTGCGGCACCCCCACTGCGGTCATCGCAGGCTGCGTGCCGTGGAATCCCTTCATCCCGCTCGGTACGATCGCTCCGGGCGGATTGACCGGCAACGCGGCGCTCCAGCGCTATCTGTTCCAGGAAGAGCACTCCACCGGCGAGACCACGACGCAGGTGTTCTCCGCCAACATCGCAGGTTCCATCCTGCCGCTGCCGGGCGGTGACCTCGGCTTCGCAGTCGGTGTCGAGAGCCGCAAGGAAAACGGCGGCTTCTCGCCCGACGCGCTGGCGCAGACCGCCGGCTCGACCAACCTCGCCGGCGGCCCCACCTACGGTGGCTATCGCGTCGACGAGGTGTATCTCGAAGTCGAGGCGCCGCTGCTCGCGGGCGTGCCGTTCGCCGAAGAGCTGACCCTGACCGCGGCCACGCGCTATTCGGACTTCGACACCTTCGGTGACACGACCAACGACAAGTTCGGTCTGCGCTGGAAGCCCATCGATTCGCTGATGCTGCGTGCAACGGTCGCCGATGGCTTCCGCGCTCCGACGATCGCCGACCTGTACGGCGGCGGCTCGCAGACGTTCGCGTTCTTCACCGACCCCTGCGACACCAACTTCGGCAGCTCCCGCAACAACCCCAACACCCGCGCGAACTGCGTCGCGGCCATGGGTGCGCTTGCGAACAGCTACCGTCAGCTGGGTCAGGGCCTGACGCCCGTCGCCAACCCGAACTCGCAGACCCCGGTGGCGTTCACCTCGGGCAGCAATCCCCTGCTGACCCCGGAGATCTCGAAGTCCCAGACGATCGGCTTCGTCTGGAGCCCGAGCTTCCTCGAAGGCTTCAACGCCTCGGTCGACTGGTGGAAGATCCGCATCGCCGACACGATCGTCGCCGACAGCCCGACGACGATCCTCAACGATTGCTACATCGAGGGCATCACGAGCCGCTGCTCGCCCCAGCTGTTCACGCGCGACCCGGCCCAGGGCTATGTCAACTTCATGAACTACGGCAGCCGCAACGCGGGCTATCGCAAGGCAGAAGGTTACGACATCGACCTGCGTTACCGCTGGAGCGCCGGTGACTTCGGTAACTTCACGGTGAACTCGAATTCGACCTACACCGTGAGCGACTACCTGGTCAGCACCAACGATCCGCGGTACGCGCTGTCTTCGGTGGGCGTCACCTCGAGCTTCCGCCTGCGTTCGAACCTGTCGCTGGCCTGGCAGTACGGTGACTTCAGCGCGAGCTGGACGACGCGTTACTACTCCAGCATGGCCGAGGGGTGTACGTACTTCGATGCGACCAACAACAACCCGCAGCCGGAGTGCAACCAGATCCAGTTCGCCCCGACGGGTCTGCTGCTTGCAGACGGCACGCCGGCCAGCGCGCTGCGTCGCCGTCACGTCAATGGCTCGACCACCTTCAACGACGTGCAGATCAGCTACAGCACGCCGTGGGATGCCACCATTGCGATCGGCGCCAACAACGTGTTCGAGAAGTACGGCCCGATCATGCACACCCAGCCCAGCGCGAACTTCGCCTACTACGGCGGCTTCGACATCGGTCGCTTCGTGTACATGAAGTATCAGCAGCGCTTCTGATCCAGGGCGTCACCAGTGCAATGTCTACGGCCCCGCAAGGGGCCGTAGTCTTTTGGACGTGGCGGAAAGCCGGGGATCCCGGCGATGACGCGCGGGTTTGCGTGCGCGTGACAGTGCAGGGGGCATCGTGCAGCACCACCCTTCTGCGGAGCCTGTCATGAGCACGTCCAATCCCACCCGCCCCGCTGCCCCGCACGACGAGAAGTCGGTGCGTGAACGCGGCGATCTACCCGATACCGACGGCCCGGCGTTGCGTGACCCGCGGTCGCAGTCCGCGCTCGACAACATCGGCGTCGACGATCAGGCGGACCTGCTGGACACGGAAATCGACGATCAGATCGGCGACCGCGATGCCAGCGGGCATTCGTTCGCCGACGACGTCCGCAGCGACACGGGCGTGGAGAACGGCGAACCGAAGTGACGGACGCGAAGCGGGCCGGCAGCGATGCCGGCCCGAATGGCGTCAGCGGCGATAGAGCGCCGCGTTGATGCAGGAAAAGATGCTGACGACGAACCAGCCGAACGGGAACAGCGACACGGTCAGCAGCCAGGTCACCGCGAAGGCGATGCAGGCGGCGGCGAACCACAGGATCGCCGACAGGATGCGACCCTGGACGAGTTGGCCGAGGCCGGGCACGAAGAAGCTGCAGATGGCGGCGATGACGTTGCCGGCCGAACCCTGTCCGCTCATGGGGAAACTCCGAAGATCGAGAATGGTCGAGATCCTCGCGCAGTAATCTGAATGGGCATGTGAAGGCCAGCGCGGATCGCGGGTACCGACTGCAACCCCGAATCGCGGCATGGCGCGTTCATCGCCGCACTTCCCGAGGATGTCGCCATGTTCCGTCGCCCGTCCGGTTTTTCCTTCCGCACCCTGATCTGCGTGATCGCCCTGCTGCCCTTGGCGACGTCCGCCCAGCGCACGCCCGCCCTTGTCGCGCCGCCACTCGTGGTCGCCGACGCGGGCGAATCGCCCGTCCGTCTGGAAAGCGCGCAGCTCCATGTCGAAACCGGCGCCGGCGTCGCGCGCACCACCATCGACATGACCTTCCGCAACCCGTCGGGTCGCGTGCTCGAGGGCAACCTGCAGTTTCCGCTGGCGCCGGGCCAGCAGATCGTCGGCTTCGCGCTGGACATCGACGGCGCGCTGCGCGACGCGGTCCCGGTGCCGAAGGATCGCGGGCGCGAGGTCTTCGAAGCCATCGTGCGCGAAGGCGTCGACCCGGGCCTGCTCGAGCACGCGGCCGGCGAGATGTTCCGCCTGCGCGTGTATCCCTTCGCGCCGGGCGGCACGCGGCGCGTCCGGCTGGTGCTGCTGGCGCCACTGCAGCGCGACGGACGCGCCGACACGGTCGCCCTGCCGCTGGCATTCGCGCGCGCGCTCGACCATGTCGACCTGACCCTCGCGACATCGGCAAGGCCGAGCTTGACCGGCTTGCCGGGCCAGCCTTCGATCACATCGGCCAGCGACGCCTGGCGCGTCTCCCTGCGCAAGGCGGAGCTGCCGCCATCCGGCACCGTCACGCTGCGCGTGCCCTACACGCGTCGTCCCGCGGTGCAGCTGGAACAGCGCGACGGCGCGACCTGGTTCGTCGCCGAAGTGCCGGTGGATGGCGACACGTCGGCACGTGCGTTGCCACGCCGCGTCGGACTGCTCTGGGACAGCTCGATGTCCGGGCGCGACCGTCCGCACGCACTGGAGTTCGCATTGCTCGATGCCTACTTCCGCGCCGCGGGCGATGTCGACGTCGAGCTGCTGCGTCTGCGCGACGTCGCCGAAGCGCCGCGCCGGTTCGGGATCCGGGGCGGCGACTGGCGGGCGCTGCGCCGTGAACTGGAGACGACCGTCTACGACGGGGCCACTGCGGCCGGCGGCTGGACGCCATCGGCCGACATCGGCGAGTACCTGCTGTTCGGCGATGGACTGTTCAATCACGGCGCCGATGCGTTCCCGGTGTTCGCGAACGACCAGCGATTGTTCGCGGTACAGACGACGAGTGGCGATGCGACGCGACTCGCGGCCCTGGCGCAGGCGCGCGGTGGCCATGCGATCGCGTTGCAGGATGCCACCGCCCTGCCCGTCGCCATCCGCAGCCTGCTCGAGGACGCGCCGCGTCTGGTCTCGCTCGGCGGCACCGGTGCACGCGATCTCGTGGCCGAGTCGCACGTGGCCGTGAACGGCATGCTGCGCATCGCAGGCCGCCTGGACAGCGCGCGCGCGGACCTGCAGCTGGACATCGACACGAACGGGCGCGTGCAGCGCGTGCCGCTGACGATCGACGCGCAGCGCGCCGCGCACGGTGCACTCGCCGGGCTGCAGTGGGCGCGCTTCCAGCTGGCCGCGCTGCAGGCCGAGCCCGAGCGCAACCGCATGCGCATCGCCGCACTCGGCCAGCGCTTCGGCATCGTCACGCCGGGCACTTCGCTGCTGGTGCTCGAACGGGTCGAGGACTACGTGCGATTCGACATCGACGCGCCGGCCTCGATCGCCGACGCCGTGGCGGTCGCACGCCAGCACGCGCTGGCATCGAAGCGTCGCGACCGGCAGACGCGCCTGGACGCGGTTGCGCGCGGCTGGGCCGAACGCATCGCGTGGTGGGAACGCGTCTTCCCCAAGGACACGCCGCCGCTGCAGATCGCCCAAGACGCGCACGCCATGTCCGAAGCGGCGCAGTCCCTGGCTGCCCCGTCCCCGCCACCGCCCGCGCCGGCCATGGCGCCGATGCCGATGATGCGCGCCGAGGCTTCGGAGATGTCGCTCGATGCCGTGCAGGTGAGCGGCAGCCGGGTGCGCGATGAGGCCGCAGGACCCGGCACCCCGACGCCCGCGGCGACGATCCGCCTGCAACCCTGGCAGTCGGACGATCCGCTCGCGCGTCGCCTGCGCGAGGCACCCGCCGCCGAGGTCTACGCGCGTTATCTCGACATCCGCGATGCCGACACGCAGGGCACCGCGTTCTACCTCGATGCCGCCGACGTCCTGCAACGGCGTGGCGACCACGCGCTGGCCCTGCGCGTGCTGTCGAACCTGGCCGAGCTGGACCTCGACAATCCGCACGTGCTGCGTGTGCTGGCCTATCGCCTGCGCGAACTGGAACGCGACGATCTCGCGGTCCCCGTCCTCGAACGCGTGCTCGCGATGCGTCCGGAGGAGCCGCAGAGCCTGCGCGATCTCGCACTGGCGTGTGCGGGCGCCGGCGACCGGCAGCGCGCGGTCGAACTGCTCAACGCGGTGGTCGAAGGCGAGTGGAACGGCCGCTTCGCCGAGATCGAGCTGACCGCGCTGGCCGAGCTCAATGCGCTGGTCGCCACCGCTCCGGCGCCGCTCGACACCTCCGCCGTCGATCCGCGCCTGCTGCGCAATCTGACCCTGGACCTGCGCGCGGTACTGAGCTGGGACAGCGACGACAGCGACATGGATCTGTGGGTCACCGATCCCGATGGCGAAAAGGCCTATTACGGCAATCGCCTCACGCGTCAGGGCGCGCGCATGTCGCCCGACTTCACCCGCGGCTACGGGCCCGAGGAATTCGCGCTGCGCGATGCCAAGCCCGGCACCTATCGGGTGGAAGCCAACTTCTTCGGCCAGCGCCAGCAACTGGTCACCGGCGCGACCACGCTGACGCTGTGGCTCAGCACCGGTTTCGGCACGGCCGCGCAGCGGGACCAGCGCATCACGCTGCGCCTGTCGGACGCGCGCGAGACGGTGTTCGTCGGCGCGTTCGAGGTCAGGTGATGCGATGGTCCCTGCACGCGGCTCACATCGCCGCGTGCAGGCCCGGCCACAAGACCGGCGCGGCCAGCATCCACAGCGCCATCGCCACCATCATCAGGTTCTCGGTCAGCGACACGACGCCCAGCGGCACGTTGCTGCCGCCACCGACGCAGGCGCACTTGAGCGTACGCTGCTCGATGTAGACCGCCTTGAACACCGACACCGCACCAATGCCGCCGATGACCAGCGCCAGCGGCGCGGAGAACCAGGTCAGCGCGCCGGCGACCATCAGCACGCCGGCCAGGCCTTCGAGGAACGGATACAACGTGGCGTAAGGCACCCAGCGCTTCGCCAGCAGGTCGTAGTTGAGGAACATGCTGGAAAAGGCCTGCACGTCCTGCAGCTTCAGCAGCGCGAGCACGCACATGCTCAAGGACACGAACCATTCGGCGCCGCGGACCGTCAGCACGCTGCCGGCCGTGGCATACGACAGCGCCAGCGCCATCAGTGCAGTCATGGCGAACAGCGCGGCGACCGGACGATACGTCGTGGCCTTCGGGTCGCGCACCTTCAGGCCGAGGAAGCGGCGCAGATCGTCGTGCCCGCCGACACGCACGCCATCGATGAACACCTGCGGCGTGGTCCGCACATCGTGCTCGGCCTTGAAGGCGTCGGTGGCCTCGCGCGTCTCCAGCCAGTGGTCCTCGACCTCGTAGCCGCGGCTGCGCAGCAGATGCCGCGCCTTCAGGCCGAACGGGCAGACGTGGCCGGGCATCACCATGCGGTAGAGCACCGCGCGTGGGCGGGCAGCGGATGTGGTCATCGAAGCACTCCTCGGGCGGCGCCTTGCCGGTGCCGGATGCCGGCCTGTATACCGTCCGTACCAGAGTACGGAGTCAAGCGTGGACACGATGACGATCTCGGCGCTGGCTGCGGCCGGCGGCGTCGGTGTCGAGACCGTGCGCTTCTACCAGCGCCGCGGCCTGCTCGATACGCCCGGCCGCGACCGCGGGATCCGCCGCTACGGGGGCCACGATCTGCGCCGGCTGCGTTTCATCCGCAGCGCCCAGGCCGCCGGCTTCACGCTCGACGGTATCGCCGAACTGCTGGCGCTCGACGCGACTCACGACCGTGCCCGCGTGCGCGCGCTGGCCGACGCCCGCATCCAGGCGCTGGATGCGAAGATCGCCGGACTCCAGCAGGCGCGCGACGCGCTCGCCACGCTGGCACAGCGGTGCGGACACGGGAGGCGCGGCCCCTGCCCGATTCTCGAAGCTTTCGATTCGGATCCAGGATGAATACGCCGGTCGCCGCATGTCGAAATCCATGCCACGCGACCGTCGTCCGGATCGAGGTACCGCACCCTCGCGCTTCCACCCGTGTATCCACGCCCGACCAGGAGTTCCGCCATGTCCTATATCGATGGTTTCGTGCTCGCTGTCCCGACCGCCGACAAACAGAAGTTCGTCGACCACGCCAACATGGGCGATGCGTTCTTCATGGAGTTGGGCGCCACGCGCATTCTCGAGTGCTGGGGCGACGACGTCCCCGATGGCACGCTCACCGACTTCCGCAAGGCGGTGCAGGCCAGGGACGACGAGACCGTCGTGTTCTCGTGGGTCGAGTGGCCCGACAAGGCCACGCGTGACCGGGCGTTCGCGAAGATGATGGACGGCAGCGATCCGCGCATGGATCCCGAACGCAATCCCATGCCCTTCGATGGCAAGCGGATGATCTACGGTGGCTTCGTGCCGGTGGTGACGCTCGAGCGCACGCCCTGACCCCAACCGCAGACGCGCAGGGGTCGATCCACAAAAGAAAAAGCGCGCCCGAGGGCGCGCTTTTTCCGTACTGCTGCGGGCATGCCTCAGCCCACGCGGAAACGGTCGGTATCGTCGCGCCCGCTGTTGTCGCGGAGGTAGTTGCCGCCGGTGTAGTGGTCGTGCGAGACGTAGGCGTCCTGCACGGCGGCCTTCGCGCGATCCCAGTCGAGCGGCGAGTCGCCGCGCCGGTTCGGCCAGTCACGCTCGAGTTCGCTGGCCAGCGAATCGTCCCAGGCGCGATCGGCATGCCGGCTGCGCGCATAGGCACCGTAGCGATAGGCCGGTTGATAGTGGCTGTAGTCGGCATCGGCGTCGCGATAGCTCGCCTTCTCGAAGGCATCGGCATGGTAGGCATCGCTGCGGGCGTAGAGATCGTAGGTGCGGTCGGTCCGGTCCCAGGCGTCGCGGACGGCCGGGCGCGCATCGTCCCACTCGAGCTTCGACGCACCGCGCGACTGGTCCCACTGGCGCTGCAGATCGGCTTCCG
>ENA-UOXB01001382-UOXB01001382.1-bioreactor-metagenome-genome-assembly--contig:-NODE-1382-length-11546-cov-7.122009_pt1 | contig 11546 bp, 8 predicted proteins | sample MGYA00238158_ERZ761615 | MGnify/ENA primary metagenome ERZ761615 (study PRJEB28904, sample SAMN06267902) | bioreactor metagenome | isolation source: Joint BioEnergy Institute, California, USA | place... | reverse complement strand
AGTTATGGCGGTTGTAGCTCAGTTGGTAGAGCCCCGGGTTGTGATCTCGGTTGTCGTGGGTTCGAGTCCCATCAGTCGCCCCAATTTATTTTTCTGTTTTCTCCCCTATTTCTTCTATATTTTATCCTTATAAAAATTCGATATAAATAATCAAACCTGCCAATATTGGCATTTTTTCGTGCCTGTCCTTTTTTATATATTCATAAATGTGAACTTATAGTGCATTTATTTATATGTATGTTTTCTGGCATTTTTTGTTATTTTTTCGTATCATAATTGGGTTTCTAAAAACCCTTATCATCGTGTCTATACTATTTTCTAACTTATTCATAAGATAGTAGATACAGACTTTTAAGTAATATGTGACAATGGGTTGCCAAAATATATCGAATGGCTCACTTAAATAAAATACAGCAGCCATTCACTAAAAACGGTTGATCATCAGATCCATTCAAAAATATAACGAAACATTAAGTAAATTTAAGATAGTCAGTAGTGGGTATGTGCTTGCTTCTTTAAGATAGGCTACTACCGACCTTGTACGATTGAGGAAGTGATGGATGGACGCATTAAGCGTGTTGTTGCAAAATGTGCATTTGTTTGATACCAAGTATTATCGTCTGAATGGGGCTGGGAATTGGTCTTATTCCATTACCAGAAAAGACACACTTTTATTTTATTTAGTCATGTCTGGCAGTTTTTGTATTGATGTTGGGAACGGTCTGCGACAAGCGCACGCAGGTGATATTATTATGATTCCCAACACGTATAAGCATGTCAGCTACGCATTAAATCACAATGGTGATGATGCCAAGCCATTGGATGAATTACTCACTCAGTGTAAAGAGCATACGCTTAATATTGATGGGGATGGCGATCCTAACTCATCTTTGATATTGGTTGAATGCAAATATGACAAAGAGATGATTCGTCCTTTATTATCAACGTTGCCCTCCATACTGCCTGAAATCAATGATAAATCTAACGGTAGATTTGAAGTCATTGACGTTGAGATTAAGCTGCTAATGTTAGAAGCAGAGCGCGAGCGAATGGGTAAAACGGCGGTTATCAATCATTGGGCAAGTATTATGATGATTGAGTGTTTGCGCGTTTATATTGAAAGCTTGCCAGAAGCGGCAGAAAATTGGTTGAAAGCTGTGAAAGACCCGTTTTTGACCAAAGCGCTTGTGGCAATGCATGAAGCACCCAGTCAAAACTGGACCATTCATAAGCTTGCTGAGACGGCAGGAATGTCACGATCCAGCTTTGCACAGCGCTTTAAAGACACGGTTGGTATGCCACCTTTAACGTATCTGATTGACTATCGTTTGCGCTTAGCGGCGCGGTATCTGCGCTTGCAACAAAACAGTATCAGCCGTATCAGTGAGCTGGTCGGCTATGCCTCAGACTCTACCTTTAGCCAAGCGTTCAAACGGGTTTATGGTGTGTCGCCAAAAGCCTACCGCCAGCAATACCAAAAACACAATATCGCTTAGCTGCTAAGCACTTATGATTCGTGAAAGCGTTAAGGATGCCACTAGGCCCTTAGCGCTTTTTTAGTATCGAAGCCTGACAATTTGATAAGCGTTTTGGTCAGATTTTGACGAGCGGAATTTAGCGATGTACAGCTGACAATGAGCGTGTGTTCAGGTACTATGGTGGCATGAGTCATCTAGGTACACGCGTTTTTAACGCGCTGTATTTACCTACGTAGTAGTCACAGTATTGTGCCTAGACGATGTTTATTTTTGCTGCTGATGGTATGTTATGACTGAACCGACTGCAAAGCCAAGCGCGCAAGCCAATCAACAACAAGGCTCTGCTGCGTCTGCCGAAGAACAAAATACTGCAAACGACAATACTGCCCGCGGCAATAGTAAAGATAGCCGCTTGGTAGAAGGCATACAAGAAGAGCAAACGGCTGAGATGCCTGATAAAGCGGCATTACTGGCGCTATTTATGTTGCCCGATGCTGAAGATATGACGATTAAGGCGGGCGATGTTGGCACTGATTTTGACGCTTCATCTATGGCGCTCACGGAAGGCAGCATAGCTGAGCAGCGAGTGTCGCTTTATCACGCCCAGCACGAACGGACTCGCCTGTTGTACGTGGCCTCTGCTGCCACACGTCCGACTTATTTGGTACAAACCCTTAAATCGCAGTTTGCAGAATATCAGCAATATTTGCTGGCTCAGCAGCTTGATAAGCGTGGTTTGATGGATACGGACGGGCTTGAGCGTCTTTGGCAGCAGCTACATGTGGTCGATGACATCATTGCAGATATCGTCCGCCATATGCCAGCGCAGCAGCCCGCTGGTTGGCAGCTTACGACTCAAGACGGACGCAACCCTCTGTGCTTTGCTACTGTCGGTAAGCTAAAACAAGGCAAACCAATTCGCGATCAAGGCAGTCTCAACAGTTATGTACTTGGTCACTTTGGGGTCAGTAGCTTTACCTATGATCGTGGTTATTATATTGGTCATGTGATTGGGTATTTATTCAGTTGTTATTTTTGCGCGCATTTATCCATCAGTTATGGCGTCACAGCGCTTGGTCAGCAAGTTGTCGCAGACTATGAATATGCCAGCCTTGAAACCCCGCATATGGTAAGGTTACTCCAAGGTTTGGATAGCTATTGCAAAAAACGTATTTATCAACTCGCAGTCATCTGTGCGCGGCTCAGTGTGTTCGCCAGCGACAAGCGTATCGAGAGAATGCTGATTGCAGAGGTCAACGATTTTGATAAAAAACTGCAGCAACAGCATTTAGATGTCTTGTTATTGCAAGGTTTGATGCCAGACAGTGACGATTCTACGCCACTTTTTTAAATGATTCTTACACTCAATAATTGCGCTTTTAGGGCAGGGGCAACACCCCACTACCTTTGATCTTCTTAGGACACTTGCTGCTATGCCTGCTTATCATTTTAAAGCGCTTGACGATCGCGGCGGTGTTCAAAAAGGCTTGCTTGAGGGCGATTCTGCGCGGCAGGTACGCCAGCAGTTGCGCGAGAAGCATTGGACGCCTGTTGAGGTCAATGCCGTCAGTGATCGTCAAAGTCAAAACAAGAGCCGCCATAAAAAACCCTCCGCTTATGAGCTGGCATTACTCACGCGTCAGCTATCGGTATTGCTTGCAGCCGGTATTCCGCTTGAGGAAACCTTGGCCGCCGTCGCCAAACAGTCACCAAAAACCCATATCAAATCCTTGATGCTGGCTGTGCGCTCGCATGTTTTAGAAGGATTAAGCCTAGCGCGCGCTTTGCAGCAGGCCACAAGCTTTCCGCCCCTTTATATTGCAACCATTGCCGCAGGAGAAAAATCCGGACATCTGGACTTAATTCTCAATCAGCTGGCCGATTACACCGAAAACCGCTTTGCCTTACAAAAGAAAATCCAAGGCGCGATGGTATATCCCATTGTCTTGATGGTGATGGCCGTTGGCGTCATTATGGGCCTGATGAGCTTTGTTGTGCCCAAAATTGTCAAAGTGTTTGAGCAATCAGAGCAAGCGTTACCACTGATTACCCAAGTCGTTCTAACTTTATCAAACATCATCACTCAGTGGTGGTGGCTGATGCTGTTGGTATTGGCAGGCATGGCGTTTTTATTTTATCGATTTGCGCGGACAAAAGCGGGTAAATTGACCCTTGATAGCATGGTGCTAAAATTGCCTATATTGGCACGATTGTCTAGGGGACTAAATGCTGCTCGCTTTGCCAGTACGCTTGCCATACTGGTGCGCTCAGGTGTGCCCCTGATTGAAGCTCTACATATTGGTGCGGCAGTGACAACCAATTTGCACATTCAGCAAACCATTATAGTGGCGGCTGATCGAGTAACTGAAGGCTCAAGTTTGTCCAGCCAACTTGAAAAATCGACCTATTTTCCGCCGATGATGGTACAAATGATCAAAAGTGGTGAGAATTCAGGAGAGCTTGAAAACATGTTAAGCCGTGCAGCCAACATGCAAGAGGCAGAGGCCACCAACTTCATCAGCACGCTCTTATCACTGCTTGAGCCTTTGATGTTGGTTTTTATGGGCGTTATCGTGATGATTATTGTGATGGCAGTGATGCTACCGATTGTCAATATGAATGATTTGGCAGGTTAGCAGCGTACTTTTTGTTCATTTATATTTTCACCGAGTTAATTTTTTTACCCGACTACTTATCCCTGTACTATCCTTACTCACAAGACCTTCTATTCCCTCTATATTGCTAAACCTTGTATTAGCTTTCTTAAGATTTACTTACTGTATTATATTTTTGACCGATGCACGTTTTTACTAGGGTAAAGATAACTCTCAAGATATAGTAAGTGCTTATCAAACAATCTACTGGCAGCGCTGGATAAAAGCAAAGTCATGGTTTATAGTGATAATCGCGTCAATGCTCATTATGACAGTGCTAATGAATGCAACTTGGACGCCACTTTTACTATCTATATAACTGTGATGACAAACGCTATGATTGACACAACCCAAGTAAATACAATGCCAAAAAGCACCATTCGTCTTACCGAATTTCAGGTAAATAACGAGAGCAATGATAAGGCAGTTTCTATGCAGCGCAGTCCGATCAGCCGCTCTAAACAGTCAGGATTTACCCTCATTGAAATCATGGTGGTCATCGTGATTTTGGCCATTCTAGCAGGTTTGGTCGTACCAAAAGTGGTGGGACAAAGCGATAAAGCTCGTGTCAAGACCACTGAAACAGCGCTTTCTACTGTATCAAATGCCCTTGATATGTATAAGGTAGACAACTCGCGTTATCCAACGACAGCACAAGGATTAGAGGCGCTAACGACACCGCCTGCTGATGCCAAAAACTATCCTGATGGCGGCTATATCAAAGGTGGCTATCCAACAGATGGCTGGGAAAATGAGCTGCAATACGTGTCGCCAGGCAGTGAAGGTCGAGCTTATGATTTGTTTTCGCTGGGTGCGGACGGACAGCAAGGCGGTGAAGGCCAAGATGCTGACATATATGCCAAGCTATAAATCGTAGCCTGCTAACACAACACTAATGATCATAACGTATCAACCAATAATGATTTATTGGTTGATATTTTTTGTCAGTAGACAAAATATAAGTCACGTCTGTTCTTGAGCGATCATGTTCTATGTTGAGGCTAATATGATTGGCAGCATATAGTCGATACTTAACACTCAATACTTAATCAAAAAAATACGTGACTGGTACAAGTTTTGCTTGCTATGTATACGCAGGCAAAGGCGAAAAAAATTTATTTTAGACACTGACTCTTTTTCTATATAGACCGCACCATAACCCAGTTTTAGCCATTCGTTATTCCAAGCAGTCTTTTAAGGTGATCTCTTATGTCAATCAAAACACCACTTTCAAAACCCAACACGAAAGCCCCTAAGAAGCCTTTAGCGTTTGCCATCATGAGCGCTTCATTGATAACGGGTTTGTCGATGTTTTCTATGGTTTCTATGAATACGCAAGCGGCTGGTTTAAACGAGCTGTTTGGTAATAATTCAGCAGCGCAATCGAAGTTTTTGCCAGTTGAAAAGGCTTTTCAGGTCAATACCATGACCAAAGCGGCGCCTCAAGGCACGCGTTTGTCGATTACTTTTGATATTACGCCTGGACACTACGTGTATAAAAACCAGCTTACCTTGAGCTTTCCTAAAGGGGTAAGTGCCAGTCCCTTGACTTTTAGTGAGTCGCCCGTATTTATCAATGATCCAACTTTTGGCAAAGTCCCTGTATTTACGCAAAGACAAGTAGTAGCCACGACCACACTGAGCACTAATAATGGCAAAGCGGCAAAAAACGTACCTGTCATCATTGGCTGGCAAGGCTGCGCCAAAGCAGGATTGTGCTATCCACCAGAGAAGATCAAAACCACGGTTGATATTGCTGTAAAACGCAAATAAATAGTAAATACAGTCGGTCTTTAATAAGGTAAGGACAATTCTTATAACACGCTACTGTGATAAATTTTGCTCGCTTGCTGTGCCTATGGCGACAGAGGCTGCGCAAAATTTCCATAGTAGCATTATAGTTATATTACAGTGGATCAACTTAAATATCAGTCGTCATAACTAGCGACCAACAGGTAGCAGGTAGCCCTTTATGTCTATTCAGCCAATAGAAAAAAACCCATCGCTAATGGCGAATCGCACGTCCAAGCCGTCTTATCTATTGGCATTGGCTTTTACCAGTAGCACGTTGTTGGCAGGACTTGTGGCTACTGGATTGACTATCACGCCAACTCAAGCAAAAGCTGCTGGACTGAGTGATCTATTTAGTGAGTCTCAAAGCGATGCCCAGCCTAAATTTTTGCCCGTGGAGCAAGCGTTTCAAGTCAGTAGTAGCAGTCAGCCGGCCCAATCGGGTACGCGCTTGGCCATCAACTTTGACATTACGCCTGAGCATTATGTTTATAAGGACAAAATCAAGCTAACCTTACCTACGGGCGTGACGGCGGCGCCTTTTAGCTTTAGTCAGTCTCCTGTTTCAATCAATGATCCCACTTTTGGGCAAGTACCCGTATTTGATCAAGCAAATATGGTTGCAACCACGGTTTTGACCAACACTAGCGGCAATAATTTAGACAATGCTGCGGTGGTGATTGGTTGGCAAGGCTGTGCCAAAGCGGGGCTTTGTTATCCACCAGAAAAGATAAAAACCACTGTCAATATTGCTGCTAGCAATACTATTGTAGGTAGTGTTTCTGCAGATAGCGCTCAGGCAGCGACGACCGATGCAGCGGATACTAATAGTAGCGCTGACGTAAATGGTCAGACAGAGGACGAGGTCGTTGACTACGCTTTAATGGGCGATGACGCTTTAGAAGGTGAGCTTGCCGCCACCAATACGATCTCTGGCGCTGATGATGAGATAACCAGTAGTACGGCGACAAACAATACGACCACAGCCACTCAAAATGCCACTAATAGCGATCCCTTTGGTTTGGCCTCTCATCCTTGGCTGGCCTTAGTGTTGCTGTTTTTGGCGGGTTTGGGTTTGGCGTTGACGCCCTGCGTGTTACCGATGTTACCGATCGTCGCCAATATCGTGGCGCGGGAAGAAAACCCAACGGTCAAACGCGGCGTTATCTTGACGACCAGTTACGCCATTGGGGTAGCCATTGCTTATGGTATTTTGGGCGCGATCATTGCCGTATTTGGTGAGTCGTTAGGGATCATTGGTTGGTTGCAAAACCCTATTATCCTGATCAGTTTTGCGATTGTTTTTGTGCTGCTGGCCTTATACATGCTAGGTGTATATAGCGTCCGTTTGCCGCGAGCTATTAGCAATAAAATGCAAGGCTTGAGCCAAGCGGGCGATAGCAAGCTTGGTAGCACAAGTGGTAGTCTAATCGCTGGGTTTTTATCAGCACTTGTAGTGTCGCCCTGCGTTTCTGCACCATTATTTGGGGCGCTATTGGCCGTGTCTACGATTGGTAATCCGCTGCTCGGTTTTGCTGCTTTGTTTATGCTGGGTTTTGGTTTGTCCGCACCGCTTATCTTAATTGGTGCGACCCAAGGCAAGATTATGCCAAAAGCAGGCGAGTGGATGAACTGGGTCAAGATAGGGTTTGCCTTACTGCTTTTTGCCGTTGCATTATTATTGATTGAGCGGGTCTTTATTTCACCTGTGATGCTGATGGTATGGGCACTATGGTTCATGGTTGTTGCAACGTGGGCATGGAGCTGGCTTGGTAAAGGTCGTATGCTGACTCAAGCACTCGGTTTAATCGTGGGTATTTGGGCGGTTTGTTTGATAGTGGGCGCGGCACTGGGTAATGATGATAGCTTACATCCACTTGCATCACTAAGTGCAGCGCCGATGATGGCATCCACAGCAGGTCAGCCAGTCGCTAATAGTGCCACAGACAAACACATCACAACGCTTGCTGAGCTGGATGCCATTGTCGCTGACAATCCTAAAGTGATTGTGGATTTGACAGCGGACTGGTGCGTAGAGTGCCGCATTATGGATAAAAACTTATTCCATAATCGTCCAGCGCAAATGCAGGATTGGCAATTGGTAAAGCTTGATATCACACAGACAACCGCTGATTCTAAAGCAGTCTTGGCTCGTTACCAATTGTTTGGTCCGCCAGCTTTATTGTATTACCGTGATGGTCAATTGGTTCAACAGCAAGTGGGTGAGATTGCGCGCGCAGATTTTGAGCAGACGTTAACGACGCTCAACAACTAACCAGTAGCCATTAAAAAATAATATCTAATAAAGTTGGGCAACACCTTTTTAGAGAATCAACAACGAAAAGAACCAACGTACTATTTAAATTGTACGTTGGTTTTTTTGATTTTATTAAAATATCATAGTTAAGTCACTGGTTTAACATCGTTTGTGCCAATTTACATTTGTATCGTGCATCGATAACGCTAGTATAGTGTCACTCTTTTCACTACAATAAAGCAACAATGTTGAAGGAGTCTTACTCATCGTAACGGCTCGCTTTATGCTCGAATGTCATTGACTTTATCCAGCAATGATATCAACGGACATATTCATTATCTCATATACTCTGCTGACGCTATCGTTGGTTAGATAAAGGACACTTATGTTTTCCCACATTACTCCACGGCATCGGTCTATGGAACTTACTAAAGTACGCAAAAACCTGTCACTTCAAACAAATCAGCATTATCTGACGATAGCAGTTGGCATAGCGCTCAGTTGTTTTACTGTGCAAGCACAAGCTGCAAATACTGCTCAGACTTATAATGAATTGCCAATACCAGAAGCCGCGTTTGCCTATGAAAGTGGCGACTTGTCACAAAGTGTTGATCCGCAATCAATGAATGCAGGGACGCAAACTCGTCCAGTGATGAGCCAAGAGTTCATTGCAAAGCAAGCCAAACTGTTTTCTGATTGTACCCAAGTCCAAACCAGCGCTGCACGTTTGGCTTGCTTTGACAAAGTGGCTGAAGAAGGTAAGACACCAAACTACATCACTCCTAAGCAGCCAGTTGATTTGGCAAAAACCTTTAGAACCACTATTTCAGGCAATCCTCAATTTGTTTTTGCTGAAGAAACTACGACGATTGCGGACACAGATAATGTAGCAATGAATTCTGCTAATGATTCTGAGACTACCGAAAGTTTAGATACGGTTGGTCTGACGCAAAGTGAAGCAGAGGTTTTAGAAAATGCTGGCGTGAGTCAGACGGATATCGAAAAGTATACGCCGCTTAGCTTGTCTTATGATCTTGACCAAAACAGTGAGCGCGGTACGTGGACGTTACGACCATATCATCCGAACTATATCATGCCGCTATTTTATACCTTGGATCCTAACTTAGGTCCAAATACGCCGTCGCAGGAAACTGAGCCTTATACATCTAACGATGTGCGTAATACAGAATTAAAATTCCAGTTGTCTTTTAAGAGTAAAGTCGCTGAAGACTTGTTTGATACCAGTGCCGATTTGTGGTTTGGTTACACCCAAGAGTCGCATTGGCAGGTTTACAATGAAGACAATTCACGACCATTTCGTGCAACCGACTATCAACCTGAGATATTTTTGACGCAGCCTGTTACAGCTGACCTACCGTTTGGTGGACGTCTACGAATGCTTGGTGCAGGTGCCATTCACCATTCTAACGGTCAAGATGATCCGTTATCACGCTCATGGAACCGCGCTTATCTCATGGCAGGGGCAGAGTGGGGCAAATTATCGGTGATACCGCGTCTATGGACTCGCGTGAAAAACGAGAGTGCCAATGATGATGACAACCCAGATATCGAAGATTTCATGGGTTATGGTGATATTAAGTTCCTATACGACTTACCTGACCAGCAAAGTGTTAGTGGTACTTTACGCTACAATCCTGGTACCAATAAAGGCGCCGCTCAGATTGATTATGTGTATCCACTCACCAAAAACGTCAATGGTTTCATTCAGCTATTCCAAGGCTATGGCGAATCCATTATTGACTACAATCACGAAAACACCTCTATTGGCTTCGGTATCGTGTTAAATGACTGGAAAGGGTTTTAATCGTACTAACTTATAATGCGCCGATTGGCTCCTTATCAGACCGGATTATGGCTGGCAGAGTATGTTGATATACGCTGCCAGCTTTGCCGTGTCTATCGCAGCACACCGCACTCTCAACTATTAACTTCTCACACATCACCAAGTACCGCTGATACATGCAGTGGGCATACTACCGTCAATACTTTAGCAAGTCATTCCTCCCTGATTGGCAAATTTCGTCAGCAAATAAAACAACGTCTTAGTAGCGGGCTGCTTTGTGAGCAGTGCCATCACAGTATTGCTTGGCTACCCAAACCCTTTGATGTAGACATTGCTGCTGGCGCTATTTTGCCCATTCAAGCGGCGACCTATTACGATTATCCAATGCGCCAAGCCATTAGAGCATTTAAATCTCATGAGAACATGACTAAGCTGCCATTGTTGTTACATACATTGCGCCAACTGCCTCGTCCACATGGCTGTCATCAAAATAACAGCGTGATTGTTGCGATGCCCACCACCGAGCAACGCTTGGTCAAACGCGGATTTGATCCCGTTATGGTGTTGGCCATGCAATTGTCTAGGCACTGGCAAATACCGCTGTGGCAAGGCGTTCAACGTATTGACAATACGGTCAGTCAGCAAGGTCTGACGCGTGCCGAACGCCTAAGCAATTTAGATAACGCTTTTGCTTTGATTGAAAAACCGCCCGTTAAGCGTCTGTTATTGTTCGATGATGTCGCGACTACGGGCGCAAGCTTACAGGCATTAGGGCGGGCTTTATATAATCAAACGACGAGTTTGACAAACGAGCAATCTCATCACACAAATCTTCCTCAAATTCGAGCCTATGCATTAGCACATGGTAGCCAATCCTAATAGATAACCTGTGTCCTGCTTGACTACTATTGTGTTGCTAATACATAACCTTAACGCTATATTGTAAAAATCAAATATACCAACTCATTATCTATAAAAATCATATCTGATGCCTTATGCAATAAAGCAGTATATAAAAATGACGAGCTTTGAATAACTAGATTATTAAGACAGTCACTGTTCTTTTCACATATGGTATTTTCGACAATCATGGAATAAAAATTGCATTGTATCTATAACTTATATCAAAACAACATGCAAAAAGTTAAAAGCGTAAGCTCATAACCTGTTCTTTTATATCGATATCGTTACCAGATAGACAATGGCACATAAATAGGAACCTGATGTGAACGCATCTGCAAATAATTTACCACTCAAGCGACAAACGACCAGCTCAGGATTTACCCTGATTGAGCTGATGGTAACGATTGCTGTGCTCGCCATTATTGTCAGTATTGCCGCGCCTAGCTTTAGCAATCAGTTAGCAAAAGGTCAAATAAATAAAACGTTCAACTTAATTCAAACTTCAATAGAGAAAGCAAAAGCTGAAAGTGCAGTATCACGCAACGCTATTACTTGGAGTTATGATAATACTGTTAAGCGTATTACCTTATCAAATAATGGTAATGTCGTAGAGAGCTATAATTTAAGTAGCAATAGTTTACTAACATTTACACCTGCTA
>ENA-UOXB01001379-UOXB01001379.1-bioreactor-metagenome-genome-assembly--contig:-NODE-1379-length-11574-cov-9.710565_pt1 | contig 11574 bp, 9 predicted proteins | sample MGYA00238158_ERZ761615 | MGnify/ENA primary metagenome ERZ761615 (study PRJEB28904, sample SAMN06267902) | bioreactor metagenome | isolation source: Joint BioEnergy Institute, California, USA | place... | reverse complement strand
CGTCAGCGTCAGACGGATGCTGATGCCAGAGGCGGTCGCAGTCCGGGAAAACGAAACGCCTCTATGCGATCCGCTGGCGTCGGCTTGCCCAGCAGATATCCCTGCAGCGCATCAAAGCCCAGGCTGGTGAGCAGGTGCTGCTGCTCTTCTGTCTCAACCCCTTCCGCCACCATGCGCAGGTTAAGACTCTGCGCCAGGGTCAGCATGGCGCTGACCACGGTCGCATCTTCACTGCCGGGTCGCAGGCAGTTAATAAAGCTGCGATCGATTTTGAGTTCGCTGGCATCCAGATCTTTCAGATGCAGCAGGTTGGCATAGCCGATGCCAAAATTATCAATGGCCACACTGACGCCCGCCTGCTGCAGTTCACGAATACGTTGCTGGCTGAAGAGGGGATCACGCATGGCAATCGCTTCCGTGATTTCCAGCATCAGTGCGCTGCCTGACAACTGGTAACGCGCCAGCGTCTGCATCAGCGTGTGGAGTAAATCACGCTGGTGAAACTGCAACGCGGAGAGATTGACCGAGACCGTCCAGTCGCTGTTGCCCTGGTTATGCCAGATTTTCAGCTGACGGCAGGCCTCATCAATCACCCAGTTGCCCAGTGCAACGATCTGGCCGGTTTTTTCGGCGCGCGGCAGAAACAGCTCAGGCGTCAGCAACCCGCGTTGCGGATGCTGCCAGCGCAGCAGTGCTTCAAATCCCATTAGCCGTGTGCCGCCGGAACGGAATTTGGGCTGATAAAAGAGCCGCATCTGTTGCCGATCGATCGCCTCCCACAGATCGTTTGCCAGCGCCAGCTGATGCTGCGTTGCATCACTCATCGCCGGCTCAAACAGGCACCAGCCGTTACGTCCGCTGTGTTTAGTGTGGTACATCGCCGAGTCGGCATTGAATAACAGCTCCTGCCGGTTACGACCGTGCAGCGGGAATATCGCAATGCCCGCACTGAGGGAAACGTGTAACACATAGCGATCCAGTTCAAACGGCGTACTGATCACTTTGACCAGTTTTTGCGCCAGCTGACGGGCTGGAGTGACATCGCATGCCTCCGCCATCAGTACAAATTCATCGCCTCCCAGACGCACCAGCAGCATCGTGTTGCTGAGCTGGCTACGCAGCCGTTCCGACACAGCCACCAGCAACCGATCACCGACGTGGTGTCCCCAGGTGTCATTGACCGCTTTGAACCCATCAAGATCCATGTAGATCACGGCAAAGCGATTTTCGTTGAGCATAGCCTGTTTAATCGCCAGATCGAGCTGCTGCTCCAGCATGGCCCGATTGGGTAGCGCGGTCAGATTGTCATGCATCGCCAGCTGACGCAGTTCCTGGTTAGCGTGTCTGAGTCGGGTCGCCAGTCGCGCGGCACGCAGTTGGGCATCCAGCATGGAACTCAGCAGCGTAATGCCCAGAATAATCAGCGTAATGAGCGTTACCCAAACCGCCAGTCCTGGATTGCTCACACCACCCGGCTGCATCATACTGCTCTCGCTGAATCGGGCTGCCGACATGCCGACATAATGCATACCAGCAATGGCCATCCCCATCACCAGTGAGGCCAGTCCCCGCATCAGCAGCAGATGATGGTCGCCCTGGCGCAGATGAAACGCCAGCCACAGCGCCACGCCCGAAGCAACAAACGCAATGATCACGGAGAGCGCCACCCGCAGCACATTCCACTCAGGTCGCGGCTCAATCAGCAGCGCATACATGCCGAGGTAGTGCATCACGACAATCCCTGAACTCAGGATCAGTGTGCCGCGCAGTAACCGATAACGGGTGAGATGCAGGCCGCCTACTGTCTGGCCAAAAGCAAACATTGACGCCATGATCGCCACCAGCAGCGAGAGTATCGTCAGCCGCGTGTCATAGCGCATCGTCATCGGCATCATCATCGCCAGCATACCAATGAAATGCATTGCCCAGACGCCAATCCCCATCGCAGTTCCGCCTGCCAGCAACCAGAATCGGGCGCTCCAGCCACGGGATACCGCCACCCTTCCGGCAGTATCCAGCGCTGTAAATGAGGCAATAAACGCGACGATCAGCGAAACGCAGATCAAAACGCTATCCCAGGTGACAAGCAACATGTGCAGCTCCTCACCACCCGCTGAGAAACGGGTGCTGTGTAAAGTCAGAAAGTGATTCAAAAAACACCCGTTGGGTGAAAGTCATTAAATTTCGGTTTTTTGTTATCCCGGAGGCCCGGTAAAGCGCGCCCCCAGACGCAGGGCATTTTAAACCTGCATCTTATTTCCCGCCTGCTGAGACAGCCGGTAAATCGTTATTATGTCTGATTGGTAAAGGAACATATCACCGAAGCGGAAAGCATGCCAGAGACCGAAAAAACAAAGAGTTTTCTTTTTCTTTCTTGCTTTTATGCCTTGCTGTTACTGGGTTATCGGCCACTTAGGCCATTTGATTAATGAAAAATAACTGGCAGGGCTTCGCGTAACGCTTTAACTGATCTATAGTAAGTAAAACTAATATAAATCATCATTCTTAAGTCTAAGATTTTCCTCAGGACAGTGGCACTAACCGCCTTGTAATTTTTATTTCATCATTTTGAGTTGAATCGTTAATAAACACCGGGTGAAAAAGCACTGACTCTCGATAATCCGTAAGGAAATATTATGAAACTCAAGCTTTTTCTGTGTGCCGCTGCAGGATTAACTGTCGCAATGACACCCTTAACCCAGGCGGCAACGACCTCGGGAACCATCAATGCCACGTTAACGCTGACCACGGGTTGCCTGGTAAACGGTCAGTCAGCTACGGCGGGCGTTAACTTCGGTACCCTGAATTTTGGTAGCAGTGCAGCGACCTTCGACACCCTGAACGCCACGCTGGTCGGTGCGGCGGGTAACGGTATTTTTGTCCGCTGTACCACGGGTCAGGACTATAACGTGGTGGTGACCAGCAGCAATACTGCGCCAGCGACCATTTATGGCACCGCCTCTGCATCACCACGTTATCTGGTTCTGGGATCGGATAATGCACAGGGCATCGCCTATACCCTCTACAGTGACGCCTCTTTTACCACGGCTATCGCCAACAATACGCCAATCGCCGCCAGTGGAACCACGGACCCAACACTGGGCACCAACTACGCCATTTATGGCCGGGTTGTTGGCGGCGGTTTTAATCCCCTGATTCCTGCCGGAACTTATACCGATACGATTAACGTTGCCGTGAACTATTAACGACTGTCGCAGGTAGATAAGGGTGGTTCTCTGGCGATCCAGCCTGATGATCGCATGCGGTCTGCCTCTGCTGATAAGGTGTTTCAGCGCCTGGGGCCTGCCCACCAGCACCTTTCAGGTCACGGCTTCTGTCGTGGCAGGCTGCGTAATATCCGGAACCAATACCGGTGTTTTCGGCACACTTAACTTTGGCACACAGTCTGGCGTGGCGGCCACTCCCGCCAGCGCCAGCTTTGTACAGAGTACCTCGATAAATCTTGCCTGCACGCCGGGCACCACGCTGAGCATGAGCATTAATCAGGGCGCCAACTTCACGACCACCCGCAACCTGAAACTGCCCAACTTCAGCAATACCGTTCCCTATACGCTCTTTAGTAATGCCAGCCGCACCACGGTGATCCCGGTCAATCAGGCGGTGCCGCTGAGCTATAGCAATGCCAATAACATTACGCTGCCGATCTATGGCCAGCTGCAACTGCCCGGCACTGCGCGCGCCGGCGTTTATACCGATACGCTGACCGTCACCCTGAGCTGGTGAGGCGATAGAAAACAAGGATACGATCATGAAGCCACTGCGCGCCCTGCTGTTGCTGTTAAGTTCTCCCCTTTTCCATGCAGCCTTTGCTGCTAACTCTGTGATGATATGGCCTATCGATCCCGCCATTAATCCTGAAGAGAAAGCCAGCGAACTCTGGCTGGAGAATCGCGGTAACACGACCACGATGATGCAGATCCGTGTTTTCAGCTGGCAGCAAATCAATGGACAGGAACAGTACCAGACCCAGCAGCGGGTGGTCGCCAGCCCGCCAATGGTGCGAATGGAGCCAGGACAAAAACAGCTGGTCAGACTGATTAAACAGACGCCGCCTGCGGCCGGTAAAGAGCAGGCTTATCGGGTGGTGCTGGATGAGATTCCCACGCCGCGCAATCCTGGCGAGAATCAGGCCGGACTGACCTTTCAGATGCGCTACTCAGTGCCGTTGTTCGTGTATGGCACCGGGCTCTCCACCGACAGTGCCCGTCCGGCTCTGCGCTGGCAACAGATTAGCGAGGGAGGCAAGCGCTGGCTGCAGCTGACCAACAGCGGCAATGGCCATGCCCGACTGAGCAATGTGACTATCGGCGGTCGCAGACTGGGCGACGGTTTATATGGCTATGTGCTCGCGGACAGCACATATCGCTGGCCACTCACCACGCCGGTCAGCGGCGAACTCACTGCAGAGGTCAACAAGAGCCCGTGGCGCAGCGCTGCCCAGAAATAAGCGCTGAATGAGACCTTTTTCCCTGCATCCCTGCGCGCTGACGGTAGCCAGCGTCATTTACGCCTTAACGCCGGATCCTGTGCTGGCGGAGACCTATTCATCCCTGCCTCCACCGCACAGCCTGCAGACCAGCAGCAGCGGTCAGCAATATATGCTGGAGCTGGTGATTAACCAGCAGGAAAACGGCAACATTGTGCCAGTCGAGCAGCGCAACGACCATTTCTGGCTGCGTAGCGGCGATCTGCAGCGTGCCGGTCTGCCACTGGATAAGCTGGGTGAGCAGGCGCAGATCGATGTCAGCAGCCTGCAATCCGTCAGTGTGGAATATGACGCCGCCCGTCAGCGGCTGCTGCTCACCGTACCACCGGAATGGCTTCCCGGTCAGGTGATTGGCGAGGCGAAGAACGGACCGCGCTATCCGGGGCGCACCAGCGCCGGCGCGCTGATTAACTACGATCTCTACGCCAGCCGTACCGATACCACCGGCACCCGGCTTTCTGCCTGGAACGAACTGCGCCTGTTCGGTGATGCCGGACACGTCTCTACCAACGGCGTCTGGCAGCAGCAGCTGGAAGGCAGCCCCGCTTATCAGGACAACGGTTATATCCGTTACGACAGCTGGTGGAGCAATGAAGATGAGAACGCGGTGATGAGCTGGCGGGTCGGGGATCTGGTGACTGACTCGCTTGCCTGGAGCAGCAGCATCCGACTCGGCGGCATCAGTGTGGGTCGCGACTTCAGCGTCCGTCCTGACCTGGTGACCTATCCGCTACCCGCCTTCTCTGGCCAGGCTGCAGTCCCCTCCACCGTCGATCTCTTTATCAATGGCTATCGCTCCGGTCAGGCAAATGTGCAGCCTGGCCCCTGGTCATTAACCAATGTGCCATTCGTCAATGGTGCGGGTGACGCGGTGATCACCACCACAGATGCGGTCGGCCGACGCGTCACCACCACCATGCCGTTTTATGTCTCCAGCAATCTGCTGAAATCGGGGCTGGCTGACTACGCTATCTCCGCCGGGGCGATTCGCGAAAATTACGGCATTAAAAACTTCGATTACGGTGCGGCTGCCGCCAGTGGCTCATATCGCTACGGCATGACCGACTGGCTGACGCTGGAGAGTCACGCCGAGGGCAGCGAAAATCTGGCGATGGGTGGGCTGGGAGGTCAGCTTCGGGTTGGCAGCTGGGGCGTGGTTAACGGCGCGGTGGCACAAAGTCATCTTGATGGCGACAGCGGCAGGCAATATAGCTGGGGCTATCAGTACAACAATCGCTGGTTCAACATCGGCACGCAGCAGACCCAGCGCAGCAGCGACTTCGGCAATCTGGCCCTGGTCGGGAGCCGTGCAGGTAGTCAGGCGGATAGCCGTTACGCGCTGTCGCGCCGCACTGCCCAATACAGCGCCAGCGTCTCACTAAACCGCTTTGGCAGCGTCGGCGCCGCCTTCATCGATATCACCGACGGCCAGGGCGATCGCACCCGCCTGTGGAACCTCTCATGGAGTAAGAATCTGTGGGGAAACAGCAGCCTCTATGTCTCCGCCAGCCGCGATCAGGAGGAGAAGAGCTGGACCGGTGCGCTCTCGCTGGTGATCCCGTTTGGCGAGCAGGGCAGCGCGGCGATCAGCACCGAGCGCGATCAACGCGGTCGCGATAGCCAGCGTCTCTATGCCTCCAGTGCCATGCCCAGCGACGGTGGATTCGCCTGGGATGCCTCATGGGCGAATCAGAGTGGCGACAGTGGCGACTACCGGCAGGGCAGTCTGCGCTACCGCAATAACCATATCGACACCTCGGGGGGCTTCTACGGTGATGATGACAATCTGACTCAATGGGCCGATGTCGCCGGTGCACTGGTATTAATGGACAACGGCGTCTTTGCCGCCAACGCCATCAACGACGCTTTTGTGCTGGTGAAAACGGGCTATCCCGACGTTAATGTTCGCTATGAAAATCAGTCGATGGGACGCACTAACCAACAGGGCTATCTGCTGGTCCCCGCCATCAGCAGCTACTACCCGGCCAAATATGATATCGACACCCTCGACCTGCCCGCCGATATGACCACGCCCCATGTTGAGCAGCGTTTTGCGGTGAAACGTCAGAGCGGCTACCTGCTTAACTTCCCGGTGGAAAAACTGCGCTCTGCCAGCGTGATTCTGGTTGATGCACAGGGCCAGCCGCTGCCGGTCTCAAGCCTGGTACAGCGTGCGGATCATGCCACTGAGTATGTCGGCTGGGATGGCATCGTCTGGATGGAAAATCTCACTGCCAGAAACCCGATGGAGGTGGTGACGCCCGATGGCCGCCGCTGTGAAACCGAACTGCGCATCGCCAGCGGTCAGCCGCAGGCGCTGAAAACCTATGGCCCTCTGACCTGCGCGCTGCCCGCGCCCGCCGCAGGCAGCGCAGCCTCTCCCGCTGAATCTTTCACGTCCGGAACCCAACCATGATCAAATCTCTGTTACTGGCTGCCCTGCTGCTGACACTGCCGTCGCTGAGCTACGCCGCCTGCGGTCTGCCCGCGTCGACCGCCAGCTTCGGCTCGGTCACGACGTTTGTGGCGAATACCACCGTCAGCTCGGTGACCACTAACGCCAACGTCAACTGTGGCGCAGGCTCGGCGTTGTCACTGCTTGGCAATAACCAGATAACGTTTCAGCTGACCGGCGCGACCAATATCAGCGGCACACGGGGCGTCCTGAAACGCAGTGGTGACACCGGCAGCGATAATGTGCCAGTACGGCTCTGCACCGACAGCGCCTGCGCCAGCGAACTGACGATTGGCAGCACGCCGTTTGTTTACAGCTCACAAACCCTGATAAATCTGGCAGGTTTGCTGGGCAGTCTTAACTTTGCCCTTCCCGTCTATCTGCGCACTGTTCCCGGTCAGGTGGTTGCAGCGGGAACCTATTCCGTTACGCTAAATATGGCTGTGACTTACCGCATCTGCACCAGCATTGGCGTGGGTAATCTCTGTTTAAGCGAGCAGAAAGGCAGCGGCGTGATTCCGATTAACGTTACCGCTGTCCTCACCAACGATTGCACGACGATCACCGCACCCAACATCAGCTTTGGCAGTGCGCCGCTGGTGAGTAGCTTCTCCGCTGTATCGCAGACCATTAACGTGCTGTGCAGTAAAGGCAGTACCTATACCGTCGGGCTGAACAATGGCAGTTATCCGGCGGGCAGCGTCAGGAACATGGCGAGCGGAGCGAACCGTCTGAGTTATGAGATTTATAAAAGTGCCACCAGCAATCGCTGGGGAGCGGCAGGCACTGAACGCTGGAGCAGTACCACCTCGACAGCGGTATCAGCGGATGGACTGACGCGCGGCTTTAACTACACCGCGCGCATCCTGACCACTCAGAACACGCCGCCTGCGGGAAATTACAGCGACAGCGTGGTCGTCGATTTATCGTTTTAAAGTGACGCGCTGACCGTCGTTGTGGCGCTGTGACGCCGCTGATACTGCTTCACCATCCGGCCAATCAACAGCGTACCGATCAGCCCGCAGACCGCCGCAAAGGTGAGCCAGACGCCAGGCATCGCTTTGTCACCGGTGGCGTGAATCAGATAGCTGGAGATGGCAGGTGTAAAGCCGCCAAATAGCGCCGTTGCCAGACTGTAAGCCATGGAGAAACCGGCAGCGCGCACTTCAGCAGGCATAATTTCTGCCAGATAAACCACCATCGCACCGTTATAGCTGGCATAGAGAAACGACAGCCACAGCTCAGCTTCCAGCAGGTGAGCGAAGCTGGCCGATCCCACCATCCAGTGAAGCACCGGCCAGGTGGTGGCAATCATCAGCAGGGTAAAAATAATCAGCAGCGGACGTCGTCCCACGCGGTCCGACAGCGTACCCATCAGCGGCAGCCAGAAGAGGTTGGAAACACCCACACAGAGCGTCACCAGAAACGCCTGCTTGTCACTCATCATCAGTACGGTTTTGCCAAAGGTCGGCGTAAAAGCGGTGATCATGTAGAACATCACCGTGGTGGTGACCACCATCAGCATGCCCGCCAGCACCAGCGCCCAGTTGCTGGCGACCGACCGCATGATTTCCGTCATGCTCGGGTGATGTTTACGTTTACTGAACGCTTCAGTCTCTTCCAGCATCCGGCGGATATAGAACAGGAACGGCACAATCAGACAGCCAACCACAAACGGGATACGCCAGCCCCACTCCGTTACCGCTTCTTTCGCCAGCAGATGATTCAGCATCAGGCCCAGCAGGGCAGCAAAGATCACCGCAATCTGCTGACTGCCCGACTGCCAGCTCACGAAGAAGCCTTTACGTCCTTTGGGTGCAACTTCGGCCAGATAGACCGATACGCCACCCAGCTCAACCCCCGCCGAGAAGCCCTGCAACAGACGCCCCAGCAGAATCAGAATCGGTGCTGCCACGCCTAAGGTAGCGTAACCCGGTACCACCGCAATGGTCAGGGTACCAATCGCCATTAAGCCCAGCGTCAGCAACAGGCCTTTACGGCGCCCATGATGGTCGATGTAGGCACCTAAAATGATCGCCCCCAGCGGGCGCATCAGGAAGCCGGCACCAAAGGTCATCAGGGTCAGCATCAGGGAAGCAAACGGGTCATCACCCGGGAAGAAGGTTTTTGAAATGGCGGTCGCGTAGTAGCCAAACACCATGAAGTCGTACATCTCCAGGAAGTTACCACTGGTGACGTTGAAGATAGTTCGGGCAGCACTTTTCGGCGGCTTTTGTAAAGACGGGGTGTGACTCATAACGGCTTCCTATTGTTTTTTAGCCGTTTTAGCCTGACTGAAGCGGGATTAATGTGACGTGAGTCACCATTGCAATTTACAAATCTATGTACATAAGTAACAACAAATTAACAATCCGAATCAGGCAGCATAAGTGATCGGCTTGAGCACTGCTTGACCCGATTTTATGTGGTCAGAGAGCCAGCATAAAAAAAGGCGACCTCAATAGTCGCCTTCTAAGGATGCCCGATAATTCGCTATTTCTTCACGGTTTCCATGCCCATCAGCCCGATTTTCAGATAGCCCGCCGTGCGCAGTTTATCCATGACGCTCATCAGGGTTTCATAATCCACCGACTTGTCCGCCTGGAAGAAAATCGTCGTCTCTTTGTTGCCCTGCGTCTGGCTGGTCAGCACGTTCACCAGCGAGTCAGGCGTAACCTGATCGTTACCGACGTAGAGCTGCTTATCCGCTTTAATAGACAAATAAACTGGCTTCTCCGGGCGCGGCTGCGGCGCGCTGGTTGAGGCGGGCAGATTGACGCGCACGTCGACCGTCGCCAGTGGCGCGGCTACCATAAAGATGATCAGCAGAACCAGCATGACGTCGATAAACGGCGTCACGTTAATCTCATGCATTTCACCGTCGGTTTGCAGATCGTCGTTTAATCGCATGGCCATAACAGCTTACCCTAAGCGCAGTTTCTGGGCGGTCGCGGGACGTGGAACCTCTTTGGCCACAGTGCCCAGGTCGATGTCACGACTCTGCAACAGCATCACCTGAGCGGCAACATCACCCAGCGAGGCTTTGTAGTTAGCGATCATGCGGGCAAAGACGTTGTAAATCACCACCGCCGGAATCGCAGCGACCAGACCCACCGCCGTTGCCAGCAGCGCTTCGGCGATACCCGGTGCCACCACCGCAAGGTTCGTCGTCTGGGTTTTCGCAATACCGATAAAGCTGTTCATGATGCCCCAGACAGTGCCGAACAGACCAATAAACGGGGCGACAGAGCCGATGGTTGCCAGGAAGCCATTGCCCCGGCCTGCATGGCGGCTGAAAGCAGCCACGCGGCGCTCAAGGCGGAAACTGGTGCGATCTTTAATGCCGTTGGTATCTTCCACACCTGCCGACAATTCGAGTTCATTCTGCGCATCGTTCAGCAGCACGACGCTGTGGCTGTGACCGGTAAACGACTGAGCAATGCGGGCGGCGTCATTAAGACTACGGGCTTCGCCCAGCGCCAGTTGCTCACGCTTCAGGCGGCGCTTAGCGGCGCTGAGTTCAGCATATTTGCCGAAAAAGATTGCCCATGTCACGACCGATGCCAACAACAGGCCAATCATGACGACCTTTACCACGATATCGGCATGTTGATACATGCCCCAAACGGAGAGGTCCGTTTGCATCAAATCACTGGCTACCACGCTGCTTCTCCAACTTCTGATTCAGGGATGCGAAACAAGCGCGAATAATAGCAAAATGGCGGCGAATTGATAGTAGTTCTCATTAGTATTTACAAACCCAACCCTGGTCACAGACCTCGCTTTGACCAGCTTTGCACACTTTCCGTCAGGGACGTTTCGAAAATGTGAAGCTGCATGAAAATTTATTAAAACAACGTTTCAAAATGTGACGCCATTCATTCAATCAACATTACTGCATTTTACTCAGACGCATTTTCACTATGCTGGCTCCACACGGCACTCTGCGGTTAGCCCAGACTCCAGGCCGTCCTACCTCTGCGGGAGACAAAATAATGAGACTGACAAAAACATGCCTGGCCAGTGCCCTGGCGGCAATCATGATAAGTTCCACCGCCACGGCACAGGTGATTAAAGTCGCTGAAGTGCAGCCAGCCGGCTATCCCACTGTGGTTGCCCTGCAACACATGGGCGACAAACTCAAACAGGCCACTGATGGACGGCTGGAGATGAAGATCTACGCCGGTGGCGTGCTGGGTGATGAAGACCAGACGCTGCAACAGGTGCAGCTGGGCGCCATCGATATGATCCGCGTCTCACTGGCTCCGGTCACGTCTATCGCCCCGGAAACCAGCGTGCTGACCCTGCCCTACGTTTTTCGCGACATCGACCACATGCATAAAGTGCTGGATGGTGAGATAGGCAGCGAGATTGCCAGCAAGTTTGATAAGGATCCCAACGCCCGCATGGTCTTCCTGGGCTGGACGGATGCCGGTGAGCGCAACATGATCACCAAGAAGCCGCTGGCAAAACCCGACGATCTTAAAGGTATGAAGATCCGGGTGCAGAACAGCGCCATTTCACTGGCGACGCTGAAAGCGATGGGCGCAAATCCGGTGGCAATGGGCGTCAGCGAAGTCTTTAGTGCGATGCAGACCGGCGTGGTCGATGG
>ENA-UOXB01001377-UOXB01001377.1-bioreactor-metagenome-genome-assembly--contig:-NODE-1377-length-11579-cov-7.455831_pt1 | contig 11579 bp, 7 predicted proteins | sample MGYA00238158_ERZ761615 | MGnify/ENA primary metagenome ERZ761615 (study PRJEB28904, sample SAMN06267902) | bioreactor metagenome | isolation source: Joint BioEnergy Institute, California, USA | place... | reverse complement strand
CTTTGAGCAAAATAAGGTTGTTAGGATATTTTTTGCAGGTTTTCTTAAGTAAGATGAGGTATTTTCGACAATTATCTGGGATAAAAATAGACAGCGCATGAGTGACAGAGAAATCAAACTGTAGGTAACCTTTATAAGCATTAAAAGATTTTGAGGTATATATATTACTCGGCTTTAGGTAATTGTTAACTCAATGTTCTTCTTTCATTATTTAGGGGATAAATTTGTAATTATCGCCCAGTCATTTTATAATTAGAGGAATTTAACTGGCACTAGCTTTGTGCGAATTGACAAGTGGTCATGATACAATGTCGTTTAGAGTTATCTCTACTCGTATGTAACTGTGACTGGCTGATGTCTTGATAGACAAGAATCGCAATTTTCGGTTCAAATGTTCTTGTTAACTGTTCTATTTTTAAGTACTTAGCACAAGGTTTATATTTATATAAATGACAAATATCGTCACTTTGTATCAATACAAGCAGTAAAAATAGACTAGTTAATCGATCTTATGTATGTTTATTTTCTTTGTTCTACAACAGATAGGTCATTTATAGATCTATCAATGTAACGAGTGATACTAAACAGTTTATCAATACTTCGTACCAAATGATTGTCTCTTCATATTTAGCACAAACTAAACGAAGTCAGCTAGCTCTTCCTTACTTTATTCGTCTCGTGTGTTGCTTAATGCTTATCACTATTTATGTTAAGCAAGGATAGCAGATACAGGAGTATAACCGCAAAAAGGATGCCCGCTGTGAAAAGCAACCGACCTATTGATCTGCCTTTAAGCCAAGTGATCAGAGTTAACAGCTCTCCGACTGCGATTGCCTCAATCTTGCATCGTATCTCTGGCATTATTTTATTTTTATTGATTCCTGTCATGCTGTGGTTACTACAGAACTCATTGGCATCGCCTGAGAGTTTTGCAACCGTATTTGATAATGTACTCGTACGCTTTATAGCATGGATTTTTGTGGCTTCAATTGCCTATCATTTTGTGATGGGTATTAAGCACTTATTTGCTGATATGGGTATGACTGAAGAGCTAAAATCTGGACGCGCGGCTTCTATAGCCAGTATTGTGATCGCAGCGATTCTAGTTATCGCGTCATTTGTATGGGTGATGTTCTAATGATTAAAAATAATTCAGGAATCAAAAGTGCGACGGGTCTGACAGGCTCAGGTTCTCGTGATTGGATAGTCCAGCGCATTAGTGCTGTCGTTTTAGCCGTATATAGCGTGGTGTTACTGGGCTTCTTTTTGACCCACAGTAACGTCACTTTCGTTGAGTGGTCATCATTTATGACCAGTCTGCCTATGCGCCTATTTAGCTTGGTGGCTATATTAGCGTTAGCTGGCCATGCATGGGTTGGTATGTGGACGGTATTTACCGACTATATTACGTCCGGCAAAATGGGAGAAAGCGCACCAAGACTACGTTTGGTGTTACAGACTCTAATGATTCTTGCCATTTTAGTGTTTCTATTTTGGGGCATCATGATTTTTTGGGGTCCTGGCTTTAGCGTTGTTGCAGTTTAAGCGCCAAGAGGTCACCTTTAATATCTATACATATTAACGAACAGATTTAGCAAAATCATTTGCTACTACAATCCAGTGGGATCGTTCGTTAGTCGCCAAAAATAGTCATAGCATTGGGCTGGTGCTGGTTCAACCAATTATTTAAATGCTCATTATTTAGACGCTTCTCATAGCGATGAGGGTCAACTGAGCAATCATAGAGTTGAGCGAACTTGGCCTAATATAACGATAGATATGCAATTTAAGTGGTTAAAGGTTATTTGTAGCATCAGCTTGAATAATTGCATGTATTGACCGCATATAAAGATATGAGTCTTGCAATCAGATGATGTTCAAAATAGCCTTTTTATTTACTTTTAAGCATTAACAGGCATTAGGAAAACCGTAATGGCAACTAGACAAGACAATACCATTAGTAATATTAAGACTTTAAACTACGATGCAGTCATCGTTGGTGGTGGTGGCTCAGGTATGCGCGCTTCACTGCATTTGGCTGAAGCGGGTATGAAGGTTGCAGTTTTGACCAAAGTGTTCCCAACGCGCTCGCACACAGTTGCCGCACAGGGCGGTATCGGTGCAAGTTTAGGTAACATGAGCAACGACAACTGGCACTTTCACTTTTACGATACCGTAAAGGGATCGGATTGGTTGGGTGACCAAGACGCCATTGAGTACATGTGCCGTGAAGCACCAAAAGTTGTTTATGAGCTTGAGCACATGGGTATGCCGTTTGACCGTAATGAAGACGGTACGATCTATCAGCGTCCGTTTGGTGGTCATACCTCAAACTACGGCGAAAAAGCGGTTCAACGTGCGTGCGCTGCAGCCGACCGTACAGGTCACGCGTTGCTACATACGTTATATCAAAAAAACTTAGAGCAAGGCACTGAATTCTTTATTGAGTGGATCGCGCTTGATTTGATTAAAGACGAAGCTGGCAACATCAACGGTGTGGTCGCCATTGAGCAAGAAACAGGAACCATTGCTGTCTTCCAATCGCCAATTACTGTTTTAGCGACAGGCGGTGCAGGTCGTATCTTTGCAGCATCTACCAACGCTTACATCAATACTGGTGACGGTATCGGTATGGCGGTTCGTGCAGGTATTCCACTACAAGACATGGAATTCTGGCAGTTCCACCCAACGGGCGTTCATGGCGCTGGTGTACTATTGACTGAAGGTTGCCGCGGTGAAGGTGCTATCTTGCGTAACAAAGATGGCGAAGCCTTTATGGAGCGTTATGCCCCAACCGTTAAAGACTTAGCACCTCGTGATCTTGTCTCTCGCTCTATGGACCAAGAGATCAAAGAAGGCCGTGGTTGTGGTCCTAATGCCGATCATATCGTTATGGACATGACGCATTTAGGTGTTGAAACCATCATGAAGCGTCTGCCATCTGTATTTGAGATTGGTAAAAACTTTGCTAACGTCGATATCACCAAAGAGCCTATTCCTGTTATTCCAACCATTCACTATATGATGGGCGGTATTCCAACGACGATTCATGGTCAAGTCATTATGCCGGATCTAGAAGCGGGCACTGATGAAGACGGCTTATATGCTAAAGGCAATGTGGTTAAAGGTCTTTATGCTATCGGCGAATGCGCTTGCGTGAGCGTTCACGGTGCTAACCGTTTGGGTACCAACTCATTGTTAGATTTAGTGGTATTTGGTCGTGCTGCTGGTAAGCACATCGTTGATGAATTCCATCACGCAGACCACAACTATAAGCCACTTGATCCTCGCGTTCTTGACTTTACAGTACGTCGCCTAGACAAGCTACAACAGTCAACTGAAGGCTACAATGCACAAGAAGTTGCTGATGAAATTCGTGCCATTATGCAAACGCATGCGAGTGTATTCCGTACACAAGCCATGATGGACGAAGGTGTTGAGAAGATTTTAGCGCTAGGTGATAAGATAGAAAAAATTCACTTGGGTGATAAGTCACAAGTATTTAACACAGCACGTATCGAAGCGTTTGAAGTTGCAAACTTGTATGAAGTGGCAAAAGCGACAATGATATCAGCCGCTAAGCGTCATGAAAGCCGCGGCGCTCATAGTGTATCTGATTATGATCGTCCAGAAGATGATGATTATGCACCAAATGGCCGTAATGACCATGAGTGGATGAAGCATACTTTATGGTACTCTGAAGGCAACCGTATCATTTATAAGCCCGTTCGCAAAGTGCCATTGACCGTTGATTATATTGAACCAAAAGTTCGTGTCTATTAATTTTAGACCATGCGTTTGATGTAACGATTTGCATAAACGTTTTATCCCTTATTCATTTATTAAAAGGTGACCGCCAGCTACATGCTCATGCCAGCGCTATCACACTATTAGTCAGTATTTATATTTATTATCGGTACTGACTAATAATTAGCGTAACTATGTTGCAATCTTTGTATGCCCGCCATCACCTATGTGTGGAGTTTAGCATTATGAGCCGAGGTACTCGCACCATCGAAATCTATCGCTACGATCCTGATGTGGACGCAGCACCGCGCATGCAAACGTATACGATTGAGCTACTAGAGTCAGATCGTATGTTGCTTGACGTGTTATTACGCCTAAAAAAAGAAGATGAAACCATCACCTTCCGTCGCTCTTGCCGTGAAGGCATCTGTGGCTCTGATGGCGTAAATATCAACGGTAAAAACGGCCTAGCGTGTCTTATCAACATGAATACGCTACCAGAAAAAGTAACCGTTCGCCCATTACCTGGTTTACCCGTTGTTCGTGATTTGGTTGTTGATATGAACCAATTCTACGAGCAGTACGAAAAAGTACATCCGTATTTAATCAATGATCAACCAGCACCGCCAACAGAACGTCTACAGTCACCTGAGCAGCGTGAAAAGCTAAATGGTCTTTATGAATGTATCTTGTGCGCTTGCTGTTCGACCAGTTGCCCATCGTTCTGGTGGAACCCTGAGAAATTCTTGGGTCCATCAGCCTTATTACATGCGTATCGCTTTGTAGCAGATAGCCGTGATGGTGATACTCAAGCACGTTTGGCACGTTTGGACGATCCGTTCAGCTTATTCCGTTGCCGTGGCATCATGAATTGCGTAGCCGTTTGTCCAAAAGGCTTGAACCCAACCAAAGCCATTGGTCACTTGCGTAGCATGCTGATTGATCAAGCAGGTTAACCGTTTACCATTGCAAAATCTTTATAGATAATGCAAAAAACACCACCTATTTATTAGGTGGTGTTTTTTATTTGTCACGTATTAAGATTATCTACCGAGCTCTCATTGACCATAGGCATAGAGTGCATGGTAGAAATTTGAAGGTAATGCTCTACTTACAATACGTTGGTCGTATGTAAGAATACATGATATACGGATAAGCAACCTATATAATTGCTATGAGAAAAAAGCATTCGTTGAGAGATATTAGATAAGTTAAATGCTAGAATAGCGCATCGTTATGAGTGCTAACTGTTTTGAGCAGTAATTATCTGATGAGATGGTTCTGCACGAACTATACGTTTGTTAAGGCACTAGTAAGCTCAGGTAATATGTTAAAATGATACTACATATTCATTACATAAATATCTAGTATTGAACAAACAAACTATGTCGTGAAAGACAAGCATGCTATGCTATACAGCAGTGTATGTCTGGCTAAAATGTAACCATACTTTAGTAACGATAGATTGAAATGATTAAGCTATTTAGTGTGCATAGCCAGTTGATAGGCTAGCAAAATATTTTTAATGAACGAGTTATAGTTGAAAGTAGTATATATAAAATAATGTTGTGGAACGACTTAGATAAGAAAACTGAACGTTCACAAATAAATATACTTTTAATAGACGTATCGCGATGGCATATTTTTTAAATATTTCTTATGACTTGTTATCGTGATTAATGACCTCAGAATTCTATAGTAGTAAGTAGTTTAATCAAATGATGTTTAACCAAATCTGATAAACATCAAAAAAACCAACATACAACAGATTACACAAGAATAAGCACGATTCCATTCATTTATCTATCAAAATAGACGATTATTATGAATAGTATAACTAAAGAAGCAGTGAGTCTCGACCATACAGAGCTAGCTGGTGATAATGCTAGTTACGTAGAAGCGCTTTACGAACAGTATCTAAATGATCCCACTAGCGTCGATCAAGATTGGCAAACGTATTTTGAACAATACAAATCGCCGAACGATGCCCCTCATAACGCAATTAAAGACCAGTTCTTATTGCTCGCTCGTAATCAGACTGCCAATAAAGGTGGTGCCCAAGCTACTGATTCTAGTCCTAACAATTCAGCCGATTGTGCCGACCCTAAGCAAATGGGCGTTCAGCAGCTGATTTCTGCTTATCGTCGCCGTGGTCATCGCCGTGCAAAGCTCGATCCCCTAGATTTACACCCACGTGCAGAAGTAGAAGATCTGACTTTGGCTTATCACAACTTGTCAGAATCTGATCTTGATACTGTGTTTCCAACCAATGATCTAAACATTGGCAAAGATGAAGCGACATTGCGCGAAATCATTGAAATCATGGAACGTGTTTATTGCCGTTACATTGGTATCGAGTATATGCATGTCACCACCAGCACAGAAAAACGCTGGATGGAAAAGTATCTAGAAACCAATTTGGGTTATATCAAGTTTGATAAAGAAAAGCGTTTGTCTATTCTTGAGCGTCTAACCGCAGCTGAAGGTCTAGAGAAATACTTAGCACGTAAATATACAGGTGTTAAGCGTTTTGGTCTAGAAGGTGGCGAAAGCTTTATCCCTGCTATCAATGAAATCATCCAACGTGCTGGTAATTATGGCACCAAAGAGATGGTCATTGGTATGGCTCACCGTGGCCGTTTAAACTTATTGGTAAATATTTTGGGTAAAAACCCTGCCGATTTGTTTGATGAATTCGACGGTAAAGTACAGCCAGAAAAAGGCTCAGGTGACGTTAAATACCATAATGGTTTTTCATCAAACGTGATGACGCCAGGCGGTGAAGTGCACTTGGCCTTGGCGTTTAACCCATCGCATCTTGAAATCGTTGCTCCTGTATTACAAGGTTCAGTTCGTGCCCGTCAAGTTCGTCGTAACGATGAGCCTTTGATGGGAGACACAGATGGTAACTCTGTACTGCCAATCGTCATTCATGGTGATGCAGCATTCGCTGGTCAAGGCGTGGTTCAAGAAACTTTCCAGATGTCACAGACCCGTGCTTATACCACTGGTGGTACAGTACATATTGTTATCAATAACCAAGTTGGCTTTACCACAAGCCGTCAAGAAGATGCTCGTTCAACAGAGTACTGTACTGACGTTGCCAAAATGGTTCACGCGCCAATTTTACATGTGAACAGCGATGATCCTGAATCAGTCGTATTTGCTGCTCAGCTAGCATTAGACTATCGCCGTGAATTTGATAAAGACATCATTATCGATTTGTTCTGTTATCGCCGTAACGGTCATAACGAGGCAGATGAGCCATCTGCTACTCAGCCACTTATGTATGCGGTTATTAAAAAGCTACCAACGGCACGTACTCTTTATGCGCAAAAGCTTATTGAAGACGGTGTTTTGAGCGCTGAAGAAGAAAAACAGTACGAAGATGACTATCGTGAATCGTTGGACCGTGGTGACTATGTTGCCAACTCACTAGTGAGTGAGCCTAACGAAGCACTATTTGTCGACTGGAAACCTTATTTGGGTCATGATTTGGTCGATGAATGGGATACCAGCGTTGATATCGAGAAGCTCAAAGCTTACGGACGCCGTATGGCTGAGATGCCAGAAGGCTATAAGCTACAACGCCAAGTTCAAAAGGTTGTAGAGCAGCGCTTAGCCATGCAAACTGGTGAAGAGCCGTTAAATTGGGGCGCCGCTGAAACGTTGGCTTATGCATCATTGGTAGATAACGATGACGTATTGGTACGTATCACTGGTGAAGATGTAGGCCGTGGTACGTTCTCGCATCGTCACAGCGAAATTTACAACGTCAATGATGGCAGCATGTATGTGCCATTAGCGCATATGAGTGAAACGCAAGCCCGTTTTGCGACTTATAACTCTTTGTTATCAGAAGAAGCGGTGCTAGCCTTTGAATATGGCTATGCAACGACTGTACCAAACGCATTGATCGTTTGGGAAGCGCAGTTTGGTGATTTCGTCAACGGCGCTCAGGTAGTCATTGATCAGTTTATCGCCAGTGGCGAGACCAAGTGGCAGCGCGTTTGTGGTTTGACTATGTTATTGCCGCATGGCTTTGAAGGTCAAGGCCCTGAGCATTCATCTGCTCGTCTTGAGCGTTTCTTACAGCTATGTGCTGAAGACAACATGCAAGTAATTACACCAACCACGCCTGCGCAAATTTATCATGCATTGCGTCGTCAGGCTGTACGTCCAATTCGTAAGCCATTGATTGTCATGTCACCGAAGAGTTTGCTACGTCATAAGTTGGCAACATCGAACTTAGAAGAGCTGGCCAATGGTAAGTTTGAAACCGTACTACCAGAGATAGACGATCACAATGCAGATAAAGTGACTCGTATGGTCTTATGTGGTGGCAAGGTTTATTATGATTTGCTTGAGCAGCGCCGCGCTTTAGGTTTAGACCATGTTGCTATCGTTCGTATTGAGCAGCTTTATCCGCTACCAGAAAAACGTCTGATAGCTGAGATTGAAAAGTATAGCAACTTGGCAGAGATCGTATGGACGCAAGAAGAGCCACTTAACCAAGGCGCTTGGTATTATTTAGCACCGCATATGTTCCGTATTGTCGTACCGCATCCAACCAAGGCGAAAGTCATGGAGCCGGTTGCACGTCCTCCTAGTGCAGCACCTGCGACAGGCTCACCAAAAATACACGCTCAGCAGCAGCAGGCGTTAATTGCTGGTGGACTTGGCGTAAGTGTCGATGAGCTGTCTAATTAATAGATTGTAGAAGATAAATGAATCAGGCGATAACAGTCAGTATTTTTTGATAAAACGTGAGTAACACGATTTAAATAGTACTGACTGCTTATCACGACTTAATAATAAGTATGAATATCCAAATCTAAGGAGTATATCGATGGCTGATATCAAAGCCCCCGTTTTTCCAGAATCGGTTGCCGATGGCACAATCGTTGAATGGCATGTGACTGAAGGTCAACAAGTAAATCGTGATGACCTTTTGGCTGAAATCGAAACTGATAAGGTTGTATTAGAAGTTGTAGCGCCTGATGATGGCGTTCTTACTAAAATCGTTAAGCAAGTTGATGATACAGTTCTATCTGACGAGCTTATCGCTCAATTTGAAGCGGGTGCAAGCGCTGGTACTGATGAAGCTCCTGCCGTAGATCCTGATCTACCAGAAGCGCCTGTACAGCCAAGACAAGCAGCCGATGGCGGCGAACCTGTACAAGTTACAGATAAAAAAGAAAGCAGCGATCAAGATCATAAAGATCAAAGTCCAGCAGTACGTAAAGCGGCTAAAGAAAGCGGCGTAGATCCTAAAGAAGTTGAAGGTAGTGGTCGCGGCGGCCGTGTTACCAAAACGGATATGGCAAACCCAACACTGAAAGCAGACAGCAGCATCAAGTCTGACAGTGGTCGTCCAGTTGCTGAATCAACAGGTGAGCGTACTGAAAAACGTGTTCCAATGACACGTCTTCGTAAGACAGTTGCCAATCGTCTGCTAGCAGCTTCTCAAGAAACTGCCATGTTGACTACGTTTAACGAAGTTAATATGAAGCCGTTGATGGATATGCGTGCTAAGTATAAAGATCAATTTGAGAAGCGTCATGGCGTACGTTTAGGCTTTATGTCATTGTTTGTGAAAGCAGCTACAGAAGCTCTAAAACGCTTCCCAGCAGTAAACGCTTCACTAGACGGCGATGACATTGTTTATCATGGTTACTATGATATCGGTGTTGCTGTATCTTCAGATCGCGGCTTGGTCGTTCCAGTATTGCGTGATACGGATCGCATGAGCATGGCGGGCGTAGAAAGCAAAATCCGTGAGTTTGGTGGTAAAGCACAACAAGGTAAGCTTGGTCTAGAAGACATGACTGGTGGTACATTTACCATTTCAAACGGCGGTGTCTTTGGCTCATTAATGTCAACGCCTATTTTGAACCCACCACAAACTGCTATCTTAGGTATGCATGCGATCAATGACCGCCCAATGGCAGTCGATGGTAAAGTTGAAATCTTACCAATGATGTATCTTGCCCTATCTTATGACCATCGTATGATTGATGGTAAAGAAGCAGTACAGTTCTTAGTAACGATCAAAGAATTGGTTGAAGACCCAGCCATGCTTCTCCTAGACTTGTAAGCTTTCAAGCTTGTATTGGCAACCGCTGATACAAGCTTTTTAACTTTAGTATAGATATCGGGTTTTGTATAAATAATCGATTGGTTCATTAGAACAATGGGCTGTTATTATCTTTTATTGATGAATAAGAATGTACTTTATTGACCTAGTGTATTAACTATAAATTAAGGCCATCTTTTATTCGTTACTCTGATAACCCGTAATTTGCATGACAAATAAAATTAGCACTTAGAATTTAAAAAATAGGAACGTACTATGAAAGACAATTATGATCTAGTCGTCATCGGCGGCGGTCCTGGTGGTTATGAAGCCGCTATCCGTGCAGGTCAGTTGGGTATGAGCGTTGCTTGTATCGAAAAACGTGTTTATAAAGGCGAGCCTGCACTTGGCGGTACTTGCCTAAATGTTGGGTGTATCCCATCAAAAGCATTGCTTGATAGCTCACATCGTTATGAAGCGACTAAGCATGATTTACAAGAACATGGTATCAGCACTGGTGACGTAGCCATTGATATCGAGCAAATGATTGCACGTAAAGAAGGTATCGTTAAGCAATTAACGGGCGGCGTTGCTGCATTACTAAAAGGCAATGGTGTTGACTGGTTGCAAGGCTGGGGCACATTGGTTGACGGCAAAGGCACTGACAAAAAAGTTAAGTTCACTGCTTTAGAAGATGATAGCGAGACGACTATCACTGCCAAAAACGTTATTCTTGCGGCAGGTTCTGTTCCTATCGAAATTCCAGTTGCCAAAACTGATGGCGAGCGTATTGTTGACTCGACTGGCGCTCTTGATTTTACAGAAGTACCTAAGCGTTTAGGTGTTATTGGTGCTGGTGTTATCGGTCTTGAGTTAGGTTCAGTATGGCGTCGTCTAGGGGCAGAAGTAGTCGTTTATGAAGCGCTTCCAAGTTTCCTAGCAGCAGCTGACAAAGACATTGCCAAAGAAGCTGGCAAAATGTTGACGAAGCAAGGCCTTGATATCCGTGTTGATACCAAAGTCACCAATGCTGAAGTAAAAGGCGATCAGGTAGTCGTTACTAGCGAAAACAAAGGTGAGTCATCTGAAGAAAGCTTTGATAAGCTTATCGTCTGTGTTGGCCGCCGTGCATACGCTGAAAAGCTACTTGGTGATGACAGTGGTATCACGTTGACTGAACGCGGTCTGATCGATGTAAATGATCAATGTAAAACCAATCTTGATGGTGTATATGCTATCGGTGATTTGGTACGTGGCCCTATGCTTGCGCACAAAGCCATGGAAGAGGGCATGATGGCGGTTGAGCGTATTCATGGCGAAAAAGCTCAGATTAATTATGATACGATCATTAATGTTATTTATACACATCCAGAAATCGCATGGGTTGGTTTGACTGAACAAGAAGCAGAAGAAGCAGGTTACGAAGTTAAAACTGGCTCATTCAACTTAGCAGCTAATGGTCGTGCACTTGCGCAAAGCGAAGCACAAGGTTCTATCAAAGTTGTTGCGGATGCCAAAACAGATCGTCTATTGGGAATGCATGCCATTTCTGCTGGTGCAGGCGACATCGTCCATCAAGGTATGATCGCGATGGAGTTCGTCTCTAGTGTTGAAGATTTACAGCTAATGACATTTGCACATCCAACCATTTCAGAAGCAGTGCATGAAGCTGCTCTGTCTGCAGATGGCCGTGCTATCCATGCCATTCAGCGTAAAAAGCGTAAGAAATAAGTAGTTATTTTAATAAGTACCGACT
>ENA-UOXB01001374-UOXB01001374.1-bioreactor-metagenome-genome-assembly--contig:-NODE-1374-length-11603-cov-8.557672_pt1 | contig 11603 bp, 8 predicted proteins | sample MGYA00238158_ERZ761615 | MGnify/ENA primary metagenome ERZ761615 (study PRJEB28904, sample SAMN06267902) | bioreactor metagenome | isolation source: Joint BioEnergy Institute, California, USA | place... | reverse complement strand
CCATCAGGGTGTCGCAGAGGATCACGCGCGGCTTGGCTTCGGTGAGGTTGCGCGCAGTGTCGAAGGCCTCGATGACCGCGGCGAGGTCATTGCCATCAACACGCTGAACATGCCAGCCGAACGCGGCCCACTTGTCGGCGAGCGGCTCGAAGCCCAGCACCTTGGTCGAAGGGCCATCGGCTTGCTGGTTGTTGATGTCCACCAGGCAAATCAGGTTGCCCAGGCCGTGGTGAGCCGCGCTCATGGCGGCTTCCCAGGTCGAGCCTTCGTCGAGTTCGCCATCGGACATCGAGTTGTAGACGAAAGCCGGGTTGCCCTTAAGACGCAGACCGAGCGCCATGCCCACGGCAATCGGCAGGCCCTGGCCGAGCGAGCCACCCGACATTTCCATGCCCGGGGTATAGGTCGCCATGCCGGACATGGGCAGGCGGCTGTCATCGCTGCCGTAGGTTTCCAGTTCGTCCTCGGGAATGATCTTCGCCTCGATCAGCGCCGCGTAGAACGCGATGGCGTAATGGCCGTGGGACAGCAGAAAGCGGTCGCGGCCCTCCCAGCTTGGGTCTTCTGGACGCAGATTCAGCGCATGGCAATAGGCGGTCGCCAGCACGTCGGCGTAACCCAGCGCCTGACCGACATAGCCTTGGCCTTGGACCTCGCCCATCTGCAGCGCGAAGCGGCGGATGCGGTAGGCGCCTTCGGCAACCTTGGCGTGGACGGAAGAATTATTGTTCTGCACGCGGTTCTCCTTGCTATGGCCCGACACTGGATGCTGCCGGAGCCTCATATGTCTCGGTTGGAGAGAGCCTCTCCAGGCTTGCCAGGGGCGCTGAATCAGCACGCTTGGCGAGTGGGACAAAGCGTATTCCCTTGATTTTTTGAGCTCAAACGAATAGTTAAGGCAGATAGGTGAACTGAGCTCATGTGAAAACGCCATGCAAAACCGGGTTTCCCTCAAAGCCATTCAGGCATTCGAAGCAGCCGCGAGACTGTCGTCCTTCGCACTCGCGGCGGAGGAGCTGTTCGTTACCCCCTCGGCGGTCAGCCACCAGATCAAGCTGCTCGAAGAGCAATTTGGTGTGCGCCTGTTCCACCGCGTTCACCGCGCGGTGGTATTGACCGATGCCGGCCGTGTGTATGCGGAAGAGGTCTCGGCGGCCTTTGCCAGGATCGACATCGCCACCCGTGAGCTGGGGCGCACCGCAAAAAGCGACATCCTCACCGTGCACTCCACACCCAGTTTCGCCACGCAGTGGCTGATGCCGCGCCTGGCCCGTTTCAGCGCGTTGGAACCGGACATCGACGTGCGGCTGAATGCTTCGTATCCCGCACCTGCAGACCTGCTGACCCAGGGCGTGGACATCGATATCCGCTATGGCATGAAACGGCTGCAACCCGCCGGCACCATGGTGCTGCCCTTCCCTGCAGAAACCATCGTGCCGCTCTGTGCGCCATCACTTGCGAACGGCGCACACGCAATCCGCGCGCCGGAAGATCTGCGTCATCACACTTTGATTCACAGCGAAGTGTGCCTGATCAGCTGGCGCGACTGGATGCGCCAACACCGCAAGGTCCCTCTGGACATCTCTCGTGGGCCACGTTTCGATCGCTCGTTCATGGCGATCAGTGCTGCGGTGGATGGTCAGGGAATTTGCCTGGAAAGCCTGCTGCTGGTGCAGCGAGAACTCGATAGCGGGCGCCTGGTGGCCCCTCTCGGCATGACGGGCCCCAAGGTCCAGGGTTATACGTTCAACCTTCTGAGATCGCGAGCGGAGCTTCCCAAGATCCGCAGTTTCCAGGACTGGCTCTTCAGCGAACTGGAAGGTCGTCCCCAGCCAAATCGTCACGCCTGAGCAAGCGGACAAACGCTACTCGCCTTGGCTCCGGCCGCCTGTGCCTGGCTCAGCCGGCGGCCGGCATCGTCTGGACAAAAAACTCTGAATAACTGAGACGCACGCAGTCTAAATCCTCATTCCCCGCCTGCATCTCTCCAGACCGTTAGCCGAGCGACACCGATGAAGACCTCGCGAATCATTACCACCGAAACGCATGACACCCAGCGAGAGAAGCAGGCGGAGTTGATGATTTTCGGCACGCCGAAGGAGCGCCTCGATTTCTATCGGCGGGAAATTCAGTACGAAACCAGCCTGCTGGCCGGGCGCACCAATTCCTATCTGACGGCGCAGTCGTTTCTGGTGATCGCCTATGCATCGTCCATGGCCAACCTGAACGAAAACTGGGGAGCGGTATTCACCTTGGTGGTTCCGGCGCTGTTCACGCTGCTGGGTATCATCAGCTCACTGCATGCCTGGCCGGGAATCAGGGCCTCCGCGACGATCATCGAGCACTGGCACTACAAGCAGGAACAGTTGCTGCGCAGCGATCCCGAATTCGGCCATGCCTACGACGACTCACCGTTGTTCAGCGAGAAGGAGGCCAGCCGGGAGAGCACCTACAAGTCGCTGCTGTTCTTCCTGCGCTCGCCCTGGCTGTTCATCGTTTTCTGGAGCGTGCTGGGCGTGTTTTCGATCTGGTTGCAGTTGCCATCGGCGAATCTGTGAACCGCCGCAAACGAGCCTGATAGCAGCCACCACCCGCCAATCAAGTCGAACTTCTGCTTCTTGCACCTTTCAATCCTGATACATGCCGCGTTCACCAACGCGACCACTCACCGCGCCGTGCGGCGCATCAGCGGAGGTATCGATCATGAGTTCGAATCTGCAAGGCAAGAAGGTGCTGTTCATCACCGCCAACACGGGCATCGAGCGCGACGAGTTGCTCAAGCCGATGCAGGCACTGAAGGATCAGGGCGCGAGCGTCACCCATGCCAGCGTCAAGGGCGGCGAGGCCGAGACATGGCTGAAGGACAGCGAGAAGGACGTCAGCGTGCAGTCCGACACTCAGCTCAAGGGGCTGAGCGCTGCGGACTACGACCTGCTGGTGATTCCTGGCGGCACGGTGAATGCCGATACCCTGCGCCAGGACGAAGACGCGCAGCGCCTGGTGCAGGAGTTTCGTGATGCCGGCAAGACGGTCGCGGCGATCTGCCACGGCCCCTGGCTGCTGATCGATGCAGGCGTGGTACCGGGCAAGGTGATGACGTCCTACTCCAGCGTGCGCCTGGACCTGGCCAACGCTGGCGCCAGATGGGTGGACGCCGAGGTGCAGGTGTGTCCGGGGCAGAACTGGACGTTGATCACCTCACGCAACCCGGACGACATTCCCGCCTTCAATGATGCGATCAGCCAGGCGTTGCGGGCTGCTTGAGCGAGATTTCCATCAGTGCTGCTCGATGCGATTTCGCCCACCGCGCTTGGCGCAGTAAAGGGCGATATCGCTGCGTGACAGGGCCGCCTCGACGCTGGCATCGCCAGCATTGAGCGAGGAGATGCCAACGCTGACGGCCAGGTAGATCTGCTCTCCCGCATGTTGGATGGGCGTGCCGGCCAGCTCATTCTGGATGCGCGTGGCGAAGTGCATGGCCTTGTCCAGGCTCGCCTCGCTGAGTACCACGGCGAACTCCTCGCCGCCCAGGCGTCCGGCGGTGTCGGTCCTGCGCAGCTGGCTGCTGAGGATTGCGGCGAAGTGGCGCAGAGCCTGATCGCCAACATTATGGCCCCAGCGGTCATTGATGGCCTTGAAGTAATCCAGGTCGAACATCAGGATCGCCGCACTCTGCTCCGGGTTGCGCTGCAGACGTGCCAGCTCGGCTTCGAGCCGATGCATGAAGTGCCGGCGGTTGGCGAGCTGAGTGAGGAAATCGGTGGTGGCGAATGCCTGCAGCTCGGCCTCGATCTGTTTGCGCTCGGTCACGTCGGTCATGAAACCGTGCCAGATCACACTACCGTCTTCTTCGCGGCGTGGGCGGGCTTCCCCCTGGCACCAGGCAATCTCGCGCCCCGGTACCTGAACACGAAACGCCAGATGCCAGGGCGTCAGTTCCTCGGCAGAGAGCTCGAACGAGTCGATGAAGGCCATGCGGTCGTCCGGGTGAACGATGGCTGCCAGCGCCTGTGCATCCTGCATCAGGTGCGCCGCACTCAGGCCACAGATGGCTTGCGCGCCAGCACTGACATAGGTGAAGGCCAACTCGCCATCGGCTCGCCGACGGAACTGGAAGACCATGCCGGGAATTTCGTTGGTCAGGTCGGTCATCAGGGCCGCCGCCTGCTGCACCTGTTCCGATAGTCGGCGCATGGCGGTGATGTCGGTGGTGGTGCCAATCATGCGCAGCGGCTTGCCGTGTATGTCGCGCTCGACCACCTTGCCGCGGCTACACACCCATTTGTACTGGCCATCGCGGCAGCGCAGGCGATGCTCGACTTCATAGGCCGCGGTGCGCTGGTCCAGATGCGCCTGAATGGTGGCGCGCACATAATCGAGATCGGCCGGATGCACGCGGGTGTAGCTCTCTTCAATGCGATTGCCGATTTCGTGCTCGGCGTAACCGAGCAGCGCCTTCCAGCTGCTTGAGTAATGAATCTCACCGGTGACCACGTTACGGTCCCAGATACCGGTGCCACTGCCGGCGATGGCCAGCGCCATGCGCCGTTCGCTACCCTGCAGGGCGGCAATTTCATGACGTTGCCGGGCATCATCCGCCTCACGCGCCAGCAGGTCGTGAGCGAGGTTGGCAAAATCCTGCAGCGCTTCGTGTGCTTCGGCATCGAGCTCACGCGGCTGCTCGCACAGCAAGTACAGGGTACCGAGCGTCTCACCCTCGTACGTCGGTAGCGGCCAGGCCAGCGTAGTGGCGCAGGCATCGTCGATCTTCGTCAGTTGTACATCGCTCAGCTCGTGGCTGGCCCAGATGTGCCGTGAACCTGTACTGCCAGAAATCAGTACGGCGACCGCACCGAAGTGCCGGCCAAGCAGGCGTACCAACCCATCGAGCCGCTCATCATTGGCGCTGCCAGGCGCGGTGACCGAACACAGGGACTGCATAGTGATTCTGCCTGGATGGAAACGCGAAAGACGCCTGATATTGATACGCCATTAGCAGGCTGTCGTCTAATCGTTCATGCCGCTGCAACCCACGTTGATAGGCCATTGCGCCGGCTGTTGCACAGCCAACCGCTCTAGCTAGAACTTCTCGCCGTCATCAAGCAACCATCAACGGCTGGTCGAGCACAAGAAAATTGTTATGATATAACATCTTTACCAGCACCTTTCCGCGATGCCCCCGATACAACCCAGCAACTCGCGCTCTGGAGCGCCAGCTGCGAGACAACGCAACGACCTCCCAACACTTAGAAAACGCAACGCTAGGACCCCTCATGAAAGCCACTTCGGCCTCCCTCGCCATCATGACCGCACTGGTCACATCTCAGATCCATGCAGCCTCGCCCGGCAACTCCACCGTCTCGCTCGGCTCGCTCTACGTCACCCCAGACGCCACGGGCACGCTGCGCACCGACAGCATCCTGACTTCGGTCGACATCATGGGCAGCGACAAGATCGAGGACAAAACCGTGATGAACAGTTGGGAACTGGTGGGCCAAATGCCCGGCATTCAGCTGACCGAGACGCGCATGGGCGCCGAATCGGGCAAGGTGACCTTCCGCGCCTTCAATGGCGAGGGTTACATCAATGGCATCAAGACGCTGATCGACGGCGTGCCGAGCAACGTCAACAGCGGCAACCAGCGCTTCATCGACATGGTGTTTCCGCTGGATCTGGACTACATCGAGGTGGTGCGCGGCACCAACGATCCGCGCTACGGCCTGCACAACATCGGCGGCAACATCAACTTCGTCACCCGCCAGGGCGGCAACTACACCGATGGCCGTCTGACCTACGGCAGCTTCAACACCCGCGAATTCCAGCTGGCGGTCGGCCATGAAGAAGGCAACTTCGCGCAGAACTACTTCCTGGCCAAGCAGGACTCCGACGGCTTCCGTGACCACAGCGACTCCAACAAATACTCACTGGGCGGCAAGTGGTTCGTCACCGATGACGAGCAGACCATGAAGCTCGGCGTGGTCGCCCGCCTCTATCATCACGAAGCCGAGGAACCGGGCTTTCTCACCGCACGGCAACTGGCCGCCAGCCGCACGCAGTCGCCGGCGAAGAACGCCAACGACGGCGACGACCGCGACATGAAGCACCTCAGCGGGCATGCCGATTTCCAGCTCAGCGACGACCTGAGCCTGAGCAACAAGCTGTACTACAACAGCTACGACGATGACCGCACCGTGACCTTCACCGACTACCCGGTCGGCAACGCCCCGCGCCAACGCCGCCAGTGGCAGGAGCGCCAGACCGGCGTGCTGAGCAACCTGACCTGGCGCGCCCACGAGATGCTCACCCTCGATGGCGGCGTCAACTACGAGCAGCAGAACAACGAGTACCGCCGCTATCGCTACAACTTCGGCATCCCCACCGACTTCGACGCGCCGCCGGCACGTACGCAGAACGATGACAGCTACACGCTGTACAACACCGGTGCCTACGCTCAGGCGATCATCCAGCCCATCGAAAAACTGAAGATCATCCCGGCCTACCGGGTGGACAAGTTTTCCGGCAACACCGAGTTGATGAGCGGTGAGAAAGCCAAGCTGCAGGACTACGGCTGGATCGAGCAACCCAAGCTCAGCGTGGTGTACAGCATCACCCCGGACACGAACGTATATGCCAACTGGGGCCGTACCTTCCAGATTCTCACCGGTTCGGAAGGCCCGGCATACGTGACCACCGGCCAGGCTGCGTACAAGCCCTCGATCAACACCGGCAAGGAAGTGGGCGTGAAGTTCAAGCCCTTCGCCGGCTCCGAGGCGCGTATCGCCGTATGGCAGCAGGACGCCACCGACGAGGTGTCCAACATGCCCGCGACCGGTACCACGGTCGGCCTCGGCGAAACCCGCCGCCGCGGTGTCGACATGCAGATCACCGCGCAACTCAACCAGCAATGGACGGTATGGGGCTCGCACGCCATCCAGCAAGCCAAGGTACGCAGCGCCTTCACCGACGGTGGTCGCTCCCTGGCAGGTAACGAAGTGATCTCCACCCCGCGCTACATCAGCAATGCCGGCGTCGATTACCAGTTAAACGACGCCTGGCGCTTCGGCCTGCAAGCCCGCGCCCAGGGCGACTACTACATCGACACGCTCAACGAACAGGGCAAGTACGGCGGCTTCGCGGTGCTTGATGCCAACGTACGCTATCAGGTCTCCGCAACGACCAGCCTCGACCTGCAGCTGAAGAACCTGACCGATCGCGAGTATGAGTACGTGTGGTTCGACAACTTCTTCTGGGGCGGTGACGACCAGCCGATGTTCTCCCCAGCACCGGGCCGCTCGGCCTATCTGTCGGTGAACATGAAGCTATAGCAACACGCGCCAGCAGCTCGAATGAAAAGGCCAGGGAACCCTGGCCTTTTCTATTTGCTGATCAGAAGTACTTCAGCCAGCGAATGTCGCGACGCTGCGCCTTGAGCCTCGCGAACCATTGCGTTGGCGGGAACAGCAACACGGCCAGCACCACTGTCGCGGCCCAGACCCAGACCATCGAGGCGAAGCCGAAATAATGCCCCTGGTTTGCGCCCCAGATGGCGAACGCGGCGATGTAGAGCAGCTTCAGCACATACAGGTGCAACAGATAGAAGAACATCGGCGCACTGCCGAACACCGCCAGCGTGCACACCATTCGCCCCTCATTGCGGCGCTCGAAAGCAGCCAGCAATAGCAGGCCGACGCCCAGCGTCAGCGCCAGGAACAGCAGCGACGGCGGATATTTGGTGATGTTGAGCAGGCTCATCAGTGTCTGCAGCCCGCTCTCCCCGACCGTCCAGGGTTTCTCGCCATAGCCGTTGACCAGGCGCAGTACCACGAACAACGCCAGCGCGCCGAGCCCGGACAGCTGCAGCCATTGCAGACGCTGCCGAGGGTCGCGCGAGCTGCGGAACCAGGGGCCGATCACGTAGCCCAGCGCAATCACACCGATCCACGGCAGCACCGGGTAGGAAGTACGCAGGCGCAGCGAGTCGGAAAATTCGAGCCAGCCACGATCATGCAGCACCGCCCAGGGTATGTGCATGGCCGACTCCACACCGAAGTGCAGCCCGTCGAGCAGGTTGTGCCCAGCCACCAGCGTCAGGCCCAGCACGGCCAGCCAGGCACGCGGCAGCCATAGCAGCAGCGACAGCGCCAGCATGCTCAGGCCGATGGCCCAGATCACCTGCAGGTAGATCACCGTGGGCGGGAACTGGAAGGTCCAGGCGAAGTTGACCAGGGTGAATTCCAGCAGCACGAGAAACAGCCCGCGCTTGAACAGAAAGGCGCTGGTGGCCGCGCGGCTCATCTGCTTTTCCCCGTAGAGAAAGGCCGAAAGCCCGGTGAGCAGGATGAACACCGGCGCGCACAGATGCGCCAGGGTGCGGCTGAAGAACAGCGCCGGCTCCGTGGCCGTCACGTCCATGGGGTCGCCGACCTGCTGATGCAGGTAGAAGGTTTCGCGAACGTGATCGAGCAGCATGAAGAGAATGACCAAGCCGCGCAGGGCATCGATCGAAAGCAGACGATTGGAGGGCATGTAAGGCTTCGAGAGGGAGGTTATTGAAACGTAATACTATAACCAAAAACACACATGACAGTGCGCCTGCCACATGGATTCATAGCGACCGCCAGCGCACAACCGAGCTGAACGAAGCCCGCCAAACAAAGTCGGAAAAGCACAACACTCGCCACGGAGGCCCCACTCATGCTGCCCAACCGCGTTGTTCTGTCCGCTCTCGTCATGGCTGTGCTCTGCCCGCTTGCCAATGCGCAGGACGCCTTGCGCATCCAGAGCCTGCAGCGCTGTGGCGATCTGCTTGCCGGCGAGAAGCAGGAATGGTGCCTGCAGGTACGCGGCCTTGGCGAAGCGCTACCCAAACTGCGGCTCGGCGAGGACACCCTGCCCGCCGCGGCGGTGCAACGCAGCGGCGACACCCTGCGCCTGCAGCTCAACAGCAACGAACACCGAAGCGCGCCACTGTGGCTGGAAGACGGCGCGCGCGCGAGCAACCCGGTATGGCTGTCCCTGCATCGCAGCCATGTGCTCGCGGCCGGCCCGGATGAAGTGGCGAAGAACATGGACGGCCTGACCACCTACGTCGATCTGGTCAGCCTGCTGATCGAGGAAAGCCACGACGGCCTCGATGAGGCCAGGCGCTTGGCGAAGAAATACGACGCCAAAGTGGTCGGTGCCATCCCGCCCTTGAACGTCTATCAACTGCGCCTGCCGGTGAAAGATCTTACCGAGCGCGATGCGCTGGTACTGCGCATCGGCAACGAAACCAGCGTCGACGCGGTGGTCGTGGAGGAAAGCGCGCCCGAACGTGGCGAAGAGAGCGAAGCCGCACGCAAGCCGGCGCGCAAACCGGAGAAGAACTCCGAGGAATGGGCAGCCAATCGCTTCATGGATGCGGTGAACTACTACCAACGGCGCATTCCCGCGGGAGACTCGCCGATCGAGGCCGAGCGGATCCGTGTGGGCGTGATCGAACGCAACGTCGACTTCGACGCACCTGATTTTGCCGACTATCTGGGCGCCTGCCCGGATGGCAAGCCGCGTACCTGCGTGTATGCGCGCGATGCCGACAAGCCGGACAATCACGGCAGCACCGTGGCCGGCATTCTCGCCGCGCACTGGGACAAGGGTGGCAACACCGGTTTCCTGCGCGGGATGGACAAGGCCAGTAACGGCTTCGACGTCATCGTCGAGCGCAATTCGGATGCCGGCATCACGGCCAATATCGCCGCGTCGGTCAATCTGGTGGAAGACGGCGTGCGCGTCCTCAACTGGAGTTGGGGTATTCACCGCGTCGGTACGCGCAACATCGAAGGTGACGAGATAGACTCGCTGGTGCGTTCGGGCATCGCCATGAGTGGCTACGAAGAGTTGCTGGAGGAATTCTTCCTGTGGCTGCGCGAAGAACACCCGGACGTGCTGGTGATCAACTCCGCCGGCAACGGTTCCTCCTACTCAGGCAGAGACGAGTACCGTCTGCCCTCCTCCTTCATCACCGAACAACTGCTGGTAGTCGGTGGGCACCAGCGCAGCAAGAAGGACGAAGTTGAAATCGACGACCCGAGCTACGTGGTCAAACGCAACTCGTCGAACGTCGACATGCGCGTCGATATCACCGCGGCCGCCTGTGCCCAGGCCTCGACCCATGAAGTCGACGCCACCGGCGACGTGCATTGCGGCACCTCCTACGCCACGCCGCTGGTGACTGGCGTGGTCGCGGCGATGCTGTCGATCAACCCGGATCTGCAACCGGAACAGGTACGCATGCTGTTAAGGCGTAGCGCCATGACCATCGGCGGCGAGTACGATTTCGAACCGATGGACGCCGAAGACCTGACCGCGCCCATCCTGCCATCCGAGCGCAACTACGAACTGAGCGACAAGGACGTTGGCCGCTCGGCACGACTGGATATGCAGAAGGCACTGGACCTGGCGGTGCAGAGCCGTGACCGGGTGCGTTGACGTACCCGATGATCACTCGCCGGAAACGCGCTCGTACAACTCGACCGGCTCGACCTTGCCCTGGGCGCCACACGCGCTGTGCCCCAGGCCGAGGTGGCGAAAACCGGCCTTGAACAGCACGCGCCCGGACTGCGGATTGCGAGCCAGATGGCTGGCGTGCAGACGGCGCAAGCGTAGCTGGCGGAAGGCGAAATCAACCAGCGCATTGCAGGCCTCGCTGGCGTAGCCACGACTCCAGTAAGGCACACCGATCCAGTAGCCCACCTCGGCCTCACCACGGCCGATCTCCTTCAGCGCAATGCTGCCGACCAACTGGCCGCTGCCGGACTCGGTGATGATGAAGTTGGCCGCAGCGCCACTGGCCCACTCCTGCACGCAGCGCTCGATCCACCGCTGCGCCAGTTCGGGCGGATAGGGGTGGGGAATGCTGCTGGTGACATCGGCGATACGAAAATCGCCGGCCAGGCGCTGCACTTCCTCAGCATCCTGCGGCTGCGGCGGGCGTAGCGTCAGGCGTTCGGTTTCGATGCGATGCTCATCCATTTGCGTCTCCTGTCAAAGCCGTGGGGTGCACTGCGCACTGGTGTTTCTCCTGAGTCAGGCTGGAGAAGGCCCGATGGGATAGAACTCCCCGCCGCTCCATACCCCTAGCCAGGGCTCTCCGTCGATCTCACGCTCCACCGCCAGCTCTACCAACTGGTAGAACACGTTGCGATGGATCAGCGCCTCGAGGTTACGCCGCACCAGAATGTAGGGCGAGGGTTCGAATGTCACAGGGTCGATCTCCACGCGAATCGGGTGCTCGCTGCCAGCCACCACTTCGTCTTCGACGTTGGTGGTGAAACGCAGCACCTGCGCCTCCCCCTCGCCTTCGACCTGCAGGGTCACGGCAACGAAGGGCGCATCCTCGACCTGAATACCGACTTTCTCCACCGGCGTGATCAGGAAGTAGTCGTCGCCATCGCGGCGAATGATGGTGGAAAACAGCCGCACCATGGGTTTGCGGCCGATAGGAGTGCCCAGGTAATACCAGGTGCCATCGCGGGCGATACGCATGTCGATATCGCCACAGAAATCCGGATTCCACAGGTGCACCGGCGGCATGCCCTTGCTGCCTGCCGGCGGAATCTGCGCCA
>ENA-UOXB01001369-UOXB01001369.1-bioreactor-metagenome-genome-assembly--contig:-NODE-1369-length-11618-cov-14.637378_pt1 | contig 11618 bp, 11 predicted proteins | sample MGYA00238158_ERZ761615 | MGnify/ENA primary metagenome ERZ761615 (study PRJEB28904, sample SAMN06267902) | bioreactor metagenome | isolation source: Joint BioEnergy Institute, California, USA... | reverse complement strand
CCTTCCGCTATCAGCGCAGTCGCGAGGTGGTCGAGATCCTGAAGCAGGCCTGGACGCAGGGCGAAATCAACTATCAGGGTCAGGTCTATGATTTCAGCGGCCTGACCACCGATCCTGTCCAGCCCTATCAGACGGGCGGGCCGATGCTCTATTTCGGCGGCTATTCCCCCGACGCGCTGGACCTGTGCGGCCAGCATTGCGACGTCTATCTGATGTGGCCCGAAAAGACCGAGGACATCGCCGACCGGATGCGCGCCGCCCATGCCGCGGCCGAGAAATACGGCCGCACGCTGGATTACGGCTTTCGCGCCCATGTGATCGTCCGCGACACCGAGGCCGAGGCCCGCGAATATGCCCGCGACCTGGTCAGCCAGCTGGACGATGACCAGGGTCGGCTGATCCGCGAACGCGCGCTGGACGCGGGCTCGCTCGGCGTCAGCCGCCAGGCGCGCAACCGAGAGCTGGCCGATCTGGAAGGCTATATCGAGCCCAACCTGTGGACCGGCGTGGGCCGGGCGCGGTCGGGCTGCGGCGCGGCCATCGTCGGATCGACCGACCAGGTCCTGACCAAGCTGGAGGAGCTGCGCCGCATGGGCATCCGCGCCTTCATCCTGTCGGGCTATCCCCACAAGGACGAGGCCTGCCATTTCGGCAGCCGCGTCCTGCCCCAGATGAATACCTGCCAGTTGAACCGTGTCTGGGGCCGCGTGCCCGACACCACCCCCGCAACGCCCCTGGGCACCGGCGAAAGGCGCTGAGATGAACCGTGTGACGCTGACCGACGATCTGAGCCTGTCGCGGCTGGTCTATGGCATGTGGCGGATCGGCGACGATGCCGACACCTCGCCCGCCCATGTCCAGGCCAAGATCGAGGCCTGCCTGGACCAGGGCATCACCACGATGGACCAGGCCGACATCTATGGCGCCTATACCGCCGAAGGCATCCTGGGCGCCGCCCTGCGTGCCAGCCCCGGCCTGCGCGACCGGATCGAGATCGTCACGAAATGCGACATCATCGCACCGATCGGCAAATACGCCGACGCGGCCTGCAAGCATTACGACACGTCCGGCGATCACATCCGCGCCGCGGTCGACACGTCGCTGCGCGACATGGGCACGGACCGGATCGACCTGCTGCTGATCCACCGCCCCGACCCGCTGATGGACCCCGACGACACGGGCGCGGCGCTGGACGCGCTGGTGGCATCGGGCAAGGTCCGCGCGGTGGGCGTGTCGAACTTCCGCCCCTGGGACGTGGAACTGCTGCAGGGATCGATGCAGACCCGGCTGGTCACCAACCAGATCGAGGTGTCGCTGGCCGCGATCCAGCCCTTCACCAACGGCGACCTGGCCTTTCATCAGCGCCGCCGCGACCCGGTCATGGCCTGGTCGCCCCTGGGCGGCGGCAGCCTGATGACCGGTCACGGACCCGTCGCGGCCGAACTGGACGCGCTGGCGGCGGAATTCGGCGTGGACCGCGCGGCGGTGGCGGTTGCGTTCCTGTTGCGCCACCCCGCGACCATCCTGCCGGTCATGGGCACCAATTCGCTTGCACGGATCGCCCGGATCGCCGATGCCGAAAAGGTCCGGCTGGACCGCGTGCAGTGGTTCCGCCTTTACCAAGCAGCCCTTGGGCAAGAGGTGCCATGACGCGACCGATCCCGCACAGCTTCGTTCCCGATCCGCAGAACGGGCGGCTGCTGCGCGATGCCTTTGGCCGCTTTGCGACCGGGGTCACGGTGGTGACCGCCGCGACCGAGGGCGGCTGCGCGGCGATGACCGCCAACAGCTTCTCGTCCATCTCGATGGACCCGCCGCTGGTGATGTGGTCGCCGGCGCTGGCCAGCTCCCGCTTTCCGGTCTTTGCGCAGGCGCGCCATTTCGCCATCCACGTGCTGGCCGCCGACCAGGCCGACCTGGCCTGGACCGTCGCGCGCAACCGCAACGCGCTGGACCATGCGGGCCTGTCCGCGAACGCGCATGGCGTGCCGGTGCTGGACCGCTGCCTGGCCCGGTTCGATTGCGACCTGTTCGCCATGCACGAGGCGGGCGACCACATGATCATCGTCGGTCGCGTCCTGCACGCCCAGATCACCGAAGGCGATCCGCTGGCCTTCTTCGGCGGGCAGATCGCCGGGATCGCCAGAGGCTGACCGACCGCGGCGCCGGGCAGGAGGAGGCCCGGCACCGTCACGAAACGGGGGAGGAGACACCCAAGATGCGCCTGCTGACGGGCCTTGTCCGGCCATTGTCCCGGATCAACGAACAGCTGCTGCGCGCGGGGCGCGCGGTGGGCATCGTGGCCATCGGCCTGATGGTCGTGGTGACCATCGTGCAGGTCGTCGCCCGCTATGGCTTCAACAGCGCCCTGGCCTGGCCGGACGAGGCCGCGCGGTTCTGCATGCTGTGGATGACCGGCCTGATGGCGCCGACCGCGTTCCGGCGCGGGGGTTTCGTCGCGATCGACTTTCTTCCCGCCATGCTGCCCGCGACGGCCGCGCGGCTGCTGAACCTGGTCCTGCTGGTCGTGTCGCTGGTGGTGCTGATCGCAGCCGTGCAGATCGGCTGGCGCGAGGTGACGGGCCTGGGCGGACGCTTTGCCAGCGCATCGCTGTTCCTGCCCACGTCGCTGGATTTCAGCGACTGGTACCGGGTGCCGCGGTCCTGGATGATGGCGTCGATCCCGGTCGGGCTGATGCTGCTGATTTCCGTGAATGTCGAACTGATCCTGCGCATCCTGGCGCAGTTGGGCGGTGCCCGCGACCTGCCCCCGATCGAGGGGCTGGATGCGGGCCTGCGGGGGGCCGAGTGATGCTGATCCTGTTTCTGCCGCTGTTCCTGACCTTTCTGCTGATCGGCCTGCCGGTGTTCTTCGGGATGCTGGCGGCGCCGGGCATCCTGCTGATGCTGAACGGACAGGAACGCGACCTGACGCTGCTGTACCGCAACCTCTACAACGGCATGGACAGCTTTCCGCTGATGGCGATCCCGTTCTTCATGCTGGCGGGCGAGCTGATGAACCGCGGCGGCATCACGCTGCGCCTGGTCGAATTCGCCCAGGCCCTGATGGGGCATTTCCGCGGCGGCCTGGCGCATGTGAACATCCTGTCGTCGATGCTGTTCGCGGGCCTGTCGGGATCGGCCGTGGCCGACACCTCGGCGCTTGGGTCCATGCTGATCCCGGCGATGGAGAAGCAGGGCTATACCCGCCGCTTCGCCGCCGCGATCACCGCGGCCAGCTCGGTCATCGGGCCGATCATCCCGCCGTCGGGGATCATGATCATCTATGCCTATGTGATGGGCGAAAGCGTCGCGGCGCTGTTCCTGGCGGGCATCGTGCCCGGCATCCTGGTGGGCGTGGGCCTGATGATCGCGGTCAAGGTCATGGCCGACCGCTACGACTTTCCCATCGCCGCGCCCCGCCAAAGCTGGGGCCAGCGCGGACAGGCCAGCCTCAAGGCGTTCTTTCCGCTGATGACCCCGGTCATCATCCTGGGCGGCATCCTGGGCGGCGTCTTCACGCCCACCGAGGCCGCCGCCGTCGCCGCCGTCTATGCGCTGGTCATCAGCCTGTTCGTGCTGCGCACGATGAAGATCGCGGAACTGCCGGACGTCCTGGGCCGCGCGGCGCTGACCTCGGCGGTGGTGCTGCTGCTGGTGGGTGCGGCGATGTCGTTCAAGACGGTGATCTCGCTGTCGCAGACGCCGCAGATGATGGCCGACTGGATCCTGACGCTGACCGCCGACCCGCTGATCCTGCTGCTGATGATCAACCTGTTCCTGTTCGTCGTCGGCATGTTCCTGGACGCGGGCCCCGCGATCATCATCCTGGCGCCGATCCTGGGGCCGGTCTTCACCGGCATGGGCGTCGACAGCGTGCATTTCGCGATCATCATGTGCGTCAACCTGACGGTGGGCCTGGCCACGCCGCCCATGGGGCTGGTGCTGTTCGTGGCCTCTGCGGTGTCGGGCGAAAAGGTCATGACCATCGCCCGCGCCATCCTGCCGTTCCTGCTGGTCGAGGTGCTGGTGATCTTCCTGATCACCTATGTCCCGGCCATTTCCATGACCATCCCGCGCCTGACCGGCTTTGCGGACTGAGACCACCAAGGGAGGATACCATGCTGAAACCCGCACTGACCCTGGCCGCCGCCCTGGCGCTGGCCACCCCCGTCATGGCCCAGGAATACACCCTGCGCGCCGTGGCCAACTCGAACGAGAACGACGAGGATTTCGACGGCCTGCAGGTCTTCAAGTCGCATGTCGAGGCGGCCTCCAACGGCGCCATCGCGGTCGAGATCTTCATGGGCACGCAGCTCTGCTCGAACGGTGCGGAATGCCTGCAGGGCGTGGCCGACGGCTCGATCGACGTCTACATCTCGACCTCGGACGGGGCGGCGGGGCTGTTTCCCTATCTGCAGGTCCTGGACCTGCCCTACATCATGGCCGACGACCGGGTGGCCGAACGCGTCCTGACGGGCGATTTCACCCGCCAGCTGCGCGACATGACGCTGGAGGATTCGGGCGGGATGCTGCGGCTGATGACCATCGGCAACACCGGCGGCTGGCGCAACTTCGCCAACACCAAGCGCCGCATCCAGACGCCCGCCGACCTGTCGGGCCTGAAGATGCGCACCGTGGTGGCCGACCTGCCGCAGGAGCTGGTGCGCGCGCTGGACGCCTCGCCCACGCCGATCCCCTGGGCGGAACTGTTCACCTCGCTGCAGACCAACGTGGTCGAGGGCACCGCGAACGGCATCACCGACATCATGTCGATGCGTTTCCCCGAAGCCGGGCTGCAATACCTGACGCTGGACGGCCACGCCTACATGGGCGCGATGTGGTGGATGTCGAACGAACGCTTCATGGAGATGCCCGAGGACATGCGCGCCATCGTCGTCGACGGGTTCGCCCAGCTGCAGCAGGCGACCTTCGCCTCGCCCAAGCGCAAGTCCATCGCGGCCTATGAGGAGTTCCGCGCCGGCGGCGGCGAGGTCTATGTCCCCACGGCCGAGGAGAAGGCCGCCTTCACCGAGGCCGCGGCCCCGGTCTATGACTGGTTCACCAGCAATGTCGACGGCGGCGAGGAGATCCTGGCCAGCTTCCGCGAGGCCGTGTCCCAAGCCGAGACCGCGCTGGCCGAGGAACGCGCCCGCGACATCCAGTAACCCCTGCCGGGGGCCGCGACCCGGCCCCCTTGGACGCCCATGACCCGCACCGACATCCCCCTTGCCGCCCGCGCGCGCGCCCTGGCGCCCGGCCTGATGCTGGCCGTCACCGTCGCCATGGCGGCGCAGTTCCTGTCCGGCCATTACGGCGTGCCGGTGATGCTGATGGCGATCCTGCTGGGCATGCCGCTGCATTTCCTGGCCGAGGACGACCGCGCCGGTCCCGGCATCGACTTTGCCGCCCGCACCCTGCTGCGCGCGGGGGTCGCGCTGCTGGGCCTGCGGGTGTCGCTGGACATGGTCGCCGCGATCGGCTGGCCCTTCGTGGCATTGGTCGCGGGATCGGTCGCGGTGGTGATCCTGGGATCGGTCGCGCTGGCGCGCAGGCTGGGCCAGGACCGCGCCTTTGGCCTGCTGACCGGCGGGTCGGTGGCGATCTGCGGGGCATCGGCGGCGATGGCCATCGCATCCGTCCTGCCCGCGCGGGACAGCGCGGAACGCGACCTGTCCTTTACCGTGATCACCGTCACGGTCATGTCGACCTTCGCGATGATCGTCTATCCGATGCTGGCGGCGGGCCTGGGCCTGGACCAGCATCAGACCGGCCTGTTCCTGGGTGCCACGATCCATGACGTGGCCCAGGTCGTGGGCGCGGGCTATTCCGTGTCCGAGGAGACAGGCGACATCGCCACCGTGGTCAAGCTGATCCGCGTGACGCTCTTGGCGCCCGTCGTGCTGATCGCGGCGCTGGTCCTGCGCCGTGCCGCGCCCGCGGGGGCCGCGCGCCCGCCGCTGCTGCCGGGCTTCGTGCTGGTGTTTCTGGTGCTGGCAGCGGCCAATTCGGCGCATCTGGTGCCGCTGCCCGTGACCGATGCCGCCTCGACCCTGTCGCGGGCCCTGCTGGTCGCCGCCGTGGCCGCGGTCGGCATGAAGACCGCGCTGGCGCGCATGGCGCAGGTCGGCGCCGCCGCCATCGCCATGCTGCTGGTCCAGACCGCCGCCCTGGCCACGCTGATCGCGGTGCCGCTGATGCTGGGACTGGTGTGACGGGCGGTTGCCCCCTGCCCCGCTTTCGGGCCATCTGATCCGGACCGGAGGGGATCATGGCCTTTCACCTGGACGACTTTCTGCCCTATCGCCTGGCCGTCGCGGCCCAGCAGGTCAGCCGCCGTTTCGCCCGCCTCTATGCGGCCGAGGCCGGGCTGACGATTCCCGAATGGCGGGTGCTGGCGCATCTGAACCATTCCGGTTCCGTCAGCGTCCGCGACATCCACACCCGCGTCAATCTGGACAAGTCGGTCGTCAGCCGGGCGGCGACGCGGCTGGAACAGGCCGGTCTGGTCGCCAAGTCGGACCATGCGGGCGACCGCCGCCTGATCGCATTGGAACTGACCCCGCAAGGGCGCGATCTGATGGATCGGTTGGGCCAGGTCGCGCAAGCGTTCCAGGATCGCCTGCTGCAGGAGCTTGGACCGGACGCGGCCGCCCTGTCCGCGGCGCTGGACCGGCTGGCGCAGGATCCCGACGCGCCGTGACCCATGAAAAAGGCCAGGCGCATGGCCCGGCCTGTTCAACAAGGGATCATCGGATCAGCCGTCGGTCACCGGCTCGATCCCGTCGACCATCAGCAGCGTCCCGTCCGTGGCGCTGAAGATCAGCTCGGTCGGCAGGCCGCCGCGTTCCCCGCTGACGATCAGCGTCTCGGGGCCGCGCAGGACGACGACATTCTCGTAGCCCTGGGCGGACAGGCTGTCGATGACCTCCTGATCGGTCGCGAAACTGTCCAGGGTCGGGAACTGGACCTCCTCCATGGTGGTCATCCCCTCGGTCGGCACGGCGGTCTGGGCCAGGGACGCCGTCGCCATCAGGGCGGTCAGGACGGCGGCCGCGCCGCCCAGCTTCAGGGATGCGATCGGATTGGTCATCGTACTCTCCTGTGATTCGCTGCGGTCGATGCCGCTGTCACGGACCCAACCTTTGGGCGGACGAACGGTTCAATCACGCCCGTGTCACGGGGGCTGCTGATGATTTCGTGTGCCGATGTGATCGGCAGCCGACAGCCTGCGCCGGAACCTGCCCAGATCCGGCGATCCCAGGGCGGGTTTCAGGCAGGGTCTTGCCGGTATACCGGTCATGGACGGTGCGGGTCGGGTCATTCCCGATCGCTCGGTCTAGCGTCCTGCCGACGTTGCCCGGATCACCACCGGGTACGCAGAAAAAGGAAACGACATGATCCGCAAGATCGCATTCGCCATGGGTCTGGGCCTGCTGCCCGCCGCCGTTGTCGCCCAGGATGCCGCAGCGCCCGCACAGGACGCCCCCGCGCAGGCCGCCCCCGCCGATCCCGGCACCACCTACGAGGCCGCGCGCAACCAGCTGGGCATCCTGCAGTACTGCCAGGAGCAGGGCTTCACCGGTGCCGAGGCCGTCGAGGCCCAGGGCAAGCTGGTCGGCCTTCTGCAGGGCGGTGACGAGGCCGTCGGCAGCGCCGCCGAGGAGAAGGGCGCCCAAGGCACCGTGTCCGTCGGCGGAACCGAGGTGTCCCTGGCCGACGCCGTCGAAGAGCGCGGCAGCACCGTCGAGGCGACCTGCCAGCAGATCGAGGCCGCCGTCAACGAGATCGCGCCCACCCTGCCCGCAGGCTGAGCCTTACGCCCATGACAATTGAAAACGGGCCGGCGATCGCCGGCCCGTTTTTCTATGGCGCATCGGTGGCGTCGTGCGTCGCGACCAGTTCGGCCGTAACCGCGCGGGCGGCGGGGCCATCCTCGGCGGCGGCACCCGCCTCGACCAGTTCGCGGGCCTCGTCCTCGTCCTCGTCGGTCAGGGCGGGGGGTTCGTCGCCCGCCAGGAAGTTGCCGAACTTCTCCCACCCGGGGATGTGTTCGGCCAGCACGCGGATCACCACCAGCACCGGCACCGCGATGATCATCCCGATGACCGACCACAGCCAGGCCCACAGCGCGACGCCCAGGAACACCACGACCGTGTTCATCTGAAGCCGCCGCGACACGAAGTAAGGCGTTATGATCTGCCCCTCCAGCGATGTCAGGCCCAGATAGCTTGCGGCGACCATCGCCGGCCAGAACAGCCCCGGCATCACCACCAGCGCCACGATCCCCGATATGGCGACCCCGGTGATCGCCCCCAGATAGGGGATGAAGTTCAGAAGGAACGCCCCGATCCCGAACAGAAGCGGGCCCGGCATCCCCCAGGCCCACATCGTCAGCCCCACCGCCAGGCCAAGCCCCGCATTGATGATGGTGATGGCGCCCAGATAGTTGCCAAGCGAATCCTCGATCTGGCGCAGGGCCAGATAGGCGCCGCGCTTGTCGCGCATGCGGTCGAAGCTCTGGACGATCTTCAGATACAGCAGGTCGCCGGACGCGATCAGGAAGAACAGCAGGATCAGCGTGAACAGCACCTGCCCCATCAGCAGCGGCGCCATGTGCATGACGGTGCCCAGGGTCGTCTCGCCCTCCTGCTGGATGCGGATGGCGGGGGGTTCCTCGGGGCCGGGATCGGTGCTCTGCGCCTCGTCGATGCGTGCGGCGGCCTCGCGCAGGTCCGACAGGCTGTCGCGGACGCTGTCGAACTTCTGCTCCAGCTGCGCGCTGATGATGGGCATGTTGCTCATCGCCCGGCTCAGCGGGCCGCTGGCGGCATAGGCGATCACCCCCACGGCCAGCAGGATCGACAGGGTGATGCCCGCAGCGGTCGCCGCATCCGGGATGCCGCGGCGTTCGGCAAATCGGCGCAGGGGCGTGAAGACGAAGAACAGCAGCATCGCCATGGTGACGGGCATCAGGAAATCGCGCCCCGCGGCGATGGCGGCGAAGGCCATGACCAGAAAGATGCCGATGACGGCCCAGTTCGCCAGAACCGGGACCTTGCTGTCGGCGCGTTGTGAAAACCGTGGAAAAAGATGTCCTTCAGGACCTGGCATGTCGAACCCCCGATGCGGGCGCCGCGTTCCCCAACGCCGGTGGCACCCGTGTGCTGCGCAAACGCAGGCGGCGGCCCGGATGTTCCGAACCGCCGCGTTCACGTTATTCCGGATCGGCCTGGATCAGACCGGATGATCGCCCGATGCGTCGATGACGCGGGTGGGAAGGCCCATCTCTCCCAGCAGTTCCAGGAAGGGCCGCGCGGGCAGATCCTCGACATTGGCCATCTTGCCCGCGTCCCACGGGCCGCGCGCGATCAGGATCGCCGCCGCGACCGGGGGCACGCCCGCGGTATAGCTGATGCCCTGGCTGCCGACCTCCTCGAAGGCCTCCTTGTGGTCGGCGACGTTGTAGATGAAGACCTCGGCCTCCTTGCCGTCGCGGGTGCCGCGGACCAGGTCGCCGATGCAGGTCTTGCCCTCATAGTCGGGGGCGAGGCTTGCCGGGTCGGGCAGCACGGCCTTGACCACCTTCAGCGGCACCACGTCGGTGCCGTCGGCCAGCGTCACCGGCTGTTCCGACAGCAGGCCCAGCTTCTGCAGGACGGTGAAGACGTTGATGTAATGCTCTCCGAAGCCCATCCAGAACCGCACGTCCGCATCGGGATAGCGGGCCGACAGGCTGTGGACCTCGTCATGGCCGGACAGATAGGCGGTGCGCTTGCCCACCACGGGCAGGTCCCATTCGCGGCCGACCTCGAACATGCGGTTCTCCTGCCAGGCGCCCTTCTGCCAGGAATAGACCGTGCCGGTGAACTCGCGGAAATTGATCTCGGGGTCGAAATTCGTGGCGAACCAGCGGCCGTGCGATCCGGCGTTGATGTCCACGATGTCGATGCTGTCGATCTTGTCGAAATACTCGTCCTCGGCCAGGCGCGCATAGGCGTTGACCACGCCCGGATCGAAGCCCGCGCCCAGGATGGCGGTGATGCCCGCCTTGGCCACGTCCTCGCGGCGCTTCCATTCATAGTTGCCGTACCAGGGCGGCGTCTCGCAGATCTTGGCCGGATCCTCGTGGATGGCCGTGTCGATATAGGCGGCGCCCGCGCGGATGCAGCCCTCAAGGACGGTCATGTTGATGAAGGCCGTGCCCACGTTGATGACGATGCCCGCATCCACCTGCCGGATCAGCGCCTCGACCGCGTCCGCGTCCATCGCGTCCAGCGCGTGGCTGGTCCAGGCCATGTCATGGCCCTTCTCGCGCAGGCTCTCGATGATCGCGTCGGCCTTGGCCTGCGTGCGGTTCGCGATGTGCAGGTCGCCGAACTCGGCCGCCCATTGCGCGACCTTGTGGGCCGTGACCTGCGCCACGCCGCCCGCACCGATGATGAGCACGTTCTTCTTCGCCAATTCTGTCTCCTTCAGGTGGCAGAGGATGGGTGGCCTTAGGACAGGCTGCCTTTGTATTCGTCGTAACCGAAGCTGCGGACGGTGCGGATCGTTCCGTCCTCCTCGCGGCGCGCGATGGCGGGCATGGCGACGCCGTTGAACCAGTTCTTCTTGACCATCGTGTATCCGGCCGCATCCTGGATGCTGACCCGGTCGCCGATCTGCAGGGGCCGGTCAAAGCCCGCCTCTCCGAAGATGTCGCCCGCCAGACAGGTCTTGCCCGCGATCTGGTAGCGGTGGTCACCCTCCTGCGGCAGGCGGGCGTCCTGGCGATAGATCAGCAGGTCCAGCATATGCGCCTCGGTCGAGCTGTCCACGATCGCCACGGGCTTGCCGGTGTCGATGATGTCCAGGACGCTGACCTCCAGCGTGGTGGTGTTGGTGATGCTGGCCTCTCCGGGCTCCAGATAGGCCTGCACGCCGAAGCGGTCCTGGAAGGCCTTCAGCCGGTCGGCCAGCCGGTCCAGCGGATAGCCCTCGCCGGTGAAGTGGATGCCGCCACCCAGGGACACCCAGTCCAGGCGCTTCAGGATGGCGCCGAACTCGTCCTCGATCCGGGTCAGCTGGCGGTCGAACAGGTCGAAATCGCCGTTCTCGCAGTTGTAGTGGATCATCACGCCGCTGATGCGGTCCAGCGCGGATTCCAGCCGCTCCACGTCGCCTTCGCCCAGGCGGGAAAACGGCCGCGCCGGGTCGGCCAGATCGAAGCCGCTGGTCGAAAAGCGCGGGTTCAGCCGCAGGCCGGTCGCGATGCCCGCGGCCTTGGCGCCGAAGCGGTCCAGCTGCGACAGGCTGTTGAAGATGATCTTGTCGGCGTAACCCACCGCCTCGTCGATCTCGTGATCGGCCCAGGCCACGGAATAGGCGTGGGTCTCCTTGCCGAAGGTCTCATGCCCCAGGCGCAGCTCATAGAGCGACGAGGACGTGGTCCCGTCCATGTAGTCGCGCATCAGGTCGAAGACCGACCAGGTGGCAAAGCATTTCAGCGCCAGCAGCGCCTTGGCCCCCGATGCCTCGCGCAGCCGGGCCACCTTCTCCATGTTGGCGCGCAGGCGGGCCATGTCGATCAGGTAATGCGGCGTCTGCGGCAGGGTCATGGTCAACCTTACGTCAAG
>ENA-UOXB01001368-UOXB01001368.1-bioreactor-metagenome-genome-assembly--contig:-NODE-1368-length-11620-cov-6.632944_pt1 | contig 11620 bp, 9 predicted proteins | sample MGYA00238158_ERZ761615 | MGnify/ENA primary metagenome ERZ761615 (study PRJEB28904, sample SAMN06267902) | bioreactor metagenome | isolation source: Joint BioEnergy Institute, California, USA | place... | reverse complement strand
GGCGGTCAGCTGGTCGTACTGGCCGGCTTCGTCCAGCGCTTCGGCACGGGATTCGGCCACGCGCGCGTTGGCCAGCCCGAGCTGACGCACGGCCTCACGCATGAAGCGGGCCTTCTTGCCGTTGCTCTCCACCAGGGTGACGCGCAGGCCCGGGCAGGCGATGGCCAGCGGGATGCCGGGCAGCCCGGGGCCGGTACCCAGGTCGGCCAGCGTGCCATCGGCCACGTGCGGTTGCATGGCCAGCGAATCCAGCAGGTGGCGGGTGACCATCTCCTGCGGATCACGTACGGCGGTCAGGTTGTAGGTGCCGTTCCAGCGGTGCAGGAGGGCCAGGTAGCGCAGCAGGGGCGGTGCCAGCGTGGCCGCATCGAGGCCCATCTGGGCCAGGCCACGCTGCAGCGTGTCGGCCACGGCGGCGGGAAGATCGTGTTCGCTCATGCCGCCATTATCACCGCTCCGGACTCAAACCGGCGCGTCGCTGCGCCAGTGCCAGGCCAGCGCGGCACGGAAACGGTCGGTCGCCTGCCACTCGTGCAGGTGCCAGCGCGCGGCGGGGCCGAGCGCTTCATCGCACCACACCATCCGCAGGGCGTCCTCCTCCCCGGCGGCGAGCTGCAGTCGGTGCAGGCCGAACGAAATGCCCTGGCCATCGGCCTTCAGGATGGCTTCCTTGGCGCACCACAGGCGGAAGAACCACGCCTCGAAGGTGCTGTCGTCCAGCGGCTGCAGCCAGGCGATCTCGGCTGGATGGAAAAAGCGCTGCACGATCTCGCGCATGCGCGGCCGCGGGCGCACCAGTTCCAGATCGACGCCGAGGCGCACGCCCTCGCCCAGCGCTACCAGCAGCACGTCACCACTGTGGCTCCAGCCGGCCTCGTGCGCGGCCAGCGCGCCGGTCAGTGACGGGCGCCCGCGTGGATCGCGGACCAGCGGAATCGCCAGCGGATCACCGCCCAGCGCCTGCGCCAGCACTTCACGCGCCTGCGGCTCGCCGCGCTGGCCCGCCGCGTGCGGGCGCTGCCAGACCGTCACCGGCCCGAACCGCCAGGGCGCAGCGGCCTCCACCTGACCCCTCACGCGGCGCTGCACAGGCTGCACGGCGGGTTCACGGCCCAGCGCGTCAACTGGGGCGGGTTTTCAACAGGAGTCTGGACCATGGGCATCATCATCTGGCTGATCGTGGGCGGTATCGTGGGCTGGCTGGCCAGCCTCATCATGCGGCGCGATGCACAGCAAGGCATCATCCTGAACATCGTGGTCGGCATCGTCGGTGCACTGATTGCCGGCTTCCTGTTCGGCGGCGGCATCAATGACGCCATCACGGTGCGGACGTTCCTGTACTCGTTGATCGGCGCGGTGATCCTGCTCGCCATCGTCAACCTGTTCACCCGCAAAAGCATCCGCTGACCGGTCTGCGTGCCCTGCGGGGCATGCAGCGGCGCCATCCTGCGGGGCCCGGCAGCTGCCGGGCCTCGTTCGTTTCAGCCCAGCTGCACCCACGCCGGTGCATGGTCGCTGGGCCGCTCCCAGGTGCGTGGTTCGCGGTCGATGCCGGACGCCACTGCGGTGTCCTTCAGCGCATCGGACACCAGGGTGAGGTCGATGCGCAGGCCGAGATTGCGCCGGAATCCCGCCGCGCGGTAATCCCACCAGCTGAAGATGCCGCCCTCCTGGTGGTGCAGGCGGTAGCCGTCGTGCAGGCCCAGCTGCAGCAGGCGGGTCAACGCACCGCGCTCGGCGGTGGAGGTCAGGATGTGGTTTTCGTTCCACACCAGCGGATCATTGACGTCGCGCTCGTCCGGGGCGATGTTGAAATCACCCAGCACCACCAGCTTCGGATAGCGCTGCAGCTCGGCGGCCACCCACGCCTGCACGGCATCCAGCCAGCGCAGCTTGTAGGCGTATTTGTCGGTGCCCACGTCCTGGCCGTTGACCACGTACAGATTGATCACCCGCAGGTCGCCGAAGGTACCGGCGATCACCCGCTTCTGCTCGTCCTCGAAACCGGGAATGCCGATCTGCACATCCTGCGCCGGTTCGCGCGAAAGCAGCGCCACACCGTTGTAGGTCTTCTGTCCGGCGAACACGCTGCGGTAGCCGGCCGCAGCCAGCGCGGTGTCCGGGAACCTGGGGTCTTCCAATTTGGTTTCCTGGATGCCCACGATGTCCGGGCCGAAGTCGGCCAGCCACTGCAGCAGGTGCGGCAGGCGGACGTTGAGCGAATTGACGTTCCACGAGGCGATTTTCATGGCCGCGATTGTACCTGCGCGGCGTGGTTTGGAGGCCTCCGCCAGCTCCCGCTGGACTGAAGCACTGGTGAGATTGCATCGGGGCAACACAGGACGTTGCTACTCAGCACCGCGCAGGTCGTACAACTGAACACACGACGAAAATAAGCAATGGTGCAGGACCATGGCGCAGCCGGTTCCGTCTGCAAGGGAGCTGCAGCGGGACCACGTGCTGGGCTGCATCAGGCCAAGCTGCGGGGGTCATCGGTGACACGACTCACAGTTCGGCGAGCCGAGGCTGGGCTGTGAGCCGAATAGACGCTATATTCGGCTCATTAATTGAGCCGAATAGAGCGTTTATTCGGCTCATCCCGCCCGCAGATAGGCTTATGACCTCAGTCAACTGGATCTGGCAACAGCCCGGATGGCCAAACTTTCGCTGGCAGTCGGATGCGCTTGCCCCATTGCTGCGCGACTGCCAGCAGGCGTATGGGCAGCTGGCCGGCATGGCCGGCGCGGTAAGCGGTGATGTACGGGCGGAAGAAGCGTTGGACGCCCTGCTGTCCAACGTCGTGACGTCCTCGGCCATTGAGGGTGAGCGACTTGATGTGGGCTCGGTCCGCTCTTCGCTGGCGCGCCATCTCGGCCTGCTGGAGGCCAGTCCGCGACGCCCCACCCCGCGCAGCGAGGGCCTGGCAGAGTTGACGCTTGATTCGAGCCGCCGTTCAGATACCTCGCTGGACCTCCCTCGTCTGTTGCAATGGCATCGTTGGCTGTTCGCCGAACAGGACGATCTGCTGCCGTTGCGCATCCGCATTGGCGCGTTGCGCGGGGACGAGCCCATGCAGGTGATCTCTGGCCGCATTGATCGACCAACTGTGCATTTCGAGGCGCCACCGCGTGAGGGGCTCGAAGACCAGCTGAACGAATTTCTCAAATGGCTCGCCGACACGCGCCGGGACGCAACACTGGACCCGCTGCTGCGCGCTGGCCTGGCTCATTTCTGGTTTGTCACCCTGCATCCGTTTGACGACGGCAACGGTCGTCTTACCCGCGCCCTGACCGATCTTGCATTGGCCGAGGCGCAACCGCAGGCAAGCGGCTTCCATGCCCTCTCGGCGAGCATCCTGGCGGATAGGCAGGGCTATTATCACAGCCTGGAGTCCAGTCAGCGCGGCGATCTTGATGTCACGCCTTGGCTGCAATGGTTCCTGCGCACGTTGCACGCCAGTCTCCAGCAGGCGCTGCACCGGATTGACCGCGTGCTGGTGAAGACACGCTTCTGGCACGTACATCGCGGCCACACACTTTCCACCGGACAGGTCAAAGTGCTCAACCGCCTGCTCGACGGTGGCGAACGCGGCTTCGCCCAAGGCATCAGCGCCAGCCAGTACCGGGCCACTGCCAAGGTTTCCAAGGCCACGGCCACTCGCCATCTGGCAGATCTGCTCGGAAAAGGCTGCCTGCGGCGTCTGCCGGGCGGTGGCCGCAGCACCCGCTACGCAATCAACACGCCGGACTGCGCCTTTCCGCAGGCGGCTCCCGCCACACCGATGCAGAAAGGACGCACCGAATGACAACCTTCGACAGCACCAAGCTGCCCCTCAAGGACCTCCTCAAAGACATCGTCGCTGGCAAGATCCAGCTGCCTGACTTCCAACGCGGCTGGGTCTGGGATGATGAACACGTGCGCAGCCTGCTGGTCAGCCTCGGCCGTTCGTTCCCGGTCGGCGCGGTGATGCTGTTGGAGACCGGCGGCACGGTGCGCTTCCAGGTGCGACCGGTGGAGAACGTACCGCTCGAAGGCTTGTCCTCGCCAGAAAAGCTGATCCTCGACGGGCAGCAACGCCTGACCACGCTGACCCAGGTGCTCAAACTTTCCGGACCGGTCAAGACCACCACCGACAAGGGCAAGCCGGTCGACCGCCATTACTACATCCACATCCCCACCGCGCTGGCCGGTCCGGATCGGCTGGACGACGCGATCATCGCCACCGATGGCAGCCGCCAGCGGCGAAGTGATTTTGGCCGAAAGCTGGAACTGGATCTCTCCACGCGTGAACTGGAGTGCCAGCAGGAGTTTTTTCCCTGCTCGGAGATTTTGGAAGGCATGGGTTGGCTGCAGGACCTTTACCAGCACAACTCCGCTGCAGTGCCACAATTCTTCGAGTTCAAGAAGCAGGTGCTGGATGCCTACAACGAGTACCAGATTCCGCTCATCGTGCTGAAGAAGGAGACCAGCAAGGAGGCCGTGTGCCTGGTATTCGAGAAAGTAAACACTGGCGGCGTGCCGCTGTCCGTGTTCGAACTGGTCACCGCCACCTATGCAGCTGACGGTTACAACCTGCGCGATGACTGGTACGGCAGTCCACAGCGTCAGGTCGTATCACGCCACAAGCGATTGGCGAAAGAGCCGTTGCTGAAGAACGTGGAAAATACGGACTTCCTGCAGGCCGTGACCATGCTCCACACCCTGGAGAAGCGCCGTGCTGATGTGGCTGCTGGAAAGAGCGGCAAGCAGATTGCGCCTGTGAGCGCCAAGCGCGCCTCGGTGCTCGAGCTGCCCTTGGAAGCGTATCAGCGCTGGGCTGAGGTGGCGGAGCAAGGCTTCATCCGAGCCGCGAAGTTCCTGCGGCACGAGTGTTTCACCTCGCCACGCGACCTGCCTTATCGCACGCAATTAGCCCCCCTTGCCGCGGTGCTCGCACTGATCGGTGCCGACGAACGATGGCGCGAGCCCAAGACCCACCAGAAGCTGGCGCAATGGTACTGGTGCGGTGTGCTCGGCGAGCTGTACGGCGGTGCGGTCGAAACACGCATGGCCAATGACGTGGAAGAGTTGCTGGGCTGGATCGAACAGGATGGCCCGCAGCCACGAACCATTTCCGACGCCGCGTTCCAGATTGATCGCTTGGGCTCACTCTCCTCACGGTTAAGCGCGGCCTACAAGGGCATCAACGTACTGGTGCTGCGTGAGGGCGCCCAGGACCTGTATTGGAAAGGCCGCATACGCGACCTGGAGGCCGACGAAATCGCGCTGGATATCCACCACATTTTTCCACGCGACTGGTGCGAGAAGCAGGGCATCCCGCGCCGACGCTACGACTCGATCGTCAACAAGACACCGATCTCCTACAAGGCCAACCGCATGATCGGCGGTTCGGCACCTTCGGCGTATCTGGCGGCACTGCAAGCGCACAAGCAGGTCCAGTTGGATGATGCCGGTATGAATGCGCTGCTTGGCAGCCATCGGATTCCCATTGCGGCGATCCGTGCTGACGACTTCGAGGCCTTCTGGGATCAGCGGCAGCTCACGCTGCTCACATTGATTGAGTGCGCCATGGGAAAGAAAGCCGCGGTGAAAGAGGCCGCTGCGTCCTAGTTTCCAGATCAACAGCGGTCGTGCCGCCGTGCCCGCCACTACCGCATCAGCAGTTTCAGCAACCCGGCCACACGCGCATACGGCGGCCTCAGCAGATCCGTCGCCGCCCAGCGTGACTGCCACAGCACCGGCATCAGCTTGCTCATGCCGTCGAAGCCCGCACGGCCGTGATAGGCGCCCATGCCGCTGGCACCGACACCGCCGAAGGGCAGGCCTTCGGCAGCGAAATGCAGCAGGGTGTCATTCACGGTCACCCCACCGGCCACCACCGTGCCGAGGATGCGTTCCACCGTTGTCCGGTCATGGCTGAAGGGATACAGGGCAAGCGGCCGCTCGCGTGAGAGCACGTCATCAAGTGCGGCCTGCAGGTCCACATGGCCGCGCACCGGCAGGAGGGGACCGAAGATTTCCTCACGCATGAGGTCCAGGTCATCGGGTGGGTCCAGCACCACGGTGGGGGCGATCAGGCGCTCACGGGCGGCACGTTCCGGTTCGATGTCGGCCAGCGCGATCACTTTCACCCCGCGTGCGTGCGCCTGCTGCAGATACCCCTGCAGGCGCTCGAACTGGCCCGGGTTGATGATCCGGGTGAAATCGGTCGCCCCGCTGAAATCGCCGTAGCGCTGCACGACCTGCTGCTGCAGCTGCTGCACGAACGCGTCCCGGCGCGCGGCGCTGATCAGTACGTAATCCGGCGCGATGCAGGTCTGTCCGGCATTGAAGAACTTTCCCGTGGCCAGGCGCGCGGCCGCCTTGTCGAGTGGATAGTCATCACAGACGATGGCCGGTGACTTGCCTCCCAGCTCGAGCGTCAGCGGGACCAGATGCGCAGCGGCGGCCGCCATCACCTTGCGGCCCACCGCAGTGGAACCGGTGAACACCAGATGGTCCAGCGGCAGCGCAGACACCGCTGCGGCAACGTCTGCACCGCCCTGCAGCACCGCCACGCGCCCGGCGGGAAACACAGCGGCCAGCAGGTCAGCGAGGAACGCACTGGTCCGCGGCGTGTGCTCGGAAGGCTTGAGCAGCACATGGTTGCCGGCGGCAATGGCAGTGGCCAGCGGCACCAGGGCGAGGGTGACCGGGTAGTTCCAGGGCGAAATGACGCCCACCACCCCCAGCGGCACCGGACGCAGCTGCGCCCGCGCAGGCCACAGCTTGGCGCCTGCGGGCACCCGCCTCGGCCGAGCCCAGCGCCTGAGGTTGCCGAGCAGATGATCGATCGCCGAAAGCACGCTCATGCCATCGGCGATGCGCGATTCATCATGCGAGCGATGGCCGAAGTCTGCTGCGATGGCGGCGGCCATCTCATCCAGGCGCGGCTTGAAGGCGGCGCGCAGGCGCCTCAGGTCGTCTTCGCGCTGGGCAATGTCGGGACGATTGAGCAGCCATGCGTCGCGCAGGCTTCTCCATACGCGGGATATATCGGAGGACGGGGCCGTGTCGTTCATGCCCCGACTATAGCCATAACCTTGCGGAAAACGCGCGGTTTCGAACAGAACCCCGGGCACCACGCGTCTAAGCTCCTGCGCTTGATCCGTGCCGCCTGACCGTCGCTGACGGATGCGCGGCCGCCCCTTTTCCGGAGATGTCCCAATGCCCTTCCCCTCTCTCGATGTCCTGCCGGCCACCCGGCCGTGCCGCACGCTGCCCCCACGCGCGCGCGCGCCCGATGAAAGCGATCGCGCTACGCAGAGCATCCGTGTGCGACACATCGGCAACGGCATCATCAGCGGACGGGTCAGCGGATCCCGCGAGGTCTTCAAGGCGATCGGCCTGGAAGGCATATTCACCCCCGAAGATCCTCCCGAGCGCTGCCGTGAGCTGGCCTGGCTGGCATTCCCGAGGGCGTGCTACGCGCTTGACGTCTACGCACCGGAGGTCGGCGGCCTGGTGGTTCCCGATACGCTGGAGCGGCCCGCGCTGTGCCCACCCGGAGCAGGCCGCGATGTCGCGGTCGGCTACATCAACGGCGGCTTCTTCAATCACAAGGGACTTGCCGACCCCTCTGCCCCGGAATGCAGCACGATGGGCGCGGCATTCACCAAGGGACGTCAACTTCCCGGCCTGCCGGTTCCCGGCGCGTATCAGGCGGACTACCACCCGCTGCAGGCCGACGGTGCCGCCTCGCTGATGGTCGCGCCACGACTGTCGGTGGCCGGGCAGGCGGTGTTCACCGAGGCCGAGGAACAGCAGCCGCGTTACCAGCCGCCTGCCGGAAAGCGGGCGGACGGCTCACCCGACATCCAGCCCGGCTCCCTGCAGCATGCCGCCATGCGCAACCCGCGCGCCGCCGTCAGCTATCCACCGACAGACTCGACCGGCACGTTGCGACTCATCGTCGGCCGGGTGGCGGACCGGGAAAGGGATCCCGCGTCTGGCTACACGCTCGGTGAATGGTCGGCTGCCTGCGCACGCCTGGACCGGCTGGGCGTGGGAGAGGCCTACCGCAGTCCGGGGGGCGATGGCCCTGAGCAGCGGCTTCCCAACAGTTCGTCCAACCTGGACGGGGGCAACTCGGTGGCGATGGGCGCCCTGGTGCCCGGGCGGGTGCCGCTGCGGATTTCGCAGAGCGCGGGCGGCCGCCCGGTCCCCAACCTGATTGTGGTGACCGGACGCACCGGCCGATGAGGGGATCGGTGCGCCCTCCCGGAGGGGGCGCACCGTTTCAACCTCAGTCCCAGGACCGGTGGTTGTCGATCAGGCCGACGATGATGTCGGTGGCGGCGCCCTGTCCGAACAGATGGCCTGCATCCTGGTCACCTTCGATCAGGCCGGGACCCCGCAGTGACTGGCCGCCATGGAGCAGCACGCCCTCCAGGACTTCCACCGCGCTGTGATAACCGAGCCCGAGCAGGAAGGCCGCGCAACCCGCAGCGCGTGCTTCGCGCGCCGTCGTACGGGTGAGCGGGGCCGTTTCCATGTCACCCGCCACGCCCGCCACGAACTGCTGCTGTGCAGGCTCACCTCGGAGCATGTCCCATACCTGCAGGATCTCGGCGGGGGAGGCGGACATGTGACCGACCATCGGCTCGCGCATGGCATCGGTGCGCTCGGCTGAAAGCCTGAACCTGGCCCAGCTGTTGGCCGCGATCCGCTGCGGCATCGGGATGCCCAACGCTTCATCGGCCCGTTGGCCGGTGTTCTGCACACCCGCCCGGGGCATGCGCGGTGTACCTGCTGCATGCCTGATCAGCGTGCGTTCGGCGCGCTTGCGCGGACCGACCGCAGCAGAGCCGCCCACCGAGCGCAGGGTCGCGATCCGTTCGCTGTCCGGCACCTCCAGGCCCGCCGCGTGCAGCGCCCTGCGCAGTCCCTCGTGCAGGGCGAGGCTGCCATTGGACGGGGTGGTGAGCAGGCCGCCGATGTCCCCCATCAATGCCAGCACCACGGCGCGGTCCGTTGCCGTGCAACGGCTCGCATCGTCGCTGGAATCAGCGACCCGCCCGACCGCCTCGCAGACCGCCACCGCATCCTGCCCGGCCAGCAGACGCTGCTCGGCCGTCAGGTGGCTGGATATCTCCGCACGCACGTTCTCATTCATCTGCTGCAGCACCTCGTGCAGGCGTCCCGCAGCGGCGCCCAGCTCCTTTCCCAGGGCGGGTCCGGGGGAGTGCAGCAGCCCACGCGCCGCGTGGCTCTGGCGCAGCGCAAGCGGCAGACGGCGCGCATCGTGGGCGGTGCGCTGCGTCAACTCGTCATTGACCATGCGCTGCTGCTGCAGCACTGCCGCATGGCGCTGTGTTTCCCGCCAGGCACTGGAAAACGCGGGGACATCGGCAAACAGGTCCTGCCCCATCGTGCCCCAGCGCACATCCTCGAAGGCCTTCACCAGTGAGGGCGCGACCCACGTCTGCCTGAAGCTGGACTGGATCTCGAACAGGCTGTGGCCGCCGTCGATGTAGACGTACATGCCGGCCAGCGCCCTGAAATACGCCTCCACCACTTCAGGGGGCGCCGTCGCCGCCAGGCCACCGACGCCGTTCATGCGCGTGCGCGCATAGACCAGCCCGCCGATCTCCACCAGCATCGAACCGGACAGCCCGTTGACGAATGGCGTGACACCGCTCAGGAAGTTGTAGCTCAGCCAGCTGTCCGGGTCGCTGTCCACGGGAGCTTCCGGCCCTGCCATATGCAGCCGGTCCGGGCACCGTGTATAGAGGCCTTCGGCAATGCCCGGCATGCGTCGGGGATGCCCGGCAAAGCGCAGGTCCGCCGGGCACGGATCCACGTTGCGCAGGATTCCCATGTTCAGGCTGTCACGCATCGCGAAATCACCGTCCAGCCGGCCACGCTTGAAATAAAGCGGATTGCTCTTGGATTTGATGATGCCCTTGGGATGATCCTCCCGGTAAGCCTGGGTTTCATCCACCAGGTAGGTGAGGTACCGCCGCAGATACAGGTCCAGGCAAACGTCTTTCTGCGCCTGCTCCAGGGGCAGCGCTGCGACCGCTTCACGGGCGCGTCCGGACTGGATGCTCAACTGCTGCAGGCGACCATCCCGGCCGGTGTACTGGCCGCGGCACGCCGATGTCCAATCGGCATAGGCATCGGCCAGCAGATCCTCCCGGTAGAACGCCAGCAAGCTGTCCGAATAGCGGCGCAGCACCTCGCCATGCTGTTGAAACGTGTGCACCAGCAGGTGCCTGGCGAATACGGTATCGAAAAAGCGTCTGCACGGATCGTTGTTCACGTCGTGCTTCTGTTGCGTGCTCAGTGGCGTGAACGACGGATCGCAGCCAAGCACACGACGACGCAACGCTTCATCGCCCGCGCTGTGCTCGGCGCCCGGCTCACCCCGCTGGAACGGCGTATCGCGCTGGGAGAGCAGGCGCTGGAAGGGGGTGACAGCGCCCGGACGCAGGGTGCGCGGCCGGCCCTGGTTGACGAGTGCGCCATCGCTTACCTGTCCGCTGAAACGACGGTAAATGATGTCCACATCGCGGACGGTTCCCTCGTAAGGCAGACCGTTGCGCAAGGTGCCTGTGAACATCCCGCCGCGGTAGGGGTGGTTGCTCACGTGCCGCAGCGAGCCGTAGCGCGGAGTGCCGCCGGCGGGCGAGGATGGGGCGCGGCTCATGGACGGCGTTGGGAGTGCCTGGCTCATGGAGACAGTGGGGAAGTGCGTGGAAGGCATCGGGGATCCGTGGAAGGGAAAAAATCCGTCCGAGCGCGGCGACTCACCGCGGTCGAACAGAAAAAATTCTACGGTTCCAATCTGTGATCGCTTTCCCGTTCCGTGCGCAATCGCCTGGTCCGCGCGCAGCGGTGCACGTCATTGCAGTGGTGTTTACCGTGCCGCGGATGCGTCGCCTTGGCGGTTCGTCATTCTGTGGCCCGCATGCCCCCTCCCTGAAAGCTGCACCGGCAGGGTTCGGTCATGCTCGGCGTTTTCATGACCGGCTTTTGAACCGATGCCGATAAGCGCGTTGTCCGCTCCCCAATCTCCGCTCCCCGCGTCACCCGAGATCGTGCCGCTGTGCGAAGTGCGGGTCATCAATCACCCATTGCCCCCAGCCGCGTCGGTGCCCCCCACGACGCAGCCCGGTCACGTCCGCTGCATCCTCCATCTGCGCACGGTGCTGAATGTGGCGTCCCTGCTGGCCGGTGCGCTGGTGCTGTACTGGTCCTTCGGCAGGCCCCTGTTCACGCTCGGCCACACCACAGTGGAGGTGCCCGCGCCCGCACGGGCCGACGCGCTCTCCGGTGCCACGTCCGCGCGCGACGCCGCCCCCCACGCCATGTGGCGCGTGCTGTCCAGGTCGTGGGGGTGAGCGCACCCCGGCCCCGGAACGCAGGAAGGCTGCGGGATGCACCGCAGCCTTCCGTCCAGCCCTTCGGACACCGCGTTACTTGGGGATGTCCACCTTGCGCGTGTCATGGAGGAACAGCCCGCCGATCACCACCGTCATCAACGCGATGATGATGGGATACCACAGCCCGTAGTACAGATTTCCGGTACCGGCCACCAGCGCGAAGGAGATCGCCGGCAGGAAGCCACCGAACCAGC
>ENA-UOXB01001367-UOXB01001367.1-bioreactor-metagenome-genome-assembly--contig:-NODE-1367-length-11620-cov-8.734457_pt1 | contig 11620 bp, 9 predicted proteins | sample MGYA00238158_ERZ761615 | MGnify/ENA primary metagenome ERZ761615 (study PRJEB28904, sample SAMN06267902) | bioreactor metagenome | isolation source: Joint BioEnergy Institute, California, USA | place... | reverse complement strand
CAAGGCTTTAATCAGCGTTGATTTACCCGCGCCATTCATCCCAAGCAAACCAAGGCGTGTATCGGGCGTGACTTGCACATTGGCATTGCGCAATAGTGGCGTATCGCTATAACCGATGTCTGCCTGAGTCAATTCAATCAGTGGCGAGCTCATGTTGGCAGGCTCATAAAATCGGAAAGAAAAAGGATTGTCTGCCATCATCGGTGACAGCTCTGCCATACGTTCAAGCTGCTTGATACGGCTCTGTGCTTGTTTGGCTTTACTGGCCTTGGCACGAAAGCGACGAATAAAGTCATCCAAATGCGCTTTGGTTGCTTGCTGCTTTTCAAACGCTTGCTGCTGCTGCGCCATACGCTCATGACGCGTACGAATAAACTGCTGATAATTACCCGTATAAAGGGTGATTTTTTGTTGTTCGACATGCAAGATATGACCAACTGTCGCATCCAAGAATGCTTGATCATGCGAGATGACAATGACCAGCCCTGTGTACGCATTAATCCACGTCTCAAGCCACAAGATCGCATCCAAATCCAAATGGTTGGTTGGCTCATCGAGCAACATCAAATCGGCTCGGCTCATCAGGGTTTTGGCAAGGTTTAAGCGCATGCGCCAGCCTCCCGAAAACCCTTCTACGGGTAGCTCATGCTGGCTGGTATTAAAACCAAGACCTGCCATGATTTGCGCCGCTTTGGTTGGTGTGCGATAGCCATCAATCTCATCAAATTGCTGATGCAATACGCCAATCTGCTCATCGCTCACGCTACTCAAATCATTCAAAGCGGCATTAATCTCATACCACTGCTCATCACCACTGAGTACATAGTCAATCGCGGTCTGAGCGCTGGCACCCACTTCTTGCGCCATGTGTGCCACATGCCAGCTATCAGGAATGCTGACTTCCCCCCTATCCAGTGTGACTTCGGTATCGCCCTTACCCATCTGCGTCAACAATAAAGCAAACAACGTAGATTTGCCTGTGCCGTTATTGCCCGTTAAGCCAACTTTGTGGCCCGGATGTAGCTGAAAGCTTGCCCCTGCAAACAATTCACGGCCATCACGGCGAACACCAACGTCTTTAAATTCGATCATATAATTTCTTCATCTCAACAGTAATATAAAATATGGGGCAAGCAGAAAAACACACATCTGGCATGTTAATGGCGGCTATTATTTCAAACGCTTGGCGCATAGGCAAATGATTAAATAACTATTTCAAAACTAAGTATTTATTTGATGAATAATTGATGTGATTTATTGCAAATAATGGCGCGATAAGTGATTTGTACCAGAGCGTTAAATTTGGTTGGCAGTCACACGCTTGACAAACGAATCCTTATCCCCATTATGATATACTGCTACCAGATGAGTGTCAGTACGCCACAAAATGGTGGCAATGGCATTCGATAGAATAGATAAAATGCGCCCATAGCACCGCCCTAATGACAGCACCCAATCGAATCAAACGCCGTACGTATCTTTATTTGCAACCTATATAGAGCAAACCCAAACAGGATGACGAAAGCATTTGATCCTAGCAACTGAGGTAGATATGAACGAATCAGCCAACCAATTTAATCCAAGCGCAAGCCAGCCTGTAGACCCAACGGTATTAAGACTCACCGATAGTGCCGCGCAAAAAGTACGTCGCCTACGTGAAGAAGAAGGTGACAGTGACCTTATGCTGCGTGTCTATGTGACAGGCGGTGGGTGTTCAGGTTTTTCTTATGGCTTTAATTTCGCCAATGACTTAAACGAAGACGATGCCAATTTTGATAATGGTGATGTGACGCTGGTCGTAGACTCGCTCAGTTATCAGTACTTACAAGGTTCTACCGTTGATTATACGGAAGGATTAGAAGGGGCGCGCTTTATAGTGACGAACCCTAATGCCACCACCACTTGTGGCTGTGGCTCGTCATTCTCGATTTAAGGTATCGGTATATTATTATCAGGATGCCTTATATGGTGAGCTGACGCTATGGCACATCGCCTAGTGCAGCACATTCATAGCATCTATCTATTTGGTAGATGCTTTTTTTATCGATTTTTATATCGTCTAGCAGAAATGTTATGGAAGCCAAACAGCTGCCAAAAGATAGGCGGGTGTGCCTTTGCAAAGCTTATTGTATTTGTAATCGCTCGTGGTTTTCAAAGCAGCTTTGAGCTAAACTGACGGAATTCTAAATCCAATATTTACTTCTTTTATGGTCAAACGTCAGTCGTGTTTTGATTCGCCATAATAAATAACAATAGATGACTATTATGAGTAATTCAGCGAGTAGCTTTGTCAGCTTTGACATTCCCAACTGGTTTGACAGCAAACATTTAACAGGTATGCTGCGTGGTATCGAAAAAGAAGGCCTGCGCGTTAAGCCTGATGGTTTTTTGTCTCAAACGCCGCATCCTACCAAACTTGGGTCAAAACTCACCCATCCTTTTATCACCACAGATTATTCAGAAAGCCTACTTGAGCTCATCACTGATCCCAAAACCTCCCCAAAAGAGACACTAAACATGCTCCGTCAGCTGCATGTATTGGTCTATCAGGGCATACCTGAAGGCGAGCTCATGTGGCCACTCTCAATGCCATGTATGCTGTCATCTGACGATGAAGACATTCCTTTGGCGGATTATGGCAGCTCTAACACAGGCAAGCTTAAAACCTTGTATCGTAGTGGTCTTGGTATCCGTTATGGTCGCCGCATGCAGACGATTGCAGGTTTACATTACAACTTGTCTTTTGGTGACGAATTGTTTGAAGCTTGGCAAGCACAAACATCTGCTACGCAAAGCCAAACGCTGACAGAATTTAAAAATGAGAAATACCTAGGTCTTATCCGTAATTTTAAACGTCTGACCAGCCTTGTTCTTTACTTATTGGGTGCCAGCCCAAGCGTCTGTCCTTGTTTTATAGCGGGCCGCGAGCATGACTTAGAGCTGCTCAATGAGTCAACTTACTACAAGCCTACGGCAACCAGCCTGCGCATGGGCAAGCTTGGCTATACCAACAGCGTGCAAGAGCATCTTGATATTCGCTATAACTATTTGCCAGAATATGTCGAAGGACTACGCCGTGCCATTCAAACACCGCATGAAAGCTTTGAGAAGCTGGGTTTAGAAGATGCGGATGGTAACCCCATTCAGATCAATAATCATATTCTACAGATAGAAAATGAATACTACAGCCCTATTCGTCCAAAACAAATCACATTGACTGGCGAGACGCCAACCGAAGCGCTTGAGCGTCGCGGTATTGCCTATGTTGAGTTTCGTGCCATCGACCTCGACCCCTATAGCGATGTTGGTATTCGTCTCTCAAGCGCTTGTTTCTTAGAAGTCATGGCACTGTACTGCTTACTTAGTGACTCACCCGACCTGTTACCAGAAGAAGAAGAGACGCTAGCTATCAACCTTGAGCGCGTGGTCAATGAAGGTCGCCGCGAAGGTCTGCATATCTTAGACAATGGTGAAGAGCAGTTGCTTGAGAGCTGGATGTTGACCCATCTAGAGCGTATGCAACCACTGGCAGCTTTGTTAGATGCTCATTATGGTGGCAATGATTACCGAGCGGCTGTGGCTTTAATGCAAGGCAAAGCAGGACATCCTGAGTCAACCATCTCAGCACAAGTCAACTCTGATAGTAAGCGCTTAGGTAGCTTATGGCAGCTTGGTTTTACATTGGCTGAGCAGCATCGTGAGTCTTTATTACAGCAAACACTTAGCCCAAATACTCAGGCAAAGTATGAAGTACTGGCAGAAAAATCCATACTACAGCAAGCTGAGATTGAAGCCGCCGAAACACAAGACTTTATGGAATTTTTGCAGCAATATCGCTAAGTCTTAATGGCTATTTACCCTTTATAGATGACTAACTTTACAAGAGTAACCACCTGATGCTACAGCTGACCACTTACCGCAATTTACAAGTATTTCTCGTGATAATGGCCGTGATAGGTATGAGTTTTGCGCTGTTCTTTTTACAGCGTCATTTAGGTCTCACACCTTGCCCGCTTTGTATTTTCCAACGTATTGGTCTGATTATAATGGGTGGATTCGCTTTAATATCGGCACTATTCAACCCAAAATCGATGGTGGTAAGATTGATATTATGGATTGGTAGCTTAGCAGGTATTGGCTGGGCAACCATAGTTGCAGCTCGTCATGTTTGGCTCCAGCATTTACCTGCCGACCAAGTACCTTCATGCGGACCTGGTTTGGACTATTGGATGGATACCTTACCTATTTTACAGGTGTTCAAAGAAGTATTTGCAGGTTCTGGTGAATGTGCCACGGTTGATTGGACATTTATGGGGTTGAGTATTCCTGAGCAATCTTTGATTTTATTTGCTGTGCTATTGATCGTACATGTGCTGATACTATGGCGTATCGTACGACCTGCTAGCCACAACCGTCTTGCCTAAAAGAGGGTTAGAATTCAACTTATTTTTCCGATATAATCCTTCATCTAAACAGGCATAAGTATATGATTATTTGTCCCTGTTTGGATGAGGCGACTGTTAAGTCTCTTTGACAACCTTTATAAGTTACCTTGGTGACTCCTTAAACGGCTACTTTTATCTCCTTAATTTTTGTTTATAACAAAAAGTCCACAGAGATATACTTAACCTTTGATATCTTGATTCATTCTATTGCATTTTTAATTGCCTGATATCATTAGATATTTATCGTTTTTTCGTAAATTGTTAGTGATAAATCCTTGATTGTAGCTTTAAAACATCAAATAATTTGCTGACACTTTTTATTCGTTATTTTTAACATACTTATATTTTTTATAATCATATCGCGTTGTTAGTAATGCTGGTGATCTATAGAAGCATTGCTTGATAAAAAACCTTGTGTGACAAGAAATACTGTTTGATAAACCGTTCTTTGGGGTGACCATGATATATTCTGCGCCTACCTGCGCGACCATGCTTACTGTAGCCAAATGCTTTGGCCGCTCTCTACTTGTGCTGCCACTTTGTGTCGCGTTGATTGGTTGCGATAGCGCCTCTTCTAATGATGACAAAAATTTAGCAAATACGCTTTCCCCTTCTGATAACGTAGCACATGACTCGGAAAATCTGACCCAAAATTTGCAAGATGATAGCCTTCAGCTGTCAAATGAGTCGCTGGACCAAGCAGCGCAAGGACAGTCCTTAATCGCAGCTGCGCAATCAAGTAACGATGCCAATCCCAGCCAGTCCCTTATGGGAGTAGAATCAAGTAATCGTAATAACACATTGCAGGCCACACTAATGGGAGATTACGGTGGCATGGTGCCCTGTGATGTTTGTAGTAGTATCGATGTTACCTTAAATCTGTTCGCTGACGGCTCAGTATCAAAGACCAGTATCTATAACAATCCTGACAGCCCGCGTGCACCATTACTTGAATCAGGTGTGTATCGCCAAGACAACAATACCATTACGATTGTTTATGAAGATAAGAAAATCGAAAGTTATGATATCCAAGACAATCATCTTATCTTGATGCATGCGGACAAAACCCCGAATAATGACTATATTTTGTCGCGTCAATAATCCCATCATATAACGTTTTAAAGAGATACTTATTTACAGGATATAATTTTAGAGAACCAGTTTTTAGATAAGAATATCTTTATATAGATGCCGTTAGAGACATAAAATAACCTTTTCAGTTTTTAAATGCCATACGTAATATGATGAAACGAGTCGAATATGTGGACCAAACAACGCCTACTTGTTAGGCGTTTTTTATTGGTCATCTCATGGTGTTTACTTTACAATGAATGGCTATTTATCGCGCTGATATCTTGATCATGATTTGCTCTTTTATAGCAAGATATCATCACTACTTATAATCGTTAGGCCGAGTATATCCGATAATAAGTCCCTGTTGAAATTACGGATCACTCTATTCTTTTATTCTCTTAATTAAGCTTGTACGGAACGTCTATGCATATTCATATTCTTGGTATTTGTGGTACTTTTATGGGTTCGCTGGCGCTGCTCGCGCGTGCACTTGGGCATACAGTCACAGGATCAGATGCCAATGTTTACCCGCCCATGTCGACCCAACTTGAGAATGCAGGCGTCACGATTGAGTCAGGCTATCTGATTGAGCATTTGCAACCTGCGCCAGATTTGGTTGTCGTCGGCAATGCCATGAAGCGTGGTATGGATGTCATCGAGTATATGCTGGACACAGGGCTTCGCTATACATCAGGACCACAGTTTTTATCTGAGCAAGTACTACAATCGCGTCATGTGATCGCCGTTGCTGGTACTCATGGCAAAACCACAACCACTACGATGTTGGCTTGGATACTGCATTATGCTGGTATTGATACGGGGTTTTTGATTGGGGGAGTTCCCTTGGTTGATACGCCTGATGTCCATCTACAGCAGGTCTTCGCACACAGCAGTTATCTGGGCGCAGAAAAAGACAGCAATGGCACGTCACAGACTGGGTATTTTGTTATTGAAGCGGATGAGTACGACTCAGCCTTTTTTGATAAGCGCTCAAAATTCGTTCATTACCGACCGCGTACGGCCATTTTAAATAACCTTGAATTTGATCATGCTGATATCTTTGCGGATCTCAATGCCATTCAAACGCAGTTCCATCATATGGTACGCATGATTCCAAGCACAGGCAAAATCATCATGCCAGCTGCGACCATCAGCTTAGAAGACACCTTAACAAAAGGCGTATGGACGCCAATTTGGCGTACCTCAGTGCTCAATGCCACGGATGAACAAGCAAAAGATATTGATCTAAAAAATAGTAGCGACTGGCAAGCTGAGCTAATCAGTACAGACGGCGGTCAATTTAAAGTTATTTTTACGGACAATAATGAAGCAGCCGTTGTCGATTGGTCAATGAGCGGTATTCATAACGTGAATAATGCCTTGGTTGCGGTAGCCGCCGCCTATAACGTTGGCGTCAGCGTTGATACCGCTTGTGCTGCGTTATCTGCCTTTGCTGGTATCAAACGCCGTATGGAGCTTATCGGTGATGCGCATGATATTTTGGTGTTTGATGATTTTGCTCACCATCCAACGGCCATTGCGACCACACTAGACGGCGCCAAAAAGAAACTGGCAGGTCGACGAATTTGGGCCATTATCGAACCGCGTAGCAACACCATGAAGATGGGTATCCATCAAGACAGCTTGGCTGAATCTGCTGCCCTCGCTGACCATACCCTATGGTACGAGCCGACAGGTTTGGAATGGGGATTAAAAGAAGTGATTGAAAAAGCCAATGCTGCTCAAGACAACATCGGTGATCAACAAGTCCTTGCTAGTATCGATGCCATTATTGAGCACATTGTCGTCCATGCACAAGCAGGTGATGCGATTGTGATTATGTCGAACGGCGGCTTTGAAGGGATACATCAGCGTCTACTGACATCATTGCGTCAGCGCTAGTAAAAAATTCAGTGCAACTAAGGGATTTCTTATTCCCTTCATGTACCTGTTTCTCCAATGCATAAATGAAGCGTCGCGTCGTAGCAGACAAGCGGCGCTTTTTTATTGTCAAAATTTAGCGAATGGTTATCAGGGATTTTAATGGTTCGGCACGAACGCTATTCGCGTCTTAATTACCTTTGTAACCTTTCATTTACTTATCCTCCCTCCATCTTAGCAAATCCCTTGTTTTTCTCACATAGCTCATACACTGGTAACATTTCGCGCTTACCTTTATTTTTCTGCAGTCATTACAATGAGCTTATCAAAACTAGCAAACTATTATAAATGACAATAAATTAGGAGAATAACATGAGCTTTATTTGGATGATTATCGTAGGTTTGGTTGCAGGTCTATTGGCACGTGCTATCAAGCCAGGCAGTGACCCTATGGGCTGGATTATGACGATTGTACTGGGTATCGTGGGTGCTATGTTGGGTGGTTTCCTTGCAGGACTTATCGGTATTGACGCAGATGGTGGCTTTACTGGTCTAATCTTCTCTGTAATCGGTGCTATTATTCTCCTATTCTTGTATGAAATGATTGTCAGTAAACGCCGCGTATAAATTTATATGATAAATAAGATGTGAATAAGAATCCTAAACTCACAATAAAAAAGCCTTGCAAATTGCAGGGCTTTTTGTTGAATTCGCGAAAGTCATAATATGGCGTCTATAAAAATCTAAAAGAGGATATACGCGCGCAAGTATTAATAAGCAAAGTATTGATAAGCATTACTTTTGTCCCCATTTATCTTATAATACCAACCCTATTTTATCCTTATCATTGAGGTGAGCGTTATGGCATTACTCCCTATTTTAAATTACCCAGACCCGCGCTTGCGCACCATTGCAAAGCCTGTCAAGGAAGTGACTGCTGAAATCAAAACCTTAATCGCTGATATGATTGAGACCATGTATGATGCACAAGGCATTGGTCTGGCTGCCAGTCAAGTGGATCAACATATTCAACTGATCGTCATGGATTTGTCTGAAGATAAAAACAGCCCTCGGGTTTTCATCAATCCAAAGGTAACCCCATTGGTAGAAGACAAACAAGCTTACGAAGAAGGTTGTTTGTCTGTACCTGACGTCTATGACAAGGTTGAACGTCCTAATAAAGTGCGTATCGAAGCTTTGGACGAAAATGGTGAAAAAATCGATGAAGAAGTTGACGGGTTACTCGCCGTCTGTATCCAACATGAAATGGATCATCTAAACGGTGTCATCTTCGTTGATTATTTATCGCGTTTAAAACAAACGCGTGCTCGTGATAAGGTACGTAAAGTCATCAAAATTCGCGAAAAACAAGGCGAGCAATCCGCTGATAAGCAGCCACAACCGACCAACTCTTGATGTATTTATTTTTTAGGCCAAATGTTGCATGAGTACCATTCTCGTCGCTTTATGACACATTATGATAATAATGTGACGTTACACTAGCGATGTGGCCTAGGCCTTCATTTTTTAACGTATGTTTTTTCATTAAAGGTTTCCTACCATGACCATGATCAAAATTGACCAATATTTTGACCCTGCCGGCTGGCAGAAATTCACCAAAGCAGCTGAAGGTCGCGAGACGCCTCTTTTGGTAGTGGATCTAAGCCGCATCAAAACGAAATTTCATGAAATGGTGGGATTTTTCCCGAATGCCAAAATCCATTATGCAATGAAAGCAAGCCCTGCTGTCGAAGTCATTGACTTACTCGCCAAGCTTGGTTCAAATTTTGATTGTGCGTCTATCTATGAGTTAGATCGAGTACTTGATTGCGGCGTGGACGCGTCACGTATCTCTTATGGTAATACCATTAAAAAAGCAGAACATGTTAAATATGCGTTTGAAAAAGGCATCGACTTGTATGCGACCGACTCAGAAGCGGATTTAAAAAACATCGCCAAGCATGCACCTGGTTCAAAAATATTTGTGCGTATCTTGGTGCAAGGGTCAGAAACCGCTGAATGGCCATTGTCTCGTAAATTTGGTTGCCATCCTGATATGGCGATTGAGCTTTTGATTCAAGCTCGCGAATTGGGTTTGGTGCCTTACGGTATCTCGTTCCATGTGGGCAGTCAGCAAAAAGATGTCGCTGCGTGGGATGATGCGCTTGCCAAGGTCAAATACATGTTTGACTGGATGAAAAATGAAGAAGGCATCAAGTTGCAAATGATTAACTTGGGTGGCGGTTTTCCAGCCAATTACATCAGTGAAGTAAACCCCATTAAAGTTTATGCTGAAGAAATCAATCGTTATTTGACCGATGACTATGATGCGGAAGATATGCCTGAAATCATTCTTGAGCCAGGACGTTCATTGGTTGGTGGTTCAGGCGTACTAGTCAGTGACGTGGTATTGATTTCTCGTAAATCAAACACCGATTTGACGCGCTGGGTATATACGGATGTGGGCTTGTTCCAAGGTTTGATTGAGACGCTTGGCGAATCTATCAAATATCCTGTCTATACGCCAAAGATGGAAACCTCGACCAGTGAAGGTACGGTCGTATTGGCAGGCCCGACTTGTGATTCGACCGATATCATGTATGAAGAGGCAGGCTACCAATTACCAGAAGAGCTTGAAATTGGTGATAAAATCTTTTGGTTGACCACAGGTGCGTATACCAATTCGTACTCATCGGTTGAGTTTAATGGGTTTCCGCCATTAGAAGTGGTCTATGTTGACTAGTAATCGCTGAGAAATCATTGAGTAAAAAGTGCGGCACTGTAAATCACAGTGCCGCGCTTTTTTGTGGGTTGTTATTGCCATTATCAACTACTGCACCAATAGCGAAATCGGTACGCTATTATAACTATTGGTCGCTCCGTAGCCCCTACCTCCTGCTTGTTGGTTTTGGCTATTTTGAACGATTTGACCGATCGTTACCCATTGTCCACGTGGCACAATGATAGTGCTATTGAGGCTTTGACCCTGAATGCTGTTACTGCTCATGCCGTGTCGATTGTAAGATGAGTTAGATCGCGCCAGTCGCTCTTCAACTTGTGATAGCTTTACTTCGACTTGACCACTCGGTAGTAGCCGCGGTGTCACGCTAATGCCTTGGATCGTTGGTAGCAATACCTGCTGCTGAATAATAATTTGCCCTAGCGAACGAGAATACACTGACGCCGTTGGATAGTAGCTTTGAGCCAATGACCACAACGTGCTTGTCCCAATACTTGCCGCACTGCCAGATAAGGTTTGAACTTGATACAAACTACTGCCTTGCCGCTGGTTATTACGCTGATTGATAATTCCTGTGCCTTGGATACCTCGGCTCGTAATCACGACCTGACCTTGCTGATTATCGTATTGAGTACGGCTGTCATTGCCGACACGTACAGAAACCGTCAAGGCTTGCGGCTGACTGTCGATTTGTGCCAATAACTGCTGTACCGCTTGATAATTGGCGGGCGTCGTTTGTAGTACCAGCTTGCCTTGATAAGTAGCCACCGTACCGCCATCACGGCTCGCGCTTAACTGCTGACGCACCGCTGGCAGTAAAGCATCACCGCCATAAGTTGGGATAACGTAGGTTTGAGAGTGGCTTTGATTGGTCGCCGTATGCCCTACGATAGGCATCACCGCTACACTAAGAACAAACGCAGTTTGGCAAACATAACCAGCATTTTTCATAGCAACAAACGTATAGCTAAGCCTCGCCAATAAATTGACTCTCGACTTATCCATGTTTCACTCCTAGCGATGATTAAACCCTGATGATTAAGTAGTAACTACTCGTTTAACCCCAGCACATCTTGCATGTTGTATTGCCCAACTTCTTGCTGAATTACCCAAGTCGCCGCGCGTACTGCACCAGCCGCAAACGTCATGCGTGCCCGTGCTCTATGCGTAATTTCAACCACTTCGCCATCAGCGATGAACATCACCGTATGGTCACCGATGATTTCGCCACCGCGAATGGCATGAATACCGATCGTACCGGCTTCGCGCTCGCCCGTTTGGCCTTCACGTCCATAGACAGCAACGTCTTTGAGGTTCTGTCCACGAGCATCTGCGACGGCTTCTGCCATCATATAAGCTGTGCCAGATGGCGCATCGATTTTGTGCTTGTGATGGGCTTCGATCACTTCTACATCGGCATCAGTTCCAAAGGCTTTGGCAGCCATCTCTAATAGCTTCAACGACAGATTGACGCCAGTAG
>ENA-UOXB01001366-UOXB01001366.1-bioreactor-metagenome-genome-assembly--contig:-NODE-1366-length-11626-cov-11.912713_pt1 | contig 11626 bp, 9 predicted proteins | sample MGYA00238158_ERZ761615 | MGnify/ENA primary metagenome ERZ761615 (study PRJEB28904, sample SAMN06267902) | bioreactor metagenome | isolation source: Joint BioEnergy Institute, California, USA... | reverse complement strand
CCTTGATCGACAGCCTGGCCCGCACCGGCAACATGCACAGCAGCGCCCAGCAGCTGGGGCTGAGCCAGCCTGCGGTGAGCAAGATGCTGCGCGACATCGAGAACCAGTTCGGCTTCACCCTGTTCGAACGTCTCAACCGCGAACTGCCGGCAACCGAGCTGGGCGCGGAAGTGATCGCCTATGCACAGCGCGCCCTGAATGATTGCCAGACCTTCAGCTATCGCCTGGAAAGCCTGCGCCAGGGCGGCCATGGCTACCTCAAGGTGGGCGCCATCTTCGCCGCCACTGCCCACGCCCTGCCTGAAACCCTGTTGCGCCTGAAAGGCAGGCGCCCGCTGCTGACCATCGAACTGCTGGAGGACACCAGTGACCATCTGCTCAAGTTGCTGGAGCACAAGCAGCTGGACCTGGTGGTCGGGCGCTTCACCGATCATCCGCAGCGCCAGCGCTTCGATTTCACCGCGCTGGCCGAAGAACCCTTCCTGCTCATCGCCCGCCCCGAACACCCGCTCTGCGCGCGGCAACGCGTCAGCCCGGCGCAACTGACCGAATGGCCCTGGGTGCTCTACCCGCTCAACACCCCGCTGCGTCAATCGCTGGAGCAGTCGTTCAGCGACGCCGGGGTCAACCCGCCAGCGAACAGCATCGAAACCACCTCCGTGCAAACCACGCTGAAACTGCTGTGCAACAGCGACACCCTGGCCCTGCTGCCGGAAGCCGTGGTGCGACAGAACCTGCTCGACGGCAGCCTGAAACAGGTACAGACAAACCTGGCGCCGCCGCCACTGGCCTACGGTGTGCTGCTGCGCAAGGACGAGCCCATATCCTCTGCAGTCCGCGACTTCATAGAGGCGTTGCGGGCAGCCATTCGCGACGAATCATCAGCGAATAACCCCTAGTTATGACTCGATGAGAAAGCCTCATTAGACACCTCCCCCAGAGTTGCCTAGTTTCGGCCTGGCTTTGATTCCACGCCGTGCCATCTGCCTGGCCGACTCGTTCAAGCGGAACCTAGCTGCACCTCACTCAAAATAACTTCAATAGGTGACCTTTCATGATCAAGCTAAGCACTCTGCTTCGCCCGCTCAGCCTCGCCCTCGGCTTTTCCCTTCTGGGCGCCCCAGTGGCAGCCATGGCCGAATACCCGAACAAACCCATCCAGCTGATCGTGCCGTGGGCCGCCGGTGGCGGCAGCGACTCTGCCGCACGCGGTATCGCCACGGCGCTGGAGAAGGAGTTGGGCGTCACCATCAACGTGGTCAACCGTCCCGGCGGTGGCAGCGTGGTGGGCCACACGGTGATGGCCAGCGCCAAACCCGACGGCTACACCCTGGGCTTCGTGACCGGTGAGCTGAACATGATGCACTGGCAGGGGCTGACCAAGATCACCCACGAGGACTTCACGCCCCTGGCCATGACCAACTACGACTACCCGGGCGTACAGGTCAGCGCCGATGCGCCGTACAGCAACGTCGAAGAGCTCCTGAAGGACATCGCCGACAAGCCGAAGGGTACCTTCAAGGCTTCCGGTACCGGCCTGGGCGGCATCTGGCATGTGGCCTTCGCCGGCCTGCTGATGGATCGCGGCATCGAGCCCAACAAGGTCACCTGGATTCCCAGCCAGGGCGCGGCTCCGGCCATGGTCGAACTGGCCGCTGGCAGCATCGAACTCGTCCCGTCCTCGGTACCCGAAGCCCGCTCGATGATCGAAGCCGGCAAGGCCAAGGGCCTGGCGATTCTCTCCCCCGAGCGCAACCCGGCCTTCCCGGATATCCCGACGATCAAGGAGAGCATCGGCAGCGACTACTCGCTGGGTGAGTGGCGCGGTGTCGCCGGCCCCAAAGGCATGGACCCGGCCGTGGTGGCCAAGCTCGAGGACGCCCTGGAGAAGGCCTACAACAGCGAGTTCTACCAGGACTTCATGAAGCGCCAGGGTTTCGGTGTCGAATGGCACAAGGGCGAGGACTTCAAGAAATTCCTGGTCGACAACAATGCGTACATGGGCGGCATCATCGAAAAGATCGGCATGAAGAAGTGACTTCATCCGATGCGACGCCCCGCCGGGGCGTCGCATGCTTTTGTTCCAGCGGTTCGAGAACGCACCATGAAAGACCTTCTGTTCGGCATCATTTTCATCGCCCTTGGCATCACCGTATGGCTGCTCGCGCGTGAGTTCCCCGCCGTACCGGGCATGCAGTACGGGGCCGACCTGTTTCCTTCCCTGATTGCCATCGGCATGACCGTAGGCGGTCTGCTGCTGAGCATCAGCGCCCTGCGCCAGCTGCGCGCCAGTGGGCCGGACCAAAGCACACCCCGCCTGCCCCTGCCCAGCTTCGCGGTGATTCTGCCGGGCATCCTGGTGGTGGCCTACATCTACCTCAGCGACGTGCTGGGCGCGGCCACGATGATGCTGCTGATCATGCTGGTGCTGCTTGTGCAACGCGGTGTTCGCGTACTGCCCGCCATCGTCATCGCTGCGCTGGCCACGGCGGTGATCAGCCTGTCCTTCGGCCACCTGCTCAAGGTCCCTTTGCCCGTCGGCCCTCTGGGTTTCTGAGGAAACACGCATGAACGAACTACTCGACGGCATCTTGCTCGTTTTCAATTTCCAGACGCTGTTTGTGATCATCATTGCAGCGCTGTTCGGCGTTTTCGTCGGCGCCATTCCAGGCCTTTCGGCCACCATGGCCGTTGCGTTGCTGGTGCCCATCACCTTCGCCATGGAGCCCACTGCCGCCATCGCCGCGATCATCACCACTGCGGCCATGGCGATCTTCGCCGGCGACATCCCCGGCACCTACCTGAACATCCCCGGCACACCGGCATCAGCGGCCTACGTCGCCGACTCAGCCGCGCTCGGGCGCATGGGTCGTGCCCGCGAAGCATTGGGGGTAAACGTCACCTGCTCGGTGATCGGCGGTCTGACCGGCACCCTGGTGCTGGTGATGATTGCGCCTTCGCTGGCCGAGTTCGCGCTGAACTTCAGCTCCTTCGAATACTTCTGGCTGGCCGTGCTCGGCCTGGGCAGCGCGGTGTTCATCTCCACCGGTTCGGCGATCAAGGGATTCCTGTCACTGCTGGTTGGATTGCTGCTGGCCACCGTCGGCCTGGACCTGGTCACCGGTGCGCCGCGCTTCACCTTCGACGTGCCGGACCTGATGGCCGGGATCAACTTCATTCCGGTGATGATCGGCTTCTTCGCCATGTACGAGGTCATGAAGCTCTACGCTCAACCGCGGGACAAGGCCAATGACAACGGCTCGGCCCAGGACATCGCCCCCCAGAGCGGCAGCGTCTTCGGCCTGGTGCCGATGCACCTCAAGCGCTACTGGAAGAACGTGATCCGCGGCAGCAGCCTGGGCGCCTTCATCGGCGCACTGCCGGGTGCCGGCGCGGACATCGCCGCCTGGATCTGCTACGCCGTCAGCAAGAAACGCTCGAAGACGCCCGAAGCCTATGGCAAAGGTCATATCGAGGGTCTGGTCGACGCCGGCTCGGCGAACAACGCTGCGGTAGCGGGTGCCTGGGTACCGGCTCTGGTGTTCGGCATTCCCGGCGACTCGATCACCGCCATCGTGATCGGCGTGCTGTACATGAAGGGCATGAACCCCGGCCCGACCATCTTCATGGACAACAGCGCCATGGCCTACGGTCTGTTCACCGCCTTCTTCGTCGCCAACCTGATCCTGATCCCCATCGGCTACCTGGCGATTCGCAGCGCCCACGTCTTTGCCGTCACGCCAACCCGCGTGCTGATGCCGATCATCCTGTGCTTCTGCATCGTCGGCGCCTTTGCCATCAACAACAGCATCACCGACGTGTGGATCATGTTGATCTGCGGCGTGGTCGCCTACCTGATCGCCAGCGCCGACTTCCCCATCGCCCCGGCGATCCTGGGCCTGGTGCTGGGCAATATCCTGGAAAGCAATTTCATGACCTCGATGATCAAGGCCAACGGCAATCTGCTGGCCTTCGTCGAGCGCCCGATCAGCATCGGCCTGGCCTCGCTCGTACTGCTGGTGGCCCTGTTCCCGTTGCTCGCCAAGTACTGGCGCATGCGCTACCCACGCGCCCTGACCAAGCCCAAGGAAGCACTCGAATGAGCCGTATCGCCCCTGCAGAACTCGAACAATTCATCGAACAGCTGTTTCTCGACGCTGAGGTCAGCGCGGACGTGGCAAGTGTCGTCAGCCGCGTACTGGTCGAGGGCGATCTGCTCGGCCATCACACCCATGGCGTGAAGCTCGCACAGGGCTATCTCAAGGACCTGCGCGCCGGCCACGCCAAAGGCAATGCCGAGAGTCTGCGGATCATCCGCCAGACACCTGCGGCGCGACTCTATGACGCCGACTACCTGCTTGGCCCCTACTGCGTGGAGCAGGCGCTGGACTTCACCACGCAGGCAGCCCGCACCTTCGGCATCGGCGTGGCGACCATCCGCCGCTCGCACCATATCGCCTGCCTGGCGGCCTACCTGCAGCGCTACACCGAGCAGAACCTGATTCCGCTGGTACTCACTTCCGACCCGGCCGTGGCCTCGGTGGCACCGCATGGCGGCCTCGACCCGGTGTACACGCCCAATCCGCTGGGCATCGGCATTCCCACCGGCGAGAAGCCGATTCTCATCGACGTCAGCATGTCGACCATCACCAATGGCCTGGTGAACAAGACCCATCAGGCTGGCGGGCAGCTCGAGCATGCCGCGCTGATCGGCCCGGATGGCCAGCCGACCCGCGATACGGCGGCGTACTTCGGCACACCGCCGGGCGCGATCCTGCCGCTGGGCAGCCTGGAGTTCGGCCACAAGGGCTTCGCCCTCGGCACCATGGTCGAGGCGCTGACCGCCGGCCTGGGCGGCTTCGGCCGCAAGGATGGCGTCAAGCAATGGGGGGCGGCAGTGACCGTGCTGACCTTCGACCCGGCATTCTTCGGCGGCGTCGATGAGTTCAAGGCAGAGATGGATCACTTCGTCGGCGCCTGCCTGGACAGCCGGCCGCGCGAACCCAAGCGCCCGGTGCGCATGCCCGGTCATGCCGGCATCGACCGCCGCGCCAAGGCCTTCGAACAGGGGCTGGAGCTGCCGGAGGATGTGCTGGCGGCGCTGCGTGGGGCAGCCAGCGAAGCCGGTTGCGAATACCCCTTCTGATAGCGCGCAGCGTGCTCGGATAGGCTCAGCGACACGTGGCAGCAACCGGGACGCAGAGGGCTCAGCTCTCGTCCCGGAAATCCCCCCGGCACGCCCACTATGGACAGTGGACGAGCAATTCAGACTGCCGACCGCTCCACCGTCGGCAACAGCTGCGCGCTCTCGCGCAACAGCGCCAGCACGCTCCTGGCAGCAGGAGACAGCAGCTCCTCGTTCTTGGTGATGATGCCGTAGGCCATCAGGTTGCGATTGAGGTCCTCCTCTATTCCAGCCTCCAGTTCGGCGATCGCCAGCATGCCGTAGCGTGCGTAGTGCGCCACCACTTCGCGCGGCAGCACGGTCAGCATGTCGTTCTGCTCCAGCAGCGTGGTCACCATCAACAGGTTTTCGGCATTCACCACCTTGCTCGGTGGGTACATGCCGACGTGCTGGAAGAGAGCATCGAACTCATGCCGCAGCACACTACCGGACGGCGGCAGCACCCAATCGGCAGCGTGCAGGTCCTCGCGCGACAGTACATGGTTGATCAGTCCTGCCCGCGCACAGACGCACAGTGGTTCCTTGTACAAGGGCTCGAAGCACATGCCGGTCTGGGCACTGTCGGCAAAGAACCGCGCAACCAGGAAATCCAGCTCGCCATCGTTGAGGATCGCCATCAGATCGAGGCTCGACCCGGTACGAATACTCAACTCCAGATTCGGATGGCTCTGTTTGACTCGTCGCGTCAGCTCCGGAAGCAGCTCGGCACAGGGGGTGAGGATGGTGCCGATGCGCACATGCCCGCGTTGCCCACCGCGCATCGCACAGACTTCATCGAAGGCATCCTCGAGGCTGGTCTGGATTCTCCGTGCATGACGGATCATCGCCTCGCCATAGAGCGTCGGCACCACGCCACGGGCATGTCGCTCGAACAGCGCTACTTCCAGGCCATCCTCGAGCTCCTTGAGCAGCTTGGAGATGGCCGGCTGGGAGATACCCAGACCTTCGGCGGCACGATTTAGGTTGCCGGTATCACCCAGCGCCACCAACAGGGGAATGTGCCGGCTCTTCAGCCGGGCCCGGACAAACCAACTGCTATTGAGAGGTTTCATAAAGAATCAGGTATATCCATTTGGATATGTAGAAGGCGCAATTACATATTTGTTGATGATCCCTCGTCTGTCTACTCTCTACCCTCAGAATTACAGATGTCGCACTGCCCGTCTGTTTTCTGCCGAGGCTCTATCGCGGGCCTATGCGCTAGAAAATGCCCTTATAAAAATAACCGGAGAGGCACCATGAAACCCACTACAACCCCTTACCGCCTAGGCAAGGGCCTCGCTGCCCTGGCTTTGATCCTGAGCTCGACCAGCGCACTGGCGAAAGAGGAATGGAAGTTCCAGATCAACGTCAATGCCGGCGATGACGAATTCCGCATCGCCCAGGAATGGGCCAAGAGCGTCGGCGAAAAGACCAACGGCGAAATCCTCATCGAGGTGATGCCAACCGGCACCATCGTTGGCAACAACGAGACCCTGGACGCCGTCGGCGCCGGCATCATCCAGGGCCACATCACCGACCCCGGCTACTTCTCCGGCAAGAATCCGGCCTTCGCCGTCTACGGCAACATGGTCGGTGCCTGGAGCGATACCTCGACTTTCCTCGATTACATGCGCAACGGCGGTGAGGACGGTTACAACCGCCTGGTCGAGCCCTACAACGTGCACTTGATCCGCGCCGGTGCCGTCGGCGTCGAGTCGCTGATCACCAAGCGGCGCATCGAAAAACTCGACGACTTCAAGGGCCTCAAGGTCCGGGCCCCGGAAGGCATGGTCTCGAACGCCTTCAAGCTGATCGGCGCAGCACCGGTGAACCTGCCGACCTCCGAGGTCTACACGGCACTGGAAAAGGGCGTGATCGATGCCGCCGACTACACCGTGTTCGCCACCAACTATCAGCAGGGCTACCACAAGTACGCTCCTTTCGCGATTTACCCCGGCTTCCATTCGATGCCGATGAAGGACATCTCCATCAACAAGGCCACCTGGGATGGGCTCAGCGACGAGCAGAAGCGCATTCTCGAAGAGTCGGTGGATGCCTTCACCGCCCAGCTGATCGGAGACCTGCAGACCAAGGACGAAGAGCAGGTGGCAATCGCCAAGCAGAAAGGCGACGTGACCCTGACCACGCTCCCCGCCGAAGAGCTGAAGAAATTCCGCCAGATTGCCCGCGCCGAGTGGAGCGCCTGGCGTGACCGCAGCCCTGAGGCCAAGGAAGCCGTCGACTCGATCCAGGCCTACCTGCAGAGCAAAGGCCTGCTCTGACCCCCCTCTCCAAACCACACTCAGAGCACACAGCCCCGGCTACGGTCGGGGCTGACGAGGAGCTTTACAGTGAAACTGCCGCAATCACCGAGCGACGGTCCTCTTCCCGTCACAGAACCCGTACCTGGCCAGAACCGCTTCGACCAGATCATCCAGCGTATCGGTCAGGCTGTCGCCTGGCTGGTGTTCGTCGCCATGCTGGTCAGTGTTTATGAAGTGATCATGCGCTATGGATTCAATGCCCCCACGGAATGGGCTCACGAGACCACCATGTTCCTGGTCGCGACCATCTTCGCCCTGGGCGGGCCTTATGCGCTGGCGACCAACAGGCATATCCAGATTCGCATCCTGCTCGACCGCCTTTCGCCGCAAAAGCGCTCCTGGCTGGATCTGCTGAACCTGGTCCTGGGCATCCTCTTCTGCCTGGCCATCGGCTACGCCGCCTGGGTTCTGGCTTTCAACGCCACCCATGCACCGGACGGCAGCTGGCGCCTGGAAACCTCAGGCTCCTCCTGGAACCCGCCGCTACCCGCCTTCATCAAGATCATCATCCTGGTCTCGATTGCCCTCATGGCGCTGCAGCAGGTCGTACGCATCAGCCAGCACTGGCGCAAGAACCCATGACCCCGGAATCGCGCCATGAGCATTGAAATCGCAACTTATCTGATCATTTTTGCCATCTTCGGCCTGCTGATACTGGGCCTGCCCCTGGCCTATGTCACCGGCCTGGTAGCGGCGATCTTTACCCTGGGCTGGTTCGGCCCGATGGCCGTGCCCCTGGTCGCCAGTCGCATGTTCGGCTTCATCACCGAATACTCCCTGGTCGCCGTTCCCATGTTCGTTTTCATGGCCGGGCTGCTCGACCGCTCCGGCCTGGCCCGGGACCTGTTCAACTCGATGCGTTTCTTCGCGGGCCGTCTGCCCGGCGGGGTCGCGGTACAGACGCTGGTCGTGGCGTTCTTCCTGGCCGCCATCTCCGGAATCATCGGCGGTGAGATTGTCCTGCTCGGTCTGCTGGCACTGCCGCAGATGCTGCGCCTGGGTTACGACAAACGCATCGCCATTGGTGTGGTGTGCGCAGGTGGCTCGCTCGGCACCATGGTGCCGCCGTCGATCGTGCTGATCATCTATGGCCTGATCGCCAGCGTCTCGATCGCCGACCTGTTCAAGGCTGCGGTAGTGCCGGCGTTTCTGCTGATGGGTTGCTACATGATTTACGTAGTAGTCATGTGTACGCGCTATCCGCAGATGGGCGGCGCCAATCTCGAACAGGATAGTCATACCCCGCGCCTCACGGTCGCCGAGGCTTTCAGCGGCATGTTCTACCCGGTGGCCATTGCCGGTCTGGTACTCGGCAGCATCTACGGCGGTATCGCCTCGGTCACCGAGGCCGCGGCCATGGGTGCGCTGGGCGTACTGCTTGCGGTGATCGTGCGCGGTGAGTTCAGCGTCAAATTGCTTCAGGGCAGCCTGACCCAAACGCTGGAAACCTGCGGGATGATCGTCTGGATAGGCATCGGTGCAGCCTGCCTGGTCGGGGTCTACAACCTGATGGGCGGCAACCGCTTCGTCTCCTCGGCGATCACCGGCCTGGATGTAGCGCCCTTCGTCATCATCCTGGTGATGATGCTGATTTTCCTGGTGCTGGGCATGATCCTCGACTGGATCGGCATCGCCATGCTCTGCCTGCCGATCTTCGTGCCGATTGTCGTGCAACTCGGCTACGACCCGGTGTGGTTCGGCATCCTCTTCGCCGTGAGCATGCAGGTGTCGTACATCTCGCCCCCCTTCGGCCCGGCAGCCTTCTACCTGAAAAGCGTGGCCCCACCGGACATCAGCCTCACCGACATCTTCAGGTCGATGGTGCCGTTCATCTTCATCCAGCTGTTCGTCCTCGGCCTGTTGCTTTACATGCCGGCGCTCTCGACCTGGCTGCTGTAACCCTCTCCCTTTTCGATCAACCCGAAAGGCCCTGAGCGGCCTTTCGCACCCTGGCAGGTTTTTCTCATGACAGACAAACGCCCCCTCCGCTCCGCCCAGTGGTTCGGCAGCGCCGACAAGAATGGCTTCATGTACCGCAGCTGGATGAAGAACCAGGGCATTCCGGACCATGAGTTTCAGGGCAAGCCGATCATCGGCATCTGCAATACCTGGTCCGAACTGACCCCCTGCAATGCACACTTTCGCAAGATCGCCGAGCACGTCAAACAGGGCGTACTCGAAGCCGGTGGCTACCCTCTGGAGTTCCCGGTGTTCTCCAACGGGGAGTCGAACCTGCGCCCGACCGCCATGCTCACCCGCAACCTGGCCAGCATGGATGTCGAGGAAGCGATCCGGGGCAACCCGATAGACGCCGTGGTCCTGCTGACCGGCTGCGACAAGACCACGCCGGCATTGTTGATGGGTGCAGCGAGCTGCGACGTCCCGGCCATCGTCGTAACCGGCGGCCCCATGCTCAATGGCAAGCATCAGGGCAAGGACATCGGTTCCGGCACGGTGGTCTGGCAGCTCAGCGAAGAGGTCAAGGCCGGCAAGATCTCGATCCATGATTTCATGGCCGCCGAGGCGGGCATGTCGCGCTCGGCGGGCACCTGCAACACCATGGGCACGGCCTCGACCATGGCCTGCATGGCTGAAGCCCTGGGCACCTCGCTGCCACACAACGCGGCCATTCCCGCGGTCGACTCGCGACGCTATGTGCTGGCTCACCTGTCGGGCATGCGCATCGTCGAAATGGTCCATGAAGACCTGCGCCTGTCGAAGATTCTGACTCGCGAAGCATTCGAGAACGCGATCCGACTCAATGCTGCAATCGGTGGTTCGACCAACGCGGTGATCCACCTCAAGGCCATCGCCGGGCGTATGGGCGTCGAGCTGGAGCTGGACGACTGGACCCGCGTGGGGCGTGGCACGCCGACCATCGTCGACCTGCAGCCTTCCGGCCGCTTCCTGATGGAGGAGTTCTACTACGCCGGCGGCCTGCCTGCCGTCATTCGCCGACTCGGCGAGAACGGCCTGCTGCCCAACCCGCAGGCGCTGACGGCCAATGGCAAGAACCTGTGGGAAAACTGCAAGGATGCGCCGATCTATGGCGACGATGAGGTGATCCGTCAGCTCGACAATCCATTGCGCGCCGATGGCGGTATCTGTGTGCTGCGCGGCAACCTCGCGCCCAAGGGAGCGGTGCTGAAACCCTCGGCAGCGAGCCCGGAACTGATGCAACACCGCGGCCGCGCGGTGGTCTTCGAGGACTTCGACGACTACAAAGCGCGGATCAATGACCCGCAACTGGACGTCGATGAAACCTGCGTTCTGGTCATGAAGAACTGCGGCCCCAAGGGTTATCCGGGCATGGCGGAAGTCGGCAACATGGGCCTACCACCCAAGGTTCTGGCCAAGGGCATCACCGACATGGTGCGTATCTCCGACGCCCGCATGAGCGGAACCGCCTATGGCACCGTGGTACTGCACGTAGCCCCGGAGGCTGCGGCTGGAGGCCCATTGGCGGTGGTACGCAACGGTGACTTCATCGAGCTCGATTGCGCCAACGGGCGCCTGCATCTGGACATCCCCGAAGCGGAATTGCAGGCGCGCCTTGCGGCCTGGCAGCAACCACAGGGCCTGCTCTGGGACGGTGGCTACCGCCGCCTCTACGTCGACCATGTGCTGCAGGCCGACGAAGGCTGCGATTTCGACTTTCTGGTTGGCTGCCGCGGCTCCGCCGTGCCGCGACATTCGCACTGAGTCGATCCGGCCTCGCGGCAAGCGAGGCACGTGCAAACCCGGCCCTGCGAAAGTAGGGTCGGGGAAAGCTCCGGTCTATGCAGACATGAAGAAGGGCGCCTCGGCGCCCTTCTTCATGTTGGCAATAAAAAACCGCCTCGTACCGCAATCGTGGGGGAGTACGAGACGGAGGGAAAACTAGGCGCGGATGCGCTCGGCCAGCGCACGCCAGTGCGGCGCATGGATCAGGTCGGGGGTGAGTTCCTCCAGGCTGCTGCAGCCGAGCAGGCCCAGGGTGCGATCCAGCTCGGTGCGCAGGATGCCGATAGCATGCGCCGCGCCCGGTCCCTTGCCGGCGGCCAGGCCGTATAGGCCGGCGCGGCCGATCAGCACGCCGCTGGCGCCCAGCAGCAGGGCCTTGGCGATGTCGCTGCCACGACGGAAACCACCATCG
>ENA-UOXB01001365-UOXB01001365.1-bioreactor-metagenome-genome-assembly--contig:-NODE-1365-length-11637-cov-8.166897_pt1 | contig 11637 bp, 11 predicted proteins | sample MGYA00238158_ERZ761615 | MGnify/ENA primary metagenome ERZ761615 (study PRJEB28904, sample SAMN06267902) | bioreactor metagenome | isolation source: Joint BioEnergy Institute, California, USA... | reverse complement strand
CTCCTTGGCCGCCGACGGGATACGAGCCGGGTGGACACCGCCCCTCCGCACTGGCTGGATCGATCTGCCCAACAAACACCATGAAACTGGCGACGAGGGCGGCAATCAAACCGTTTTTACAGCTCATGGACATATGCTCCTCCAAGTCACATCAATCAGACCGCGCCGCACCACGTTGACCGGGCTGATTGACAACTCCACCACTACCGCCACCAACCACACTGCGACCGCCGTCAAAGGAAGATCGCGACTCGTTGCCTACTGCACCCGCCCCAACTGAAGGCGCTGCGGGGGTGTACGAGCCTGGCGGCTGACCTTGGGGGCCCGGCGCAGCCCCGGCTGGGGATCCACCAATCTGCGAATACGCCATGAAGTTACCCAGCGTTCCCTGGAAGAACAGTGCCGCCATGGGGGGCGCCGTCAGGATCAACGTGGTCAGGATCAGCCCCATACCCCCCTGCTGCATGGCCTGGCTGGTCATGCCATCGCTCAAATTGCCGCCCATCAGGAACTCATCCACCAGTGCTGTGGCCCAGAAGGCACCCGCGACCCGGATTACCATGTCCAGCGCGATGGAAACCATCGCGGCCAGGACCGCCATCGAGAACATCGTGCCTATGCCGTAAAGAAGCCATTTCTGGAAAAGCGCCTTGGTCTGATCGAACAGAAGACACAGGATGAAGAGTGGCCCAAGGCCGATGAACAGAGCCAAAGCAATCTGATACAACAGCAGCATCGAGCCGGCGGTCACCGCTGGGCCACCCGTGCCCAACGCAATCAACATGATCGCGCGGTTCTTGTCACCCGCCAGTACGGGGTCGCTCTGCACGTTGATGGCATCGATGCTGGACATGGCGACCTGCATCCACGCCAGTGCGTCATCGATCTGATCTTCGGGCTTCTTGTCGGAATCGGTCACGACCCTGGAAATTTCGTTCTTGACGTCCTTGGCAAGAAAATCATGCAGCTTGCCACCGAACATCGCCATGCTGGTGGCAATGCTGACAATCAGCGCAGCTCGCGCCATGTCAGTCACGAGCGCCATCATCGAGTCGCGACTGCGCCCGGTTACGATGCGGAAACCCTGGATCAGAATCCAAAGCGTCATCAGCGTCAGCGCAATGGCCCCTACCCACGTCATCATGTTCTGCAGGAGCGTGACGCCGAACTCGTTGATCCGCTTTTCCAGATAATCGAGGATCAGCCGAAAGAAGACGAAGTCACCGATCGACTGCACGCGCGCGACGTTGTGCAGCAAGTGCAGCATGCCGTCTGAAAACTGGAAATTCTCGAGTGACCTGAACATCATTCCTGCGATCCTTGGAAATTAATCCTGTTTGCCCAACGACGTCTGCCATCCGGCATCAAGCGTGTACATCTGCGCTCAGTCGATACTCAATGCCGTCTTCAACGCGGCGGTTTTGACCAGGTCGCGTGCAAGCCGGTTGGACTTGCCCTTCAAGGCGCCCATCGCAACCACACGCATATTTTCCTCTTCGACTGAGATGAACGCGTCATAGGCTTGCATGCGCGTCTCCCACTCGCGCGTCTTCACTGCAATATCATTGGCCGTTCGCAGTGATTCGCTGTCCACGGCAGTGACGTTGCCGAGCAGATTGCTTGCGGTGCGGATCTTGTTTATGTCGTCCAACGCCTTCTGCATCTGTGCCATGGTACCGCCGGCAAACTCGATCGACTCGTTGTATTTTTTGTTGCGGATGGTCCGGATCCTGGCGCAGATGGTGCGCTGCTGCGCCTTCCAATCGCCCTCGGGCTGATAGACAAAACGCTTGAACAGCCCGCCGAGGCTGAGATCCGCCCCGCCGCAGGTTTCCACGACCATGTAATCCTCTGGCACCGTCGTCAGAGGAGCGCCGGCAGGCAGCCCAAAGTTGTTGATGGTCGCATTGATGGTCACCAGCGCGTCGGTATAACGCTTCAGCTGCTCGGCCCAGCGCACTTTGTCTTCGGCGTACTCAGCGGCAGCCTGGATCTTAGTCCAGTAGCCTTCAAACCAATTGGCCGCGTCATACACCGCCCACTGGGCATGCCCAGGCGAGCTGACCGACATCATGCCGCCCAGCAGCAACAACGAACAGGCTTTCGAGAAGTGCCGTGAACGCATGCGCCGATTGGGAACCTGATTCGTATTCTTCATGAAAATCTCCATGAGTTGATTCGATTTCATCTTCATGCCGCCTGCTCCCTGCTGGACGATGCCGGCTTGCCCGAGCCTTTGCGGCGCTTGTAGAAGTCTTCCAGCCATTGCTCCGGCGTCAGGTCGTTTTCGCTGACCTTCTCCCGCAACGCAGCCTCGTGCAGCACGTGATGCATGACGTCGATGTTGTCGGTGGACGCTGAGATCACCGAAAGAATGTCGTCCATCCCGCGCAGGTTGAGCTGGCAGACATTGGACGCATGCCCCTGCTTGACGAGGAAGCAACGAGAACGTTCATCCAGCGCCGTGACCACCTTGAACTCGGCCTCGGTAAGCTTCAACCCGTCGATGTAATCCTCGCGGCTGGCGTTCGGATTGGGCAGCAGAATCAGAGTCGCGGTCTGTTCAATCAGCGCGGCCGCGATATCGCTGTTGAGCGCATCTTCCGGACTTTGCGTCGCGAAAATGCCCATGCCATTCTGCTTTCGGATGGTCTTCTGCTTGTTTTTGGCGAACTCTTTCAGGCCGCCGCTGCCGTCAAGGATCTTCCAGAACTCGTCCATGACGTAGATCAGGCGTCGCCCATCGATCAACGACTCGAGCTTGTGCAGCAGGTACTGGATCACCGGCACGCGCACCTCGGGATTGTCGATCACGTCGGTGTAATCGAAGCCGATGATGTTGGCCCGCTGCAGGTCGATGGTATCGACCGGATTGTCGAACACCCAGCCCAGCGAGTTGCCGGATGTCCACCGCCGCATGCGCGCATATAGCCCGTCATCGCCCATGTTGGGCAGGCTCTTCTGGAAGTTGGTCATGCTGCGCAGGTGCATCGGCGTATCCAGCATGTTCTCGACCGCACGGAAGATGTCTTCCTCTTCGCGGGCGCTGTACTGTGTCTTTCCTGCGAGGATTTTGATCAGATCAGCGAGAAACTGCACATTGGATTCGTTGCGCTCGCATTGGAACGGGTTGAACCCCGTCGGCCTGCCATTCTCCAGCGCGAGATAATTGCCGCCGCAGGCGCGTACGAAGATTTCCGCACCACGATCCTTGTCGAAGAAGAAGATGGTTGGCGCAGGATCGTATTTCTGCACCTGGCTGAGCAGGAAGTTGATCAGCGCGGTCTTGCCGGTACCGGACTTGCCGATGACCATCGTGTTGGCGATGGCCTTCTCCCCCAGCGAGTTCTCTGCCGGGTGCGTCGCATGGAAATTGAAGTAATAGGGCTGGCCGTTGGTGGTCTGAAGCGTGGTCACGCAGTCACCCCACGGGTTGTTGTACTGCTTGCCCGTGGCGAAGTTGTGCAGCGGCGACAGGCCGAGGAAGTTCAACGAACTCAGGTTCGCAAGCCGCGTGCGGTAACGCCAGTTGGCCGGAATCTGCGAGTAGAACGAGGACGTGACCGCCAGGTCTTCCTTGGCCGAGACGAAGCCGGCATTGGACAGCTCCGCGCGCGTGGCGGACACGTTGGCGGTCAGCTTGGCCTGGCTGTCGGCGTATACCGCGATGATGTAGTGATATTCACCCAGTACGAAGTTGCCTGACGAGAGCTGGTCCATCGCATAGTCCAACTCAGCGATCTGGCTGACCGCCTTGTCACCGGACGAAATCATCATTCCCTTGGTGCGGTCCAGGATCTTCAACGCATCCTGGCGCCCCATCGGGCTGAAGGAATGGGTGATGACGTACTCGAAGTCCAGGTACTTCAGGCCGTTGAGCACGCCTGGCCAGGTGCCCTCGGCGAACTCCTTGATGTTGAGGATGGCGCCGAAGTGATTCACCCCGTTGGGCGTGCTGATCACGAAATCGCCGGACTTCGGCGAGAACATGTGCCGGCTCACCGGCAGGTAGTCCGAAATCGGCGCGGCCAGCACCGGCACCGGTTCATCGATCCGGTTCAGCAGGTACCCGAAGAACTCCAGCGTCTCCGAGAAAACCACGCCATTGGCTGCTTCATACATACCCAGACGGTAAGGAGCGTAGTCGCGGATCACCGCTTCCACGTTCCCCGCCAGCTCCAGCAGCTTCTCTACCGCCTGATCCTGCTCGGCCTGCAGACGCTCCAGGTTTCCGGATTTTTCAACAAAGCGCTTACCCGTCACCACGGGCCGATAGATCATGGTCAGGTACAGCTCGTTCTGCATGATGCGCTGGCCGGACAGCATGTCCATGTAGACGTCGGACACGTCCTGGTTGAAGCGCTCCTTGAACGTGCTGCGCGACTTGAGGGTGCGCCGGCGGCGGATGTCATGCACCCAGAACGCCACGTTGACGAAATCCGGCGCCCGCAACGACTGCAGCAGCCGATTGAAGGTGTTGTGCTTGTGCTCGAGCTCCCACTCTTCGCGGCCTACGAACGGCAGCCCTTCCAGGTGCCAGGTCAGCAGATAGTCGCCGCCGGTGGTCTTCACCACTGCCGGTGCAACGTGCGAGGACAGAGGAATGAACTCGCTGATCGACGTATCGGGACTGAACATGCAGACGCTCCTGGAAAACCGGCAAACCTATTTCAATGCAATCGGATCAACGCGCCCTGCGCGGACGCTTGTAGTCGTCCGGCGCAGGGGTCTTGCGGTAGGCGTTAGGGCTGAAGACCCACATGCCATCATGCTCCTGCAGGTTCCGCGCGCGGAACTTGAACTGCAGCCGCAGGCCCATGAGACGAAAGATCATCTCGTCCCGTTTGGCCATCTGCCGCATGATGAACACCGCGACTGGAATCGCAAGCAGCACCCACAGATTCCAGTACATGGACAACAGCAGCAGTCCGCCGGCGACCATGAAAAACGGTACATACGGCACGCCGAGGAACATCGCCGGCCGTGTGCATCCGCGGAAGACGACGTTCTTATGCATAGAACAGGCTGGAAGCCTGCACCAGCGCGGCGGTGCATTCGGTGGCGCCGTCACCCAGCAGCATCTTGGCGATCTGGCTGGCCGCACCGATCAGCAGGCCACCGATCAGGATCGGGGAAACGTCGGAAATGCGCTTGTGGGCAAAAGCGATCTGGTAACCCGCGAAGATCACCGCGATGGTAACGACGGCGATCGAAGCCATGTTCAGCAGCCCGCTGATGCTGTCGAAGAAGCCGCAGACCTTCTTGTCAGTGTCAGCGAAACCACCCGGCGTTGCGAAAACGTCCGGTACGAACAGCGCGCCGACGAAGGCAGTGGCCAGGGCCAGGGTCTTTGCGGTGCGCTTGGCGTTGGCGAGATCGATCTGGGTCTTCATGGAGGACTTTCCTTTGCTGGAGGGTAGTTGCGGTGGAGGGCAGCGGGGGCGCCCGGGTGAATGTCAGAACACGAAAGCGTCGTCTACGGGTGGCCCCTGTGGAACGGGGGGCTGCTGGGTTGCTGGCGGGCTCGGTTGCGCCGGCATGCTGCGCTGGCCCCAGGGCTGCAACAACACGGGCTCCTCCGGGCCTTGGGCGGCTGCCGGTGTGGCTCCTCCCATTTGCAACGGCGGCTCGGGGTACTGCCCCACTTGCGCTGCCTGCTGCGGTTGAATGGCTCGATCCACCAGCCCGCTTACCACTCGGGACAAGGCGTTGTCGGCCGTGTTGATCACGCTGCCGCGGATCATGGCGTTCGTATCCGGGTACACCACGTAAGCGCGCGCGGGATCATAGGCCTGCTGCGCAACCGGCGCAGGCGCGCTGGAGATGCGGCTGTTCATGCGCGCAATATGCTCGGGCAGCGGCTGTCGCGTCGCGGATGCCGGACGTGGCCCCTGGCGGTCGATGACCCGGATCGGCTGCACGCCACCGCCCACCGCAGCGACCATCTGACTGCGCTTGATCGAGTTGAAGACCTTGTCCACGTAGCCGTGTCGGAAGCCGGTAGTGAAGTTCCCCGAGTAGTAGCAACTGAAGGATTTGCCCCAGTCACCCCCGGAACGCGAATGGCATTCGGCCAGGATGCGCGAGGCCGCCTGCAGGTTGGGGCAGGTCTCGAATGCCTTCTCGTAGCTGTTGAGCCCATACTTGGCCAGGTTGTATCGATTGACCTGTCCGAGGCCGAGCGAAAAGTTGTAGCCGTTCTGCTCCAGCATGCGGGCCGTGGCGACCGCTTCATCCAGCGCTTTGGGCTGACGTGCCAGCGCGCCGCCCACGACCCCGATGGCGTAGGGATTGCGCGAAGACTCCACCTGCACCACGTGCTTCATCACATCCATGGAGACGGCCATTTCCGGGCAGGCCAGGGCCTCAAGTCCAGGCAGCATCAGCGCGCCCTCCCCTTGCTGGTGGTCATCCATGCTTGAGCATGCGTCCCCATGGTCAGTGCTCCTGTCCCTGCGTGCGGCCGGGATTGAAATCGATACCGGTGATGTAGCGCGAGCCTGCATGCGCCTTGACGTGCACCACGATGTCGATGGTCATCTGAAGCAGGCGCTTGATCACCGTGAATTCCAGCCCAGAGCCCTCCGCGGACGCCTTCACCATCAGCGCCAGCTGGTCCCAGGTCTGTTCCGGGCTGCCGGCGTGGCAACTGGTGATCGAGCCGGGATGGCCTGAGGCGCAGTTCCGGATGAAGTAGAACGCTTCATCGCCACGCAACTCCGCGAGGATGATGCGGTCAGGCTTCATGCGCAGGCAGGCTTCCATGCAGGTCTTGGCGGACACGTTACTGCTGCTCTGCCCCCCCTTGGAATACAGCAGGTGCACGACGTTGGGCTGGGTGATGAACAGTTCACGTGCGTCTTCAATGGTCACCAGTCGCTCGTCGGCCGGAATATGGTTGACCAGCGATTTCATGAACGTTGTCTTGCCGCTGCCGGTGGCACCGGACACCACGATGTTCTTGCGGTACTGCACCGCACGCTTGAAGAACTCCGCGTAGTCGCGCGAATGACGCAGCGCGAGCAGCTCCTGGTCCTGTGTATTGAGGCCAGCTTCCTGTTCCAGGATCTGGTCGAAGAAGCCATCCTGCTGGTACTGCGCCAGCGTGCGGGTGTGCTTGGACGGCAGGCGGATGGTGATGGAGACCTTGCCGCCATCGCAGGCTGGCGGTATCACGAACTGCGCGCGCGGCCCGCTGGGGAACGTCAAGGAGACCATGGGGTCGGCGTCTGTGATGCGCTGCCCGGTGTTGCTCTCGTTGACCACCGCCGTGCAGAACTGGCGCGCGCGCTCGAATGTCAGCGTCGGAACTTCGACGCGCTCCCAACCGCTGCGGGTTTCCAGGTAAAGCTCGCCAGGACGGTTGATGCAGATTTCCGTCACGTCCTGGGATTCCATGAACCCTGCAATGCCCAGTACTTCGTACTGGTACTGCAGGAATTCACTGGAAACCAGTGCGAGGGGGGAAGTTTCTGCGTCCACGATGCGTTCTGCTCCTTACATCCGGCGGCCGAGTACGGCGCTGAAATCCACGTCTTTGGCGACATAGACGTTCATGACCGTGCCCTGGTTGACCGTCACGGTCGGCTGCGGGCGATCGGACAGCGCTTCGCCTGCCAGGCGCTCCATGGTGCGGGCCGTCGCACTCTCGTACGGGCTCTGCACGGCAAACCCATTGCTGCCGATGGTGGTGGTTTCCGGGCCATTTTCCGCAGCAGCGTATTTGAAGGCGTCCGCCAGCAGGCTGATCATCAGCGCACTGGTCAGGCGCTTGCCCCAATGTGCGGTGTACTGGCCAGGCACGCCTGCACCGCCCAATCCATCCGTACCCGGGCTGGACATCGCCACGTCGATGCCGTTCGGCGTGGTGATCCGATCCCAGATCACGTCGACACGCTTGGCCACCGGTCCGCCGTTGTAGCTGCCGTAGATCTTCGAGCCCTTGGGCAGCAACAGCGTGCGTCCATTGATGGAGTAGACCGGTTCGGTGACCAGGCAGGAGGTGTAACCGGGGATATCGGTGATGATCCGGGTTTCCAGCACGCAGCGCAGGTAGGTGCCGCGCACCAACAGGGCATCCGGGCTCCGGATGAAGCTGGCCGACGTCGGAAGTGCTTCGCCCTCACGCGCCTGTGCGTTGTTCTGCGCGGCATTGGGATCCATTGGACCGCCCGGCAGGTACGGATTCATCGGCGCTTGCGGGTACTGGCCCAGCGTCTGCTGGCCCTGCGCATCGCCGGCTGCCTGCGCCGCTGCAATCCGGCGCTCCAGCAGCGTCGGCTCCCGCGGGCCGCGATCGACACGGTCGGCACCACCGGCGTAGGACGGCGCGGAGTCATCCACCGGCGGCGGCGGCAGCATCGGAATCGGCTCTGCCGGCGCGGTGATTGGCGTGGCGGTCGGAATCGCAGGCAGCGTGGGCGTCGAGGTGCGCGCCTCTACCCGCGGCGGAGGAACCGGTTCCGGCTCGTTACCGTTGCGGAGCAGCAGGTACCCCATTGCCAGCACAAGCAACAGGATGCCCGCCAGGAACAACAGCGCCTTGCGGTCGAGCCTGCGTTCTTCGACGGTGCGCAGGCGCGGGGCGGCCGCATCCAGATCGGGCGTACGCTCGGCCTCGGTGCGGTTGAAATAGGGATTGTTTTCCGGCTGGGTGCCATCGCGCACGTCGTCGGGCCCGTTGCCTGGAGCAGTGTTCTGGCTCATTTCTTGACGTTCCTTCGCAGGCCAACAACGTTCTCGCCATGGCGGATCACGAGATAGGGATGGGTGCCATGCACCACCAGCGTGTTGCCCTCCACGGTGGTATTGACGACGAAGTCTTCGCCGTTCTCGGTCTCACGGCCGAATACTGCGGGGAAGATGCCCGTCTTGTACTCCGGCGACGCGGGCAGGCGCACATAGGTGAAGCGACCGTCGTCGTAAGTGTTTACCGGGATCAGCCAACCCATCTTCTTTGCACGTCGGGTCGAATAGGAGTAATCGAAGTTGTACCGGCGATCTTTGGCCAGCACGGTGCTGAGGAGCGGCTTCGCCTCCTCTTCGACTGCTTCCTGGGCGACGCCGAACTCGGTATCGCTGGGATAGCTGAACGCGATCCGGTACTGCACGCCGGCACGGCGCGCCTGATCCAGCTGACGCCAATCCGTGGCGACCACTTTCAGCTCGAAGATGTAATGGTGGGTCTCCGTGCGCACCATCATGTTGGTGTCCACGTCCACGTTCTTCGGTTTCAGGTAAAACACGTTGCCGCGCCGGGTCATTTCCCAGCCAGCGCTGAAGCCCGTGCTGTAGTCGAGAATCTTCTCGTTCGGACTGAGTTCGATCTGCGTGGTCAGGCCCAGGCCCGTGCGCACGGTATAGATGCGGTCCTTTTCATACTCGTACAGGTCTACGCCCTGCGCCGAGGCGGTGAACGCCGACAGGGCAAGCGCCCCGGCGACCATCCATGCACACGTCCTGATCTTGCGACTACTCATCGGTTGCTTGCTCCATCAGCAGTTCCGGTGGAAAGATTGCGCGCCGGCAGTGGCGTGCCCTGGCCCGGTGCGGACTGCGCCGGCGCGCCCGGAACCGGCGTTCCTGTGGAAGGTACGGGTTGCGGGGGATAGGCAGCCGGCGTGCCCTGCACAGGCGCACTGCCGGGCGGCAGCGGCTGCGCGGGCAGTACCTGGCCGGCACCGCCTGGCGCGGCCACCGGTAGCGGCTGGCCGGTCATGGGATCGAAACGGGCGACCGGAGCGGCTGCAGGATCGGCGGCCACATCACTCGGCGCGGCGACGGGCGCCGTTGCAGCAGGCACACCGGTCGACGCGTCAGGCACCGGTACGCCGGCCGCCGCATAATCACGGTCCACGCGGTACTCGGTCACCTGGAAGGAAAGCGGGTTGAGCACGCGTTCCTGTTCGTTCAGCGCCAGCGCAGCCTTGTACTCGAAGCGGAGGGTCACAAGCTGGTTGTCCAGGTACGTGGAGCCGCCGGTCCGCTTGTCCAGCAGCGTGCGCTGGATACGCACCGAGGCACCACGGAACCCCCCATTGGGCAGCGTGCCCAGCGGGGTGATGCTCAGGATCTTGATCCGCAGTGCGCGCTCGGTGCCGTACAGCACCAGCGGACTCTGTGGGTTGCTGCGGTTGTACTGCGCCTGCAGCGCCGCACCTACCGCCTGGTCAGACATCACGAAGACCTGCTCCCAGTCACGCAGGCCCATGATCGCGTAGTCGTAACTTTCCCGCGCCATCACATACTGTGCGACGTTGCTGCGGTTGATCGCTTCGTTGGTGGTGATCGAGTTTTCGCCCAGGTTGCCCTGCAACCGCGCCACCGAAGCTGTACCGGTGTAAGCATCCGCCATCACCAGAAACGGCACCTTCTCCTTCAGCGGCAGCATGTAGTAGTAGCCGCCCGCCAGCGCCAGCGACATCAGCAGCGAACCACTGGCCACCCACCACGCGCGCCGTTCGCTCTTGCGCGCCATGTCAGCCACGGTGATCTCATAGCTGACCGCCTTGGCGACGGCCTGCTCCACCTTCGGGTTGTTGCCTGCGTCTTTCTTGCGGAACATGGGGTTTTCCGGACTACATGAACGTCAACGGGCGCCATGCCGCTGCGACATGCGCACCGGCATCACGACAGGAAAACGGCAGCGCTCAGCTGCCGCTTGGCGCGGTTTGTTCGCTTGGAGCGTGGGTCTGATCGGCCGCCTTCGCCGGCGTGGTGGCCGCGGTCGGTACCGCTGCGCTGCTGCCGGCGACGATCTTGTTGCCGACGATGCTCACGTAGACGCCTTGCGCAGCGTAGGCCGTGGTCACATCAGCCACCGCCTGCTGCGCACTCGTCGTGGAAATGCGGGCCACGCCGCCGTGCAGCGTGTAGTCCGACCCCAGCCGGTAATCCAGCGTCATGCCCGAATCGGCTGCCCAGCGCTCGAGCATGGCCTTCAGGGTGCCATCCATCGGCGATGCCTGGAAGGCATAGCTGGAGTACAGCGGAATCTCGGTCGGCGCCGCATCGAAACGGTTCACCGGCTTCCAGCGCCCACCGAAATCCGGTGCGGGGGTGGTTGCACAGCCTGCCATCGTGATCGCCGCCACGGCGATAAAGGTCTTTACCAACGCTTCCCGCATACGAACATCCTTTGACGTACGAATAAGCAGCTTCGAAACGAGCAAGCGGCAGTCCAGCGCTGCATCTGCGCACTGGAACCGGTTACGCGCCGGCCTGTGCCGCTGCGTGCAACCGTCTCCCCTGCAGCCCGCAGGCCGCCTGCCGGAAGGACCATGCAGACCGATTGAAGGTGCTGCACCGCCCCCACCGTTCGAAGCCATCCCTGTTCCGACGGCGGTCCGCCATCCGGTCCAATAGCTTCATTCGATGAACTGAACTGAAACGTAGAGTCTCATGAAAGCGGGTCAACGGTGTGTCAAGAAAACATGAAACTTGTACACATGCACGCCAATAGGTTGACCCGTATCACAGGTTCAGGGCGCTGAACGCATTTATCTGGTTCGCTGTCGTCCGCCGTGCGTCAAATCTGCAAGCTTGGCACGTCAACCTTTGGTAGCAGGCGCGACGTGAAGTGCCGATCCTTGTAGTAGCGGATCTTGTCGCACATCACCGGGTGCGGAATGCCCTCGT
>ENA-UOXB01001361-UOXB01001361.1-bioreactor-metagenome-genome-assembly--contig:-NODE-1361-length-11645-cov-4.367645_pt1 | contig 11645 bp, 7 predicted proteins | sample MGYA00238158_ERZ761615 | MGnify/ENA primary metagenome ERZ761615 (study PRJEB28904, sample SAMN06267902) | bioreactor metagenome | isolation source: Joint BioEnergy Institute, California, USA | place... | reverse complement strand
GCAGAAAGGTATGGCCTGGCGCAATCCCCAACGCGGTGCCGGTACCGCTGATTTTCTGATGTTCAGCCTGCCAGACTTGCTGACGAATGCGGGCATAGTTTTCGCCATGCTGGTGTTCGACATAATGTCCCGGCCAGTCAAAAACGTCGATCTCACCCGGCAATGGGGATACCGGATTCTGCCGGGCCTGAAACAGCAACGCATTGGGCTGGCGAAAATCATAGTCATCCAGACTGTAAATCCCCGGCGTGACGTGATCCTCCAGCGCCCACTGGCTGACACCTTGCTCACTGGTCACACCGCCGGAAGCAGTAACGTGATACGGAATCATTTCATAGCCGGGATAAGGCTGATGCTGACTTATCGTATCCATCAGCACCATGACATGCTGATCCTGCTGATGGCGGAAAAAGTAGTAAATACCCTCCAGCTCCATCAGACGGCTGATAAAATTAAAGCTGCTTTCCTGATACTGAACGCAATATTCCCACAGGCGATAATTACCGCTAAGTTTGTCCTCTATCGTCACGTTATATTCATGCAGCAAACTTTTGATAATCTGCGGCACCGTCTGGTTCTGGAAAATGCGCAGATTCCTGTCGCGCTTCATCGGCCAGAGATCTGGCTCCATCGTCAGTGAATAAACGGCATAGCGCGTACCACTCAGCTCCTCGCTGTGGACTTTCACCGAGGTGATTTTGCCATTCAGATAGCGGGTGGCCAGCAAACCCTGCACGGGGATCGATAAAGTAATCGGCTGGCCCAGCAGCGCGCGACGCTCAATGCGCGCATCGCTGCTAAGCAAGGTCACCTGTAAAGTAAAAGCGTTGGAAAGCGCCTCTTCTCCTTCAAGCTTCCAGAAAAGCAGGCCATCCATTGGCAGTGTTGCTGTAATCCTTTCAGACATAACGATTCCCTAAATAAGCGCGCTTTAACGCGACCTTTATTGAGGCCTGGCAGAGTAAACCGCCTCAGAATTGTGGGCTGAGTAACCAGGTTCCTTCGCGATCAATATTGATTTTTTGATCGCGTTTCTGCCCCTGATTAGTAATGCTGAACTGGTATTCTCCCGCCGGTAGCTGCAAACGGGCAAAACCGTTGGCAGCAGGCACCAGTGCCTGTTGACTGCCGTTTAGCCACACCTCATCCCCGGCCATCAGCTTGATATACACCTGTGCAATCGGTGCTGGCGGCTCTGGCTCTTTCACGGGTTCAGGCGGCACGGCAACCTCCTCAGCAATTACCGCCGGGTTTTGCACTGTTTCACTGCTCTCCCCGGCGGGCTGCGACCGTTCCAAAGCCGCTGGCTGGCTGCTACTGCCGCGGATAAACCCACCCAGTATCGCCCCCACCAGCACACCAGTGGCAATCATTGCCGGCACCCATAAGCGACGCGGCAGACCCCATCGAGACTTCTCCTGCTGCGCCGGTTCGCACACCTCCACCGGCAATAACGGTGATCCTGCGGGTTTTTCCTCAGCGCTGCGCGGCAGCGCTTCCAGCGACAGCGCCATCAGTGCCGCCATCTGCTCAGTACTCTGTGGACGCTCTTCCGGCTTTAGCGCCAGTGCACAATCAATCGCCTGCAGCATCGGTAATGAGTAACCTGCCGGGCGTCGCTCGCTCAGTGGCTGATAGTTATCCTCAATGCTGCGAACCACACTTACCGGCGGTGGCGATCCGGTAATTAAGGTATGCAGCACCGCGCCAAGTGCATAGATATCGGTCCATGGCCCCTGCTCGCTTTCGTTGTTATCGCTGTACTGTTCAATTGGCGCGAAACCCGGCTTCAGCATGGTTTCGGTTTCATCAGAGAGATTACTGATGGTTTTACGCGCCGAACCAAAGTCGAGTAACACCGGCGTCATATCTTCCTGAATCTGAATATTATCCAGCGAGATATCGCGGTGCAGATACCCCGCCTGATGTATGGTATTGATGGCACCAAACAGCGGGGAGAGCAGGCTACGAATCCAGTTTTCATCAATTAATTCAGGATGCTGAGCCTGCAGCAGCGAAAGAGTGGTGCCGCTGTAATACTGTGTGCCCATATAGGCAGTGTCGTTCTGTACCCAAAACCGCAGCACATGTAACAGATTCGGATGATTAAACTGCGCCAGCAGCCGCGCCTCCTGGATAAAGCTGTTAAGCCCAGCATGGAACGTTTTGCTGAAACGTTCGCTACGCAATACCAGGTTCATCTCGTCATTGCGCACCGCCAGCGAGGCTGGCATAAACTCCTTAATAGCAATGTTGCGTTTGAGCTGATGATCCCAGGCGCGATAGACAATACCGAAGCCTCCACCACCAATCACTTGCTGAATTTCAAACTCATTAAAACGGTAGCCAACCGGTAACGCATGCGGGACTACGCGGGTGTTATCTTGTTGCGACATAATGGATAACTCTCTGATAGCGAATAGCTTTAAACCTGAAACTCACAGCGAAACTCGTCGTGATCTAAGCTGATATGCAGACGCTGATATTGCTCGTCGCGGGCACAGGCAGACAGCAGCAGTTGGCTGATTTGCGGTAACAGGGTATTGGTAAGAATGGCGTCCACCGTACGGCCACCCGATTCCACTTCGGTGCAGCGCTGAACAATCCGGGCGATAACATCGTCATCAACCTGCGAGCTGATGCCATGATTTTGTTGTAAACGCTGCTGAATACGGCTCAGTTGTAGCGTGACGATACTGGCCATTACCGCATCGTTTAGCGGGTAGTAAGGCACCACCAGTAAACGCCCCAGCAAGGCGGCCGGGAAGACTTCCAGTAATGGCGTGCGTAGCGCGGCGCTAAGCGTGTCAGGTGCCGGAATCTCCTGCGGGTTAGCGCACAGGGGGCTGATTAAGTGGCTACCGGTATTGGAGGTTAAGATAATAATGGTGTTGCGAAAATCGATCTGACGCCCTTCTCCGTCCTCCATCCAGCCTTTATCAAACACCTGGAAAAAGATTTCATGCACGTCCGGATGGGCTTTTTCAATCTCATCCAGCAATAACACGCTGTAAGGACGACGCCGCACCGCTTCAGTTAATACGCCGCCCTCGCCGTATCCGACATAGCCCGGCGGTGCGCCTTTTAGCGTTGAAACACTGTGCGCCTCCTGGAATTCACTCATATTGATGGTGATCAGGTTCTGTTCGCCGCCATAGAGCGACTCGGCCAGCGCCAACGCGGTTTCAGTTTTCCCCACGCCGGAAGGGCCACACAGCAGAAAGACGCCGACCGGCTTATGCGGATCGTCGAGGCGCGCACGCGACGTTCGCACCCGCTTCGCTATCAGCTCCAGCGCATGACGCTGACCAACCACCCGCTGACTGAGCGTGTCGGTAAGATTCAGCACCGCGTCGATCTCATTTTTCACCATGCGCCCCAGCGGGATACCGGTCCAGTCAGCCACTACCGCCGCCACCACGCTGGCATCGACCGCGGCAAACAGCAGCGGTGTGTCACCCTGCAATTCACGTAGTTGCAGTTGTACATCAGCCAGTTGCTGATGTTGCTCTGCGCTTTCTGCCCTCTCCGTTTGCTGCAACTGCCCGCGCAATGCGATCAGCTGTTCGATCAGCTCGCGTTCCTGCTGCCAGCGGCGGGTTAATTGCTGACATTCAGCCTCCAGCGCGCTGAGATCCGCATCCAGCGCGTCCAGGCGTGAAAGATCCCCGAGCGCCACTCTGGCTTCGCGTTCGGCTATCTGCCGCTCAATCTGCAATGCCGCAATACGATGCAGGCAATCCTCAAGTGGCGCCGGTCTGACCGCCTGACCGATGGCCACGCGTGCACAGGCCGTATCCAGCAGCGCCACGGCTTTATCCGGCAACTGGCGGGCGGGGATATAGCGGTGCGATAATCTGACTGCCGCCTGGACCGCTTCATCCAGCAGCAGTATCCGGTGGTGTTTTTCCAACGCCGCCACAGTACTGCGCAGCATTAATACCGCCGTGCTTTCGTCCGGCTCACTCACTTGTACCGTCTGAAAACGCCGCGTCAGCGCCGGGTCTTTCTCAATATATTTCTTGTACTCTGCCCAGGTGGTAGCACCAATGGTTCGCAGCTGCCCACGTGCCAACGCCGGTTTTAGTAAATTTGCCGCATCGCCTGTGCCTTGCAGCCCTCCGGCACCGACCAGAGTATGAATTTCGTCGATAAATAAGATAACCGGCAGCGGACTGGCCTGAACTTCGCCGATTAACGCCTGTAAGCGTGATTCAAATTCGCCTTTCACCCCGGCCCCCGCCTGTAACCGTCCGATATCCAGCAGCCAAAGCTGCACCTGCTGCAAAGGCTCCGGTACGTCACCGGCGGCGATGCGCAGCGCCAGCCCTTCAACCACCGCAGTTTTACCCACGCCCGCTTCGCCAGTCAGTAACGGGTTGTTCTGGCGGCGGCGTAACAGGATGTCGATCAGCTGACGAATCTCATCATCGCGCCCGACCACCGCATCAATCTCCCCCTGATGCGCGCGAGCGGTCAGATTCTGCCCATACAGTGCCAGCGTGCCTTCGCCTGTCGGTGATGCTACCCGCCCGGTATCGCTATCAGCACGCGCGTCAACCGCGGTCTGAGGTGCATCAGGAAAGATCTGCGTAAACTGTTCAAGCAAAGCTTCCACGCCAATGGCGTTGAACTGTGATGAAATCCCTTTTAAGACGTTGGCAAGGTTGAAGGTTTTCAGGATGCCGATAAACAGATGGCCGCCACGAATCTCGTTCGCAGCAAACTTCAACGAGGCATACACCCAGGCACGCTCAACGGCGCTGTCGATATGTTCGGAGAGATCAGAAACCGCACTTGCGCCTCTGGGCAAACGATCCAGCGCCGCGACGATATCGCGCATCAGGGCTTCTTCATCCAGTGAAAAATGGCGGATAAGTCGTTGAAGATCGCCATCATGCTGCATCAGCTGATGCAGCCAGTGAACGATTTCAACATAAGGGTTACCCCGCAATTTGCAGAACGCGGTGGCGCTCTCCAGCGAGGTTAATAACCGCTTATCCAGTTTACCGAAAAGCACGGCACGGCTGATTTCTGACATAGTGTGTCCCGAGAGAAGAGTGAGGAGGAAAAGGAAAATACCGAACGGGGGTGTAATGGCTTACTGGCTCGGCTAACCGACCCATGCTTTTTGAGCGTCCGGGCTAAAAACAAAATCTCCGCGCGGCTGCGCGCTGTCAGGCCGGCCCAGCCAGCTGTCTAAGCCGACTCGGGCTTGCCCACCCAGCGTGATACCCTGCACCGCATCCGCAGCAAGAATCAGCCGTACTTCCCAGACAAATTCAATACCGAGATATTGCCGCACCCAGCCGCGCAACTGCTGTGCGCCGCGCTGACCGGGCAAAAAATGACGATAGGTCGTCAGCGATAGCGGCCCCAGCTCAATGCAAAATTTATGCTGCACATCACGCGTAGCGATACCGAGAAACGTCGACTCCCCTAAGCGAGCAGCCATACGGCCCGCCGTCAGCCGCGTGCGATCGCGACGATCAACCGGCTGCCAGTGCGGCACGTTCTCCACCAGTTGCAGCGGAATGCGGAAATAGTGACGCAATATTTTCACCAGTCCCTGAGCATCACGGCCCTGACGGCTGAAATGCCCCGCCAGCGCATAGCGGGCATGCGCACTCAGGCCACTCGCTTTACGCTGCGCCGGCAGCCCCATGCCCGTCAGGCTGGCGAGGTAATGTTCGAAGTGATGAAGATCCTGTCGATCGAGCGAAATGGTAGGTTGCGCATCAGCCCATGCACGATAAAACAGTAGCGTCAGACGATGATGAAACAGATCGACAAAAGAGGTGAAGCCACGATCCTGATGATGATCGATGCGTTCACGTGCATATTCCGTCAGATGCAAAGGCAGCGGACCATTCGGCCCAAACAGGCCAAAGCTATAGATCGACACATCGTGTAGCAGCGAGTTTTTACGTGCTGACACAGCGGCCAGCGTTGCGGGCGCAAATGCCAGCGACGGCTGCTGGCCCATACGCAGCGGTTCATGATGAGGCAGCGGCGCACGCCCGAGCGGATAGCGCTCACCACCCTGGGCATCAATCCGGCGCAGTAGTTGAAACAGATCGTAGCGCCACGGCGTGGCAATCAATTGTGACCAGAAGTCTTCAGGTAAGCATGGGGTATTGTCCACTTGCTGGCTCATATCAACGCCCTTTTGCCGAGGCGTGGCGGCCAGTAACCTACTTCACCACGTTGCTGACTGGTCAGCGTCATTTCCGTAAAGCTGTTTATTGCCACCAGCCGCGAGAAAACACGCTCCAGCACACTCCCCAGTAGCCATGGACTGGAGCCGGAAAATGCCTGCTCATCCACGCTCAGTTCAATGGCGATGCCGCGCGCCGAAACCATGGGCCCCGGTTGCGGTACGCGCCGGTAAACAGCCTGTAGCTGACAGTGGCGGATGCCCTCGATCTGTCGGGCAATCGCAGCTTCAGCAAGATTGGCATACAGCCCCAGCAGCTGACGTAATGCCGCCGCGCCCTGCCCGTCATCACCGTCCATCAGGCTCAGGTAATTCATCTGCAAATGACTGATTAACCGCCAGGTTATCTCACCTTCGGCTAAGGCCGGGCGCGGCGCTGTCGGCCCTTTGCGCAGGCTCAGCTGGCAGATCGGCACCGAATCAGACATCACAAAATTTCCCTGATCCTGTTGCAGAAACAGTAACGGCAAATCACGACTGGTACAGGTCACTTCCGCAGTCAGGTAGCGCAGATCCTGATGCCAGGGTGCATGATGCGCATCGACCAGTGAGAGAAACACTTCGGAACCGAGATACCCGGTACGCGTACCATAACGCCCGGCATTCTCCGATAAGGTGCGCGGCTCACGGCGCAGCGAAAAATACGCACCATAATCGCCAGCGTCCGGACTGAATGTGAGCCAGAACGGGCGGAAAATTTGTTCCTCACGCTGGGCGCTGCTGCTGGCAAATAACTTCTGTACCGAAAAAATTTCATAATCCAGCGGGCGAATATTATCGACCACCAGGTGATATTCATTGAGGCTATCGCTGATTTTTTTCCGCTCTGTCAGCTTAGGAAACAGATTAATCACTGGCGTACAGTGCAGCGCCAGGTAACTCGCATCCACCACCCGTTCCAGCGCGATATCGCTTTTATCCAGCAGGACAATAATCTCGAACTCGCGTATGTCAGCACTGCACTTCACCACAGGCTGCAATTGGTTGACGCTGATAAACTGGAAACGTGCCGGAAACGCAAAATACTCCTGCAACAGGCGGTAGCCATCAAAATTACGTAAATCATCGGGTAACAGCGCCTGATGGGCGGCAAAACCTTCATGCACCAATGCCGCATCATCCAGTATGATGCGCTGCGGCTCTTTGCCACCGAGCTGGCAAAACAGACCAACCCGGTGCTGCATGATCAGCTCAAGTAATTGCTGCGCCTGAATATCCGGGCCGCTCAGAAAGAACATCAGATGGTCAAAATTGAGGTGGCTCAGCATCACGTTATCGAAACACTCGATCTGAATACGCAGTGCGCTGACCGCACCGCGTTGGTTAAGCCCCAGTTGACCGAGCGGAATATCCGCCGGCACCCCACCCAGCTCAACGTTTTTGATGCTCAGCGGCTGCAATATCACGTCATGAGCGGTGGTATAGCTACAGGTTACCCCCTCTTTTTTTAACGTCAGACTATCCATCATGCTGCCGCGCGGGACGCAAAACCCATTGCTGAGATCGCCCTTACAGCTGTCGGGATGCAGTTGTGCAATCGCCATTGAAGGAGTCGGTGCCAGATAATTGGGCGCGACCATTTCCAGCAAATATTGAGAAAATAGCGGGAACTGGGCATCCATCTTGAGCTGCACCCGTGAGGTCAGAAAGGCAAAACCTTCCATTAAACGTTCGACATACGGGTCGGCGACCTCAATTCCCTGCATACCGAGTCTGCCGGCGACTTTGGGATAGCGCTCGGCAAACTCAGCCCCCATTTCACGCAAATACGCCAGTTCACGGTTGTAATAGTCGAGCAGTTTACTGTCCATCGTTACCCCACTTCCTGTAGCTCAAAATGTCCGTTTTCCAGATCGACCTCACTGCGAAACAGAAATTCGAGCGGATATGGCACACACCAGAGTCGGCCGCGGATTTCTATCGACAGCTGATTGTGCAGTTCAGATGATTGATGGCTGGAGAGGCAATCGACCAGCAACTCGTGCGGGATAATTCTCGGTTCGAAATGCAGGATGGCAGCGGTGATTTTGCGTTGTAAATCCGGCCATTGAATATCACTCATCCTTTTGCCCGCCAGCGGCGCGATACCAAAATTAAGGGTGGAACGCTGGATATGGCTGAAAGGGCGCAAGTTGAGCTGGCTCTCGCTGTTGACCGCATTGAACAGCCACTGCAAATCACGCAGCACATTGCGGCGCAGTTCACTGTGGGTAATCAGCCTGCTGCCGGGCGACTCTTGCGGCTTATCGGGTTGCTCATCGGTAAGACGGTCCAGCAACGACGGTTGCATATTATCGCGCGCGCTAAGCGTCTGCTTTTTATTGCGCGCCTGATAACCTGCATACAGCATTTCGCTACTGCTCAGAGGCTTACGTCCGTTGAAAAGATTACTCATCCTGAGTCTCTCTGCTGCCGAAAGTTATTTGATGGTGCGCCACGCCCCGGCGGTGGGATCTTTTAGCTGAGGTTGTAAGGCGTCAACCAGCACCAGAGTTAATGCCGACTCACCGGCAATATGCGGCGACCAGACTTTGCGTACCTCATCCAGTAATGCCTTCAAGCTCTCTTCATCCTTAACCTCAGCAGCAGGCAGCTGAACGATAACCGTGCCATCAGCCTGCCAGCCGCTGAGCTGGCTGATATAAGGTAAAATCATCCAGCTATCAGGCGATGCGCCGCTATGCAGTACCATCCGTTGATTATTGACGGTGGTAATCGTCAGGTTGTCGTCGACCGCACTGTTGTTCAGCCCCAGAACCTGAAAGCCTTGCAGGAAGAGAGCATCAATATTTTTCGCCGTGCCCTGCACAATTTGCGTGACCTGGCTCTGACCGCTCAGCCAGCCATCACTGCCACATTGTGCGCCCTGTTTCGCCGGCACAAACAGGGCGCTGGCCATGCTGTTCTCTCCCCAGTAGCCGCGAAAATGGCATCCCTCAATCAGACTAAACTGTAGCCACGGTGTCGTATCCGCAGCAACGGCAGGCACCGCCTCCGGCGGTGGGGCACTCAGCGGCGCAATGGCTTCGCTCGGGGCAGCCTCAACCTGCAGCGCCCAGCTTTCTGCTTTCGCAGCATGGCCCTGCGCCAGCTTTCTGCCATTGCCGTCATTCATCTGCCATTTCAGTTGGGCCAGAGCGGGACACTGTTTTTCCAGCAGGCTGCCGACGCGCGGCAGAAAATCATTGAGTACTGCGGGCTGCTCAGATCCGGTGGCGACAATGCGCACGGGCAGTTCCACTGCACACCAGCTTGCCGCACTGGTATCTTTCAGCTCGTCAATCCACACTTCCAGCTTCAGAGATGGGGAATAGACCACGCGATAGTTCTCTGCACTGACGCTGAAAGTGGCCAGTAGCGTTAACATCACCGGGAAACAGAATTTCATAGCTTTCCTTAGCTCAATCACGAAGGGGAATAAACTGCGCCGCTTCTGACAGCGAGTGCAACAGCGTCGTGTCCTGCGGTGAGCCGATCCAGACGGCAACCGCGCTGTAGTTGTCCTGCTTAGCGTTAGTGCATTCATCGGTTTTCTTAACGATCTGATGCATTAACGTCAGCCACTCCTGCGGCGTGTTCACCATATGGAGCGACTGCTGCATATGCTGTAGGGAAACCTCATGCCAGAAGCCATCCGTACACAGCAAGAAAACATCACCATCTTCAATTGGCACCACATCGCTGTAGCTGGCATCACGCTCTTCATCACCCATACCCAGCGCAAAATAGAGCAAATTGCTGTTGATACCGTCGGTCTGATGCCCGGCATCCTTCATTTGCTGTACCAGGCTGTGATCGAGAGTGGTATGAATCAGGTAGCCACGGCGGAACAGATATAAGCGGCTGTCGCCTGCATGTGCCCAGTAAGCCAGTTGATAGTCACGATCGATAAATAAACTCACCATCGTCGTGCCCATACGGCCATACTGCGGCTGCGCTTTCTGCTGTTGGCGAATCGCGTGGTTGGCATCCGTCACATACTGACGAATATGCTGTGCATCAAGATGCTGCTGCCCGTCAAAGCCCTCAACCAGGGTGCTACGCGCCAGCTTTGCCGCCACATCCCCACCGGGAAAGCCCGCCACGCCGTCACACACCACAAAGCAAGCCGAGCGATCACCAACCCTTTCACCCGTCTGATCCTGATTCGTTTCGCGATCGCCCTGATTCGACATTGAAGCAAAGGTGATATTCATCATTTATCCAATCGATTCTGAGAGTCTTTAAACTGGTTAACTTCCATGTCGTAGGCATGTAAAAACGCCTCGCCAAACAGCGTGTGGAAGTCATCTTCTATTTCTCCGGCAATTTGCTGGTAGCGTCTGCGATACTGTTCCCATAACATCGCTTTCCGGCTACGCGGAAATGACAGGCGTGATGTCACCCCATCGGTATGCGCTTCCTGTTCCAGCCGATCAGGATTAAAGGATTGCAACATTGATGCGATGATCGCGCGGATCCCGGCGATCATGCCAAGCTGATGTGCTTGCAGATCAACCAGCGCATCACGCACCGACTGGGTGGGCGGCATAAAGCCCGGCATACGGCTGCCAAACATCTGCATCAACACCGTTTTACCCGATGGTAATAGCTTAAAAGGGTTATTGGCTTCATCAAGGATCACCGTCATTTCCGCCTTAACGCCACGTTTCAGAATCGAGCGGGATGAGAGAAGTGCCACCGTACCCTGTGAAAACATACTGAGCATCTGCCCGAGTTGCTCCATATTATGGGGTTCAAAGCGCGGTGTTGGCTGCATATCGTTCAACCCCATGCCGTTGATTAAGGCCTGCAATAATTCCCCCTGCAAAGCTTCGCTGCTGTCTGGCATCGACGACTGATGCGGTACATTATTGTCCAGCGGATCGATGCGCAGGCGTCCTTTAGGCGGCGGCGTATTGGTACGCGCGACTGCCTGCGGTGTGGGTAACGTAATATCGTCATATTGCGGGTCGCTCTGGGGCTGAAGCGGAGCCGTTGGCGCTGGCGTTAACGGCGGTGGCTTCGATAGATTCGCCGTCTCGCCACCAGGCACCGTCTCTTCCATCATTAATCCAAGCGGATCCTGGCTAAGCTGTGTTGTCGAATGATCCACACCAAACAATGCCAATGGATCCTGCTCATCCAGGGAACTCGTTAGCGGTTGATCAACCATCGCGGCGACGGCTGGTTGCCGCAACGTGCTGGGGGTGGGATCGGCAAACAAACTGTCAGTTTGAAACAACGTATCGCCATTGAATAACTCTTCTGTCACACGTTGGTGCGGTTCTGACATCAGCGCCGGGCTCTGCCCGTCAAGCAGCGACAATGGATCAGCGGGATTGCGTTCAGCGCTAACCGGTATGGTAAAAGGATTAGGATCTGCCTGCGGCTGCGATGCCGTCGGGCTGGAAAACTTGCCTGCGGGGGAGAATTCCTGTACCAGGTC
>ENA-UOXB01001359-UOXB01001359.1-bioreactor-metagenome-genome-assembly--contig:-NODE-1359-length-11647-cov-11.382505_pt1 | contig 11647 bp, 9 predicted proteins | sample MGYA00238158_ERZ761615 | MGnify/ENA primary metagenome ERZ761615 (study PRJEB28904, sample SAMN06267902) | bioreactor metagenome | isolation source: Joint BioEnergy Institute, California, USA... | reverse complement strand
TGATGGCCCAGCGCCTGATCGAGCTGCGCAAGGACAAGTGGGAACTGGCGAGCTATCCGATGGAGCGTCACGCCTACCAGCACCCGGCCTCGTGGTACGACCAGTATCGCCGCATCTACGAACTGTTTGAGCGCGCGCTCAAATGACATCGAGCGGGCCGCTGCCGGCATTCGAGCTGCTGCGGCCCTCGCCGTGGAAGATGCTGGCGCTGCTGGCGATTTCCGCGGGCCTGGTGTGGATGGCGGTCGCGATCGGCGACCGCAATCCGCTGTTCGCATGGATCTGCGGCGGCTTCTTCGGTGCGTGCGCGCTCATCGCCCTGGTCGCGCTGCTGCCCGGCGCGAACCATCTGCGACTCGACGCCGACGGCATCGAGCTGCGTTCGCTGTTCCGGGTGACCCGCTGGGGCTGGCGCGACGTCGTGCGCTTCGGCCCCACGCGCGTCGGCCTGCATACCCTCGTCGGCGTGGATTTCGCGGACCACGTCGACACCGCGCGACGGATGCGTCGGCTCAACCGCGGGCTGAGCGGCTTCGACGGCGCCCTGCCGGACACCTTCGGCCATCGCGCCGCCGATCTCGCGGCCAAGCTCGATCGCTGGCGCGCGGCCCACGCCTGACGCCCTTGGGAGCGCGCTCGCGCGCGACACCGATGCCGCGCCAGCGGATGCACCGCAGGAACCGCATCCCCGCCGTCCCCACATCGGCATCCGGATCCGGTCGCGCTTGATCAGGATCAATGCCGGCCGCGAGGCGCCGCCTACAATGGCCCCATGAACGATTTCGACACCGTCCGCGACTACCTCACCGGCCTGCAGGACCGCATCTGCGCGTCGATCGAGCAGGCCGACGGCCAGGCCCGTTTCGTCGAGGACCTGTGGCAGCGCGCCGAAGGCGGCGGCGGTCGCACGCGCATCCTGCGCGACGGCGCGGTCTTCGAGCAGGCGGGCATCGGGTTTTCCGACGTGTCGGGCACCGCCCTGCCGCCGTCGGCCAGCGCCAACCGCCCGGAACTCGCCGGTGCTTCGTGGCGGGCGTGCGGCGTGTCGCTGGTCTTCCACCCGCGCAACCCGCACCTGCCGACGACGCACGCCAACGTGCGCCACTTCCGCGCGACGCGTGACGGCGAGACCGTCGCCGCTTGGTTCGGCGGTGGCTTCGACCTCACGCCGTTCTATCCGGTGGATGAAGACGTGCTGCACTGGCACCGCGTCGCGCGCGATCTGTGCGAACCCTTCGGTGGGCAGACGCGCTACGACGCGCACAAGACGTGGTGCGACGACTACTTCTTCCTCAAGCACCGCAACGAGACGCGCGGCGTCGGCGGCCTGTTCTTCGACGACCTCCACGAGAATCCGGCCAACGACTTCGCCTATCTGCAGGCCGTCGGCGACGGCTTCCTCGACGCCTACATGCCGATCGTCGAACGTCGCAAGCACGTGCCCTACGGCGAGCGCGAACGCGAGTTCCAGCTCTACCGCCGCGGCCGCTACGTCGAGTTCAACCTGGTCTACGACCGCGGCACGTTGTTCGGCCTGCAGTCGGGCGGGCGCGCCGAGTCAATCCTGATGAGCCTGCCCCCGCGCGTGCGCTGGGAATACGGCTTCGCGCCGGACGCCGGCAGCGACGAGGCACGCCTGGCCGACTATCTGCGTCCGCGCGACTGGCTCACCGAACTGGCCTGAGCGCGATGCACCGCGACGCCGACGCGCCTGCGGATGTCGTGCCGGATGGCCTGCGCGTGCTGCACGTCGACGCGCATCTGCTGGCCTTCGACAAGCCCAGCGGCCTGCTGTCGGTCCCCGGTCGCGGCGCGGACAAGTCCGATTGCGTCGCCGCGCGCGCGTTGGCGCAGTGGCCCGATGCCCGTGTCGTCCATCGGCTCGACCAGCCCACCTCCGGCGTCATCGTGTTCGCGCGCGGGCTGGAGATGCAGCGCGTGTTGAGCGATGCCTTCGCGCAGCGGCGCGTCGGCAAGCGCTACGTCGCGATCGTCGACGGCTGGCCCGGGGACGATGCCGGCGTGATCGAGCTGCCCCTGATCGCCGACTGGCCGAACCGGCCGCGTCAGAGGGTCGACGTGGTCGGCGGAAAGCCCGCACTGACCCGATGGTCGGTGCTGTCCCGCGAGATCGCCGCCGATGGCACGCGCTGCGCCCGCCTCGCCCTGTCGCCCGAAACCGGTCGCAGCCACCAGTTGCGCGTGCACCTGCAGGCGATCGGGCATCCGATCCTCGGCGACGCGCTGTATGCAGACGATGCCGTGCAGATCCGCGCGCCGAGACTGCTGCTGCACGCCGAAGCGCTGTCGCTGGCGCATCCGGCGACGGGCGCGGATCTGTGGATCGAATCCCCGTCGCCGTTCTGAGGCCGCGAGTTCGTGCGCGCGCTCGCGCGCGAGCCTGGAACATGGTCGGCCGCAGCGAAGGCAGCATCCCACCGAACAGGCGGATTCCCGTCGCGGCAAATTGCGGACGTAAAAAAGCCCCGCAGGCAGGGGGGGCCTACGGGGCTCGGGGAACCGGGCGCGGGGAGACGCCTGATGGTTCCGGTCGATCACTCCAGGGGAAGGGAGAGATCTGCGACAGACCTTGCATCTGTCGAGGGTCATGAGAACACCCGGCGGATGGATGGATCGTGAAGATAACGGTTAATTTTCTGTTGGATTCAGGACGCATTTACCCCACATCCGCGTCCGAAGCGGCGTCGCCAGAAGCGGCACACTCCAGTGCTGGTGCAGACGCTCAGTGCGCCTCGTCCCAGTTCGCGCCGACGCCGCTGTCCACGACCAGCGGCACCCGCAACTGAGCCGCACCCACCATGCGCTGCACGACCTCGGCCAGCAGCGTGTCGACGAAGCCGGCGTCGGCTTCGAACACGAGTTCGTCGTGCACCTGCAGGATCATCTTCGCCCGATCCGCATGGTTGCCGATCCAGCCGTCGATCGACACCATCGCCCGCTTGATGATGTCGGCCGCGGTGCCCTGCATCGGTGCATTGATCGCAGCGCGCTCGGCGCCGGCGCGCTGCGAGGCATTGCCCTTCTGGATAAAGTCCAGGGTCAGGCGGCGGCCGAACACGGTTTCGACGTAGCCGCGCTCGCGCGCCTGCTGCCGGGTGCGCTCCATGAAATCGCGCACGCCGGGGTACCGCGAGAAGTACAGCGCGATGTAGTCCTGCGCCTCGCCACGGCCGATGCCCAGATTGCGGGCCAGGCCGAACGCGCTCATGCCGTACATCAGGCCGAAGTTGATCGCCTTCGCGGCGCGGCGCTCGTTCTGGGTGACCTCGTCGAGCGCGCGACCGAACACTTCGGCAGCCGTCGCGCGATGCACGTCGGTGCCGGACTCGAACGCGCGCACCAGACCCGGATCCTCGGACAGGTGGGCCATGATCCGCAGCTCGATCTGCGAGTAGTCGCAGGCGACCAGCCTGCGGCCTTCCGGCGCGACGAAGGCACGCCGGATGCGGCGGCCGTCCTCGGTGCGGATCGGGATGTTCTGCAGGTTGGGATCCGACGACGACAGCCGCCCCGTCGCGGCGCCAGCCTGGTGGTAGCTGGTGTGCACCCGGCCGGTATCGGCGTTGATCATCTCCGGCAGCTTGTCGGTGTAGGTGCTGCGCAGCTTGGTCAGGCCGCGGTACTCGAGAATCACCCGCGGCAGTTCGTGCTGGTCGGCGATCGCCTCGAGCGCCTCCTCGTTCGTCGACGGCTGGCCCTTGGGCGTCTTGACCACGGCCGGCAGCTTCAGCTCGTCGAACAGCAAGGCGCCGAGCTGCTTGGGCGAATCGAGATTGAAGGTGCGACCGGCGAGTTCGGTGGCCTTCTGCTGCGCGGCGAGCATGCGCCGCGACAGGTCGGCGCTCTGGCGGCGCAATTCGTCGACGTCGATGCGCACGCCATTGGCCTCGATGCGCGCGAGCACCGGCACCAGCGGCATCTCGATCTCGCCGTAGACGCGCGACAGGCCGGCGTCGGCCTCGATGCGCGGCTTGAGCACGCGATGCAGGCGCAGGGTGATGTCGGCATCCTCGGCCGCGTACTTCGTGGCGTCGTCGATGGCGACCTGGGCGAACGAAATCTGCTTGGCCCCCTTGCCGGCAACCTGTTCGAACAGGATGGTCTCGATGCCCAGGTGGCGCCGCGCCAGCGCGTCCATGTCGTGGCGGGCGATGCCGGCATCGAGCACGAAGCTTTCCAGCAGCGTGTCGTCGGCGTAGCCCTGCACCTCGACACCGTGCCGGCGCAGCACGTGGATGTCGTATTTGCCGTGCTGCCCCAGCTTGCGCTTCGCCGGATCGGCGAGGAACGGACGCAAGGCGTCGAGCACGCGCGCACGGTCGAGCTGCGCGGGCGCGCCCGGATAGTCGTGCGCCAGCGGGATGTAGGCCGCGCGGCCCGGTTCCACCGCCAGACTGATGCCGACCAGGCCCGAGCGCATCGCGTCGAGCGCGTCGGTTTCGGTATCGAACGCGAACTCGTCGGCGGCCTGCAGTTTCTCGATCCATGCATCGAGCTGCGCCTGGGTCGAAACGGTTTCGTACTCGCCCGGACCCGACAGCGCGGGATCGAGCGAGGCGGGCGCCTGCACCGGCGCGGGAGCGGCGGATGCAGGTGCAGCCTCGACCGCACCGCCGTCGAGATCGCGCAGCGCCTGGGTGAAGCCGTAGCGCGCGTACAGCGCGCGCAGCGCATCGGTGTCGCGGCTGCGCAGCACCAGCGTCTCGGGCGTGCAATCGAGCGCGACGTCGGTCTTGATCGTCGCAAGCTCACGGCTCAGCGGCAGCTGCGGCAGCGCTTCGCGCAGGTTGTCGCCGATCTTGCCCTTGATGTTCGACGCGTTCGCGATTACCCCGTCCAGCGACTCGTATTCGGCGAGCCACTTGGCCGCCGTCTTCGGGCCGCACTTGGGCACGCCCGGGATGTTGTCGATGCTGTCGCCCATCAGCGCGAGCATGTCGACGATCTGGTCGGGGCGCACGCCGAACTTGTCGACCACGGTCGCATCGCTGTCCATGCGGCTGCCGCTCATCGTGTTGACCAGCGTCACCCGTGGGCGCACGAGCTGGGCGAAGTCCTTGTCGCCGGTCGAAATGGTCACGTCGATGCCGCCTTCGCTGGCCTGCAGCGCCAGCGTGCCGATGACGTCGTCGGCTTCCACGCCGGTCACGCGCAGGATCGGAAAGCCCAGCGCCTCGACGATCGCGCACATCGGCTCGACCTGCGCACGCAGGTCGTCGGGCATCGGCGGACGGTTGGCCTTGTACTGGTCGTAGAGATCGTCGCGGAAGGTCCTGCCGGGCGCGTCGACGACGAAGGCGGCGAAGTCGGGCGCTTCCTTGATCGTCGCGCGCAGCATGTTGACGATGCCGAACAGCGCGCCGGTGGGTTCGCCCTCGGCGTTGGACAGCGGCGGCAGCGCATGGAAGGCGCGATACAGGTACGAGGACCCGTCGATCAGGATGAGGCGTTTCATGATCGCGATTCTACCGCCGCACCCGACGCAGGCCGTGAGAACCTGCCGATATCCTGCTGCGCTTGACCGACTGCGCGCGTGCGGCACTCGGAATGCTCGCGTAGCGCTCGCACGCTGCGCTTCCTGCGTTCGGCCAAGCGCCGCCAGGCTGCGCTTGCGACGGACACCGGGCAGGTCCTGCAATGCGTCACCCCGGCGCGATCCACGCCCGCGCATACTGGGCGCCCGTTGCCGACGCGCAGGAACCCGCCATGCACACGACCCGACTGATGCTGCTCACCGCCGCCCTGCTCGGCCTGAGCGCCTGCGCGACCACCGGACCCGGCGCGATGCCCGACGGCATTCCGGCAGATGCCGAACAGGTGACCCGCACCGAGGCCAACGGCGACCGGATCACCGAGTACCGCATCGACGGAAAGCTGCGCGCCGTGCAGGTGGTGCCCTCGCGCGGCGTGGCCTATTTCCTCTACGACCGTGACGGCGACGGCAGCATCGACGGCGATCGCGACAACGTGCCGCAGACCTATTTCAAGCTGTTCGGCTGGTAGTCCGTTCGTGGATGAGGCGCTGCGGGTCGTGCTGGTCGGCTACGGCCTTGCCGGGCGCGTTTTCCATGCGCCGCTGATCGCGGCGACTCGCGGGCTGGCGCTGCACACCGTGGTGAGCCGCGATGCGGCCAAGGTCCACGCCAAGCTGCCGGACGTCCGCGTCGTCGCCGATCCGCAGGCGGCCTTCGACGATCCGGCGATCGATCTGGTCGTCATCGCCTCGCCCAACGCCACCCATGCGCCACTGGCGATGGCGGCGTTGCGGGCAGGTCGCCACGTCGTCGTCGACAAGCCGTTCGCGATCGATCTTGCCCAGGCGCGCGACGTGGCTGATGCGGCGAGGGCACACGACCGGTTGCTCTGCGTGTTCCACAACCGGCGCTGGGATGCGGATTTCCTCGCCCTGAAGGCACTGGTCGAGTCCGGCGCACTGGGCGACATCGCCGAAGTCCATTCGCACTTCGACCGCTTCCGACCCACGGTGCCCGACCGCTGGCGCGAGCGTCGCGGACCGGGCGCCGGCCTGTGGCTCGATCTCGGCCCGCATCTGGTCGACCAGGCCTTGCAGCTGTTCGGCATGCCGACGGCGGTGCAGGCCGATCTCGCGATCCAGCGCGCGGGTGCCGAGGTCGACGACTACGTCCACGTGGTACTGCGCTATCCGCGGTTGCGCATCGTGCTGCACGCCGGTGCGCTGGTGCCCGGCGCAGGCCTGCGCTTCGCCGTGCATGGCACCGGCGGGAGCTGGTTCAAGCACGGACTGGATCTGCAGGAGGCCGCGCTGCGCGACGGCGCGATGCCGGGCATCGACGGCTGGGGTGTCGACGGCGCGCCCGGGCGCCTGCTGCGCGCGGATGCCGACGGCACGATCGTCGAGGTCGCGTCGCCCTCGCCGACACCCCCGGGCGATTACCGCGAGTTCTATGCCGGCGTGCGCAATGCGATCCGCGGCGATGCCCCGCCACCGGTCACGCTCGATGAGGCGCTCGATGTGATGCGCGTGCTGCAGGCGGGCATCGACAGCGCCGCAAGCGGCCGCGTCGTCGCTCCGTAGACGCGCCCACGCGCACGCAGGGGTTTTTTCGTTCAAGCCTCGCGCGCGCATCCATGCAAGGCGACGTCACCACCGGTGGGATACGCATCGCGACAACGGGTTCGCTGCGCTCTGCCCATCCTGCGGAGCGCGGATACGCAAACGGCGCTCCGGAATCCGGAGCGCCGTTTCGATCTCACGCGATGACGCCGCTTACTTCTGCAGCAACTCACCCACCAGCGCATCGGCGCCGTACACCGACTTCAGCGACTCGATGATCGCCGCGCTGTGCACCGACACCGTGCGGTTGAGCTTCGGGTCGTACCAGAAGTTGCCACCCAGCGAGTGGATGTTGCCGTCGAAGGCCAGGCCGATGACCTGTGCGTCGCGGTTGATCACCGGGCTGCCGGAGTTGCCGCCGATGATGTCGTTGGTGCTGACGAAGTTGAAGCGCGTGTCCTTGGCAATGTTGCCTTCCGCGTCCAGCCAGCGCTTCGGCAGCGCGTAGGGCTCGGCGCCGGTGTTGCGCGCGAACACACCGCCCATCGTCGTGAACGGTTCGATCGCCTTGCCGTTCTCCTCCCAGCCGGCCACGTCGCCGTAGGACAGGCGCAGGGTGAAGGTCGCATCCGGGTACACCGTGGTGCCGAGCTTCTCGAAGCGCACCTTGGCGATCTGCGTGGCGGCGCGCGACTCGATCGACGCGACTTCCGATTCCTGCCGCTGACGCACCGCGCGCGCCGGCGCATCGACTGCGCGCGCGAGACGGATGAAGGGATCATCCGAGGCTTCGATCGCCGCGGCGCCGCCGCTCCACAGACGCTCGCGCTCGCCGACATCAGCGAGCTTCGAGCCTTCGACGAGGGCCTTGGCGACCTGCGCGGGCGACTGCGTGCCGAGCACGGACTTCACCAGCGGATCGTCGGTGCCCAGCAGTTCGCGGAACTTGGTCAGCGACCAGGTCAGCTTGGCGATCTCGAACTCCGGATACAGCGGCGCCTTGCTCAGCAGCGTCTGGCGCAGACGGCCCTGGCCGGCGTCCTGGAACTCCGGCAGGCGCGCATCGTTGGCCTTGGCGCGCTCGGCGCCGCCGCGCACCAGCGTGCGGGCGATGCCGAACAGGCGCGAGTCGAAGCCGCGGCCCTGCTCGAGCAACATGTACGGCACGGCGAGCTGGCGCGCGACGACCTGCGCCGCTTCGACCTCGTTCCAGGGCGCCGCGTTGACGCCTTCGCGCAGGCGCGCTTCCTCGGCACGCTTGCCGGCGAACACCTGCGGGTCGAGCAGCGCCTGCAGCTGGCCGCGGAACACCTTGTAGCTGTTGTCGGTGAACGTCAGATCGGACTGCGCCTGACGCGTGGCCTCCTCGTTGACGCGGCCGTACTGGCCGAGCATCGCGCGGCGTTCGGCCAGCCACAGCAGGTTGTTGATCAGGCTGACGTCGCGCACGGTTTCCAGCTGTGCGACGGTGAGCTGACGCTGGGTGCGGCCCGGATGGCCGGTGACCATCACCAGTTCGCCGGCCTCGGCCCCTTCGGGCTTGAGGGTGAAGTGGTGTTCGACGTTCGCCGGCTTGCCGTCCTCGTAGGCGCGCAGCAGCGCGGCGTCGAGGTTGTAGCGCGGGAAGTTGAAGTTGTCGGGGTCGCCGCCGAAGAAGCCGACCGAATACTCGGGGGTGAACACCAGGCGCACGTCGGAATAGCGGTGGTAGCGGTAGAGGTGCTGCTGGCCGCCGTTGTACAGCTCGACCACGTCACAGCGCGTTTTCGCCTCGTCGTCGCCGACGCATTCGGATTCGATGCGGCTCTTCTCGGCGTTGCGGGCCTCGACATAGGCCTGGCCCTGCTTGCCCTCGGCCGCCTTGGCCAGACGCGTGCTGACGTCGCTGATTTCGCGCAGCACGTTGAGCTCCTCGGCCGGGCACTGCAACTCCTCGCCGCGCGCGTCGGCCACGAAGCCGTCGTTCTGCAGATCGCGCTGCGGCGAGGACAGGCCCTGCACGCAGCCGACGACGCAGTGCGCATTCGTCAGCACCAGCCCGTCGGGCGACACGAACGATCCCGAGCAGCCGCCGGCCAGGCGCACCGAGGATTGCATCGCGTGATCGATCCACGCCTGGTCGGGCGAGAACCCGTACTGCGACTGCAGCGCGGCCTTGGGCAGGTTGTCGAGCGTCCACATGCCTTCGGCGGCGAAGGCGGCGGGCACCAGCATCAGGCTGCCGATGGCAGCGCCGAGCAGGTGGCGGGTCCGCGGCGCGGACGTGGGCGTGGCTGACGCCATGGCGAGATCTCCGGGTCGGGGCGGCCGGGTCGCGGCCGCCGGGCCGCCCAGCCTACCGGGCCTTGCCCCTGCCGACGTGGCCGGAAGGTCATGGATCCCGCGTTTGGCCCGCGTCGCGTATTCACGTAGCATGCACCAACGCGCGACGCCCGGAGGCGGTCGCCGACGCCCGAGGATCCCGTGACCCCCGAACGCCGCAGCTCCGACGCCCCCGACCATGCCATGCTCCGCGCCGGGCTCACGCCCGCGCAGGCGAAGGCCATCGCCACGCTCGAGCAGTTCGGCTGGCGCCTGCGCTTCGTGCGCCGCCCGCTGTTCCGCGACCCGGTACCGGTGCTGTTCGACCAGGCCGAGGCGCGCTGGATCGTCGTCGAAGGCGACGGCACGCTGGACGAAACGCCGGATTTCGAGATCCGCACCTAGGTCGCCAGCGATTCAGCTGAATGCGGATCGCCCTCACATCGCCCCCGTTAGCATCGCGCGGTCCTTTTCCACAGGAGCGGCCGATGTCTTCGTTCTCGATCTATCTGGTGGGCATGCTCGTGCTGATCGGCGGCCTGGCCTACGGCGCGCATCTGGCCGGCCTGGCGCCGCAGTGGATCGCAGTCGGCGTGGTGGTGCTGCTGGGCCTGGGCATCGTCAAGGCCGTGTCGCGCACCCGACGCCCCGACCCGCCGTCGGCCTGATCGACGACCTGCGTCCGGACCCCTGTCCGAGGGGTTCGAGGCGCGTCCCCGAGCACCGCGGTGCGGGCGCGGCAGCGCGCCGGCTGCCCAGCCGTACGCCAGGTCATCCCGGGGACCCCGCGCACACGCCGGAAATCGGGCGTGGCACCACATCCGACCGGTGCTCAGGCCGGCTGCAGGTTCGCGTAGGCCAGCACCAGCCACTTGCTGCCGGCGTCGTCGAAATTGACCTGCACGCGCGCATGCGCGCCGTCGCCTTCGATGTCGATCACGGTGCCGGCGCCGAACTTGGCATGGGTCACGCTCTGCCCGATGCGCACCCCGACCGACGGCGCCAGGCTCGCATGACCCATGTCGCGCTGGCGCTGCGGGAATGTCGCGCGCGTGGCCTGCGCCTTCGGCCGCACTTCGTGCAGCAGCACCGGCGGGATCTCGCGCAGGAAGCGCGACGGCACGCCGAACATGTCCTGGCCGTGCAGACGCCGCGCTTCGGCGTAGGTCAGCACCAGCTTCTGCCGCGCGCGGGTGATGCCCACATAGGCGAGACGGCGCTCTTCCTCCAGGCGTCCGCTTTCCTCGGCGGTACGCGCGCTCGGGAACAGGCCTTCCTCCAGACCGACCAGGAACACCAGCGGAAACTCGAGCCCCTTGGCGCTGTGCAGCGTCATCAGCTGCACGCCGTCCTCGCCGGCCTGGGCCTGGCTTTCGCCGGCTTCCAGCGAGGCGTAGGCGAGGAACGCGACCATCTCGGTCAGCTGCGCGCTCTCTTCGTCGTCGCCGCGTACAAAGCGCGAGGCCACCGACACCAGTTCGTCGAGATTCTCAACCCGCGAATCCGCGCTGCCCTTCGATTCGTTGGCGTAGTGCACGCGCAGGTTCGAGCGCGCCAGCACGTGGTCGATCTTGTCCTTCAATGACAGCTCGGCCAGTTCGGCCGACAGCTGGTCGATCAGCTGCGCGAACCCGGCCAACGCATTACGCGCGCGACCGGCGAGCACATTGCCCTGCGCACTGCGCATCGCCGCTTCCCACAACGGAATACCCTGCGCGCGCGCCAGCTGTCGCACCTCGTCGAGCGTGCGCTCGCCGATGCCGCGCGGCGGCGTGTTGACCGCGCGCTCGAACGCCGCGTCGTCGTCGCGGTTGGCGACCAGACGCAGATAGGCCAGCGTGTCCTTGATCTCGGCGCGTTCGAAGAAGCGCACGCCGCCGTAGACGCGGTACGGCACCTGTTCGGCGACGAGCTGTTCTTCCATCGCGCGCGACTGCGCATTGCTGCGGTAGAGGATCGCGATGTCGCCGTGCGAGCCGCCGTCGCGGACCCACTGCAGCGCGCGTTCGACGACGTAACGCGCTTCGTCGATCTCGTTGTAGGCCGCGTACAGATCGATCGGATCGCCTTCGCCGCTGTCGGTCCACAGCTGCTTGCCGAGGCGCTCGGGGTTGTGCGCGATCACCGCGTTGGCGGCGCCGAGGATGTTGGCGGTCGAGCGGTAGTTCTGTTCGAGGCGGATCGTCTCCGCACCCGGGTAGTCGCGCAGGAAGCGCTGCACGTTCTCGACCTGGGCGCCGCGCCAGCCGTAGATCGCCTGGTCGTCGTCGCCGACGATGAAGACCTTGC
>ENA-UOXB01001354-UOXB01001354.1-bioreactor-metagenome-genome-assembly--contig:-NODE-1354-length-11677-cov-11.499140_pt1 | contig 11677 bp, 11 predicted proteins | sample MGYA00238158_ERZ761615 | MGnify/ENA primary metagenome ERZ761615 (study PRJEB28904, sample SAMN06267902) | bioreactor metagenome | isolation source: Joint BioEnergy Institute, California, USA... | reverse complement strand
GGCCCCAACGGCCGCGAGATCCGGTGGGAGACCACCGTGGCCGAGGAACGCGCCCACAACATCCATGTCGGCGGCGGCAAGACGCGCGCGGAATTCGTGGCCTTTCGCACCGCACGCGACGCCACGCTGGCGGTGCCGCAGCTGATCATTCCCTCGCTGCAGGTCAACATGCGCGCAGGCGTCATGCCCACCGACAAGGATGGGCGTCCCATGCTCAAGGTGCCGGTCAACGGCCTCTGACCCCGCCATCTCCAGACGTTCAGGGAGGAACAGATGGACCCCAGGACCCTTTCGCCGCAATTCGCGGTGTCGCCCCAGATCACCCCGCAGGACATTCCTGCGCTGAAGGCCCAGGGCTATCGCGCGATCATCGCCAACCGCCCGGACGGCGAAGGCGCCGATCAGCCGACCTTTGCCGAGATCGAGGCCGCGGCCCATGCTGCCGGAATGCAGGCACGCTACATTCCGATCAGCGGCGGCATGGTCGGCGACGACGACGTCGAGGCCTTTCGATCCGCACTGCGCGCCATGCCGGGGCCGGTGCTGGCCTATTGCCGGTCGGGGACGCGGTCGGCCACGCTGTGGTCGCTGGCGCAGGCCGACGACATGCCGCTGCCGCAGATCCTGGCGGCCACCAGCACCGCCGGATACGACCTGTCCGGCGTGGTCCGACGCATCGCCAACGGCGGACGCACCCCCGTGGCCCGGCCCGATGCGACCCATGACGTGGTGATCGTGGGGGCGGGGGCGGCAGGGATTTCGGTCGCGGCCAGCCTGCTGTCCCGAAAGCCGGGGTTGGACATCGCCATCATCGACCCGGCCGACGTGCATTACTATCAGCCCGGCTGGACCCTGGTGGGCGCGGGTGTGTTCACGGCCGACCAGACGGCGAAGGATCTGGCCTCGCTGATCCCGTCCGGCGTCACGCTGATCAAGGGCGCGGTCGCCGCGTTCGAGCCCGCGTCGAACGCCGTGATCCTGGAAGGGTGCCGGGTCGTGGGCTATGAAAGGCTGGTCGTCTGTCCGGGACTGAAGCTGGACTGGGCGCGCATCCCCGGTCTGGTCGAGACGCTTGGCCAGAACGGGGTCACGTCCAACTACCGCTATGATCTGGCGCCCTATACGTGGAAACTGGTCCAGGCGATGAGGCGGGGCCGCGCGATCTTCACGCAGCCGCCGATGCCGATCAAATGCGCCGGCGCGCCGCAGAAGGCGATGTACCTGTCAGGCGACGCCTGGCATCGGGCCGGGGTGCTCAAGGATATCGACATCCAGTTCATGAATGCGGGGGGCGTGCTGTTCGGGGTCAAGGACTATGTCCCCGCGCTGATGAACTATGTGCGAAAATACGACGCGACGCTGAACTTCTTTCATAACCTGGTCCGGATCGACGGCCCGGCGCGCACCGCGTGGTTCGACGTCGCGGCACCCGACACGCCTGTCCGCCGGGTCGAGGTCGCATTCGACATGATCCATGTCACGCCCCCTCAGACCGCGCCGGATTTCATTCGCGTGTCGCCGCTGGCGGATGCGGCGGGGTGGGTGGACGTCGACCAGGCCACGCTGCGTCACAAAACGCATGACAACATCTGGTCGCTTGGCGACGTGATGAATGCGCCGAACGCCAAGACGGCGGCCGCGGCGCGGATCCAGGCACCGGTGGTGGCGGAAAACATCGCGGCCGATATCGACGGCCGTCCGGCCTGCGCGCAATACAACGGCTACGGCTCCTGCCCGCTGACGGTCGAGCGCGGCAAGATCGTGTTGGCCGAGTTCGGCTATGGCGGCAAGCTGCTGCCAAGCTTTCCCAAGGCCCTGATCGACGGCACCCGCCCAAGCCGTGCTGCATGGCTGCTCAAGGAACGCATCCTTCCGCCGGTCTACTGGCGCGGCATGCTGCGCGGCCATGAATGGATGGCCAAACCCAACAAAACCTCCGCCCCCTAAGAACGGACCCTTGCCGGTGAAGCCCTTCCGCGCCTATTTCCCGATCCTGTCCTGGGCCCGCAGCTATGACCGGCGGACCCTGTCGGACGACCTGCTGGCCGCCGTGATCGTGACGATCATGCTGATCCCGCAATCGCTGGCCTATGCGCTGCTGGCGGGGCTGCCGCCCGAGGCGGGGCTCTATGCCTCGATCGCGCCGATCATCCTCTATGCGGTGTTCGGAACCAGCCGGGCGCTGGCGGTGGGGCCGGTGGCGGTGGTGTCGCTGATGACGGCGGCGGCGATCGGCACCGTCGCGGAGCAGGGCTCGATGGGCTATGCGGCGGCGGCGCTGACGCTGGCCGGACTGTCGGGGGCGATCCTGGTGGTGATGGGCGTGCTGAAGCTGGGCTTTCTGGCGAACTTCCTGTCGCATCCGGTGATCGCGGGCTTCATCACCGCGTCGGGCATCCTGATCGCCACCAGCCAGCTGGGCCACGTCCTGGGCATCGGCGCGGGTGGCCACACCCTGCCGCAGATGATCGCGTCGCTGGTCCGGGGCCTGCCCCAGGTCAACCCGGTCACCGCCTGCATCGGCGTGGCGGCGACGGCGTTCCTGTTCTGGGTCCGCCGCGGGCTGCGGCCGCTGCTGCGCCGCATGGGCCTGGGCGCCCGCGCCGCCGACATCGCGACCAAGGCCGGGCCGGTGCTGGCCGTGGTGGTCAGCACGCTGGCAGTCCGGTGGCTGGGCCTGGACCAGATGGGCGTGCGCATCGTGGGCACGGTGCCGCAGGGCCTGCCGCCCCTGACGCTGCCGCCGCTGTCGGCCGATCTGATCGGCATGCTGCTGGTTCCGGCGGCGCTGATCTCGGTCATCGGGTTCGTGGAATCGGTGTCGGTCGCGCAGACCCTGGCCGCCAAGCGACGCCAGCGCATCGACCCCGACCAGGAGCTGATCGGCCTGGGGGCGGCGAACCTGGGCGCGGCCTTCACGGGCGGCATGCCGGTCACGGGCGGGTTCGCGCGGTCCGTCGTGAACTTCGACGCGGGCGCGGCGACCGCGGCGGCGGGGGCCTTCACCGCGGTGGGCCTGGCGGTCGCCGCCGTCGCGCTGACGCCGCTGATCTATCACCTGCCCATCGCGACGCTGGCCGCGACGATCATCGTGGCGGTGCTGTCGCTGGTCGATCTTGCGATCCTGCGCCGGGCCTGGGCCTATTCCCGCGCCGACTTCATCGCGGTGGCGGCGACGATCGTGGTGACGCTTGGCGTGGGGGTCGAGGCGGGCGTGTCTGCGGGCGTCATCCTGTCCATCGTGCTGCACCTGTACAAATCCTCGCGCCCGCACGTGGCCGAGGTCGGGCTGGTCCCCGGCACCCAGCATTTCCGCAACATCCTGCGCCACGACGTGCTGACCGATCCGGCCCTGGTCACCCTGCGCATCGACGAAAGCCTGTATTTCGCCAATGCCCGCTTCCTGGAGGATTACGTCGCCGACCGCGTGACCCCCGATTGCGAGGTCAAGCACGTGGTGCTGATGTGTTCGGCCATCAGCGACATCGACCTGAGCGCGCTGGAAAGCCTGGAGGCCATCGCCCACCGCCTGGCGACGATGGGCGTCACGCTGCACCTGTCCGAGGTCAAGGGCCCGGTCATGGACCGCCTGAAGACCTGCGATTTCCTGCAGCAGCTGACGGGCCGGGTCTTCCTGTCGCAATACGACGCCTGGACCGCACTGCACACAGGGGCCGAACCGGCCCGCCGGGTGATCAGAACCGGTTGACCGGAACCTTGAGGTAATGGTGGCCGTCATCCTCTGCCGGGGGCAGGCGGCCGCCGCGCAGGTTGATCTGCAGCGCCGCCATGATCCGGTCGGGCAGGGGCAGCGTCGCGTCGCGGGCGTCGCGCAGGGCGATCCAGTCCTCGCGCCGGGTGCCGTCGCGGACGTGGCGGTTCTCGGCCCGGTGGCGGGCCACGGTCGCCTCCCATTGCGGCGCGTCGCGGTCCTTGGTGCCATAGTCGTGGCCCACGAACAGGCGCGTGTCGCCCGGCAGGGACAGGATCTCCTGGATCGACGCCCACAGCTGGCCGCTGTCGCCGCCCGGGAAATCCGCGCGCGAGGTGCCGGCATCGGGCTGCATCAGCGTGTCATGGGTAAAGGCCGCATCGCCGCAGACATAGGTGACCGAGCCGAGCGTGTGCCCCGGCGACAGCATCACCCGGATGGACAGATCGCCCAGGGCGATCGTCTCTCCGGGTGCCAGCAGGCGGTCGAAGTCGCGGGCCGGATCAAAGGCCTGGGGCAGGTTGTACAGCCCCGCCCAGATGCGGGCGATGTCGCCGACCCGGTCGCCGATGGCTGTGGGCGCCCCCGTCCGCCGCCCCAGCTGCGCCGAGGCCATGACGTGGTCGGCATGCGGATGCGTGTCCAGCACCCAGGCCACCGTCAGACCCTGTTCGGCCACCAGCGCCAGCACCTGGTCCATGCTGCCGGTCGAAAAGCGGTAATGCTTGGGGTCCAGGTTCCAGACCACGTCGATCAGCGCGGCCTGTTTCGTGGCCGGGTCGGCGCAGACATACTGGATCGACCCGGTATCGGGTTCGTAGATGCCCCAGACATCCGGGCTGTTCGCGCCGGTGGACGGGGAATGGCGGACGACGCGGTCTTTCAGCAGGCTCATGCGGGTGCCCTCAGGACGGGTGCGGATTTCAGGCGGGCGCCGATCCAGAGCCCCAGGATCATCGCCGGAACGAAGGCCAGGGTGCCCGGCGCCAGCAGCGGCAGGGCGGTCAGGGCGGGGCCGGGGCAGAACCCGCCGATCCCCCAGCCCGCGCCGAACAGCGCCGCGCCGGTCAGCAGCGGGCGGTCGATCCGGCGGTTGGTCGGCACGTCGAAGGTCGGGTTCAGGACCGGCGCCGCGCGCCGCCAGACCAGCCGATAGCCGATGAAGGCGGTCACGGTCGCGCCGCCCATCACGAACGCCAGGCTGGGGTCCCACGCCCCGGCCAGGTCCAGAAAGTTCTGCACCTTGGCCGGATCGGCCATGCCCGACACGATCAGCCCCAGGCCAAAGACCAGCCCGGCCAGAAATCCCCACAACGCGCGCATCACAGCCCTCCGATCACATGGCGCAGCACGAACACGGTGACGAACCCCGCCGCCATGAAGGTCGCGACCGCCGCCAGAGAGCGTCCCGACAGCCGCGCCAGCCCGCAGACCCCGTGCCCCGAGGTGCAGCCCGACCCAAGCGCGGTCCCCGTCCCGACCAGCAGTCCCGCGACGATCATCAGCCCCAGGTTCGTGGGCACCGTCTGCACGACCGTCCCGCCCAGGGCCAGGATCGCCAGCGGCGCGGCCATCAGCCCCAGCACGAAGGCGATCCGCCAGTCGCGGTCGCGCGCGGCACCGGGCAGGGCCAGCGCGCCCTGGGTGATGCCCGCGATGCCGGCGATCTTTCCGAACAGGCCCATCACCATCACGGCGCTGATCCCGATCAGGATGCCGCCGCCAAGCGAGGCCCAGGGGGTGAAGGTCGTTTCGGTCAGCATGTCGGCCTGTCCTGTCAGCGGGGATTGCGCCGGTGGGCGCGTCTGCTAAACTGTATATTCAATTCCTCTAAATAAGTCAAAGCTAATATATTGGACGACCTCCCCGATCCCTCCGTCGTGGCGCTGCAGGACATGGCCGACCACGTCGCGGCGCGGCTGGCGCTGGTCGCCAATGCGAAACGCCTGCTGATCCTGTGCGAACTGGCCAAGGGCGAACGCCCGGTCGGCGCGCTGCAGGCGGCGGTGGGCCTGGGCCAGTCCGCGCTGAGCCAGCATCTGGCCCGCCTGCGCGAGGCCGGGATGGTCGCCACCCGCCGCGAGGGGCAGACCATCCACTACCGCATCAGCGACCCCGACCTGGACGTGTTGATGCAGGCCCTGTACGCCGCCTTCTGCCAGCCGCGTCAGGACGCGCCCGCCCGGTCCGATCAGGAATAGGCGCCTGCCGAATAGGTCAGCTCATAGCTGTGGCTGTAGAGTTCGAACACGTTGCCGAACGGGTCCTCGACATAGACCATCCGATAGGGTTTTTCGCCGGGGAAATATTCGCGCACCGGCATCCGCTGCCTGCCGCCCGCGGCGACGATGCGGGCCAGAAGCCCCTCCAGGTCCGGGTCCTGGATCGCGAAATGGAACGTGCCGTGGCGGCGAAAGTCGAAATTGTCGGCAGCGGCGTGGTTGCCCGCGAACTCGAACAGCTCGATCCCGATCCCGTCGCCGGTGGACAGATGCGCGATGCGCAGACGGTCCCAACCGGGGCCGAAGACGTCGGTGCACATCACGCCGATGGCGCTGTCATCCTCGGTCACGGTGCTGGGCTGCATCAGCACATAGAATCCAAGGACGCCGGAATAGAACGCGACGGCCGCGTCCAGGTCGGGGACGGACAGGCCGATATGGGAAAAGGTGCGGGGGGTGGGGGTCATGGCAGTCTCCTGTGTCTGGTCCATCCGACCTAGACAGGCGATGCCCGCATGTGAAATTATCATTCCGCATGATGATCCATACGAACCGTTATCGACGATGCTGAACGCCACCTGGATCGAGACCTTCACCGTCCTGGCCGAGGAGGGGCATTTCACCCGCGCGGCGCAGCGGTTGAACATGACGCAGCCGGGCGTGTCCCAGCATCTGCGCAAGCTGGAACAGCAGCTGGGCCAGCCGCTGATCGTGCAGTCGGGCAAGGGGTTCACGCTGACCGCCGCCGGGGCTGGCCTGCGCGATCTGGGGCTGGCGCGCCGGGCCCAGGAACGCGCCCTGCGCGAGGCGATCGCCCCGGACCGGCCGGATGCCGGGCTGGTGCGCGTCGCCTGTTCGGGCAGCTTTGCGATGCTGTTCTATCCGCATGCCATCGCGCTGATGCAATCCGCCCCGCGCCTGTCCATCCATGTCGAGGCCGCGCCGCAGGCACGCGTCCTGGAGGGGGTGCTGGACGGGCGGTTCGATCTGGGGGTCACCGACCGCGACCCGCGCCATCCCCGCATCGCAGCCGACCGCATCGGGCAGGAGGAGCTGTGCCTGGTGCTGCCCGCGGGACATGCGGTGCCGTCGGGCCTGGCCGACCTGCAGGCGCTTGGGCTGATCGATCACCCGGATTGCCAGCGCTATGCCGACGATCTGTTCGCGCTGAACTTTCCCGACGAATTCGACGGCGCCGACAGGCTGCGCGTGCGCAGCCGCGTGAACCAGATCGGCCAGATCCCGGCGCCGGTGGCGCAGGGCGTCGGCTATACGCTGCTGCCGCGCAGCGGGCTTGCGGCCTTTTCTCAGGCGGACCGCCTGCGCATCGCGGCCCTGCCGCAACGCCGCCACCACGAATTGTGGACGATCATCCCCCGCGGCCATCCGCCAAGCGCCCGTCTGGACCGGGTCCTGGCGGTGATCCGGGCCCTGGCCGCCGATCTGGCCTGAGCGGCGGCCAGGGACGCGCGCCTCAGGCGGTGCGGACCCGCCCGGACACCAGCCGCCCCTTGTGGAACGTCGCGTGGCGGGCCGAGCATCGGGCCACCGTCTCGGCCGAACAGCTGGCCTCGGTCAGAACGAACCCTGCGGCGTCGCCGACGGCGGGCCAGACCCGTTCGCCCTGCGCGTCCAGCGGCAGGACGTCGCCCGTGGCGATCCACAGGGACCGCGACAGGCTTTCCTCGTCGCTGCCCGCGTAAAGCTGGGCATAGAGGTTGGCCTTGTCGATCATGTCCCCGGTGCCGAAGGGCGACCAGTGGTCGATGACGCTGTCGGTGCCCGCCATGATCGCCACCCCCTTGTCGCGCAGGACCTGCAGCGGCATCACCGATTTTCCGATCGGCACGCTGGTGGCGACGCTGATCCCCTGTGCGGCCATGCGGCCCGCCAGTTCGTCCAGCGCGCCTTCGTCCATTTTGGCCAACGCAAAGGCGTGGCTGAAGGTCACCCGGTCGCGCAGCGCGGCATTCGCCTCGACCGTGTCGACCATGTAATGCAGCGCGGCGATGCCGGCCGGGGTCGATTCATGGATGTGGATGTCCACGCCCTTGTCGTGGTCCAGCGCGATCTGGAACATCGCGTCCAGCGATGCCTCCATCGCGCCGTCGACATTGGTCGGGTCAAGCCCCCCGACATGCGTCACGCCCAGGTCCATCGAGTCCCGCATCAGCCCGTCGACATCCGAATTCAGCAGGCCGTGCTGGGGAAAGGCGACGATGTCGCAGTCGAAATCGTCCCTGCGCGCGGCAAGGGCCAGGTTCAGGTGCTCCAGGCTTTTCAGGCCGCTGACCGGGTCGATGTTGCAATGGCTGCGCGCCGTCGTCGTGCCGTGCGACAACAGCAGCTGGATCAGCTGGTCGGCGCGCTCCTGCGAGGTCGGCAGCAGCTGGGGCAGCAGCACCTCCTCGCGCGCGATCATGTCCATGATGGTCTTGCCCTTGCGCGGCAGCGGGGCCTGCCAGGGGCCGCCATAGAAGGTCTTGTCCAGGTGGATGTGCATGTCGCGCATGGGCGGCAGCGCCAGCATGCCCTGGGCGCTGTAGCGGGGCAGGGTGCCGGTCGGCGCGTCATGGATCGCGGCGATGCGGCCGCCCCTGATCTCCAGCGTATGGGTCTGGGTCCGGGTTCCGACCACCGTGTCGCCGTCGCGCTCAACGCCCGTCTCCAGCAGCACGTCGGTCAGCAGGTAGTGATCATGCGGGATGTCCGACACGCCGGTCTGGTCCGGTGCGGCGGCATGGACGGGGGCAAGCCCAAGCGTGGCGCCCGCCGTCATGATGCCGCCGGTGCGGCACAGGAATTGTCTGCGGTTCGTCATCGTCTTTCCCCTTTGCTGGCGGTTCGGGAAAATCTAGACCGGCACAGGCGTATCAAGAAATTAAATGTTCAAATAGGATTCATGCATGAATCGGATGATCGATCCCCGCCTGCTGCGTGCCCTTGTGGGGGTGATCGACCATGGCAGCTTCACCCGCGCCGCCGAACAGCTGAACATGTCGCAATCGACCATCAGCCAGCAGATATCGCGGCTGGAGGATCAGCTGGGCCAGCCGCTGCTGGACCGCGACGCCCGCCCCGTTCGCATGACCGCGGCCGGAGAGCGGCTGACCGGGTACGCGCGCCGCATCCTGGCGCTGCAGGATGAGGCGACGCTGGCGCTTGGCGATCCGTCGGGCAGCGTGTCGCTGCGCATCGGGCTGGCCGAGGACATCATGACCCCCGACATGGCCCGGCTGTTCGCCGATTTCTCCGCAACGCACCGCCGGGTGCGGCTGGACGTGACCGCGGGCCTCAGCCTTGCCCTGACGCGCGGCTATCGCGACGGCGATTTCGACATCATCGTGGTCAAGGAGACCGCGCCCGAACCCGACTGCCGCGCCAGCGTCCCCGAACCCATCGGCTGGTTCCAGGGGCCGGGCGCCCCCGACGCCCCCGATCCGCTGCCCTTCGTGACCTTCCCGCCGGGGGGCCTCTATCGCGACCAGATGTTCCGCCGGGCCGAGGACCTTGGACGGCGCTGGTACGTGGCCTTTTCGGGCAGCAGCCTGTCGAACGTCGTGACCGCGGTCGAGGCCGGTCTGGGCATCTCTCTGCTGCCGGTGCGGGCGGCGGTCGGACGCGATCTGCGGCGCAACACGCTCTTTGGGGCGGAACCCGCGATGGTCGCATCGCTTTACGCATGGGAGACGGGCGGCATCGCGGCCCCGCTGGTCGCCGCGATGCGCGACGTGCTGGCACGACGCTGAGGCTTTTGGCGGATCAGGCGGTCGTCCGACGGACGATGGCGGGGCCGACAGGGACCGATCGGAACGAAGGCCTGGAAACGACAAAGGAACATGCGGTGTCGAATGACGAAAAGATCAGCCCCCCTCTGACAGAGCTGAACATCAACACCACCACCGGGGGGTTCTACAACGGATTCTCGATCGCGGTGACGGTGCCGGCCAAGATCATCATCTCGGTCATCGTTGTCTGGGCCATCTTCTGGCCGATCCAGTCGGGCGCGATCCTGACCGGGCTGAACGGTTTCATCCTGCAGAACTTTGCGGCCTGGTACACCTGGGTCGTGGCGTTCTTCATCGTCGTCTGCCTGGCGCTGGCGGCATGGCCGGCGGCCGGGCGGCTGAACCTGGGGCTGGACGACGACCAGCCGGAATTCACCCGGTTCTCGTGGTTCTCGATGATGTTCGGGGCGGGGATCGGCGTGGGCATGCTGACCTGGGCCGTGGCCGAACCGGTCACGCATCTGGGCACGACCCCGGAATCGATCATGGGCCTGACCACCCCCGGCGGCGCCGACAACGTGGCGATGGCGTTCAAGTGGTCGTTCCTGCACTGGGGGTTCAGCGCGTGGGCATGCTATGCGGTGTGCGGCCTGTCGCTGGCCTATTTCAGCTATCGCCGCGGCCTGCCGCTGACCATCCGGTCGGGGCTGACGCCGCTGTTCGGACAGCGCCTGTCGGGGCCGCTTGGCCATGTCATCGACATCGTGGCGGTGGTCGCGACCATCCTGGGCGTCGCGCAGACGCTTGGCTTCGGCGTCGATCAGCTGGTCGCGGGGCTGGGCCGGATCGGCATCGGCGGGCTGGCCGATGCGGACGGGGCCGCGACCACCACCGGCATCGTCGTCGCGCTGCTGGTCATCATGGGGCTGTCGACGCTGTCGGCGCTGTCGGGCGTGGGCAAGGGCATCAAGTGGCTGTCCAACATCAACATGGTGCTGTCCATCATCCTGCTGGGCTTTCTGATCATCTTCGGGGCGACCTGGTTCGGCTTCAACGCGATGTTCACGGGGCTGTGGCACTATGTCATCGCCCTGCCGCAGATGAGCGTGAACGTCTTCCGATCCGACGGCGTCGAAGGGTCCGAGGCGTTCCTGCTGGCCCAGTGGCAGGGCTGGTGGCCGGTGTTCTACTGGGCGTGGTGGATCGCCTTCGCGCCGTTCGTGGGGCTGTTCCTGGCGCGGATCTCGCGCGGGCGGACGGTGCGGGAATTCGTGCTGGGCGCGCTGATCGTCCCGGCGCTGATGTGTTTTGTCTGGTTTTCCTGGGCGGGTGGAACGGCCATCGACCTGGAGATGAACGGCGGCGCCAACGGCGTGATCTTCGATGCCGCGAACGGCGACAAGATCTTTGCGATGACCGAGTTCATGCTGGCCCCGTTCGGGGACTGGCTGGCCTGGGGCATGGCGGCGCTGATCGTCGTGCTGCTGCTGACCTTTCTGGTCACCTCTGCGGATTCGGCCGTGCTGATCGTGAACACCATCAACGCCGCTGGCGACGAGGGGCCGAAATCCCGGCCGCATGTCCTGTTCTGGGGCGTGGCGCTGGCGATGGTCGTGGCCGGGCTGCTGATCTCCGGCGGGACGACCGCGATCCAGACGGCGATGGTGATCGGCGCCCTGCCGTTTTCGGTCGTCATGGCGCTGATGGCAGTCGCCCTGCTCAAGGCGATCTACAACGACACGCGCCGCGAGAAGGCGGGCGTGCCCTCCACCCATGACAAGATCGAGGGCGCGACGGGCAACGATGCGCCCGCAGGCCTGTCGGCATCGTCCAACTGATCGACCTGACACGTCTGGACGCCGCAGTCGGGGCGTCCAGACATGTCAATGGTACTGGCTTGCGTCGGAATGTGGCGGATTAGGCGGTTCGAGAACGCCGAGGTTGTTGTCATAAGCGTCTGTTGGTGCATACGATTGTGCTTCCAAGTTCAACCGTTCGTCAAATGTCTTGCATCC
>ENA-UOXB01001351-UOXB01001351.1-bioreactor-metagenome-genome-assembly--contig:-NODE-1351-length-11703-cov-7.283310_pt1 | contig 11703 bp, 6 predicted proteins | sample MGYA00238158_ERZ761615 | MGnify/ENA primary metagenome ERZ761615 (study PRJEB28904, sample SAMN06267902) | bioreactor metagenome | isolation source: Joint BioEnergy Institute, California, USA | place... | reverse complement strand
TTTACGACGAACACGACAGGGAAAAATTAAAGGCAAGATTTTACGTCTTTTTGCTCATAAAAGCAAGCGGCGCATCCTGTCTTTGTAAGGCAATAACACCAAAACTCTGTCTTATCTCGTAGTGCAAAACATTGTTTATAAGCACATTACAGATGCTAGTGCCTATAAAAAAGTATCATACTATGATGACGGTTGGTGCTTTTTGCCAAAAGATGGCCATTATAGCTTATATAATCAGTGACTTATAGGTTTTTATTCTACTCTTATCAGTTTACGAACTCAGTTAACAAACAAGTCTTACCTCACTATAGTTTTTCTAGCTATCTATGAAGTTTATATTATAAATAAGCAGTAATGAGTGTTATATAAATAAAAGGTTATTACCCTGTCATTAGCGCACTTTAACCAACAATTTGAAGACTTAGCTATGTTATTATAGACAAAATATTGCCTTACCCATATAAAAAGACAAGGCTATAAAAAATTCTCTTTATTCTTATTAATATGACTATTTATTATGATCAGCACCTCTTCAAATAACACCCCTTCTACCGCTCAATCCACACTCAGCTATGCTGATATTCAAAACATTGTAGCCGATGATTTTGAGATTATGGACAAACAAGTATTCGGTAGCCTCAATTCAAAAGTCAAACTGGTCATGAGCGTCTCACAGCATGTCATCGATGCTGGTGGCAAACGCATGCGTCCGCTGATCACTTTGCTATGTGCTCGAATGTTTGATGATGCGCCTTCAAAACCCGCCATGCATTTGGCGGCTATTACTGAGATGCTACATACCGCAACCTTGGTTCATGACGATGTGATTGATGAGTCAGGTCAGCGCCGCGGTAAACCCACGGCCAATGCTACTTGGGACAATGCGACAGCAGTTTTGGTTGGCGATTATCTAATTGCGCGCGCTTTTAACTTGTTGGTTGGCTTTCAAAGCTTGCCGTTATTGCAAGTGTTTTCAGATGGTACTTGTGATATTGCTGAGGGTGAGGTGTTACAGTTGCAACATCAACACAATCCTACGGCAACAGAAGAGGATTACTTACGTATTATTGATGGCAAGACTTCACGTTTGTTTATGATGGCAACCCAAGGCGCGGCTATTTTGCAAGATAAGACAGAGTATATGCAGGCACTCGGAGATTTTGGCCAGCATTTTGGTAATGCGTTCCAAATCATTGATGATGTCCTTGACTATAGTGGCGATAGCACAGTGATGGGCAAAAATTTAGGGGATGATTTGGCAGAAGGCAAGCCAACTTTGCCTACTATCAAAGCGCTTGAGCTATTAAAAGATAGTGACATTGAGGGTTATGAGCAATTACGCATTGCTGTACAAACAGGTAAAACACCCAACACAGAACAGCTTATCGAATTGGTACGCCGCTCAGGATCGCTCGACTATTGTAAACAGCGTGCACTTGAAGAAACCAAGTTGGCACAAGACGCTCTAAACACGCTACCTGACAATCGTTACCGTAAAGGATTGTACCAACTGACTGAACTTGCCAGCTCACGTCTGTTATAGCTTCAATGTATTCGATAATGTGAATAATGTTGGTTAGATAGTTGTTTGTGGTTACCTATAATAAGCAACTATCGCCATAATCGAATTTAACAGTTGCCAAAATTGTTTTTTTGTTTACAAACCTGATTTTGTACGGTTTGAAGACCTTTATAGCTATATGGTTTTGCTATTTTCACAAAATTTTACAATGGATTTCAATTGAAGATTGTATGTGCTCGCATTAGCTGTTAGTAGAGCTAGCGCTTGCTATAACGCTGTGTTCGTCGTCTAAAAACCCTAATCCTATGCTTTTTTGTCTTAAATCCTATGTTCAATTACTTGACTGTGGGGTTACCCCTATAGTTTATAATTACTCATTAAATTTATCAGTCGAATTTGTAGTTTAGCTACAGGTTCGATGTTAGAGCACTTCCTGCCTGTAACCAAACATACCTATCGCTATCAGATGTCCTATTAGTGAGTTTTTGTCGATTAAATGTAATTAAACATTAATTTGACGAAGATAGTATGGATGGTTGGCATAAATACTAATTTTAATATTCGATACGCTCAGATTTATTGATAATTTTTTTATACTGTCACTATTTATTTTATACACATTGCCGAGGACATTGATGAAGCATTCTTATCTTGCGCTTGTAATAGCATCTGTATTATCTGGAGCTGTACTTGTCGGCTGCAATAAAAATGAGGGCGCCGCTGACGGACAGGCTGCTGAGCAGCAAATGCCGCCTGCGGTGGTCAACGTACAGACTGTCACTTTAGAGACCGTACCTCAAGTACAAACTTTTTCTGGACGTACCGCCGCTTATCAAACGGCCGACGTTCGCCCGCAGGTCAATGGTGTCATTGACGAAGTGCTGTTCCAAGAAGGCAGCAACGTCAAAAAAGGCCAACCCCTTTACCGTATCAACACTGATAATTACACCTCTTCTATCGCCAGTGGTCAGGCAGCAGTGCAACAAGCACAAGCCAATTATCAGACGGCTCAAGCAAACAATGCCAATGCAAAAGCTGAGCTTGCCAGTCGTCAGGCGTCATTGGCTCAAGCTCAAAACGATCTACAGCGCTTAGAGGGACTTGTGAGTATCGATGCGATCTCAAAGCAGCAGTATGATCAGGCACAAACGGAAGTACGCACGGCACAAGCGGCGGTACAAAGTGCTATCGCTGCCGTTGGTCAAACGCAAGCTGGTATCGAAAGCGCAAGAGCTGGTATTCAAACCGCTCAGGCAGGTTTAGAGGCAAGCAACTTAGATCTTAACCGTACTATCGTACGTGCTCCTTTAACAGGCCGCACGGATCGCTCTAGCGTGACTGCCGGTACTCTTGTAAGCGCAAGTCAAGCTGATCCGTTGGTCACAATTTCGCGCTTAGATCCTATCTATGTCGATATCAGTCAATCGTCCTCTGAGCTATTAAGACTGCGTCAACAGATATCTGAGGGCAAAGCGCAACCAGGTATGAACTCAGTTGAGCTGGTCTTAGAAGATGGTTCAGTCTATCCCGTACGTGGCAAGCTTGCCTTGTCTGAAGCCAAAGTTGATGAATCAACGGGCGCTGTAACCTTGCGTGCTATTTTCCCAAATAACAATAATATCTTGTTGCCAGGTATGTACGTCACTGCCCGCTTGACGCAAAGCGTGATTAGCAATGCTACTTTGGTACAGCAAAGTTCTGTGATGCGTACGCCTAAAGGTGAGACACAAGTTTATATCGTTGATGAAAACAACAAAATCCAAGTACGTCCAGTTACTATCAATGGCACTTACAATGGACAATGGGTCGTTACTGATGGCTTGCAAGCAGGTGATAAGTTAGTCGTGATTGGTGGTAGTAAGGTTAAACCTGAACAAGAGGTGGTCGCTAAGCCATTGGACAATGCCAATGCTGCGCCTGCTGCACAAAACGCACCGACTGCTAAAACACCGCAGCAAGCAGCAAAAACAGTGGATAACAAACCAGCTGGTAACAAAAACGCTAGTGAAACACAAACCGCTGCTCAATAACTCCATTCAAAGATAGGAAGACTTAGGGATATACTATGTCACGTTTTTTTATTAATCGCCCTATTTTTGCATGGGTACTGGCTATTTTAGTCATGCTCATCGGGGTGATATCGGTTATTAATTTACCGATTGAACAGTATCCACGTATTGCGCCACCAACTATTTCAGTCAGTGCAAGCTATCCTGGTGCTAACGCGCAAACCGTCGAAAACTCAGTAGTACAGATCATTGAACAACGCATGAAAGGTCTCGATGGCCTCATGTATATGTCATCATCAAGCTCCTCAAACGGTAGTGCTTCTGTCACCTTAACGTTTGAGAACGGAACAGATTCTGATACCGCGCAGGTACAGGTACAGAACAAACTACAAGCTGCGATGAGCTCGCTGCCTGAGTCGGTACAGCGCCAAGGCGTCAACGTCAATAAATCCTCTAGCAGCTTTTTGATGGTACAGGCGTTTGTTTCTGAAAACGACAGTATGGATCGCAGTGACATCGCCGATTATGTCAGCTCGAACGTCGTCGATCAGATCAGCCGTGTTGAAGGTGTTGGTGAAGTTCAGGTATTTGGTTCTACCTATGCCATGCGCATTTGGTTAGACCCTTCTCGCCTACGTGCTTATAGTATGGTGCCATCCGATGTACTGGATGCGGTACGTGCGCAAAACGCGCAGGTTTCAGCAGGTCAGCTAGGACAAGCGCCTGCTAATGCTGAACAGCAAGTTATCAATGCCACGGTTACTGTACAAAGCTACTTACAAACCCCAGAAGAATTTAAAAACATCTTATTAAAAACAGATGCGTCTGGTGCACAGGTGCGTTTGGGTGATGTCGCAGATGTTGAGATTGGTAGTGAAAACTACAGTGTAATCTCACTATACAATGGTCAAGAAGCTGCTGGTATTGGTATCTCATTGGCAGGCGGTGCAAACGCGCTTGAGACTCGTGAAGCCGTTGGTGCGCGTATGGCAGAGCTGGAAGCAAACTTCCCAGCGGGTCTCGTGTCCGTTGTCCCTTACGACACCACACCCTTTGTTCGTTTGTCTATCGAACAAGTTGTGATGACGCTATTTGAAGCCATTGTACTTGTATTTATCGTCATGTTCTTGTTCCTACAAAACTGGCGTGCCACGATCATTCCAACGCTTGCCGTACCTATCGTACTGCTTGGGACGTTTGCGGTACTTTATGCTGCTGGCTTTAGTATCAACGTACTGACTATGTTTGCTATGGTACTGTCCATCGGACTACTGGTCGATGATGCCATTGTCGTGGTCGAAAACGTCGAGCGTATCTTAGAAGAAGATCCCCATATCTCCGTCAAAGACGCCACGGTACAGTCCATGGGCGAGATTAGTAAGATCGTTATCGGTATTGCGTTGATTCTATCTGCAGTATTTGTACCGATGGCCTTCTTTGGTGGTTCAACTGGTGTGATTTATCGTCAGTTCTCAATCACCTTGATTACCAGTATGGTGCTGTCAGCTTTAGTCGCTCTTATCTTTACCCCTGCCCTTTGTGTGACTCTACTCAAACGTAGCAAGAGCCATGAAAAAGGCAATAGCGAAGAACAAAAGGGCTTTTTTGGTTGGTTCAACCGCGGCTTCTTTAAACTTAGTCGCTCATACGAAAACTTCGTTGGTAAAAGTATTCGTTTAAAATGGTTATACCTGATTGGTTACGCTGCCATCATCGGTATTATGGCCGTGGTATTCTTACGTATTCCAGGCTCGTTTTTACCAGAAGAAGATCAAGGCTTGATGTTTACCTTGGTTCAGCTGCCATCTGGTTCGACGCTCAATGAAACGCAAGCGGTACTTGATAAAGTCAGTGACTATTACGAAACGCAAGAAACGGACAATATTGCCTCCGTCTTTACCATTGCCGGTTTCAGTTTTTCCGGTCAAGGTCAAAATATGGGACTGGCTTTCGTGCGTTTATCAGACTGGGAAAATCGTTCAGGCGCAGAGAACACCGCGCAGGCGGTTGCTGGTCGCGCCATGGGTTATTTCTTCACTCAGATAAATGAAGCCCAAGTCTTTGCTGTTGTACCACCAGCGATTACCGAACTTGGTAACGCGAGTGGTTTTGATTTAATGATTCAGGATACAGGCAACTTGGGACATGAAGGCTTACTTGAAGCCCGTAATATGCTCCTCGGTATGGCCGCGCAAAGTGAGCAAGTCGCTGACGTCCGTCCAAACGGGCAAGAAGATGCGCCGCAGTTAAAAGTCAATATCAACCAAGAGCAAGCGGCGGCTTATGGCTTGTCATTAGCTAGTATCAATAGTGTTATTTCTACCGCTTGGGGTTCAGGCTATATCAATGACTTCGTTGATCGTGGTCGTATTAAGCGCGTTTATGTTCAAGGTGAGCCAAACAGCCGTACCAACCCTGATGATATCGGCAAGTGGTATGTCCGTAATGATTCAGGTGAGATGATCTCATTTGATGCGTTCTCTAGCAGTGAATGGGAATCTGGCTCCCCGCGTCTGACTCGTTATAACAGCTTACCATCGATGAACATTCAAGGTAGCGCAGCGGCCGGTTTGAGTACGGGTGAAGCGATGAGTGCGATGGAGGCAATGATGCAAAAATTGCCTGAAGGTGTGGGCTACGAGTGGACTGGTATGTCGCTTGAAGAGCAAAAGTCTGGTGCACAAGCGCCTATGCTTTATGCCATATCAATCTTAGTGGTCTTTTTATGTCTAGCAGCCTTGTATGAGAGTTGGTCTATTCCTTTCTCAGTACTACTGGTCATTCCACTCGGTGTATTGGGTGCGGTGATATTTACTTGGTTACGCGGCTTTAGTAACGATATTTACTTGCAAGTGGGTCTACTCACCGTAGTCGGTCTATCAGCCAAAAACGCTATTTTGATTATTGAGTTTGCCAAAGAACACCAAGAGGAAGGCTACAGTCTGAGAGAAGCGGTTATGACGGCGGCGCGCCAACGTTTGCGTCCTATTATCATGACCTCGCTTGCCTTTGGACTGGGTGTTGTGCCATTATTTATCGCCACAGGTCCTGGCTCAGGCAGTCAAAACGCCATCGGTACCAGTGTACTTGGCGGGGTTGTTACAGCGACCTTCTTAGGTATCTTCTTTATTCCTATGTTCTATATTTGGGTACGTAGTTTATTCCCGCACAAGTATGAGAACAATAAGCCAAATGATAGAGACGGTGGCAACGGTACGCCTGATTCACATAACCCAACGCCTTCTGAGAGTTATCAGCCTGCAAGCTTTGGAGACAACACACAATGAGTGCTCAAAAAACATTTACCACCAACTCAGTAGCGGTAGCAAGCATTGCTACCACTACGCAACCAGCTCTATCCCGAATGCGCAAAAATGGCGGTCGTCTACTGGGTTTAACCGCCTTAGCGATGAGTATGGCTGCTTGTAATACCATTCCAAAAGCTGATACACGCCCTGTCCTTGCTGAGCCTAATATTCCTATCGGACAAACCTACGGAGCGTTTGATAAGGAAACAGTTAGTACGCCTGAACAACCAAGTATTGCAGGTCAGCGCTGGCAGAGTTTTTATAGCGATGAACGCTTAAAAGGTCTGATTGCTCTAGGTCTTGAAAACAACAAAGACTTTGAAAGTGCGCGTTTGGCGATTGAAAGAGCACGTGCACAATATCAAATCACTGATATCAGTGACTTGCCAAGCATTAATGGGACGGCGGGTTATTCTCGCCAGCGTCAAAGAAGCGTCACAAGTGATGGCTATAGTGTTAATCTCGGTTTGGCCAATTATGAACTCGATTTTTGGGGCAGAATTGCAAGCTTAAAAGATCAAGCCTTGCAAAACTTCTTGGCCACAACTGCTGCTAAAGACGCGACCCAAATCAGTCTGATTAGTAATATTGCACAGAGTTATGCCAATTTAAGCTACAGCTTGGCTCAGCTAAAACTGGCTGAAGCAACCGTTGAGAGTCGTGAGCAGTCATTGTTCATTGCTGGTAAACGGTTTGAGGCTGGTATCGACCCTAGGCTACCTTCTTTACAGGCCAGTGCTTCTTTAGAGACGGCTAGACTTGCTGTGCTCCGTGCGCAGAGCAGTATTTTACAATCGCGTAATGCACTACAGTTTTTGGTCGGTGGACCAGTTCCGACCGACTTGATTCCAGCGGCAGCAGTGAGCAACATCACCAATCAGCAAATATTTAGTGCTGGATTGCCGAGTGAATTGCTACGTTACCGTCCAGATGTATTACAAGCGGAATACAACCTAAAGGCCGCTGGTGCTAATATTGCCGTGGCAAGAGCGTCTTACTTCCCGTCGATTAGCTTGGCGAGTAGCGTTGGCCTTAGTAGCAATAATTTAGATGGATTATTCAAAAGTGGCTCGTTTGGCTGGTCATTTGGACCAAGTGTCAGTGTGCCTATCTTTGACGCAGGTCGCTTAGATGCCAATTACGATGTGGCTAGAATTGAGCGTGAACAAACCCTTGCAAGTTATGAGAGCTCTATCCAGACAGCTTTCCGTGAAGTGTCAGACGTATTAGCAACGCGTGCCACACTTGGCGAGCAGCTAGAAGCCCAGTACCGTTTGCAAGATAACTTTGAGCAAACGTATCAAATCGCTGATGCACGCTTTAAAGCGGGTATTGCAAACTATCTAGATGTACTTGATGCGCAGCGTTCGCTGTTTACTACGCAGCAAGGTATTTTAGATTTGGAGCTTCAGAAAATTGTCAGCCAAATTGAGCTATATCAAGTATTGGGCGGCGGTGCCAATCTAGACGTACCGACCATCATACCTGTACCTCAGCATACCAACTTGGCACAAGTTCTGACATTACCTGCCAACACCAATAAAGCAAAAGCAGTCAATGCAATTGACGCTGCTGGCTCGGCGCGTGTCGCATCTCCACAAGAAGCGGCTGCTCTTAAACAAGCACAAGCGAAAAAGGTAACCACCTTTCAACCGACTGCTGTTGTAGATGTGAATAACGATGGTAAAAAAGATACCGCTGTCGGTGTGGTGACCAAAACAACCACGTTGAATGAAAGCAGTGTTGAGGAAGTTCCAGTCACACAGATTATTGAACCTTGATGTTTGCGTTATCAAATACCATGTTACTAAATGCCTTTGAGGTTGTTTTGTCCTCGCATTAGCCGTTAATAAGTACCATTAGCCCTACCGACTCGGTGGGGTTTTTTGCTTTAGTGGCACGCTATTGGGTATAGTAGCGGTATTGTGTTGTTTCCCTTTTTACGCATGTCATCCAAAAATAACTATATATATGTATTTAAAACGCTTCTTTAAATTCTCATTTTTAGAACCAAAATAACAATGACTAATCATCAAATAAGGAAAAATTATGACTTATACTTTTAATCGCCAATTTCCCGAAACCCGCTTACGTCGTCTGCGTTACAACGATAACGTCCGCTCTATGATTCGCGAAGTTGAACTGCATCCTAAGCACTTTATCGCGCCTGTTTTTGTATTAGAAGGCAATAATCAGCGCGAAACCATCAATAGTATGCCAGGTGTTGAGCGTTTATCAATCGATCTGCTCATTGATTATGCTAAAGAGCTATTAGCAGAAGGCGTGACTACCATTGATATTTTCCCTGTCGTTGATAACTCACTAAAAACGCCTGATGGTAAAGCGGCCTATGATGAAGACGGTCTGGCTGCACGGGCGGTCAAAGCAGTCAAAGATGCGGTTCCAGAGATGGTGGTCATGACGGATGTGGCATTAGATCCGTATACCTCACATGGACAAGATGGTTTACTCAATGATGACGGTTATGTCGTCAATGATGCTACCGTTGAGGTTTTGGTAAAGCAGGCTTTGGTCCATGCCCGCGCTGGCGCTGATATCATCTCTCCAAGCGATATGATGGATGGCCGCATCAAAGCTATGCGCCATGCCTTTGAAGCAGAAGGCTTTGCTAATACAGCCATCATGGCGTACTCAGCCAAATACGCGTCTGCTTACTACGGCCCGTTCCGCGATGCCGTTGGTAGTGCTGGCAACTTAAAAGGCGGTCATAAAAAACAATATCAAATGGATTTTGGTAATCGCGCTGAAGCCTTGCACGAAGTTGCCATGGATATCAACGAAGGCGCTGACATGGTCATGATTAAACCGGGTCAACCCTACTTAGACCTCATCCGTGAAGTCAAAAATACCTTTGGCATACCGACATTTGCTTATCAAGTCTCAGGCGAATATGCCATGCACATGGCTGCCATTCAAAATGGCTGGTTGAGTGATGCTGTTATCTTAGAATCTCTGATTGGTTTCCGCCGTGCTGGTGCTGATGGTATCTTAACGTATTTTGCACTAGAGGCTGCAAGACAGTTAAATAACGCCTAACACTCACTAATCTCATGTATAAAAAATGGCGGTCGCTGATATCAATCAACGACCGCCTTTTTCTAATTTAACTTTATCAATCAGGCTTTATATATTAAGTCTTATATACGTGCACGATCATGTGGTTCATTAAAGTTAAGTACAGGACCAACTGGGATGATGCCTGTTGGATTGATATTGTCATGACTCGTATAATAATGGGTCTTAATATGATCCATGTTTACGGTCTCTGCGATACCTGATACTTGATAGAGATCACGTAAATAGCCCCATAGATTTGGATAATCAACGATGCGGCGTATATTGCATTTGAAGTGACCAACATAAACAGCGTCAAAACGCACCAAGGTAGTAAACAGTCGCCAGTCAGCTTCTGTTATCGCTTCACCCATCAAATAACGACGCTCTGCTAAGCGCGCATCCAAGGTATCTAACGCATCAAATAACGCCGTTACTGGCTCTTCATAAGCTTCTTGTGTGGTTGCAAAACCTGCTTTGTAAACCCCATTGTTGACCGCAGAATAGACGAACTCGTTTATCTCATCGATTTCTTCTACTAACTCTTTTGGCAAGAAATCACCTTCTGTTGCCCCTACTTCATCAAAAGCTGAATTAAACATACGAATAATTTCGGCTGACTCATTGCTCACGATGGTGTTGGTTTTTTTATCCCACAACACAGGAACTGTCACCCGGCCTGTATAGTCTGACTTGGCAGCGGTATACACTTCATACATGTAGTTAGCGTTCACAATCGGATCACCCGTGACACACTCGCCTTCTTCAAATGTCCATCCGTGATCGCCCATATATGGATGTACCACAGACATTGAGATCATGTCCTCTAGGCCCTTTAGTTTGCGGTAGATCGTGGTTCGGTGCGCCCAAGGACACGCCAAAGACACGTATAGATGATAACGATCAGCTTCGGCCTTAAATCCGCCTTTGCCCGATGGCCCTGCACTACCGTCTGCGGTTACCCAGTTTCTAAAGCCTGCGTCTTCGCGCTTAAAACTGCCACCGTTGGCGTCAGTATCGTACCATTTGTCTTGCCATTGACCATCAACTAATAAGCCCATCAGATTCTCCTATGCCGTTTAATGTTATTTGATAACCTTTATTTTCCAGCGTCCATAGTAACATTTTTGTATTTCGCTGCCATTAAAGCTTGTATCCAAATAAAATGGTAGGAGTTTTTTGGTAAAGATGGACGACAATTACAGCGCGTTTTTGGTATTTTGACGATAATTTGATATTGTGATAAAAAAGACTTGCAAAGTATTCAAAACTTGCTAAAATGCTCAACCTAAATAGGCGTATAGCTCAGTTGGTTAGAGCGCTACCTTGACATGGTAGAGGTCAGCAGTTCGAGTCTGCTTATGCCTACCAAATTTAGAAAGCCCCAGTTTAACGACTGGGGCTTTTTTTTGTGCGTAAGATATGGGTGGTAGAGGGAAAACCTCTAACTCTTAACTTTATAACCACAGCTGCCTAATCAGTTTATATTTAACTAAAAAATGATGGTGACCACAACGTAACCAGCCCTTCAAACTAAGATCCTTTTTTTGACTCTTACTGCAAATACTGCAAACTTTTCATCGACATCTATTTTTAATTATTCCTGAATTTATATCTTCTACATATTCAAGATATCCCTTACTTATTGCTTATATTGATGTTGCCTTTTTTAGAACGCAAAAGATTATTCATCATACTTCTACTTAATGACTGATTGGTTACAATAAAACTGACAGAAAATACAGAACTGAAGGAATAGACATGGATAAAGGAACGATAGGTATTGTCG
>ENA-UOXB01001350-UOXB01001350.1-bioreactor-metagenome-genome-assembly--contig:-NODE-1350-length-11703-cov-8.823575_pt1 | contig 11703 bp, 7 predicted proteins | sample MGYA00238158_ERZ761615 | MGnify/ENA primary metagenome ERZ761615 (study PRJEB28904, sample SAMN06267902) | bioreactor metagenome | isolation source: Joint BioEnergy Institute, California, USA | place... | reverse complement strand
GCCAGGAACAGGCCGACTACATCGGCGTGCCGGTGGAAGGCCCGTTCAAGCCGGATCACTACCGCTACTGATCCCACGGCGCGCCGCGGGACCATGGACGGGCGCCTTCTGGCGCCCGTTTTTTTTGCGTGCCCGGCAGTGCCGGTCGCTGGCCGGCACGCTTTGGATGCGCCCCCCACCGTCGGGTGGCGCCGCGCCCGTGGCGACGGCGCTAAGATGCGCGCATGACCCCGGCCATCAACCTGCTCAAGCGCGAAAAGATCGCCCATACAGTGCGCAGCTACCAGCACGAGGCGCATGCCGGTTCATATGGCGGCGAGGCGGTACGCAAACTGGGGCTGACAGCCGATGTGGTATTCAAGACCCTTCTCGCCAGCACGGAAACGCATGAGCTGCTGGTTGCCGTCGTGCCGGTGGCCGGCCAGCTCGACCTGAAGTCGCTGGCCGATGCGGCCGGCTGCAGGAAATGCGTAATGGCGCCGGTGGATGCGGCGCAGCGCGCGACCGGCTATCTGGTGGGTGGCATCAGCCCGCTGGGGCAGAAGAAGCAGCTGCGCACCTTCATCGACGCCAGCGCCCGTGCCCGGCCGACCGTGCACGTAAGCGCCGGTCGCCGCGGCCTGGAAGTGGAACTGGCCCCCGCCGATCTGGCGCGCCTGACCGCCGCAGCCTTCAGCGACATCGCAAAAAAGGGGACGGAGGGGATTAATTCCAGTTAATTCCCTCCGTCCCCTTTTTTTTCAGGGGCGCCAGTTGGCGTTGGCTTGCCAGAACGCCACTGACCGGGCGTAGGCGTCGCGATCCAGCGGCACGCCGGATCCGCCCTCTTCCACGCCCAGCGCGTTGCGCATCATGGTGATCGGCGCCATCGGCACCTCTTCCGGTTCGGCGGTGTAGATGCAGCCGACGATGCCCCAGTCGCCCACGATGCGCGTGCCCTCCTTCGCCAGCTGTTCGGCGCTGTACAGGATCACCACCAGGAAATTGGCCACCGGCGACTCGACGCCTTCGAACCAGCGCACCAGTACCGGCAGCTCCTCGCGGTTGCGGGCCTCATAGCCGCTGCGCAGCTGGTGCTGGTTGTCCGCCGTGATCGGCACGGTCAGGCACCGGGTGCTGGTCCAGTTCTCGTACACGTGCAGCTTGCAGAACGGCGCGTAGCCCTCCAGCACTTTCAGCGGCGCATGCGTGTTGAGATGCTGCACGAACTGCTCTGCCGAACAGTCCTGGATGGTGTTGCCGCGTGGCTTGCGCGGAAACAGGCGGGGACGGGCGAATTCGGTCAGGACGATGGACATGGTCATGGGGTGATCGGACAGCCCCAAAGCGTACAGGCTGCGACGGCCCGGTGCGGGCCTGTCGGTAAAGTCGCGTCACGGGCATTGCACGCCACTGCCGCGCCCATCTTTTGCACATCCATCGCGATGGAGCGATATACTGGCCGGGAGCCCATCGCCTCCCACGCCATGACCGCCATCAGTTTCGAGTTCTATCCGCCCAAGACCGACGACCAGCGCAGCCAGTTGGATCGGACGGCGGTCCGCCTGCGCGGCTTCGCACCGGAATACGTGTCGTGCACCTTCGGCGCGGGTGGGTCGACGCTCAGTTATACGTCGGAAACGGTCCGCCACCTCAAGCAGCATCATCGCTTCGATGCAGCGCCTCATCTTTCCTGCGTGGGCGGCAGCCGCCAGGAGATCCGCGAACTGCTCAAGCTGTACCGCGCCATCGGCTGTACCCGCATCGTTGCGCTGCGCGGCGACCTGCCCTCGGGCATGGGCCATCCCGGCGACCTGCGCTACGCGGCCGAATTGATCGAATTCATCCGCGCCGAGCACGGCACTGCGTTCCACATCGAGGTCGGTGCATATCCGGAAACGCATCCGCAGGCCAGCGACGCGCTGGTCGACCTGAAGCATTTCAAGGCCAAGGTGGACGCCGGCGCGGATGCCGCGATCACCCAGTACTTCTACAACGCCGATGCGTACTTCCACTTCGTTGACGCCGTGCGCGCGCTGGGTGTGGACGTACCGATCACCCCAGGGATCATGCCGATCTCCAACTTCAGCCAGCTGCGCCGCTTCTCCGAGCAGTGCGGCGCGGAAATTCCGCGCTGGATCAGTCGCAGGATGCAGGCCTATGGCGACGACAGTGAATCGATCCGCGCCTTCGGTGCGGAGGTCGTCGCGACGCTGTGCCGGCGTCTGCTGGAGGGCGGCGCACCAGGCTTGCACTTCTATACGCTGAACCTGGCCAAGCCCACCACCTCGGTGCTGAAGCTGCTGCAGGCCTAGTCCGTCGCAGCAGGTACGCGGTTGAAGCCCTGGCTGTGCAGCCGCCAGATGACCTCCTCTTCCGCATAGCGCACGCCGGTCTGCAGGTGGTGCCGCGCCGCGAAGACACCGCCCTGTGAACGTCCCGGATCGACCAGCTGGAAGCGGGAACCGTGGGCGCCTACGTGTTCGTCGAAGACCAGCAGCCCAGGGCGACCATCGTGATCCACGTAATACAGATCGCCGTCGTCGAAATGGAATTCCGAGGCGCGCAGCGCGACCGTGCCCGCCGGCGGCTGCGTTTCCGCAGCCGGCCCGCGGCCGCACGCAGACGTCGCCCCCGCTGCCGCCTGTCCGGACGCAGGCGGCCCCATCATCCACACCAGGCCTCTCTGCTCCAGCAACGTCATGACATGCTCTGGACTGTAGAAGGCACCCCGTTGCAGGCCCAGTGACGCAGCGAAGGCGCAGCCACTTTCAGCAGGGCAGCGCAGTTGCCGTGCATTCCCGCCCACGATGTGCCGGGCAAAGGCCAGGATCCCCGTGGTTCCATTTTCGTCGGCGTAGAGGATCTGGTCGCCGAGCTGCACGAAGCTGTTGAAGTAGAGCCCGACGGGCATGTCGTGTCCTTCCGCCTCCACCCACAAGGGCAGAAACGGGTCGAGTCCCTCCTCGTAAGGCAGGTGGAGGTCCGGGGACCGCGTGGACAACGTCGCGCGCTCGTCGACGAACAGATTGCAGGCCGCCTCGGCGCGCCCTGGTGCTGCGCCGCTGTCCGCGTCCGCATTGCGCAGCCCGGTGAGCTTGGAGATGCTCGCGGCCAGTGCCCCCAGCGTGGGCGCGGTGATTGCCGTGCCGTGCACAGCGTCGTCGACGCGGAAATGTCCCGCCCCATCCAGCTTGATTTCCAGGAATCCACCTTTTACGCCACCGCACACTCCGGTATCGCGGTACAGGAAATAGGCCAGCTGCAGCTGGTCTGCTGCGCCCTGTCCCCGATGCCGAAGCAACCGGAACGCGTTGCGCGGCATGTACTGCAGCGGCGCTGCGCCCCCCTCCCGCTGCAGCGGCGCATCCAGCAGCGACATCGTCTGCAGCGCGAAGATGCGCATGCCCTCCAGCGGATGCAGCGCAGGCTCGTGCGCAGGGGACTGCAGATCGAGCTCACCGTCATAGCGCCGCATCAGCGCATGCGTCAGGTTCGCCAAGGGGCGTTCCTGGATCGTCTCACTGACCATCCAGCGGCCCAGGCCCCGCCTGCTGGCAGCCGGCACCCGGAACAGCTCCTCGAACCAGCCCACGTCGCCGGATGGAACGCAGAAGCGCACCAGCCCCGGCGCGTAGCGCTCCTGCCTGACGAGCAGGTACGCCACATGTGCGTCGTCGACCACAAGACAGGAAGGTTCGGAAGGGTCCACTGCATCCGGCACGACCGGCTGGATCGGAACGGACACCCTCCCACTCGGACCACCCCGCTGCCAGACCGTGGCGTGCGCCCCCATGGCGATCCCCCGGTGTGCGGACCGCGGGAGCTCCTCGCGCTCCTGTCCCATGCTGTCGCCTGCGTTCTTGCCCAGCGGATGCTTGAGCGGGCTCTGCAGCGACTCCTTGGCGCCGTCGGCATGGCCGACCATGCTGGCAGGATTGCGCGAGGCGGGATTGCCGCGGACCTGCACCGCCGTCTCTTCTCCTGTCAGCCGGTCACGGGTGCCCGAACGTCGCAGCGTTCCTGGACGGCGCGGTTGGCTTGGTTTGCCGCGGACCGGCGTGGCCTCGACCTTCGGACGCGGAACGTGCGGGCGCGTCGCCACCTTGCGCCCGGCCGTCGCCGCCTCGGCGCCGAAGCTGAAAAGCATGCTTCCGGGACCCGACCCGCTTGCGGGAGCTGCATGGCGCAGTGCCCATTCGATGCCGGTCGGCGCCGTGAGCGCCACCGCCCCGGCGCCGTCGCTGATCGGCCCGGCATCGGTTGCCGCCTGCGGGCCTGCAATGGCAGGGCGGACATGGGTTGCCGCCGCGGCCACGGAGCGCAGGCCGCGAACGAAGCGGAGCCCCTCCAGCGAGGCGCGCAGCACCGCCAGCCAGGCCGGCGCAGGCGTTCGTGCATCAGCGCCGACGGCGCCGTGCGGCTCCGCCGCCAGCAGCACCGCCGCCAGCAGCAACACCACCGGATCGTGCTCGGGGAGGTCTGAAATCGCATCCGGCAGAAGCAGCCGCAGCTGCTCGCCGAGGACGCGCTGCAGCGGGAACGGCAATACCTCGCCCACCGGAAGCTGCTGCAGCGCGTGAAGCAGGTTGCCGCGCTGCAGTGCCGAAACTGAGCGGGCCAATTGATACAGCCCGTGCAGCGTCGCGATGCCTGGGACGCCGGACGCAGCCACGCGCACCGCATGCCCCAGGGCGATGTGCACTGCCCAGTCCAGCACACCCGCACGCACGCCTGCGAGGGCATCACGCGGCTGGGTTGACGTGGGCGGCGGAGCGGCCGGGGCATCGTTGCAGACCCGGCGCAGGCCGCTGATCGCGTTGACCGGCAGCAACCGGTGCACCGCCTCCATCACATTGAGTGGGCCTGCCGTACTGCACCGTGGCAACACGGTTCCCTCCTTGCCTGCTTGCTCCGCTGGGGAGAGCCTATCGCTTGCGGTCAACGTGGCACTTTCAGACACGGCGCATCGCGTTGCGCGCCCTCGCCCATGGCTCTGGAGCCTGCAGGAACGCTACTCTGTCGACGATGAGATCTCCCATAGCCTGGCTGCTCCTGGCCGTCCTGCTGCTTCCCTTGCCGCCGCCTGCCAACGCGCAGGCCCAGCCGCGGCTGAACCGGTGCACCGATGCGGGCGGCCAGAGCGTCTACACCGACCGGCCCTGCGAAAGCCTGGGCGCGCGCTCGCGCATGCCGGCCCCGGCCGTGGCGGCCGGCACCCCGCAGGACCGTGACACCCTCGGTGCTCGCTGCCCGCGCCGGCTGAGCGAGCTGGTCGGCGCCCTGCGCAGCGCCACCGCCGCACAGGACGTCAATCGCCTGTCTTCGTTGTATTTATGGGGCGCGGTATCCGATGCCGGGGCGCAGCGCATCCTGGGGCAGCTGGAATCGATCGCGCGTCGGCCGCTGGTCGACATCGTGCCGGTGTATCCGCAGCTTCAGGAACCCGCTCCGGTGACCATGGAAGGCGAGGCAGCACAGGTGAACGTCGACCGTCCCAACCCGATCGCGCTGCGGCTGGAACAGGTGCTGCCGGGAACCGCAACGCCGGCGCGCAGTGTGTTGGCGCTGCGCCGGCAGTACGGGTGCTTCTGGATAACGCTATGAGGGCGCGCGCAGTCGTGACTCGACCTCAGGCCGGCCACAGGCCACGGATCGCCGCAATGCCCTGCGCGCCGTGCCGGCGTGCCGTCGTGATGTCGTCCAGGCCCAGCCCACCGAGCGCGTAGATGGGCAAGGCGACCTGCGCGCGCAGCTCGGCGAAGCGCTCCCAGCCCATCGGATCCACACCCGGATGGCTGGACGTCGCCTGCACAGGCCCCAGCACCACGAAATCACAGCCCAGCCGCTGCGCGGCCTGCAGTTGCGACAGGTCATGGCACGATGCTGCCACCAACTGCCCGGCGGGCAGCGGCCGCTGTTGCAGCGCATCCAGTTGTTCGGCACCAAGGTGGACGCCCACGCCCAGCGAGCGGGCCAGCTCTATGTCGCGGTTGAGCAGCCAGCGCCCAGGCTGCCGATGCCTGTGGACGACGGCTTCGCAAAGCGCCTGCCGCCGCGGGTGCTGCATCGGCAGGCGCAGCTGGATGCGCGCATGTCCCGCAGCGACCGCCTGCCGCAGCTGCTCGCTCCAGCGCTGCAGGTCGGCTTCGTCGTCGCCCGGCGCGGGCGTGATCAGATAGCGGTCTGGCTGGCGCAGCGCCGCCACCACCGGCTGGTCGGCCGGCGGCATGGAGTAACGCTCGAGCTTCTCCGGCGCCACCCAGGTGATCGCCTGGCCTTCACGGCCGCGCGGGGTGCCCTTCCAGCTGCGGATATGCCGCACCTCCAGCACCAGATCCTTGTCCGGGTAACACTGCGGCACGTCCATCAACCAGTCGCCGACGTCCGCTTCGATGCCGAGTTCTTCGTGCAGTTCGCGGCTCAGCGCCTGTTCGGAGGTTTCGCCGGGTTCGCGCTTGCCGCCTGGGAACTCCCACAGGCCGGCCAGATCGCTGTGTTCAGTGCGACGGTTGAGCAGCACGCGGCCACGGGCGTCGGTGATGACGCCAGCCACCACGTGGATCGATCGTTTGGGGGAGGACATGGAGGCAGCATGCCGAAAACTGCGGAGATGACGCAAGTTGCACGGAAGGGCCGGAGCAGCTGACTGACGGCCAGCGGCCGTCACTACCGGAGCAACAGCAAGACGGCCAGCGGCCGTCACTACCCGAGCGGCCGAACGGCAACGGGCCCCCGGAGGAGCCCGTTGCTGTCCTGCTGCTCACTGATGGATCAGAACGCCAGGTTCCAGTTCAGCTGCGCACCCACTTCGCGCTGGCCGTCACCGGATCGCCCCTGAGCAGCGAAGCTCAGGCGGCTGCGTTCGGAGGTGTTGACCGAAACCCCGAGCTCGGCGATGCCGACGTTGCGGGCCAGTGGCAGGCCCTGCACAACGAAACCGCTGCTGCCCGCCGCGAAGGCGTGCCGCGAATCCGCGCGCAGTTCGCCTGCGGCGTTCTGCCAGCCAAGCGCGGCGTCCAGCCGTGCCCCGTCCTGGCGGCCCCCACTGATGTCCCATGCAGCGCGCAGCCCCGCCGTGGTGGTCCACACCTCGTCCTTGCTCTCTGCAACGACGAGGGCCGCGTTCCCGCCCGACTCGACGCCGGCGTCGGTGGACAGGCGCGTATAGGCCAGTGCCACGAACGGGGTAAGTGTCAGCGCGTCGCGCTCGATGTCCCAGCCAGCTTCAGCGAAGCCCGTCACCGCATGGGCATCACGCTGCAGGCCCAGCGACTGGCCCCACGCCTGGCCCGCACCGACGGTCCGGCGGCTGTCCAGATCATAATCGGCGTAGCTGGCACCGGCATTGATCCACGCCGCGCCGGACTGGAAGCGTGCGTACAGGCCGCCGTGCACGGCATCGACGTCGGTCTCCGCCCCGCGGTCGTTGACCTGTTGCCGCAGCGATTCAGAGCCAGCGGCCACACCCAGTGTCCACGCATCGCCCAGGCGCCAATCGGCACCGGCCATCAAGCCTTCGCGGTGGTCACGCACGCGGGCCGCCACACCGTTTCCATCGCGCTGGCCGGAGACACCGCTGCCCCCGATCCAGGCCGACGGCCCATCCACTGCATCAGCGGACGTGTTGCGCAGGCGCTGGCTGACCCCTTCACGCAGGAAGCGGTCTTCCAGCAACAGGCCACGCGCGCTGGCATGGACGTCGCCGGAAAGATCGTCGAAGGCCTCGCGTGCAGTGTCTGCATCCAGCATCAGCAGGCGGTTGTACAGCGCCAGGGCGTCGCCGGACTGCTGCAAGGTATCCAGTGCCGCTGCCGTGGCCCGCTGGTTGGACGAGGCGGCGACCGCCACGAACACCTGCGGCGGAGCAACCGGATCGACCGGCGGAATCACGGGCGGCACGACAGGCGGCGTGACCGGCGGGGTCACCGGCGGGGTCACCGGCGGCACCACGGGGGGATCGACCGGACCGGTGTCCTTCACCGCGATGTTCAGCACGACGTCGTTTGCGGTATAGCTCAGCGAAGTGTCGAGGAAGGCCGAACGCGATACCGCGTCGTCGAACGTACCGGTCACGCCATCAGTCGCGCTGAGAATGGTGTAAGCCTGGCCATTCTGATAGCTGGCAGCCGGATCCAGCGCGGTCACCCGCACGCCGGTGTCGCCCATGTAGCCCACGTTCGCGCCACGACCGATATAGGCCTTCCGGCTGACCACCACCTTGTCGGCCTGGCCGTTGCCCAGCACGTCGACGTCCAGGAAGGCCTTGCCGGCCACCTGCTCCGGAACCGCGCCGTTGGCATTGAGGTAGAGGTCGCCATCGATGGTGAAGGTTCCCACGCCTGCGTGGCCCGGCGACAGCGTGCCGCCGTTGTGCACATAGGTGGTGCCCACGGTGCCGTTGCCGGCCAGCACGCCGCTGCCCGATATGTCGGCCAGCGAACTGCGCCGCACTTCGCTGCCCAGTCCGGCGCCGAACTCGATGGTCTGCTGGAAGCCGGCGGCGCCGTTCAGCACCAGCGTGCCGCCGGAGACAACCACTTGCTGCGGGGCCGCCTGGCTGGGGCCGGCATAGCCCTGCCCGGCGTACATGTCCGAATTGATTGCCAGGCTGCCGCCGCGGACGATGACATCGCCGCCGAAGGCGGTCAGATCGCCTGACAACGCAGTGGTTCCGGCCATCTGGGTGAGCGCGCCGCCGGTCAGCTGCCCGCTGCTGCCGCCGTTGGGCTCGGTGCGGATCAGGTTGGACAGGGTGACCTCACCTGTGTGGTTGAAGACCAGGCCACCGGCCCCGCCCACCATGGTGACCGGCGCGGTGCCGATGTTCCCTGCCGCCTCTGCCGCGCGCCACTGTGGGCCGCCATCGGCCACGGACCACTGCTCCATGCCGCCGCCGAGGACGAGGTAACCGTTCGCGTCCAGCCGGATGCCTGTCCCACCCGACACGTGGCCGCCGTCGCTGACGCTGAGGATGCCGTACGGCCCGCGTGCCAGTACGCTGCCGATGGTCAGGCCGTTGGCGGCTTCGATGGCCGAACCGGCACCGCTGACGCGGATCTGCTCGTTCTGCACGACCGGCGCCATGCTGGCCTCGTTGATGCCACCGTTGACGCTGACCGTGTCGCTGCGGACCACGGCGCCGTCGAGCACGTCCAGGTTGGTGGTCACATTCATCGCGCCGGTATTGATCCAGGCGGTGCCGGCGCCGGTTACCTGGGCAGTGGCGGCAGTGGGCCCGAAGCTGTTCTTGACCGCCGCGCGGTCGGACTCGATACGGCCACCGGCTTCAAGCAGCAGATGGTGGGTGGCGTCCACCCGTGCCGCGCGGATGATCGACCCGGCGCCGGTCACGGTGATCGTGCCGGTCTGGCCGAAGTCGCCACTGCCCAGCGCGTCGTATTTCTCGGCATTGACCTCATCGGCCGTGACCAGGCCGCCGTTGTCGACGCGCAGGGTGCCATCGCCGTTGGAACCCACTTTCAGCGTAGTCGCGCTGGCCTGCGAACCCGGGCCGGAGACGGTCAGCACGCCGCTGGCGTTGTTCGAAGTGCCCAGCACGATCTCCTGCGCGGCCAGCCGCCCACCGTTGAGCACCGTGACCTCACCGCTGCCCCCGCGGGCGGCGCCTGACTGGGTACCGGCACCCACATGGACGCCGCGGTCGGCGCGCACGCTGCCACCGTCGATCCGCAGGGTGCCTTGTCCGGTCTGCCCAACCAGCAGGTTGTTGTCGGCGGCGACCAGTTCACCGCCGTTGCGCACGGTGACCGCGCCCACGCCCGTGAGCTGCGCACCGATGCTGATGCCGACGTTGTTCACGACTGAGTAGGCCTGCGTGCTTTCCACGCGGCCGCCATCGATGTCCAGCACACCCTCGCCGTCACGGCCCACCAGCAGTTGGCGTGCAACAAGGTTGGAGCCGCTGCCACTGATGGTCGCATTACCCTGGCTGCCCGCACCGAAACCCAGCGACACCACGCCGGTAGAGCTGACCGTGCCGCCCTCGCTCAGCTGCAGGCTGCCGGTGCCGGCCTCACCTACGCGCAACGCGGCACTGTTGATGCGCAGCTGCGCGGTGGCGCCGGCAATGCGCAGCGTACCGCTGGCACCGGTCGTGGTGCCCAGCGAAACCAGGCCGTTGGAGGTCAGCGTGCCACTCCCCACCAGGTCGATGGCGACCGTGCCGGTGTTGCCGATGAAGAAGCCATCGGCGTAGGCACGCGTGTCCCCGATCGTTTCGTCCTGGGTGAAATCGTACGGCGCGGCGAATGCGACCGGCACGGCAGCGGCGCTGAGTGCCAGTGCGGTCATGACCGCGGCACCCAGCGGCGTACGGCGACGTGCCGCGCGACGCGTGCCCGAAGGCGACGACACCCTGGACGTGAGTTCGGAGGCGACCTGCATCACGCCGGTCGCGCGGTTGAAGACCAGACGGTAAATCCTGTTCATGAAACTCCTTGGGGGACAGTCACGACGCAGCAGAGGCGGCGTCGCGCGCAGCGGCTGCGCATAGGGATCCCCGCGCGCCGGATCACGCGCAGGGACCGGTGACCATACGGTTGTGTGGTGATCGCTCCGATGGCATTGCCCCTACGTACGCGTAAGCATTCAACGTACTCACGGGTAAGACTTTTCCGATCGTTTCGGATTGGAGACATTCATCACGCGAGGCAGATGGCGTGTGACGCGAATGTGGAAGCGCACGCGCACTGGGTTCTGAGCTCTGTCCAGGCAGCGCAAAAAAAACCCCGCATGCGCGGGGTTTTTTCTTCAATCACGTGAGCCGAGCTCAGCTGAGCTGGCCGTGGCAATGCTTGTACTTCTTGCCACTGCCGCAGGGGCACGGATCATTGCGGCCGATCTTCGGCTCGCTTTCCTGCGCGAAGCCTCCCTGCTGCGCGGCCTCGACCTGTGCGGCCTCTTCGTCCGCGCCATAGCCGCCCGCGTTCTGGTGCTGGAACTGCGACTGGCTCAGGCGTGCCTGTGCCTGCTGGCGCTCGGCTGCTTCCAGTGCGGCGACCTCTTCGTCGCTGCGGATGCGCACGCGCGACAGCATCGTGACCACTTCGCGCTTGACGTCGTCGAGCATGTTGGAGAACAGCTCGAAGGCCTCCTTCTTGTATTCCTGCTTGGGCTGCTTCTGCGCGTAACCCCGCAGGTAGATGCCCTGGCGCAGGTAATCCATGCGGGCCAGGTGCTCTTTCCAGCTCTGGTCGAGCACGGTCAACATGACATGCTTCTCCAGCGCGCGCATGGTGTCGGCGCCAACGCCGGTCTCCTTCGCCTCGAAGTGCTGGTTGACGCGCTCCTGGACCTTCTGCGCGATGCCTTCGGCATCGAGTTCCTCATGACGACGGACCAGATCGGTGACCGACATCTCCAGGCCGAACTCGGACAGCAGCACCGCTTCCAGGCCCGCCAGGTCCCACTGTTCGTCGATCGAGTTCGGTGGCACGAAGCGGGCGACCGTATCGAAGATCACGTCGTCGCGGATGCCGTCGACATTGTCCTTCACCGACTCGGCGTCCAGCAGTTCATCGCGCTGGGCGTAGATCACCTTGCGCTGGTCGTTGTTGACGTCGTCGAAGTCGAGCAGGTTCTTGCGGATGTCGAAGTTGTGCGCTTCCACCTTGCGCTGCGCCTTTTCGATCTGGCGGCTGACAAGACGGTCCTCGATGACGTCGTCTTCCTTCATGCCCATCATGCGCATGGCCTTCTGCA
>ENA-UOXB01001349-UOXB01001349.1-bioreactor-metagenome-genome-assembly--contig:-NODE-1349-length-11714-cov-26.757355_pt1 | contig 11714 bp, 6 predicted proteins | sample MGYA00238158_ERZ761615 | MGnify/ENA primary metagenome ERZ761615 (study PRJEB28904, sample SAMN06267902) | bioreactor metagenome | isolation source: Joint BioEnergy Institute, California, USA... | reverse complement strand
ACTGGTGCCGGAAATAGGAATCGAACCTACGACCTACGCATTACGAATGCGCCGCTCTACCAACTGAGCTATTCCGGCTGAGCGGGCAATTTTACGGTGCCCCTGCACTGCGGTCAATCGGGTCCGGCAAATACGTCACCGGACCCGTCTCCGCCTCAGTCCGCCTCAGAAGGCGTAGCTCATGCCCATCATCACGCCGTTCTGCAGCTGGCCGTCGCGGCGTTCGCCCACGTAGTCCACCATGATCGACAGGCGGTCACTGGCGCGGCTGGTCACGCCCAGGTTCCAGGCCAGCACCTGTTCGCCCAGCGTCTGGCTGCGGGCGCCGAACACCAAGTCCGGTGCGCCGGCGAAGGCATTGGTGTAGGTGGCCTGGCTGTCGCCCAGCTCCTTCTGCCAGACCACGCGCGCGCGCGGGGTGATGCGCTCGCCGTTGGCGCCGTCGAAGGTCTTGAACAGCTGCAGGCCGGCACCCACCCGGATGCTCTCCACGCTGTCACCGCGGCCGGTCAGCGCGGCGGCGCCCTGCCCTTCCGTGAAGCGCGTGGCCGAGGTGCGGGCGTAGTCCACCACCGGCAGCAGCGGCTGGATCACGAGGCCCGTGCCGGTCGTGAAGGAGAAACCGTGCTCCACCCGGGCAGAGACCGCATCGTTGCTGTAGGTGGCCCGCTGCGTCGCCTCCAGGCCTTCGATGCCACCCACGCTGCGGTGGGTCTCGTGGCGCAGGTCGGTATACCGCAGCGAGGCGGACAGGTAGCCGCGCGCATACGTGGCATCCAGATACCCGCCGACATCCAGCGCGCGCACGTCACCGGTGAAGGCACCGCCATCGCGCGAGGTGGCCGACATATCCGCTGCGGCCACGCTGACACCCAGGCTCACCCGGTCATCGGCCAGGCGCGTGTCGGCACCCAGCACGATGCCGCCGATGGTGTGGCTCAGGCCGGCGACGCCGTTGCCGGCATCGGTGCGACCATGGCTGCCGAAGCCACGGCCCCAGAAGCCGTAGCTGCGCGGCGCCTCCATGCCGGCGCTGGCACTGCCCTCGCCCGCCGCCGGTGCCAGGTGCATGGCCAGCTGGTTGAACAGGCTGCCGTGGCTCATGCCGGGCTGCGCGGACGCCGCCTGTGCCGCCTGCGCGGCCAGGCCACCGGCCTCACCCGCACCGCTGCGCAGCGCTGCCTGGTGCTGCTGCACCACCGTGCCGATGCTGCCCACCAGCGCGTTGTCGGCCAGGCGCAGGCTGGCGTGGCCATCGCCGCGCAGCTCCCCCACGCGCTGACCGATCACGTCGCGGTCGGAGAACTGCAGCGCGCCCAGCAGCGGGGCCAGCCCCGCATCCTGGCGCACGCCAGCGGCGGTCAGCGCGGCACCCAGGCTGCCCGCCGTGGCGCCGCCGGTCAGCTGCGCAAGCTGGTCGAAGCCCGGGTTGGCGGTCAGCCACAGGCCGTCGTCGGTCTGGTTGATGTTGAAGCTCAGCAGGGAGTTGTGGCGCGGGCGGAACACCTCGCCGTCTTCGATGTTGGCGGTGTAGCTGGTGTCACCCAGGCGCACCGCCTCGGTGAAGCCCTGGAAGATCGGCCCGTCCACCAGCTCGCGCCGGTAGTTGCCGGCGTAGAAGCCCTGCGCCACGTTGAGCTCCAGGAAGGCGCCCGGCGCGATCACCAGCGCACCGTCGTTGATGCCATCGTCGAAGAAGCCGCCCACGCTCAGCCGGCCCGCGGCGGCGCCGCCGGCCTCGGTGACGTCGAACAGCACCTTGCCGCCGGGCATGATGTTCACGTAGCCGTGGGTGACGAGATCGCCGCCGCGTGGCATCAGGGTGCCGTACACGCGCAGGCGGTTGAAGCCGTCTTCACGGTAGGACGGACCGGTGCCGTCGAACAGCGCGTCGGAATCATTGCCCACCGAGGCGATGTCGCCGTGGCCTACCACCATGCCGTTGGCCATCACCCGCACTTCCGGGGCGCGCAGGGCGCCGCCTTCCAGGGCGATGGTGCCGTTGTTGACCAGCATGAAATCCGCACCGGTGGTGGCCGAGGTACGCCACACCGCGCCGTTGTCCACGTTGATCACGCCGGCCGAGTTGCCCAGCACCGAGGCGTCCAGATCGGCCAGGCGCAGCTGCCCCAGCAGCTCGGCCTTGATGCCGTCGTCGCTGAGGAAATCCTGCAGCGAGAACATGCCGATGCCGTTCGGGCCCGAGACGCTGGCGTTGTAGATGCTCACCGCGGTGTTGATGTACGTGCTGGCCCAGTCGGTATTCCAGCGCGCGAAGTCGTCATCCACGAAGGCCTGCAGCTGCCGCGCGGTGGACAGGTAGCCGGGGTTGATGTCGCCGGTGACGTTGCCCAGCACGGTGAGCGTGTCGCCCGGCGCGTTGTAGCCGGCCACGTTGATGATGTTGTTGCTGTAGATGGTCTGCCCGGCGAAGCGCTGCACGGCGCGGCCGCTGCCGTCCGGGTCGAAGGTGACCGAGGTGCCGGTGGTGCGTGCGGGGTCGCGGAACACCAGCAGGCCGTTGGGCTGGGTGACCTCGTACATGGCCTTGCGCAGCAGGCCGGCATCCATGCCGCCGCCGTAGTTGCCGGTGTAGATCTCGGTCATGCGTGCCGACGGCGCATAGGTGATGCGGCCGCCGCTGCTGGCGGCGTGGATCTGCACCGAATCCACGGTGGGCAGATCGCCGGCCAGCGAACGCTGCACGCCGCCGGACTGCATGATGGAGCACGAGGAGATGCAGTGGCCGGAAACCACGGTGTCCAGGTTGTTGGTGCGGATCACCGCCTGCAGCCACTCGCCGGCGATCAGCGCGCCACCGTTGGAGGTGCGCAGCACGATCTCGCGGATGGTGCGGCCTTCGGCCTGCGCCTTGGCCAGCAGCGCCGGCAGCGCCACCACATCGCCCACGGTCACATCGCCGCTGAGGACGATCTTGTCGCCCTGCACGTGGTAGTTCATCGCCTGCGCGTTGTCGCTCGGCGCCAGTGCGGCCAGACCGATCAGACCGGCCAGGGCGATACTCAACTTCGAATGCTTCATTGCGTTGCTCTCTCCAACCCGCACCACGCGGGACGTAGGCAGAACGCAGCAGCGGCCCCACCTCCCCCAGTGCCCGGCGGGAAAAAAAATGAATGCATTCACCCAGCGCCTTCAGGCATTGCCCGACTTCCCACGCCTGTCAACGTCTTGTACAACTCAGGGCTGCTTCACATCCGCCTGACGAGGTTGTTCCCTGGCCGTTCCCTTGCCCACGCCCCGCGACACGCGCCACGACACGTCTGCATGCGGCGCGGCAGCGGAGGATGCGTTCAGCGCGTTCGTGCAGGCGCAGCGCGGCCCGCTGTGCGCCTTCCTGCGCGCACGCGGGCTGGGCAAGGACGATGCCGAGGACATCGCGCAGGACTGCATGGAACGGCTGATGCGCTACCGCACCCACGACACCGCCACCCTGCGCATGCTGCTGTACCGGATCGCCCGCAACCGCCTGGCCGACCGCGGGCGCTCACCGCATGCCGTGCAGCACCTGGTGCTGAACGAGCAGGACGGCAGCGACGAGGCACCCGGTGGTGTGCCGGATCCGTTGCGGCACGCCGAGTCCGGCCAGATGCTCGCCCTGCTGCGGCAGGCGCTGTTCAAGCTGCCCGAGCGCGCGCGCGAGGTGTACCTGCTCAACCGGGTCAGCGGCATGAGCTATTCGCAGATTGCACGGCACTGCGGCATCACCGCCAAGACCGTTGAAAAACATGTGGCCCGCGCATTGCAGGGCCTGCGCGAGCAGCTGGGCACGGACCGGCTGCTGGATGAAGGAGACCGCCGATGAACCGGCCGGATGACCGCAACGCCGCCATCGACGCGTGCGCGTGCCACTGGGTGGCCCGGCTGCAGGCCGATGACTGCACCGCAGCCGAGCGCAACCGGTTCGAGGACTGGTTGGCCGAAGACCCGAGGCACGTGCAGGCGTGGGTGGCAGCAGACACGTTGCACGCGCGCAGCGCCGCGCTGGCCGATGATGCGTGGGTGCGCACCGCCGCAGCGCGCGCAGCCGCCCGCCCGCCGGTGCGGCGCCGCTGGCCGGCGCTGGCCACCGCCGCTGCCGTGTGCCTGGCAGTGGGCGTGGGCGCGCTGATCCATGCCGAGCGCAACCCGACCCTCGTGACCTACGGCAACACCAGCGCACGCGTGCAGCAGCAGGAGCTGGCCGATGGCACCGTGGCCACCCTGGATGCAGGCACCCAGGTGCAGGCCCGCTTCGGCTGGCGCACGCGCGAGCTCACACTGCAGCGCGGGCGGCTGCAACTCGTCGTGGCGCCGTCGCTGCGGCCGCTGCAGGTGACGGCGGGCGCCACCCGCATCCGCGATATCGGTACCACCTTCCAGGTGGAGCGCCTGGGCGATGGCCAGGTGCACGTTGGCCTGCTGGAAGGTGCGGTGGAGGTGCGCAGCGACCATGGCCTGCGCACGCTTGCACCGGGGCAGCAGGTGCAGGTGCAGCCCTCCGGGCAGCTGCTGCCCGCCGCGCCGCTGGCGACCGAGGCTGCCACGGCATGGACCGCTGGGACGCTCCTCTTCGATGCCACCCCGCTGCCGGTGGTGGTGGAACGCGTGAACCGCTACAGCGACACCGCGTGGGTGGTGGCCGATCCGGCCATCGCCGGTGTGCAGGTCAGTGGCCGTTTCGCTGCCGGTGACACGCGCGAATTGCTGGAGGCGCTGCGCGTGGGCTGGTCGATCACCGCCCATCCGCGCCGCGATGGCGCGCTCGAACTGCGCGGCGCGCACTGAGGGCGGCGCAGTGCGGGGCGTACCGCTGCTGCGCACGGCGCTGCTGCAGGTGGGGCTGCTGATCGCGGCCCCGGCCCTGTGTGCCGATGCACCACCCGCGGCGGCCGCCGAGGCGCCGGTGACCTTCCGCATTGCGGCGGGCCCGCTGCCAGCGGCGCTGCAGCAGTGGGCGCAACGCAGTGGCCGGGTGCTGCTCTTCGACCGCAGCGAACTGGCCGGGCTGCGCACGGCCGGCGTGCAGGGCGCACAGACCGCAGACGCGGCGCTGGCCCACCTGCTGTACGACCAACCGGTGGACGTGCGGCGGACCGCCACCGGCAGCTACGTGCTGCGTCGCCAGCGCCGGCCACCGGCGGTTGCGCCGCCACCGGCCGCATCGCTGCCAGCGGTAAAGCCGGCCGCTGCCCCGCAGGTGGAGCTGGCCCCGGTGCATGTCACCGGCAGCCGGCTGCCGCGCACGCCGGTGCAGTCCACCCTGCCGGTGCAGGTGATCGAGCGCGACGAGATCCTGCGCAGCGGTTACGGCAGCCTGTTCGACCTGCTGCGCCACGTGCCGGGCATGAACGGGCAGACGCCCCTGGGCACCTCGCGCGGCGGCGACTCGCTGTACCTGCCGGTGGGGGCAGCGGCCACCACCAGCCTGGATGGCATGGGTCCGCGCGCCACCCTGTTCCTGGTCAATGGCCGCCGCCTGCCCCGCTATCCCATGCTCTCGCTGCTGGATGGCGCACTGACCGACCTGGGCGGCATCCCGCTGAGCTTCGTTGAACGCATCGAGCTGGTACGCGGGGGGGCGTCGGCCATCTATGGCGCCGACGCGTTGTCCGGGGTGGTCAACATCCTGCTGCGGGACCAGGCCGAGCGCCCGGAGGCGATGCTGCAGGCGGGCACCAGCACGCGCGGCGATGGCCAGCAGTACCGCCTGCAGGCGGCCACCGGCGGCACGCGCGCGCAGGGCGACCGCTGGTTCGCCGGGCTGGACCTGTACCGCACCGAGCATGTGGCCGGCCACCGCCGGCGCTGGCACGCCGACCGCGAGCGCTATCCCATCGGGTTGCTTCTGGACAACGGCGACTACTACCCCGCCACCCGCTGCGCCCCGCCGCTGCGCGAGGAGGAGGATGGCTGCTGGTACGACCCGGTGCGACCGCGTTCGCTGCAGCCTGCCACCGACACGGTGGCTGCCTACGCGCGCTATCGCCACGATCGGGGCGAAGGCCGCTACGCCTATGCGGAGGCGCGCGGCAGCGACGCACGCCAGCGTTTCGAGCTGGGCGCCACGGCCGTTGCGCTGCAGTTCGACCGCACCGCCCTGCTCAACGTCGTGCTGCAGGAGGGCGGCCAGGTGCGCCCGCGCGTGCAGGCCCGCGACATCGACCTGACCGTGGGCGTGGGCCGCGTGCAGCCGGGCCGCCAGTGGGAGGCCAGCCTGAGTGCGCAGCGCAGCGAGGTACGGATGGCCACCGCCGGCGTGGTACGCAGCGGCGAGCTGCTGGAGGCGGCCAGCACGCTGGATTTCCTGCCCGGCTTTTCCTCCCTTCCGGCCGGCGTGGCCGATACGCTGTTTCCGACCATCCGCAGCCGGGGCCGTACCGCCCAGTGGCAGGGCGGGTGGGGCGTACAGCGCAGCGTGGCGGAGCTGCCGGGCGGAACGGCGCAGCTGGCCACCGGCATCGAGCTGCGCAACGAACACTGGACCTGGCTGCCGGACCCACTGCTGGGCCGCGGCGAGCTGGCACTGGGCCTGCCGCTGGACCATCGCCAACGCACGCGTACCAGCCGTGCCGGGTATGCCGAGCTGGGCCTGCCGGTGGCGCCATCGCTGCATGTGGATTTGGCCGCACGCCTGGACCGCGATGCAGGCGACACCGCGTTCTCTCCCCGCATGGGGCTGCGCTGGACACCTGCGCCCGGCTGGGCCTTCACCCTCTCCAGCGGGCGTGGTTTCCGTGCCCCCAGCCTGTACGAACAGCGGCGGCCGCCGGCCTATTTCGAGCAGGCCGTCCTGCCCGCCGCCAGCGCCCTGCCCCCCTGCGCGCAAACGCTGACGGACGGGAGCTGCGTGGTCGGCGTGGAGGTGGCCGAGAGCACTGGCTTGCGGCCGGAAACCTCGCGCAGCCATTCGTTGGGCGCCTACTGGACTCCCACCGACGCGCTGTCGCTGTCGATCAGCCACACGATCGTGGAACTGCGCAACGAGATCCTGGCGCTGCAGCCGGCCGATGCGGCCTGGAACCGGCAGACCTGGGTGCTGGATGACCAGCAGCGGCTGCGCGATGTGCAGCTGTCCTTCGACAACATCGGCCGCACCCGCTCACGCAACTGGGTGCTGCGTGGCACCTATCAGGTGGGCGATGCGCAGGCTGCGCGTGGGCAGTGGACCCTCGGGGTGGATGCACTGGTGCAGCAGGAACTGCGCCGCGAGCGCCGCAACGAACCGGGCGTGGACCTGCGCGGACACGCCACGCCGCAGCGGGCCGGGGTGGTGACCGCGCAATGGCAGAACCGGCGCTGGGATGTGGCCCTGCGTGGCAATTACGTGGGCCGCACGCGGGCCTGGCTGCCGGGCGCGGCCTGCACAGCGGAGCAGCGTGCACGCAAGCAGTGCATGAACCCCTCGCAGCTGCGCTGGAACCTGCATCTGGCCCGGCAGCTGGGCCCCCGGGTGAGCATGGCGCTGGCGGTCAACAATCTTCTCGATGCCTCGCCGGTGAACCATCTACCGGGCAACGGCGGCTATGCGCAGGGGCTGGATGATCCGCTGGGGCGCTACCTGCTGCTCACGCTGCAGGTGCATTGAGCGCCCACGCCGCGCGGCAACGCGCGCGCCGCGGTGTCAGTCCACCAGGCGCAGGCGCAGTTCCTTCGGCAGCGCGAACACCATCGATTCCGGCTCGCCGTCCAGTTCGTCCACACCCGTGGCGCCCAGTTCGGCCAGACGGGCCAGCACGCCGTCCACCAGCACCTGCGGTGCGGAGGCCCCGGCGGTCACGCCGATGTGCTGCTTGCCTTCCACCCAGCGCGGGTCGATCTCGTGCGCGCCATCGATGAGGTAGCTTTCCACGCCCTCGCGGCGCGCCAGCTCGCTCAGGCGGTTGGAATTGGAGCTGTTGGGCGAGCCCACCACCAGCACCAGGTCGCAGCGCTGGGCGAGGTCACGCACGGCATCCTGGCGGTTCTGCGTGGCATAGCAGATATCGTCATTCTTCGGCCCCTGCATGGCGGGGAAGCGCGCGCGCAGGGCCTCGATGATGCCGCGCGTGTCGTCCACCGACAGCGTGGTCTGGGTGGTGTACGCGAAGTTGTCCGGCTGGCTGATCTGCAGCGTGGCCACCTGCTCGACGTCTTCCACCAGATAGATCTGGCCGGTTCCCGCCTCGCGGTTCCACTGGCCCATGGTGCCTTCCACTTCCGGATGACCGGCATGGCCGATCAGCACCACGTCGCGCCCCGCACGGCAATGGCGGGCCACTTCCAGATGCACCTTGGTCACCAGCGGGCAGGTGGCGTCGAACACTTTCAGGCCACGCCGCTCGGCTTCGTTGCGCACCGCCTGGGACACGCCGTGGGCGCTGAAGATCACCGTGTTGTTGTCCGGCACCTCGTCCAGCTCTTCCACGAAGATGGCGCCGCGCTGCTTGAGGTCATCGACCACGAAGCGGTTGTGCACCACTTCGTGGCGCACGTAGATCGGCGCGCCCAGCGTCTCGATGGCACGCTTGACGATCTCGATCGCGCGGTCGACGCCGGCACAGAAGCCACGCGGGTTGGCGAGCAGCACATCCATCAGGTCAGGTCTCCCGGCAACGGCCGGCTGGAGTCATGGCTTGGCATTATCGGCCTTCCCGGCTGACTTGCCTTCAAACAGACCGAACACGGCGATTCCCACCGCGCCGGCCACGATGGCCGCGTCGGCGATGTTGAACGAGGGCCAGTAGTGCTGGCCGACGTGCCACTGGATGAAATCCACCACGTGGCCATGCACCAGCCGGTCGATGACATTGCCCACTGCCCCGCCGATCACCAGCGCATAGGGCACGGCGGAGCGCCAGTTGCTGCGGGCGGTGCCGTACATCCACCACGCCAGCAGGCCGCTGATGCCCAGCGCCAGGGCGGTGAAGAAGTACAGCTGCCAGCCACCGGCATCGCTGAGGAAGCTGAACGCCGCGCCGGTGTTGTAGGTGCGGTACCAGTTCCAGAACCCTTCGATGACCGGCACCGGCTGGAACTCGGGCAGGCTCGCCAGTACCCAGGCCTTGGACCACTGGTCGACCCCGATGATGACCGCCGAGAGCAGCAGCCAGACCAGCGCGTTCGGACGCGGACGGGCGGCGGCCATCAGAACCACCGCCGGGTTTCGCCGGCACCGTCGACATTGCTCACGCAACGGCCGCACAGCTCCGGGTGGGTGGCGTCCTGGCCGACATCGCTGCGGTGGTGCCAGCAGCGTACGCACTTGCCCTTCTGGGTGGGCTGGGCGCTGACGAATACCTCATCGGTGGTCGCCGGGCGCACCTGCACATCGCCACTGATGAACAGGAACCGCAGTTCATCGGCCAGCGGCTGCCAGCGCACCGCCTGCTCTTCGCTGGCGGCGATGGTGATGTCCGCTTCCAGTGCCGCACCGATCGCGCCGTTGGCGCGCATCGGCTCGAGCACCTTGGCCACCTGCTCGCGCACGGCCAGCAGCTGGTCGAAATCGGCGGCGTTGAGCTGGGCATCGGCCGGCAGCGGCGCCAGGCCGTCGTACCAGGTGGTGAACAGCACATGGCCGGCACGTTCGCCCGGCAGGTAGCCCCACAGCTCGTCGGCGGTGAAGGTGAGGATCGGCGCCACCCAGCGGGTGAAGGCCTCGGCGATGTGGTACATCGCCGTCTGTGCCGAACGGCGGCCGTGGGAATCGGCCTGCATGGTGTACAGGCGGTCCTTGGTCACGTCCAGGTACAGCGAACCGAGGTCCACGCTGCAGAAGTTCAGCAGCAGCTGGACGATTTCGGCCATGTCGTAACGGCTGTAGGCCGCCTTGATCTTTTCCTGCAGCTCATGGGCGCGGTGCACGATCCAGCGGTCCAGCGCGACCATCTCGCCGAGCGGGCGCAGGTGCCGGGCCGGATCGAAACCGTCCAGGTTGCCGAGCAGGAAGCGCGCGGTGTTGCGCAGGCGGCGGTAGGCATCGGCATTGCGCTTGAGGATCTCCTGCGACAGCGACATCTCGTTGCTGTAGTCGGCCGAGGCGATCCACAGGCGCAGGATGTCCGCGCCGAGGGTCTTCATGATGTCCTGCGGCTCGATGCCGTTGCCCAGCGACTTGGACATCTTGCGGCCGTGCTCGTCCACGGTGAAGCCGTGGGTGAGGCACTGCTTGTAAGGCGCACGCTGGTCGATGGCCACGCCGGTCAGCAGCGAGGACTGGAACCAGCCGCGGTGCTGGTCGGAACCTTCCAGGTACAGGTCGGCCGGCTTGCCGAAGCCACGCGCGGCCAGCACGCCTTCGTGGGTGACGCCCGAATCGAACCAGACGTCGAGGATGTCGGTGACCTTCTCGTAGTCGGCCGCTTCGGCGCCCAGCAGTTCGGCGGCATCCAGCGAATACCACACGTCGATGCCCTCGGCTTCGACGCGGTCGGCGACCTGCTGCATCAGCTCCACCGTGCGCGGGTGGATCTCGCCGGTGAGGCGATGGGTGAACAGTGCGATCGGCACACCCCAGGTGCGCTGGCGCGAGATGGTCCAGTCCGGGCGGCCCTCGACCATGCTCTGGATACGCGCCTTGCCCCAGCTGGGGAACCAGCCCACGGTGTCGATGGCGGCCAGCGCATCGCGGCGCAGGTGGGCCTTGTCCATCGAGATGAACCACTGCGGCGTGGCACGGAACACCACCGGCGTCTTGTGCCGCCAGCAGTGCGGATAGCTGTGGCGGATCGGCACGTGCGCCAGCAGCGCGCCGCTGTCACGCAGCACGCCGACGATGGCCTCCTGCGCCTTCCACAGGTGCTGGCCGGCAAGCACCACCTCGCCGGCCGGCGGGGTGGATTCCAGGTAGACGCCGCGGCCATCGACCGGGGTCACTTCACCGGCGTTGTACGCCTCCAGCAGGCCGTACTTCTGGCTGACCACGTAGTCTTCCTGGCCGTGCCCGGGGGCGGTGTGCACCGCGCCGGTACCGTCTTCGTCGGACACGTGCTCGCCGTTGAGCACCAGGATTTCGCGCTGCGGGTAGAACGGGTGGCTGAGCACCTGGCGGTCCAGCGCGGCACCGGTGGTTTCACCGTGCAGCTGGACCTCGTGCAGGCCGTAACGCTGCAGCGCACGCTCGGCCAGGGCCGCCGCCAGCACCAGCCAGCGCCGCTTGCCGTGGTGGGCCGGGCCCTCGGCCAGCACATAGCGGATGTCCGCCCCGAGCGAGACGGCCAGCGAGGCCGGCAGCGTCCACGGAGTGGTGGTCCAGATCGGTACCGCCACCTCCACGTCCGCCGGCACGCTCACGCCGAAGGCCTGGCCGATGGCCTGCGCGTCGCGCGCGGTGTAGGCCACGTCGATCGCCGGCGATTCCTTTTCCTGGTACTCGATTTCCGCCTCGGCCAGGGCCGAGCCGCAGTCGAAGCACCAGTACACCGGCTTGGCGCCACGCACCAGGTGGCCGTTGGCCACGACCTTGGCCAGCGCGCGGATCTCGTTGGCCTCGAAATCGAAGCTCAGCGTCTTGTACGGGTTGTCCCAATCGCCGGTCACGCCCAGGCGCTTGAAGTCCGCGCGCTGGATCTCGATCTGCTCTTCGGCGAACTCACGGCACTTCTGCCGGAAGGCGACCGCGTCGAGCTTGACGCCGACCTTGCCCCACTTCTTTTCCACCGCGATCTCGATCGGCAGGCCATGGCAGTCCCAGCCCGGCACGTAGGGCGCATCGAAGCCGGCCAGGTAGCGCGACT
>ENA-UOXB01001344-UOXB01001344.1-bioreactor-metagenome-genome-assembly--contig:-NODE-1344-length-11741-cov-8.448485_pt1 | contig 11741 bp, 11 predicted proteins | sample MGYA00238158_ERZ761615 | MGnify/ENA primary metagenome ERZ761615 (study PRJEB28904, sample SAMN06267902) | bioreactor metagenome | isolation source: Joint BioEnergy Institute, California, USA... | reverse complement strand
CAGAGGCGGAAGCGACCTACCAGCCCGTCCAGTTGCGTCGACAGCGCCTGCAGGTCGCTGCTGGCCTGGTTGAGCTGGTCGGCGATATGGGTGGTGCCGACGGTCAGTTCGTTGATGTCGACGATATTGCGGTTGATGTCCTCGACCACGCTGGACTGTTCTTCGGTGGCGGTGGCGACCTGGATGTTCTGGTCGCTGATCTGGCCGATATGGCTGTTGATCTGCTCCAGCGCCGCCGACGCCTTGCTCGCGTACTCCACCACCAGCGCGCTCTGCCGTTGGCCCTTGGCCATGGCTTCGACCGCCGAGCGTGATTCGTTCTGCAGACGGTTGATGACCTGCTGGATTTCCTCGGTGGAGGCGCCGGAACGGCTGGCCAGGGTACGAACCTCGTCCGCCACCACAGCGAAACCACGGCCCTGTTCGCCCGCACGCGCCGCCTCGATGGCAGCGTTGAGGGCGAGCAGGTTGGTCTGTTCGGAAATACTGCGAATGGTGTTGAGCGTGGTGCTGATGGCGTCTGTCTGCGCGGCCAGTGCCTCGATCACTTTGGCGGCCTGCTCCAGTTCGCCGTTGAGGGCATCGACCTGCTGCTGTGCCTGGCTGACCACGGCGCTGCCGTCGCTGGCGTGCTGGGTCGCTTCGCGGGCGACTTCTGCGGCATTCTCGGCGTTGCGCGCGATCTCGTTAACGGTCGAGCCCAGTTCGTTGATCGCGGTCGCTACCTGCACCGTGCGGTCGCTCTGGGCGGTGCAGTTGCTCTGGGTCAGGCGTGCGCGCTCGGCGACGTCGCGCGCCATGCCCGAGAGCTGGCGCGAGTTGTCGGCGAGCTGGCGCATGGCGCCGTGCACCTTGTCGATGAACTGGTTGAAACTGCGCGCGATCTCGCTCAGCTCGTCCTGGCCGGGCAGGTCGATGCGGGTGTCCAGCGCCAGGTTGTCGGCGGCCTGGCCGAGGCTGTTTTGTAGCACGGCGACGCGGCGGCGCAGCTGGATGACGATCAGCCAGGAGATGATGATCGACACCAGCAGGCCGGTAGCGATGATGGCGATCTGGCGGGTCAGGCCTTCATCGTAGCTTTGTGCACTGTGCAGATTTTGCTGCTCGGCCTGTTTGAGCAGGGCATCGAGCAGGTCGTTGGCGCCCTGGCGCATCACGCCGTAGGTCTTGGCGTACTGGTCGCGGTAGATCTGCTGCGCCTTGGCCATGTCGCCCGCATCGAAGGCAGCGAGCATCGGGTTCAGCTCGTTGCTGACCATGGCTTCGAACTGGTCGAGCAGTTGCTGCGCCTGCGCCTTGCGCTCCGGGTTGACCTGCGCTGCCACGGCCTGGCGCATGGCTTCGCGCATTTCCGGGATGTCCTCGTTGCGCGCATCCTGCACGCGGGATTTCACGCCGCGTTCGTCGCGCAGCGGGGTTTCCTGCAGCAGCATCATGTCGAGCCCGACGCGCATGCGCGGGATGCGTGAGGCCACCTCGGCCATGGCGCGCATCGGTGCGGCAGTATTGATATAGAGAACCTCCGTGTCCCGATGCATGCTGGACATGCTGCTCAGGCTGGTCAGCGCCACCAGTAGCAGGGCGATGCAGGGGATCGCTACCGCAATGATCAGGCGGGTTTTCAAAGAGAGGGCGTCGAGACGCATGGGGTGACTCCATTTCGAGATAGGGCGCAGGGGCGACGTTCAGCCTACCGGGCTGATGTTGCCGCTCTTGTATCGGCCGCGAGGGCCCGCAGCATGAGGGCAGAGGCGAGCGCTTTGGCGAAAAGGAGTAGGCCGGCAGTTGCGCCGGCGACCTGCAGGTAGATGGCCGGCCATGAGGCCGGCCGTCAACATTCAGGCTTGCAGCAATGCATCCAGCTTGCCGCCACGCTCCAGTGCGGCGAGATCATCGAAGCCACCGACATGCTGCTCGCCGATGAAGATCTGCGGCACGCTGCGGCGCTTGCTGCGCTGTAGCATCTCGGCCATCCGCTCGGGCGAGCGACTCACGTCGATTTCCTCGTAGGTCACGCCCTTGCGTGTCAGCAGCGCCTTGGCGTTGATGCAGTAAGGGCAGTACGCGGTGGTGTAGAGGGTAACGGCTTGCATGATGAACCTCCGGCGTCGTCAGACGGCTACTGGTGGAAAGTCGACAACGGTTTCGGCCAGGTTGTTGAGGTAATTGGTCAGGGTCATCAGGGCGACGTTGGCTACGACCTCGACGATGGCGGTGTCACTCAGCCCGGCCTCGCGTGCAGCCTGCAACTGCGCATCGCTGATGCGGCCGCTGCTGTCGATGATCTGCCGGGTCAGGCGCGCCACGGCATCGAACTCGCCGTCGCGGGCGCTGCGAATGTCCGCCTCGCTCAAACCGGCCTTGCCGGCGAACAGGGTGTGCGCTGCCAGGCAGTATTCGCAGCCGTTAACCTGCGAGCTGGCCAGCGCCACCACTTCGCGCGCCTTGGCATTCAGCGTGCCCTTGCCGAGGGCCTGGGACAGCGCCAGGTAGCCGCTCAGTGCGGCTGGGGCATTGGCCAGGGTAGCGAAGGTGTTGGGGATGAAACCGAGGCCCTTGCGGATGCCTTCCAGTTGCGCCTGGGCGCTGGCGGCGGTTTGTTCGAAGGGCAGTGCGGCGATGCGAGTCATGGTGATTCTCCAGTCTTGGGTGGGGAGCTTGTCGTTCAAGCCTGGAGCCAGATTAGTGAAACGAGCTGGCCTTTCGGATTCAGATCGTCGATGTTATGCGACAGATCGTCCAAGAGTGCGAAATGACCATGGATCGCCTGTCCAGCCTGTTGCATCACTTCAACTTACACGCCAGCACCTTTCACCGCGGTGGGTTTTGCGGAACCAGCAGCCATGGCGAGCATGAGCCGCATGGTTACATCCACCTGCTGCGTGCCGGGCGCATGAGCTTTCGCGAGGGCGATGGTCGCGAGCTGCGGCTGGAAGAGCCGAGCCTGATGCTGGTGGCCAGGCCGCGTCTGCATCAGATGACAGCCAGCGAGGCCGACGGCGCCGAGCTGGTCTGCGCCACCCTGGCCTTCGATGGCGGTATCGACAATCCGCTGTCGCGGGCATTGCCCGGCGCCATCGTCAAACCTCTGCGTGAACTGCCAAGCCTGAGCGGCTGCCTGGACTGGCTGTTCGCCGAAGCGGCGGGGGAGGATTGCGGGCGCGAACTGGTGCTCAACCGCCTGTTCGAGCTGATGGTGATCCAGTTGCTGCGCCATCTGATGAACAGCCGCGAGCTGGCCTCGGGGATGATGGCCGGCCTGGCCGAACCGCGCCTGGCCCGCGCGCTCAATCAGCTGCACGAGAAACCGCAGCACGGCTGGTCGGTGGCCGAATTGGCGGCGCTGGCAGGTATGTCGCGGGCCAGTTTCGCTGCGCATTTTCACCAGGTGGTGGGCGCTACGCCGGCCGATTATCTGGTGGGCTGGCGTGTCAGCCTGGCGCAGAAGCGCTTGCGAGAAGGCCGGCCCATGGCGCTGATCGCCGATGAGGTCGGTTACGAAAGCCCTTCGGCGCTGGCGCGCGCGTTTCGCCGCAAGGTGGGAACGAGCCCCAGTGAGTGGCTGAAGCAGGGCGGTTGAGTATCACGCGACAGCTTTGATCTGCGGCAATCGTGCTGTTGATCGGGCTCGACCCCAGTGCCCCGATAGTGCATGGTGGCGCCCCACGCTGCCTGCTTCGAGAGTCGCGCCATGTTCGAAATCCAAGCCATCGACCCCGCCTATTACCGCCAGCAGACACGCCGCAGTACGGCGGTGATCGCCGTTATCTTCGTGGCACTGGCCATGCTCTGTGCCACGCTGAGTACGCAGGTGTTCGGTACGCCCGGTGGCGACAACTTCAAGTGGAATCTGCTCGGCGTGGTGGCGGGCCTCGCATTGACCATCGCCCTGGTACGCCAGCAATTATGGTCGCGGCCGTTCATGGCGCCTGCCGTTTACGGTTGGCGGCTCAAGCGCAGCCTGATGCGCATCACCAATGTCATGCATCACGTCAAGGCAGGTGTGGCGCAGGGGGATGACGGCGCGATGAAGTTGCTGCGTTTCTATCATTTGGGGGTAACCCAGATGCACCAGCTCGACGGCAACTCCAGCGAGCTGAGCCAGATGGTGCGCGAGATCGACGACCACCGCGATGCGATGGAGCAGCGAGGGCTGGATATCGAGCAGACGCGGCTCGATCCGGTCTGGTTGGAGCGGGTGAAGGCCTTTAGCTGAACCCCGTCATCATTTCTGCGGGCTAAGTCACAATGACCTTTTTGCTGTCATTGTGACTTGTAAAGTTTGCTGTCATTAGTACCTGTGCTTTTCTATCTATTTGTTTTTTATATAGAAAATATCTGGCACAAAATCTGACTGTCTCCGGGTGCAATGCCCATTACAGGAGAAATCAGATGAAATCCATTGCCTTGCTCACTCTTTCCCTCAGCCTTCTGGCCAGCAGCGTTCTGCAGGCTGCCGAAGTGCTCGCCGAGCGTGATGAAAACTCGGTCGGTGCCGGTTTCGGCGGTCTGTCCGGGCTGATGCTGGGCGCCGCTGCGGGCGGTCCGGTCGGTGCATTGGTCGGTGCGGCTGCCGGAGTCTGGACCGGTGCTCAGGTTCAGGCTGCCAGCGGCAACAGCGGTACTGCCTATGTCGTGCGTCATGCCGATGGCCGTGAGCAGTGGGTGCGCTCACCCGGAGAGCGTTTCGAGGTGGGCCAACAGGTCGAGATGAACGGCATCCGTCTGCTGGCGCAGTAAATCCATTGACCTGTGGCTTTTTGGCCATCGCATCCACGTCTTTCGCTTCGAGGAACTTCATGAGTACGAATTTTCAGGGCCGTCTGGCGGTCGTGACGGGCGCCAGCTCGGGTATCGGGCTGGCCGTATGTGATCTGTTGTTGCAGCGCGGTGCGCAGGTTTTGGCGTTCTCGCGACGCCTTGGCGCACTGGAGGCGCTGCAGGCTCGCAACCCCGAGCAACTGCACTGGTGCGCAGGCGACGTGACTGATATCGATGCCCTGCACGCGCTGGCCGAGCGGGCAGGGCGACTCGGCGCCGTCGATTACTTGGTGCCCAATGCCGGGATTGCACGGTTGGCACCGGGCTGCGACATGCAGGCATTCGAGCAGCAGTGGCGGGTCAATGGCGCCGGTGCGGTGAATACCTTCGAGGTGCTCAAGCCGCATCTGGCGCGACCGGCTTCGGTGGTGTTCATCAGCACGTTCCTGCGCCAGCTCGGTTTTGCCGGGCTCGGTGGCTACATCGCCAGCAAGGCGGCGCTCTCGGCATTGGTACGCAGCCTGGCGCTGGAGCATGCCGGCGAAGGGCTGCGGCTCAATCTGGTTTCGCCGGGGCCGACGGCAACGCCGATCTGGAACAGCCTGGGCCTGGCCGAGGAGATGTTGGCGGGTGTCGCCAGTGAGGTGAACAAGCGCCTGGTCGATGGTGAATTTCTCGACCCGCTGGCAATCGCCGAAGTGGTGCTGTTCCAGCTGAGCAACGGTGCACGTGGCGTCTACGGCCAGGATTGGGTAGTCGACAAGGGCTACACCCTGCAGTGAGCAAGGTCGGGGCGGCATGCCTGCCGCCCCGATGGCGCGACATATCCCCTGACATTTGCCCTGACTCGTGGTCAAGGCTTAAAGGTTTTTGAAAGGTTCGCCTCTTAGCCTCCGCACGCGCCTTTCGCGTGCTTTACAAGAAAAAGAGGAGAAAGCGGTTTGTTGACCCTGATTGGCCTGTTGACCATCTGCAGCCTGGTTGTGCTGCTGCTTATCGGGCGCATGTCGCCTGTTCTGCCATTGATCGTGGTGCCGCTGCTGGGCGCCCTGGCTGCGGGCTTTGGCCCGGAGGCGATTTCCGGTTTCTTCACCGATGGCATCGGCCGCGTGACGGCGATTGCCACTATGTTCGTGTTTGCCATCACCTTTTTCGGCGTGCTGCAGGACACAGGCCTGTTTAGGCCCCTGATCAATGGCATGGTGCGCCTGACCCGCGGCAACGTAATCGCGGTAACCGTCGCCACGGCGGTGATCGGCATGCTGGCGCACCTCGACGGCGCTGGTGCCACCACCTTCCTGCTTACCGTTCCCGCCTTGCTGCCGCTGTACAAGCAGTTGCGCATGAGCCCGTACCTGATGCTGCTGTTGCTGGCGATCGGCGCCGGTATCTTCAACATGCTGCCCTGGGCCGGCCCGCTGGGCCGTGCCTCGGCCGTGACCGGCATCGAGGTTACCGAACTGTGGCGTCCACTGATTGCCGTGCAGGGCATCGGTGTGGTGCTGCTGGTGGCCCTGGCGGCGCTGCTGGGCTGGCGTGAGCAACGTCGCATCGCCGCCGGCAGGAGCGGGGATGAAGGTGTACTGGTGGAAACCAGTACTGACTTGCATGAGCCAAGCGCCGAGGAGCGCGAGTTGGAGCGCCCGCGCCTGCTCTGGGCCAACTCCGCACTGTTCCTGGCGGTGCTGGTATCGCTGTTCTCAGGCGTGCTGCCGGCCGGCTACATCTTCATGATCGGCCTGTGCCTGGCGCTGCTGATCAACTACCCCGGTGGCAAGGCGCAGATGCAGCGTATCTCCGCCCACGCCCCGGCGGCGCTGAGCATGGGCATGATCATCCTGGCGGCAGGTTCGATGCTCGGTATCTTCACCGGCACCGGCATGCTCACGTCCATTGCCCAGGACCTGGCGCAGGTACTGCCGGCGCCGCTGGTAGGGCAGATGCACATCGTGCTCGGCCTGTTCGGCCTGCCGATGGAGCTGATGCTGAGCACCGACGCTTACTACTTCGGCCTGCTGCCGGTGACTCTGGAAGTGGTTGGTGCCCAGGGCGTCGAGCCGGCCAGCGTGGTCTATGCGCTGACCATCGGTAACATCATCGGTACCTTCATCAGCCCGTTCTCGCCGGCGCTGTGGCTGGCACTGGGCCTGGCCGGGCTGGATCTGGGCCGGCACATCCGCTACTCGCTGTGGTGGATGTGGGGTTTCTCGCTGGTGCTGTTCGGTGCGGCCTGGGCGCTCGGGTTGTTCTAGACCACGCCCAGCATGTACCGCACACGCCCGGGCTTGCCCGGGCGTGTTGCATCTGGATAGAGGCGTTTAGCTGATTTCCACCTGGTAGCGGAAGTTTTCCGCGGCCGCGCGCGACAGGCGATATTCCAGCGGGGTGCGGTCATAGCCCTGTGCGGTTCGTTCGATCACCACGCTCGGGCTGGCTTCAGCCACATCGAGCATGGCCGCAAGCTCGGCGTCGACGGCGGAAACCGTCAGGGTTTCCTTCGCTGACGCGATGCGCTGACCACAGTGCTGCTCGTAGAAGGGGTAGAGCAACTGTGGAAAATCATCCGGCGCGAGCCCCAGCAGGGCGCCGAAGCGTGAGGCGGGCAGCCAGATGCGCTCGTGAAACAGCGGGCGGCCGTCGACCAGGCGCAGGCGCTGGAGGAACACGCAGCGCTCGCCCTCAGCCAGCTGCAGTGCCTGGCGTGCTGCCGCATCAGCCGGTTCGAGGCGGCATTCGAGGATGCGGCTTTGCGGCACCTGCGACTGGCCGCTGGCGCTGACCTGGCGGAAGAAGCGAAACAGCGAGCCATCGAAGTTCGGCCGCCGCACGAAGGTGCCGCGCCCCTGGGCACGCAGCAGCAGGCCTTCTGCAACCAGGGTTTCCACCGCCTTGCGCACCGTTCCCACGGCCACGCCGTACTGGCGGGTCAGCTCCGCTTCGGTAGGGATGGCTTCGCCGGGCAGCCATTCGCCCGCGGCGATCTTGCCCAGCATTTCGTCCCGTAACCGCTGATACAGCGGCAGGCGTTCGTCCTGTCCGAGAGCCGTGGTGCTCATAAACCTCACATCCAAAAGTCGACCGGCCGTCACTTTACCACCGGCCTGTAGATTGACAGCACTCGATCTCTGTAGATACAGTCATATAAACATATATATGAATATATGACTTACAAGAAGCAGTCGCTCGTATCGGCGGCTCGTACAAGAATCGACAGAGGTATCGCTTCGTGACGCCCATGCCTTATGCCGCAATCGCCGGCATCGACACTCACGCGCACATCTTTCGCCAGAACCTGCCCATGGTTCCCGGCCGCCGCTACAGCCCCAGCTATGACGCCACCGTGGAGCAATATCTGAACCACCTGGACGCCTGCGGCCTGTCCCATGGCGTACTTATCCAGCCGAGCTTTCTCGGCACCGACAACCACTACATGGTCGAGGCGTTGCAACGCTTCCCTAAGCGTTTGCGCGGTGTTGCGGTGGTGGAGGTGCAGGTCAGTGATGCCGAGCTGGACGAGTTGGCCGCTGCCGGCGTGGTGGGCGTGCGCCTGAACCTGATCGGCAAGGCGCTGGAGGATTACACCGGCGCGGCCTGGAATGGTTTGTTCCGACGCCTGGCGCAACGCGGTTGGCAGGTGGAGATCCAGCGTGGTTTCGATGACCTGGCGCTGATCGTGCCGGCGATTCTCGAGTCCGGCGTCACCGTGGTGATCGATCACTTCGGCCTGCCAGCGCCGAGCGTGCAACTGGATGCTGCGCAGCACCACGCCTTCTTCGATCTGCTGGGCCAGGCTCCGGTGTGGATCAAGCTGTCCGCTGCCTACCGCAGCCAATCCGACCTGGCCCGCGCCCGGGCCATCGAGGCGCGTCTGCGTGAGGCCTGTGGCGGCGTCGGTCGCTTCCTCTGGGGCAGCGATTGGCCCAACACCCAGTTCGAGTCGCAGACCCGCTACGATCAGCAGTTCGCGCTGCTCGAGGCTCTGCTGCCCAATCCCGAGGAGCGCCGTCGCGTTCTGGTGGACAACCCCGCAACCCTGTTCGGTTTCGCCTCGGCGTAACCACTGCTCACATCAGAACAACAAAAGGAGTCAAACCATCATGATGAGCTTGCTCGTCGTCGCCGCGATCGTCCTCGCCGTCGCGCTGGGTTACACCACCAAGATCAACATCGGCCTGTTCGCCATCGCCTTCGCCTATCTGCTGGGCTGCTTCGGCATGGGCATGAGCCCGGGCGACATCATCAACATGTGGCCGCTGAAGATCTTCTTCGTGATCTTCTCGGTTTGCCTGTTCTATAGCTTCGCTACCGTCAACGGCACCCTGGAAAAACTCGCTGGGCATCTGCTGTATCGCTGTCGTGGCGTGCCGCACCTGCTGCCCTATGCCATTTTGCTGACCTCGGGGGTGATCGCTGCCATGGGCGCCGGTTACTACACCGTGCTGGCCTTCATGGCGCCGCTGACCCTGCTGCTGTGCCAGCGCACCGGCATGAGCCTGATTCTCGGAGGCATGGCAGTGAACTATGGTGCGCTGGCCGGGGCGAACTTCGTCTCCAGCCAGAGTGGCATCATCTTCCGCGGCCTGATGACCGGCGCCGGCATGCCCGAGAGCGAAGCCTTCGTGAATGCCCTGGCGATCTTCGCCAGCACGGCGATCATCCCGGTGCTGGTGATTTCCGCGTTCGTCTTCCTCGGCGGCCATGGCCGCAACCTCAAGAATGCGGTACTCGCCGCCGACCTGCCGGAAGCATTCAACCGCGAGCAGAAGCTGACCCTGCTGCTGACCGTGCTGATGATGGTGCTGGTGCTCGCTGCACCGCTGGCGCTGCTGGCCTTCCCGGACAATGCCACGATCAAGTTCATCAACAGCAAGGTGGACATCGGCCTGATCGCCAGCGTGTTCTCGGTGATCGCCCTGCTGCTCAAGCTGGGTGACGAGCGCAAGGCCATCGCCTCGGTGCCCTGGGCCACGCTGATCATGATCTGCGGTGTCGGCATGCTGATTACCGTCGCGATCAAGGCCGGCACCATCGACGCCCTGGCATCCTGGATCGGCGGCAATATCCCGCCGTTGATGATCCCTGTGGCCTTCGGCGTGGTGGCGGCGCTGATGTCGATCTTCGCCAGTACGCTCGGCGTCGTGACGCCGGCACTGTTCCCCATGGTGCTGCCGCTTTCGGCGTCGATGTCGATCGATCCGATGATCCTTTTCATCGCCATCGTGGTCGGTGCCCAGGCCACCTCGATCTCGCCGTTCTCCTCCGGTGGCAGCCTGCTGCTGGGTTCCTGCACCGATGACAAGGTGCGCTCGACCCTGTTCTCGCAGCTGCTGCTGCGTGCCGCGCCCATCGGCTTCGTCGCCGCGATGCTGTTCAACCTGGCGCTGACGTTCCTGTTCTGAGGGAAAAAGGTTTTTCGCATAGTTTGGGGAAAGTGCGAGTTGATACTGGACTGGCAATAAGGTGCTAGCTGTCTAGGACTTGGCACTCTCCATTAACACGCCGTCTGATTAGCTTGGTTTCGCCCGTAAGGGGCGCAACCCAAACACTCAGCGCATGCGGTAACGGATAGTGCTGAGTCAGTAAGCGATACGCACACAAACTTGCCAGTCTGGTGTCATGCGTATTCCGAGAATGCGAAGAACCTAAAAAACCGGCATCGCGCGATGCCGGGCTTTATCCCCGCAAGTTCGTATCGCTATTTCAGCCGATAGCGTCGCAAATCATCCTGACTCAGCAGGCGCAGGCTGCCAGGTGCGACCTGGTAGATGTCTTCCGCCAGGCGCACATCGACGCCCATATCGCGAAAGTACTTGGCCGGGCTGAACGCCTGGCGGCCATGGGCAGCCTGAGCCAGTGCCGAGTCGCCAGCAGGGAAGGGCGGGCGGCGCAGGGCAACGTGGCCATTGACCGTGCGTTTGTTGCCAGCCGCCAGCAAGTAGATGCAACTGCCCTGGCACATGCCGCCGGAAGGGACCAGCGCCTCGAAGCCGGTTTCGCGCAGCAGGCGACCCATGCGAATGGCCTCCGGCGCGCTGCCGCCGATGCTGTCGAGCAGGACGATCTTGCGTTTGTGCTGGCCTGGATTGGCACGCAAACCCTGCAGCAGTTTTTCGTAGTCGCCTGGAACGATCTCTTCGGAAATCTTTGCCGCCAGCATGCCGGCATTGGCTTCGACTTCCACCTGTGCGTGGGCGTTCAGGGCGGTGAACAAGGTGGTCGCGATCAGGGCGAAGCGTAAACGCTGAACAATCATCGGGCGGGTTCGTTGGTGGCTCGGGAGGTAGAAGATACCTTGCCCGAGTCACCTCACGCACCTGTTCAGATCGCTGCGTTTCTCTGCTGCACCTGCCACGCCCAAACGAACAACAGCAGGCCGCCGATGGCGGTGGCGGCGCCGATATAGCCGGTCACCGTCCAGCCCATGCCGGCGCTGATGGCCAGGCCACCGAGCCAGGGGCCGAGGGCGTTGGCGATGTTGAAGGCGGCATGGTTGGAGGCGGCCGCCAGGGTTTGCGCGCCAGTGGCGACGTCCATCAGATGGGTCTGCAGCGCCGGGCCGAGGGCGATCATGGTGCCGAGGGCGAAGATCGCCGGCAGGATCGTCCACAGGCTGTGAGCGGCGAAGGGGAAGACCAGCAGCACCAGCGTGCTCCAGGCCAGAATCCAGGCAACGGCGCGCAGGCGCAGGCGGTCGAACAGCCAGCCGCCGGCGCTGTTACCGACGATGCAGCCGGCACCGAACACGCCCATGGCCAGGGGAATCCAGCCGGGGCCGACCTGGGTGACATGAAGCAGGGTCGGCGCCATGTAGCTGAACACGCAGAACATCCCGGCGAAACCGATCGAGCCGATGCCCAGGGCCAGCCAGATCGGCGCGCGGTTGAAGGCGCGCAACTCGCCCGAGGGGCTGCTGCGCTGCTCGTTGGGGTCGGCCGGGAGGAAGATCGCCACCATGGCGATGGTGGTGATGGCGATGATGC
>ENA-UOXB01001343-UOXB01001343.1-bioreactor-metagenome-genome-assembly--contig:-NODE-1343-length-11746-cov-10.505432_pt1 | contig 11746 bp, 11 predicted proteins | sample MGYA00238158_ERZ761615 | MGnify/ENA primary metagenome ERZ761615 (study PRJEB28904, sample SAMN06267902) | bioreactor metagenome | isolation source: Joint BioEnergy Institute, California, USA... | reverse complement strand
CGCATCTCGTCGCGCAGCTGGCGGGTATCGCCCACGATGCGCCGCGCCCAGACCAGGGCCTGCTGCCCCTCGGGCGTCAGCCCGCCATAGCGCGATCCGCGAAAGATCAGCAGGACGCCCAGGCTCTCCTCCAGCTGCTTGATCCCGGCGGACAGGGTGGGCTGGGTCACGCCGATGGTCGCGGCGGCGCGGCCAAAATGGCCCTCCTTGGCCACGGCCAGGAACATCTCCAGCTTGTCGATCATGCGCGGTCCCCCTTTGGCCGCCATCAGGCGCGTCCGGGCGGGCGCGGTCAAGGACTTGCCGCGCGGGCCGTCGCGGGTCAGGGTCGGCGCATGACCGATATCCTGCTGATCCACGGGGCATGGCACGGCGGCTGGTGCTGGGACCGGACCGCGGCCCTGCTGCGGGCGCAAGGCTGGCGCGTGGCCTGTCCCGATGTCGCGGGCGACACCTTGGCCGCCTGCGCCGCGGCCCTGCCCTGGGCGCCCGTGGTCGTGGGTCATTCCCTGGGCGGCATGCTGGCCGAGGCGATGGACCCGGCCCCGCGGGTGCTGATCCACCTGTGTTCCTATCTGCCGCTGCCGGGCGACAGCGTGGCGTCGCTGGACCGGCTGATCCCCGCGCCGCCCCGGAACTGGCCGCGCGACGACCTGGGGCGGCTGGTTCTGCCGCCGGACGCCGCGCGGGCGATGCTGTATGACGATTGCGCCGACGCCGATCTGTCCCGCCTGAGGCCCCAGCCGGTCGGCCCGCTGCGCGACCCGCTGCCCGGACCCCGCAAGCAGACCACCCGCCACTATGTCCTGTGCGACCGGGACCGCGCCATCCTGCCTGCCGCGCAGCGCGCGATGCTGGACCGCGCGCCGGTCGATCACCTGCACCACCGGCCCTGGGGGCATTCGCCCTTCCAGTCCGACCCGCAGGCTCTGGCCGACCTGATCGACGCGATCGCGCGCTAGGGCGCGGGGACGGCCACCACCGCCAGGCAGTCGCCGGTCTGCACCAGCCCCGGAAAGTGCCGCGCAGCCAGCAGGCCGGGGCGGTTCGCGCAGACCGTCACGGGCGCGATGCCGGTGCGGTCCACGGGCCAGATGCAGGCCAGCGGCTGCCCCTCGGCCACGTCCTGACCCAGATCGACCAGGGGGTGCAGCAGCCCGCCCTGGGGCGCGAAGTGGAAGCAGGCATCGTCGGGCATGTCCAGCATGCGGCTGTCGTCCACCCCCTCGACCGGGCCGGACAGGATGCCCGCATGGCGCAGCACGTTGCGCGCCCCGCGCAGCGCGATGGAGACGGTCGCCGCAGTGGCCGTGCCGCCGCCGCCCAGTTCCGTGGTGACGAAGACCTTGCCCTGCTGTTCCACGGTCGTGTCGAACATGCCCACCGCGTCGATTTCCCGCATCATCATCGACCAGGGCGCGCCAAAGGCCCGCATCGCGGCCACGCAGGCCGCCTGCTGATCCGCGTCGTCCAGGTAATGCGCCGCGGCATAGGGCAGAAAGTCCAGCGTCTTGCCCCCCGAATGGTAATCCAGCACCAGGTCGGCGGCGGGCACCAGGACCGTCGCCAGGTAATCCGCGATCTTCTGCGTGACCGAACCGTCGGGGCGCCCCGGAAAGGCGCGGTTCATGTTCACCCCGTCGATGGGGCTGACCCGCGTGCCCGCCGCGACCGCGGGCGCGTTCATCGCGGGCAGGATGATCACGCGGCCCATCACCTGCGCGGGCTCCAGCTCCCATGCCAGCTGCTGCAGCGCCAGGGGGCCTTCGTATTCGTCGCCGTGATTGCCTCCGGTCAGCAGGGCGGTGGGCCCGTCGCCGCCACGGATCACCGTCAGCGGGATCATCACGCTGCCCCAGGCGCTGTCGTTGCGGCTGTAGGGCAGGCGCAGAAAGCCGTGATGCTTGCCCGGCGCGTCAAGCGGTATGGTGGGTGTGATCGCGGTCATCCCTTCACCAGCATCCGGCGCGGCAGGGTGCAGAACAGGTCGGGCGCGCCATCGGTGATGATGATCGATTCCGTCGTCTCGTACCCCCAGTCGTCCATCCACAGCCCGGTCATGAAATGAAACGTCATGCCCGGCTTCAGCACGGTCTTGTCGCCCCGGCGCAGCGACATGGTGCGTTCGCCCCAGTCGGGCGGATAGGACAGGCCGATCGGGTATCCGGTGCGGTTGTCCTTGACGATGCCGTGGCGGTCCAGCACCCGGAAGAAGGCGTTGGCGACATCCTCGCAGGTGTTGCCGGCGCGGGCGGCCTCCAGCCCCTCGTCCATGCCCTCCAGGACGGCCTTCTCGGCCTCCAGCATGGCGTCGGGGGGCGTGCCCAGAAAGATCGTGCGCGACAGCGGCACGTGGTATCGCTGATAGCAGCCGGCGATCTCGAAGAAGGTGCCCTCCTCGGGCTTCATCGGCTGGTCGTCCCAGGTCAGGTGCGGCGCGCCCGCATCCGGCCCCGACGGCAGCAGCGGCACGATGGCCGGATAGTCGCCGCCATGCCCCGACCATTCGTCATAGCGCAGGCCCGCATCATAGATCTCGGCCACCAGGTCGCATTTGCGCATGCCGACCTCGACCTTGTCGGCGATGCGGCGGTGCATGCGCTCGACGATGCGCGCGGCCTTGCGCATGTATTCCAGTTCCTTCTCGGTCTTGACGGCGCGCTGCCAGTTGACCAGCGACGCGGCATCCGTCAGCCGCGCATCGGGCAGGCCCGCCGCCAGGCAGGCATGGGCCTTGGCCGAATACCAGTAGTTGTCCATCTCGACCCCGATGGTGCCCCGGTTCCAGCCCAGATCGGTCAGACGGGCGGCCAGGTATTCCATCGGGTGACGCTCGGTCGATTGGACGTAATGGTCGGGATAGCCGATGATCGCGTCCTCGGGCATCCAGACGGTGCGCAGCGCGCCCTGCGCGTCCTGCCCGCGCCCGAACCAGACGGGCGGGCCCGACGGCCCGACGATCACGCATTGATGCACATAGAACGACCAGCCGTCATAGCCGGTCAGCCAGGCCATGTTGGACGGGTCGCTGACGATCAGCGCGTCCAGGCCCTGGCGCGCCATGCGGGCGCGGGTGCCGGCCAGCCGGGCCTCGTATTCCTCGGTCGCGAAACGTTCGGGCGTGCGTTGCAGTTCGGGCATGGGACGGACCTTGCGTCGGGGGGTGAATTACCAGCTGCGGGTGCGGAACAGCGCGCCCGGCCCGCGGCCCGGGATGCGCGCGCGGTCCAGCATCGCCCAGAACAGCGCCTGGTTCGAGGTGACGACCGGTTTGCCCAGCAGCCCCTCCAGCGTGTCGATCAGGTCCAGCGCGGGCAGCGCGGTGCAGGACATGAACAGCGCCTGCGCGTCGGGATGGTCGCTGGCCAGCGCCATCTCGGTGATCTCGGTCGGGTTCAGCATGGCCATGTCGCGGTCGTCGGCATGACCCATCGACGACCGGCGGACGACGTCGATGCCATTGGACGCGAAATGATCGCCGACCAGGTCGGTCGTCGCCGCCAGATAGGGCGTCATCAGCGCGACCCGCGCCACGCCCAGCGCCGCGAACGCCCGCAGCGCCGCGCCCGCGGGCGTGGTCACCGGCGCGCGCCCCCCGGCCAGCGCATCCATCGTGTCGCCCAGCACCGCCGCGGCGGAGGTGCAGCCGAAGCCGATGCCCGACAGCGCCACGCCCGGCACCAGCAGATCCACCGCGGCGCGCAGGCGCGGGCCGGTGGCGCGCAGGTTGTCCTCGGTCGTGGGGTTGTCGAAGGCGATGCGCGTGACGTGCAGCCGGGTTCCGGGCGGCATCAGGCTGGCCGCGTCACCCTCGATCGTCAGGTCGGTGGCCAGGGCCACCAGCCCGAACCGGTTCAGATTGTCCTGCATGCGGCTCCCCTTACCCGTCGATGGACAGGTCGCGCAGGAACAACGCGATCTGCGGGAAAAAGATCAGCAGGACCGATACCGTCAGCAGCATGATCACGAAGGGCGGCGTGCCGCGGATGACCTCCCAGTAGGGCCGGCGGAACACCGCGATGGCCGTGAAGATGTCGCAGCCGAAGGGCGGCGTGGCGCTGCCGATGGCGACCTGCAGGGTGATGATCGTGCCGACCAGCACCGGGTCCAGCCCCGTCGCCTGCACCACCGGCGCAAAGATCGGCACCAGCACCAGGATCACCACGATCGGGTCCACGAACATGCAGCCGATGAAGAACGCGATGGAGATGGTGAACAGCACGCCATAGGGGCCCATGCCGTCGATGCCGATGCCGGCCAGGATCTCCTGCGGGATCTGGGCGAAGCTGATGACATAGCTGAAGGCCGCGCCGGCGCCGACCAGGATGAACACCACCGCGGTGATCAGCCCGGTCGATTTGGCGGTCGCGAACAGCTGGCGGGGCGACACCTGTCGAAAGACCAGCATCTCCAGCACCAGGGCATAGAGGACGCAGGCGGCCGCGGCCTCGGTCGGAGAGAAGACCCCGCCATAGATGCCGCCGATGATCAGCACCGGAAAGCCCATCGGCCAGATGGCCCGGCGCACGGCGCGCAGCCGGTCGGGCCAGGGCATGCGCGGTTCCGTCGGCACGTCGTGGCGCACCGCATAGACATAGGAGTAGATCGAGAACATCACCAGGATCAGCAACCCCGGCCCGATCCCCGCCAGGAACAGCTCTGCGATCGATGTCCCCGACACCACGCCATAGATGATCATGCCGATCGACGGCGGGATCAGAAAGGCGATGTCGGATGCGTTGATGATCAGCGCCAGCGTGAACCGGTCGCTGTAGCCCGCCTTGAGCAGGCGCGGCCGCATCGGGCCGCCCACCGCCACGACCGTGGCCTGCGTCGACCCCGACACCGCGCCGAACATCGTGCAGGCCCCCGCGGTCGAGATGGCCAGCCCGCCCTTGACGTGGCCCAGAAAGGCCATGACCACGTCGATCAGGCGGCCCGCGGACTGGCCGCGGGTCATGATCTCGGCCGCAAAGATGAACATCGGCACCGCGATCAGGCTGGCGGGCTGGATGCCCGCGATGACCTGCTGGACCAGCGTCTCCAGGTGGCCGATGCCGCCGAAGATCGCGACGAAGCCCACGACCGACGCGACGATCAGCGGGACCATCATCGGAAAGCCCAGCAGCAGCAGCACGATCATCGTGCCCAGGATGGCGGTGGTCATGCGTCGGCGTCCTTCTGCGGCAGGTCGTACCCGTCGCGCACGGCGGTCGACAGCCAGATGTCGGGGTCCCTGAGGTTCTTCAGCGCGGTCAGCGCGTATTGCAGGCCGGTCAGGAAGAAGCCGGCGGGAACCCAGACGATGATCCACCATTGCGGGATGCGCAGCGCGGGCAGAACCCTGCCCCGGCCCGCCTGGCTCATGACATAGGACAGCGCGAACCACGCCAGCACCAGCAGCAGCACCGCCGTCAGCGCCGAGATCGCCACCAGCATCGCCTTGCGCGCCTTGGGCGGCAGCGCGTCGGTGATGGCCGACATGCGGATGTGGCGCCCGTGCCGCGCGGCATAGGACATGCCTGCGAAGGTCACCAGGACGATCAGCGCCTGGTTGACCTCCTCGGCGAAATAGAGCGAGCGGCCAAAGACGAAGCGGCCGACGACATTGGCGACGGTGTTGAACGCCATCGCCAGCACGCCGATCGCCAGGGCCACGGCCTCCAGCCGGGCGATGGCGCGGTCGGCCACGCCCAGGACGCCGGGCAGACCGGATTCGTACAGCGCATCGTCGATGTCGTCCTGCGCCTGCGTCGCCTCGGCCGCGGCAAGGATGTCCGGGTCGTCGGCCGGGCCTGGGGGCCGGTCACCTTTGGTCTCTGGCGTCATGGCCACCTGTCCATCATCGTTCGCTTAGGCGCCCCGCCCCGCAGGACGGGACGGGGCACCGGGATCAGCCCTGGGCCGCGGCGGACAGGTCCGCCTTCATCTGGTCCAGGACCTCCTGTGCGCGGGGACCGCCGATCTCCAGGAAGGTCTCCTCGACCTGGGCGGCGGTGTCGCGGAAGGGCGCGCGCTGCTCCTCGGTCAGGGTGGTCACGGTGACCTCGGGGCGGTCGGCGGTGATCTTCTCCAGCGACGCCTCGGTCAGGCCCTGCTGATATTCGATGATGTGGTCGAACGCCGTCTTGGCCGCGTCGCGGACCACCTGCTGGTCCTCGGGGGACAGGCCCTCGAAGAACTCCTGGTTTGCCATCAGCGCGGTGGTGAAGTTGTTGTGGCCCAGCCGGGTGATGTGGTCCTGGACCTCGTACATGCGGGTGGATTCGATGAAGAAGGCCGGGTTCTCCTGCGCATCGACGATGCCGGTCTGCAGGCCGCCATAGACCTCGCCCCAGGGCAGCGGCGTCGGCGTGGCGCCGAACGCCTGATAGCTGCTGACCAGCAGCGGGTTGGTCATCACCCGCACCTTGACGTCGTCGAAATCGGCCGGCGCCGCGATGGGCCGGTTCGAGGTGACCATCACCTCGCCCTCGGGGTACATGCTCAGCAGCTCCAGCCCCTGCTGGGCGTACAGCTCGGGGAAGATCGTGTTGATCGCCTCGGAATTGCGGAAGAAGGCGAACAGCTGGTCGTCATCCTCGGGCAGCAGATAGGGCACGAAGAACACCTGCGCCTCGGGGATCAGCGATCCGGTGAAGCCGGGCGACTGGTTCACGAACTGCAGGATGCCCGACTGGGTCTGTTCCATGATGTTGTCGGATTCGCCCAGCGTGCCAAAGGGGAACAGCTGGACCTCGTGGTCGGAATTGGCCTCGACCTCCTCCTTGAACTTCTGGGCATAGACGCCCTGGACCTCGTCCAGCGCCTCCTCGAAGGCATAGCGCCAGGTGTCGGCCATGGCGGCCCCCGATCCCAGGATCAGGGCGGTCAGGCTGGCGGTGGCAAGGCGGAATGCGGGGCGGGTGGTGATGGTCATGATACCTCCTGTTGGGGCGGGCCCTGCGCGCGGATCGCACGGGCCCTTCTGCGGCAGGATTCGGACCTTTCGGACCGTTCCGATTGGACCCGATGGTTCGGGACAAGCGGAATCCAAGTCAATTGATGTATTAAATCATGACAATTCTGACCGCGAGAGTCAAACAGGTCGCCCGATTGTCCTGCCCTCAGCCCGGAAGAACTGCCGAGACGATGCGCAGCGCCTGTTCAAGATCGCGCGTCGTGGCCCCGCCCAGCGACACGCGCAGCGCCGGCCCCTGGGGCAGGATCGCAAAGCCCGCGCCGGGCGCCAGCGCGACCTGGTGGGACAGCGCGGTGGCCAGGGCCGCGCCTTCGTCGGTGCCGGGGTCCAGCGGCATCCAGCGGTGCAAACCGTGCAGGAACCCCTGCGCACGCTGGCCCAGGACGCGCACCGCCAGCCGGTTCCTTGCGGCCAGTTCGCTGCGCTGCGCCGCCAGCAGCGCGTCGGCCGTGCCGCCGGTGATCCAGTCATGCGCGATCTCGGCCATCAGGGGCGTGGCCATCCAGGCCATCGACAGGTGCCGGTTCAGCGCGGCCTCTGCCATTTTTTCGGGCATCGCCAGAAAACCCAGGCGCAGCCCCGGCGACAGGCATTTCGACAGGCCCGTGAAATAGAAGCTGCGCTCCGGCGCGAATCCCGACAGGGCGGGCGGGCGGCGCGGCGGCATCGGCCCCGTGGGGTCGCTTTCCAGGATCATCAGGCCGGCTTGGGTCGCGGCGCGGGCCAGGGCCTCGCGCCGGTCTCGGTCCATCACCCGGGCCCGCGGCCCCCCGCCCGAGGGCAGCAGGAACACCGCCTTCATCCGCCCGCCCGCCGCCCGCGCGGCCCGGATCAGCGCGTCGGGGTCCATGCCGTGTTCGTCATCGGGGATGCCCTGCAGGCGCAGGTGCAGATGCTGGGCCGCGGGCCGCAGCGTGTGGCAGGTGGCGGATTCGGTCGCGATGATGTCGCCGGGCAACGCCACGCATTGCAGCGCCACGAACATCGCGGGCGTGGTCCCGTTGGTGATCAGGATCCGCTGCGCCGGGACCACCATCCCGCAGCGCGCCAGCCACGCCGCGGCCATGCCGCCATACAGCGACATCGTCTGGCGCGGGCGGAAGGACAGCATCGCCGGGTCGGGCAGACGGTCCGACAGGCGCAGCAGCGTCTCGCTCCAGGCCGTGCGGATCTGGGGCAGCGCCACGGGGGTCATCATCGACAGGTCGATCGGCGGGCGGTCGGTGGGCGCGCGGAACCACGGCACCTCGATCGTCTCGCGCGGGCCGGATCGCACGAAGCTGCCGCGCCCGACCTCTCCCGAGATCAGGTCGGCGCGGATCAGCTCCTCGTACGCGCGGCTGACGGTCTGGACGCTGACGCCCAGCTGCCAGGCCAGGTCGCGATGCGGCGGCAGGCGCGTGCCGGGCGGCAGGCTGCCCGCGTCGATCGCCGCGGCGATGCCCTGGGCCAGGCTGCGATAGGCGGGGCGGGTGATGTCGGTGCGTCTCAGGGGCCAGTGGGACATGGGATGCAGGATCGCCCGCCGCGCGCGGATTGACAAGCGGGCCGCGCGGGGGAACATGCGCGCCATGATCCCGCCCCGCAGCCTGCGCCTGGACGACCGCGACATCGCCATCCTGGCGGTGCTGTCGCGCGAGGGACGCATCACCAAGACCGACCTGGCCGCCCGCGTGAACCTGTCGCCCACCCCCTGCTGGGACCGGATGCGGCGGCTGGAACAGGCGGGCCTGATCCGGGGATACCGCGCCCAGATCGACCTTGCCGCCCTGGGGCCGCATGTGCAGGTCTTCGTCACGGTCGAACTGGACCAGCACCGCAGCGAAAGCTTTCAGCGGTTCGAGGCGGTGATCGCGCGCATGGACGCCGTCACCGGCTGCTGGGCGATCGGCGGGGGGTTCGACTATCTGATGTCGGTGATCGCCCCCGACGTGGCCGCGTTCCAGGGGGTCATGGACGGGCTGCTGGACAGCGGCGCGGGTGTGCGGCGCTATTTCAGCTATATCGTGACCAAGCCGGTCAAGGATCAGCCCGCCCTGGGCGCCATGCTGGAACATCATCGGCTTGAGGGCTGAAGTTCAGGGATTTCCTCGGACAGGACCCATCGGATCAGAGAAATCTTCGGGCCCCACCGCCCTATCCTGCCCCCAGCAGGAACAGGAGCGATGATGCTGACGAATGACGAACTGGCCCGTTGGGACCGCGAGAGCTTTTTCCACCCCTCGACCCATCTGGGGCAATTCGCGCGGGGCGAGGCGCCGCAGCGCATCGTCACCGGGGGCGAGGGCTGTCACATCACCGACCGCGACGGCAACCGCCTGCTGGACGCCTTTGCGGGCCTCTATTGCGTGAACGTGGGCTATGGCCGCCCCGAGATCGCGCAGGCCATCGCCGATCAGGCGCATCAGCTGGCCTATTACCACGCCTATGCCGGCCACGGGTCCGAGGCCGCGATCACCTTGGCGCAGATGGTCATGGACCGCGCGCCCCAGGGCATGGCGCGGGTCTATTTCGGCCTGTCGGGGTCGGATGCGAACGAGACGAACATCAAGCTGGTCTGGTATTACAACAACATCCTGGGCCGCCCGAAGAAAAAGAAGATCATCAGCCGGTGGCGCGGCTATCACGGGTCGGGCCTGATGACCGGATCGCTGACAGGGTTGCAGCTGTTTCACGCCAAGTTCGACCTGCCACTGGACCAGGTGATCCATACCGAGGCGCCGTACTATTTCCGCCGCCCCGACGCGGCCATGTCGGAGGCGGACTTCGTCGGCCATTGCGTGGCGCAACTGGAGGCGCTGATCGCGGAACACGGCGCCGACACCATTGCGGCCTTCATCGGAGAGCCGGTGCTGGGCACGGGGGGCATCGTGCCGCCGCCCGCGGGTTACTGGCCCGCCATCCAGGAGGTTCTGGACCGCCACGACATCCTGCTGATCGCGGATGAGGTGGTGACGGGCTTTGGCCGGTTGGGAACGATGTTCGGGTCGGACCATTACGGCATGCGCCCCGACCTGATCACCAGCGCCAAGGGCCTGACCAGCGCCTATGCGCCCCTGTCGGCCAGCATCGTGGGCCAGCGCGTCTGGGACGTGCTGGCGCGCGGCACGGACGAGAACGGCGTGATGGGGCATGGCTGGACCTATTCCGCCCATCCCATCGGCGCGGCGGCCGGGGTGGCGAACCTGAAGCTGATCGACAGCCTGGGGCTGGTCGGGAATGCGGGCACCGTCGGCGCCTATCTGAACGCGCGGATGCAAGCGGCCCTGGGCGATCACCCCCATGTCGGAGAGGTGCGCGGCGAGGGGATGCTGTGCGCCGTGGAACTGGTCGCGGACCGCGATGCCCGGCGCTTTTTCGACGCGTCCGAGGGCAAGGGCGCCAAGGTCGTGGCGGCGATGCTGAAGCGCGGCGTGATCGCGCGGGCGATGCCGCAGGGCGACATCCTGGGCTTTGCCCCGCCCCTGTGCCTGACGCGCGAGGAGGCCGACCGGATCGTCGCCGTCACGACCGAGGCGGTCGCCGAGGTGTTGGGCTGAATTGCGTCCCGCGACGGCGGGGGGATTTCACATCCCCCCGCACCCCCCTGTGGCTTCGTGCGGCCGCGTCGGTGGCGGAGGGCTGATCTGTTCGGGCAGGTCGATGTCGCGCAAAAGGCCCGGCGCGGGAACCTGTCTGGAAGGCGCCAGATCGCGCAGCAGCCGACCCGCGCCCTGATCCCCGGTCAGCTGCGCCAGCCGGGGCAGCCAGTCGCGCGGAAAGCAGGCGGGGGGCAGGGGCGCGATGCCGTCATGGCTGCAGGACGGCAGACCATCCGCGGCCAGGCTGACGATCTGCGTCAGATGCGCCGCAGTGACGTCCGGCATGTCGCCCAGCGCGATCAGCAGGCGGTCAGGATTGCCGGCAGCGGACAGGCCCGCGCGCAGGCTGTCGGACTGCTGGCCCTGCGCGATCTGGACGATGCGGAAGCCATCCAGCAACGGTGCCAGTGCGGGATTGGCGATGACGGCGATACGGTCGTCCAAGGGAGTGGCCCGCATCGCCTGCGCGGCATGCGCAACAAGCGGCATCCCCGCAACCGGCGCCAGCAGCTTGTCCGACGGACCGAAACGGCGCGAGGCGCCAGCCGCCAGCAGCAGGCCGGTGCAGGTCACGCTGTCAGCACCTCGTAGGCGGCCAGGATCTGGGTCAGGGCCGAGGCCGCGATCAGGCGCGGATCGCGGGCCGGGCTGACGACGCCGATGGGCCCGGTGATCCGGTCCAGCGCCGCCAGGTCGAACCCCTGTTCGGTCAGTGCCGCCAGCCGCGCCGCCTGCGCCCGCCGCGACCCCAGCGCGCCGATGTAGAACGCCTCTGACCGCAGTGCGCGGGCCAGCGCGGGCAGTTCACGGTCGTGGTCGTGAAACAGCGTCACCACGGCGGTATGCGCGTCCGGCGTCGCATCCTGTCCCATCACGGGCATGTCCATCGCCGCGACCAGGGTGGTCAGGGCCTGCGCCTCGTCCCCCTCTCCGTGGATCTGGAACGCGGGAGGCGGCGGCAGGACCAGGGAAAAGTCGTCAGGGTCGGGATCGCCCGCGCGGCAGGGCGCACCGGTGCGCAGGTTCAGGCACCATCTGCCGGTCCGCCGGCGGATGCGGTCGTCCCAGATGGCGCCCAGCCAGTCGGGGTCGGGCTTATGGATCAGCGCGATCTGCACCGTGCCGCCGCAGGGCAGCGGCAGATCGACAGGGCCGCCCACGCCATAGGTCAGCCGCGTCACCGGGCCGGGCGCGTCCAGATGCG